>Ga0194057_10000430_pt1 | contig 21512 bp, 18 predicted proteins | sample SepL4415m_MetaG_FD_155474 | JGI IMG/M metagenome (GOLD analysis project Ga0194057, IMG submission 155474) | Anoxic zone freshwater microbial communities from boreal shield lake in IISD Experimental Lakes Area, Ontario, Canada - Sep2016-L442-15m | ecosystem: Environmental > Aquatic > Freshwater... | reverse complement strand
AGGTGCACGGGCGGGCGCAGCCGGACCCGCCCGTGCACCTCGACGAGGCGCTCGCGGGCCCGTCCGCGCACGGACCGCGCGCCTTCGCCCGCGACCTCTTTTCGCGCGAGCTGCTGCGCTACCTCGGGCCGGGCTTCGTCGTGACCATCGGCTTCATCGACCCCGGCAACTGGGCGACCAACATCGCCGGGGGCTCGCAGTTTGGCTACCAGCTCCTGTGGGTCGTCTCGCTGAGCACGCTCATGCTGATCTTTCTGCAGCACATGGCGGCCAAGCTCGGCATCGTCACGGGGCATTCGCTGGCCGCCAACGTGCGCGCTCACATGCCGCGCTGGATGGTGTGGCTGCTGGGCGTCACCATCGCCGTCGCCTGCGTGGCCACGGCGCTGGCCGAGTATCTGGGCGCGGCCCTCGGCTTCAATCTGCTCTTCGGCCTGCCCCTCTGGATCGGCGCGCCGCTCACCCTGGTGCTCGTGTACCTGGCCATCCTCGGCCAGCAGTACCATCGCCTGGAGCGCATCATCCTCGTCTTCCTCGCCGTGATCGCCGCCTGTTACATCGTTGAGCTGTTCATCGTGAAGCCGGACTGGGCGGCGGCGGCTCCCGATTGGGTGATCCCCAACGTGAGCAGCGCCAGCATCCTCATCGCCCTCGGCATGCTGGGCGCCATCGTGATGCCACACAACATCTATCTGCACTCCAACGTCATCCTGTCGCGCGACTGGGACCTGGAGCCCGAGCGGCGTGCCCGACTCATGCACTTCGAGCTGGCGGACACGACGCTGGCCATGGGAATGGGCTGGCTCGTGAACTCGGCGATGATCATCGTCGCGGCGGCAGTGTTCTTCACGGCTGGGATCGAGGTCACCAGTATCGAGCAGGCGTCCCAGACGCTGGAGCCGCTCGTCGGCTCGCTCGCCCAGCTCGTCTTCGGCATCGCGCTGCTGGCCGCCGGCCTGTCGTCCTCGGTGACGGCGTCCCTGGCCGAGGCCAACATCGTCACCGGGTACCTCGGCAGGCCTGAGGACCCCCGCACCTGGACGTACAAGGTCGGACTCGTGGTGCTTACCCTTCCGGCCATGGTGCTGATCGTCGTGGGCATCGACGCCTTCCAGGGGTTGATCGTCAGCCAGGTGGTCCTCAGTCTGCAGTTGCCGTTCACCATCGTCCCACTCCTGTGGTTGAGCCGAGCGCGCCGTGTGATGGGGGACGACCGCACGGGTACCATCACTACGATCGTCGGCGTGCTGGTCGCGGCGCTGATCATCGTGCTCAACGTGTTTCTGCTGTACACCACGTTCTGGGGAGGCTGAGGCCATGGGCGTGTACGAGCGCATCCTCGTGCCTGTCGAAGGCGGCGAGACCGACGGGCCGGTGCTCGAGCATATCGCCGAGCTGGCCGGCATGTGCGGCGCCGAGGTCACGCTGCTGCGCGTCGCCCACTACCACACCCGCGACGAGCGCGCCTGCGAGCTCGAAGACGCAGAAGCCGGCCTGGAGCGCGCCGCGGAGCTGCTGCGCAGCCGCGGCGTCACCGTCCACACCGTGATGGTGCATGGCGAGCCGGCCGAGGCGATCCTGCAGAAGGCGCAGGAGCTGAGCCCCGATCTGATCGCCATGGCCACGCACGGGCACGGGTGGGCGAAGCGCATCGTGCTGGGCAGCGTGGCCGACCACGTGCGGCACAACAGCGACGTGCCGTTGCTGCTGCTCAAGAGCCGCGCCACCGGCTGAGGAAGCGCTCGGCCCCGGGCGGGCGCGGCAGGCGACTCGCGCCGGGCGAGGCGTATACTGGTGGTAATAATCTGGGGGCGTCGCGCGGAGGGGTGGGCCATGGCCAAGCAGGTACGCAGGTGGTGGTCCCCGTGGTGGGCCAAGGTCCTCGTGGTCGTGGGGGTCTTCGCCCTTCTGTTCATCGGCGGCTCGGCCGTGGCCGCCAAGTTCACCGAGAGCAACAAGTTCTGTGGCACCGACTGTCACGAGATGTGGCCGTACCGCGACACGTGGGAGAAATCGGCGCACAAGAGCGTCGAGTGCGTGATGTGCCACATCCCGCCGGGGCCCGTGAACTTCGTGAAGACCAAAATGGCCGCCTCGCGAGAGGTGTGGGTGCACTACACCGGCCTCTCGAAGAAGCCCATACAGGTGACCCGCCACATCTCCAACGCCACCTGTGACCGGAGCGGATGCCATACCAGCGCGCAGACCAGCAAGACGCTCAAGCTGGGTACGCCGGCGCCGGTCACGTTCGATCACGGCAGCGAAGGCCACATCAAGCAACTCTGCGTCGCCTGCCATGCGGCGCTCGTCCACGCCGGCGCACCCGGCGTCACGGCTGCGCCGGCGAGCTCGATGCCGTCGTGCTTCACCTGCCACAAGGACGGCACCAAGAACTGCAGCTACTGCCACAAGCCGCCGCATGCCGACCGCGGCCCGTGCCAGGACTGCCACAGCATCGACAGCTGGACCGGCGGCAAGAACTTCTCGCACCCCGGGGGGCCGCTCACCGGCAAGCATGGGCAGATCACGTGCCAGACGTGCCACACGAAGGGTGTGTCGGTGAAGCCCGACGGCTGCATCAACTGCCATGGCGATCAGCACAACGGCCTTACGACCTGCGACGATTGCCACACCATCAAGAACTGGGATCCGTCGAAGTTCTCGCATGCGCCGGAGGGCGAGCACATCCCGGCAGGGGAAGTGCCGCTCCAGTGCAACGACTGCCACACGGCCGGATTCGGTCAGCCGGCGAGCTGCCCGTGCCACGGCGGCAGCGCCCCGACCGGCGGCGGCTGATCGGCACCTGAGTCACTCCGATCTGCCCGGAGGGAGCGGGCGGGCGCGATTCGCGCCCGCCCGCTCCCTCCGCCTATACTCGCCGCCGTGGAACGCCTCGCCCTCTTCGACATCGATTGCACCCTCATCGACGGTCACGGCGCCGGCGGGCGCGCCATCATGCGCGCCATCAAAGAGGTGTACGGCGTCGAGGGCGAGCTCGGCGACTACAGCTTCCACGGGCGCACCGACCCGGGCATCGTCCGCGACCTCGCCGACCTGTGGGGCGCCGGCGACCCCGAGGCCGTCGTCGGCCGCTACGAAGGCGAGACGCAGCCGCAGGTCGTGCACGATCTGGCCGAGCAGATGGGCACGCCCGACGACCTCATCGACGCGCTCATGGACCAGTGCGTGGCGCGCTACGCGGAGCTCATCGCCGAGGAGGTCGGCAAGGTGAACATCGAGGTCCTGCCCGGCGTCAAGGAGCTGGTCACCGCGCTGGCCGCCGACCGGCGCGTGCTACTTGGGCTCCTCACCGGCAACGTCACCGAGGGCGCCCGGGTCAAGCTGGCGCCCACGGGGCTGTCCTCGCTGTTCCGGGTGGCGGCCTACGGCTCCGATTCGGCTCTTCGAGCGGAGCTGCCCGCGGTCGCTGTGGTCCGCGCCGAGAGGCTCACCGGGCAACGCTTCGCCGGCAAGGAGATCGTCGTGATCGGCGACACCCCGGCCGACATCGAGTGCGGCGCCGGGCTGGGCGTGAAGACGATCGCCGTGGCGACCGGCCGGCACAGCCTCGACGAGCTCGCCGCCCACAAGCCGGACCACCTCTTCGCCGACATGAGCGACTGGCGTGCGGTGTACGAGGCCATTCTGGCCTGAGCCGCTTCCGCGCGGAAGGCGGTTGTCGGTCTGCTCCTCCGCCCCTGCTTCGGCTCCACGCGCTGCGTACTGAGCCGGCCGGGCCAGACGCTGCCGCCCAGATCCACGCCGTGCCCGTGGACTCCGTGCCGCACGGCGGCCGCGGCGGCCCCGGCGCGGGGTAGTACGAAGAGGGAAGATAAGGATTCCCTGACTGTCGGGTCGCGTACGGCCCTCCGCAGGCTCGCGCGCCGGGGGGAAGATAAGGATTCGCCGGAATTCCTTATCTTCCCTCACAGCAGTACCCCGCCGCGGCGGCTCCGGCGGGCGGCCGCGGCGTGCGAAGTCCGCGGGCGCGTCGTGGATCCGGGCGGGGCCGCCGGCCGAGAGAATACCCCCATCATCACCGGCCGCGGGTCGCGAGAGCTGCGAGGGAAACGTACCGTCTCGCGACCTGCCGCCCGGCCGCCGGAGCGGCAACCACGTCTGGCCGATCTGGCGAGGGAAGACAAGCCCGGAAGCCCAAGTGGGCGGGCCGGGTGGAGCCCTGTGCCGGAGCGAGTGGGGACGTGGCGCATCCACCTTCGCCTTTGAGCAGACGGCGTGGCGCGGGAGGACCCAGCCGGCGGGCGCGCTTCCCTCATGCTGTCGGTCCGCCCGCCGATTGCCGCCGCCCGGGCCGGGCTGCCCGGCCTCTTCAGCCGAAGCGGGCCGGCGAGAGCGGCGCGAGGTCGAGTGACGGCGGCCGGCCGCCGGCAAGCTCGGCGACCAGCTTGCCGGTGATCGGCCCGAGCGAAAGGCCGAGCATGCAGTGGCCGGTGGCGAGGATCACGCGCTCGCGCCGCGGCACGCGCCCGACGACCGGCAGGCCGTCGGGAGTCACGGGCCGCGGCCCCCGCCAGATCTGCCGGACGGGACCATCCTCGGGAATGCCCATCACCCTCTGGGCCGCGCGCCGCAGCCCGGCGACCCGCTTGCGGCGGATCGTCATATCCCAGCCCGAAAGCTCGAGAGTGCTGCCGAGGCGCAGGGCGTTGCCCAGTGGGGTGAGCACGCAGTGGGCGTCTCCAAGGTACAGCGGAATCTCGGGGAAGTCGGCCGGGCGGTCGATGTCAACGCTGTAGCCCTTGGCGGGCTCGATGGGGAGCGTCAGCGCCAGGCCCTTCGCGAGGGCCGGCGTCCAGGCGCCGGCCGCCAGCACGACCTGATCGGCGACGAAGTCGCCGCGGGTCGTGACCACCTTGACGGCGCCCCTTCCGGCCGGTTCGAGGGCGATGGCCTCGGTCCCGCGCAGCGCCTCCGCGCCCGAGGCCGCGGCCATTTCGGCCATCGCGCGCGTGAACAGCATCGGGTCCATGTGCCCGTCTTCGGGGAAGAAGAGCGCGCCGGCGATGTGGCCGCGCAGGCCGGGGAAGCGGGCGCGCACGTCGGCGGCGCCGAGCACGTTGGCGCGCACGCCGTACCCGCGCGCCACCTCGGCCTCTGCCGTCGCTGCTTCCATGGCGCTCGGCGCCTCGTAGGCCTGGACGATGCCGTCATGGTGGAAGAGCCAGCGCGCGCCGCCCTCGCCGTCCTCGCCGGCGAGCTGGTCGTGCAGGGCGGCGCTCGCCGCGTGCAGGGCGTGCAGCACGGGCGCGGCGGCCCGCGCTCTTGCCGGCGTCGCGGCGGCGCGGTACAGCCAGAGCCAGCGCAGCAGGGCTGCGCTCGGGCGCGGGGCGATGTAGAAGGGGCTCGAGTTGTCGAGCATCCAGCGCAGCCCCTGGCCGAGGGCGCCGGGCGCGGCCAGGGGCGTGACGTCGCTGGGCACGAGCAGGCCGCAATTGGCGTGGGCGCCGCTGACCGGGGGGCAGACCTCAGCCTCCTTCTCGATGAGCGTCACCGACGCTCCGTCCGCGGCCAAAGCCTGGGCGGCGCAAGCCCCTACGGGCCCGCCGCCCACCACCAGCACGTCGCAGCGCGCATTCATCTCGTTCTCCCTCCGTCGGCGGAACCGCGCCCGCCGGCGCCCGGCGGCGAAGCTGACCGGGCGCGCCTCCGCGTCCGCGTGTGGCCCCTATGCTAACGAAGTTCTAACATCGGGTCGCTAAAGTCGTTCGTTGGCCGGCGGCAAACCCACACGGCGGTGACCATGGCCAGAGAGCGCGTGCTCGTCGTGGACGACGAGCGAGACATCCTCGAGCTCGTCAAGTACAACCTCGACAGAGAGGGCTATCACGTTACGACGGTGGCGACCGGTGAGGACGCCCTCGCCGCGGCGCGCGCCAAGCTGCCCGACATCGTGATCCTCGACCTGATGCTGCCCGGCGTGGACGGCCTCGAGGTCTGCCGGCGTCTCAAGGGCGACCCCAGGACGCGCCACATCCCCATTGTGATGCTCACCGCCAAGGGCGACGAGGCCGATGTGGTCACTGGGCTGGAGCTCGGCGCCGCAGACTACGTCACCAAGCCGTTCAGCCCGCGCGTGCTCACGGCGCGTATCCGCGCCGTGCTGCGCCGCGGCAATGAGGCGGAAGACGACCAGGCGACGATCCGCATCAAGGACCTGACCATCCACCCCGGCAGGCACCAGGTGTTCGTCAAGGACAAGCTCGTCGAGCTCACGGTCAGCGAGTTCCGCATCCTTCTGTTTCTGGCAAAGCGCCCCGGATGGGTGTTCACCAGGCAGCAGATCGTCGATGCCGCCCAAGGGGACGACGTCTTCGTCAGCGAACGTTTTGTCACCGACCGCTCGGTCGATGTGCACATCGTGTCGCTGCGCCGCAAGCTCGGCTGCGGGGGCGCCTCCATCGAGACCGTGCGCGGCGTGGGCTACCGTCTGCGGGGCGAGTGACCGGTGCGCAGGCCCCGTCTCTTCTGGCGGATCTACGCCACCTACCTGGTCGTCATCGTGCTGTGCACGGCCGCCGTCGGCTTCTACGCCGTGCGCTCCGCGCGCAGCTTCTACGTGCAGCACACCGAGAGCGAGTTGCAGGCACGGGCGCAGCTCGTGCGCGAGCAGGTCGCGGCCCCGATCGGGACGCAGACCCCCGAGCAGCTCGAACTGCTCGTGCGCCGCCTGGGCGCCGCCTCGAGCACCCGCATCACCCTGATCTCCGGGGGGCAGCCGGGGGCGCCCGTCGGCGCCGTGCTGGCCGACTCGGACTCGGCGCCCGGCGACATGGAGAACCACAGCGACCGCCCGGAGTTCAAGGAGGCGCTGCAGGGCCGCACGGGCGTCTCGATCCGCCTCAGCCCCACGCTCGGCGTGGACATGATGTACGTGGCCGTGCCGATCACCGCAGCCGGGCGGGTGGCGGCCGTGGTGCGCATGGCGATCCCGCTCACGACCGTCAACCACGCCCTCGACGATCTCTATTGGCGCATCGGTCTGAGCGCTCTGTTCGTGGCCGTGCTGGCGGCGGTGATCGGCCTCTACGTCTCGCGGCGCATCAGCAGGCAGATGCGCGAGATCAAGGAGGGCGCCGAGCGTCTGGCCGGCGGCGACTTCGCGCACAGGCTGTTCGTGCCGCGCACCGAGGAGTTCGCGGCGGTCGCCGAGAGCCTCAACCACATGGCCGAGGAGCTCGACGACAAGATCGGCACCCTCACCCGCGAGCGCAACGAGCGCGAGGCGGTCCTCTCCAGCATGGTCGAGGGTGTGCTCGCTGTGGACCCCGACGAGCGCATCATCGCGGTCAACGCGGCGGCGGCGGGCCTTATCGACGTAGAGCCCGCCGCAGCGGAGGGCCGCACCATCCAGGAGGTTCTCCGCAACCCCGATCTGCAGCGCGTCGTCGCGCAGACGCTGTCGGGGCACGAGCCGGTGGAGGCGGACATCGTGATGCGTGTGGGCTCCGAGGACCGCTACCTGCAGGCCAACGGTACGCTTCTGCGCGCCGGCGACGACGACGGGAGGCCCGTCGGCGCCGTCGTCGTGCTCAACGACATCACGCGCCTCAAGCGACTTGAGGCGGTGCGCCGCGACTTTGTCGCCAACGTGTCGCACGAGCTCAAGACGCCGGTCACCTCGATCAAGGGCTTCGCCGAGACTCTCGAGGACGGCGCCCTCGACGACCCCGAGACGGCGCGCCGGTTTGTGCGCATCATCGCCGGCCAGGCCGACCGGTTGAACTCCATCATCGGCGATCTGCTCGCCCTGTCCACGCTTGAGCAGCGCGAGAACGAGCCGCGCCTCAGCCTCGAGGAGGCCGACGTGTGCGACTTCGTTCACGTCGCCGTCGAGGTCTGCGAGCCGAAGGCGCAGGCCAGGGGCATCGCCATCGACGTCTCGTGTACGAGGTGTGTGCTCGCCGCCGTCAACCCCCCGCTTCTCGAGCAGGCGGTGGTCAACCTCGTCGACAACGCCATCAAGTACAGCCCCGCGGGCAGCGCCGTCGAGGTGGCGCTCGTCGAAGCCGCGGATGAGATCGTGATCAGCGTGAGCGACCATGGGCCCGGCGTGCCGCGCGAGCATCTGCCGCGGTTGTTCGAGCGCTTCTACCGCGTCGACAAGGCCCGCAGCCGCGATCTCGGCGGTACGGGCCTGGGGCTGGCGATCGTCAAGCACATCGCGAAGGCGCACGGCGGACGCGTATCGGTCGACAGTCGCGTGGGCGCAGGCAGCACCTTCCGCATTCACCTGCCGCGCGCCTGAGCGGGCCTGAGGTAGAGGGATCAGGTCGGCGCGGCCCCGCGGCAATCTGACGTGTCGCTAACCTTCTGCTCACGGAGCACCTCTAGTCTCTCTCCATGGTGGCGCCCTCACGCTGCCGTCTGTCAGGGAATGACGGGACGAAAACGTCGCACGAGAGAGGTCACCGTATGAAGACGAAAGCGCGTTCCCGGCGCATCATGTTCCTGGTCGCCGCCGCACTGGCGATTGCAGCCCTCGCAGTTGCTGCCGCCGGCTGCGGCGGGGAGTCCACCGCCGACGCCGGCGCGCCGGCGGTGCCCGGCGACCCGGGCCTCACCCCGGTCCCCATGAGCGCCGACACCATCCTCGGCGCCGGCGCCAGCTTCCCCGCGCCGCTGTATATGAAGTGGGGCTCAGACTACAACGCCGTGTCCGGCGTGAAGCTCAACTACCAGAGCATCGGGTCCGGCGGCGGCATCTCCGCGATCGAGGCCAAGACCGTCGACTTCGGCGCCTCGGACGCCCCGCTCGAGCAGGCTGAACTGGAGGCCAGCGGCCTCGCGCAGTTCCCGATGGTCGTCGGCGGCGTCGTGCTCGTCGTCAATCTCGACGGTGTCGCCGACGGGCAGCTCAAGCTGACCCCCGACGTCGTGGCCGGCATCTACATGGGTACCATCGCGACGTGGGACGACCCTGCGATCGCCAAGGAGAACGCCGGCGTCACGCTGCCGGCGAGCAAGATCAACGTCGTGCACCGCTCGGACGGCTCGGGCACCACGTGGATCCTCACGCACTACATGACCGACGCCGCGGGCAGTGTGTGGACCGCGGGCGCCGACAAGGAGATCTCCTGGCCGGTCGGCGTGGGCGGCAAGGGCAACGAGGGCGTCGCCGCCAGCGTCCAGCAGCTCAGCGGGTCGATCGGTTACGTGGAGTACGCCTACGCAAAGCAGACCGGGATGACCGCCGCGCAGCTTCGGAACAAGGACGGACAGTGGGTCAAGCCGAGCATCGCGAGCTTCACCGCCGCCGCCGCCAATGCGGACTGGCAGGGCAGCTTGCCGAGCATGTACATGGTGCTCGTCAACCAGGCCGGCGCCGACACCTGGCCGATCACCGGCGCCTCCTTCATCCTCGTGCAGAAGGACCAGGCCGACGCCGCCCGCGGCAAGGCCGCGCTTGAATTCTTCAACTGGGCCTACACCAGCGGCGCCAGTGGAGCCACCGCGCTCGACTACGTGGCCATCCCCGCCAACGTGTACAAGCTCGCGCAGAGCGACGTCTGGCCGACGATCACCGTGAGCGGTACGCCGGTCTGGCCGTGATTCGGAGTGTTCGACTCGGCGACCCGATCTTCCGGATCGTCGCCACGGCTTGCGGCCTCGCTCTCGCCGTGGCCATGTTCGGGCTCGCCGGAGTGCTCGTCTATAACTCGTGGCCGGCGATCAGTGGTCTCGGCACGAGCGTCCTCACGACCGTCGCCTGGTCGCCGGTCGATCACCAGTACGGCGCCCTCGCAGCTCTGGCCGGCACGTTTCTCTCGACGCTCGTGGCGATGGTCATCGCCGTGCCGCTGGCGCTCGTCATCGCGCTGCTGCTCGTGGAGCTCGTGCACCCGGCGGTGGCGCGCGTCGTCGGCACGGCCATCGAGATGCTTGCCGCGATCCCCAGCATCATCTTCGGCATGGTCGGTATCTTCGTGATCGTGCCGTTCATCCAGGACGCGTTCGTGCCGTGGCTGATGGCCACGCCGCTCGGGAACCTGCCCGGCATCGAGCCGGGGGCGCAGTTCCAGGGCGGCGGCGTATCGATCTTCACCGCCGGCGTCGTCCTTGCCTTCATGGTGCTGCCCTACATCACCGCGGTGTCCCGCGACGTGCTCAAGATGGTGCCGCAGGTCACCAAGGAGGCCGGCTACGGCATGGGCTCCACCACCTGGGAGGTCATGCACAAGATCAGCCTGCGTTACGCGAACAGCGGCATCGTGGGCGCGGTGTTCATCGGCCTGGGGCGCGCCCTCGGCGAGACCATGGCGGTCGCCTTTCTCATCGGCAGCCTGTTCACCGCGCTGCCACGATCGCTCTTCGATCCGGGGACGTCGATCGCGTCGCTCATCGCCCTCACGTTCTCCGAGGCGACCGACAAGATCCAGGTGAGCGCGCTGATCGAGCTCGGGCTCATCCTCTTCCTCATCACCGTGGTCTTCCAGATCATCGCGCAGGTCTGGCTGCGGCGCGTGCAGCGCGCGACGGGTGGTCGGGCATGAGCGCCGTGGCGGACGTGCGCCGCGCCGCGCCGCCGCGGCGCCGCTCCATCGCGCGGCGCAAAGCGACCGACCTCGTCATCAAGGTCTTCGCCTGGATCGGCGCGTGGTTCGGCATCGCCGTGATGGCCTTCATCGTCTACGAGGTCGTACGGCGCGGGGCCGGCGCCCTTGACTGGGCGTTCTTCACGCAGCCCACGCCGCAGGACGTCACCTCCAGCGCCGGCGGCTTCGCCAATGCCATCGTCGGCACGCTCGTGATCACAGGTGTGGCCGCCCTGATCGCCATCCCCATGGGGTTCCTGGGCGGCGTGTACCTCGCCGAGTTCGGGCGTAACGGGCGCGTCGCCACCGGGGTTCGCATGATCGCCAACGTGGTGATGGGCGTGCCCTCGATCATCGTCGGCGTCTTCGCCTTCGCCACGATCGTGAAGCCGGTGTTTCACTACTCCGGCTTTGCGGGGTCGGTGGCGCTCGCCTTCATCATGCTGCCCGTCATGGCGCGCACCACGGAGGACATCCTCAACCTCGTGCCCAACGAGCTCCGCGAGTCGGGGCTCGCGATGGGCGCGCCGCGCTGGAAGGTCACGCTGGGCGTGATCTGCAAGGCGGCGCGCGGCGGGCTCATCACGGGCGCGACGCTCGCCATCGTGCGCGTCGCCGGCGAGACGGCGCCGCTGCTGTTCACCGTTCTCAGCAGCCCGTACTGGATGACCGGCCTGTTCGGACCGGGCGGCTTTTTCGGGGGCCCGGTCGCCAACCTCACCAAGACCATCTACGACTTCTCCGGCTCTCCGTATCCGCGGTGGCAGGAGCTCGCGTGGGGCGGGGCGCTGGTCATCATCATCGCCGTGCTCGGCATGAACATCCTGGTCAGACTCCTCTTCCAGCGAGGCAAACAATGGTAGGGACGCTCGTGGACGAACCCACACAGATCCAGAGCCCGGCGACGGTGATCCCGCCGCGGCTCGAGGTCGCCGAGGACCGGCGCGGCGCGGGCGAAGACTTCGCCGCGCTGCCCAGCGAGATCTCGGTGCGCGACCTCGACTTCTTCTATGGCAAGGAGCAGGCGCTCTTCGGCAACGCCATCGAGATCAAGAAGAACCGCGTGACCGCGGTGATCGGCCCGTCGGGCTGCGGCAAATCGACGCACATCCGCGCCTACAACCGCATCTTCAACCTGTACCGCGACCAGAAGGCGAGCGGCGAGATCCTCTTCGACGGCGCCAATGTGTTGTCGTCCCAGATCGACCTGCTCGACCTGCGGCGGCGCATCGGCATGATCTTCCAGAAGCCCAGCCCGTTCCCCATGACCGTCTTCGACAACGTCGCCTACGGTCTGCGCCAGCACTACCGGCTGAGCCGCGCCGACCTGTCGAACCGCGTCGAGGACGCGCTCAAGCGCTCGGCGATCTGGGACGAGGTCAAGCACAAGCTTCACGAGCCCGGCAACGCGCTCTCCGGCGGGCAGCAGCAGCGGCTCTGCATCGCGCGGGCCATTGCCGCCGAGCCGGACGTGCTGCTCATGGACGAGCCCTGCTCGGCCATCGACCCTGTCGGCACTGCCAAGATCGAGGAGCTCATCCTCACTCTCAAGAGCAAGTACACGATCGTGCTCGTCACGCACAACATGCAGCAGGCGGCCCGCGTCAGCGACTACACGGCCTTCTTCTTCCAGGGCCGCATCGTCGAGTTCGGGCCCACGACGAAGATCTTCTCCAACCCGGCGGAGAAGCAGACCGAGGAATACATCACCGGCCGCTTCGGCTGAGCCGCGAGGATCCCATGACACATCTGCAACGCGAGATCGACCGGCTCAAGCGCAAGATCCTCGCCCTCGGGGCGGTCGTCGAGGACAACCTGCGGCTGGCCTTCCAGGCCATCGAGGCCCGCGACGCCGACAAAGGGCACAGAGTGATGGTGACCGACATCCTGATCGACGACAAGGAGATCGAAGTCGAGGAGGACTGCCTCAAGATCCTGGCGCTCTACCAGCCGGTGGCCGGCGACCTGCGCTTCATCGTCGCGGTCATCAAGATCAACAGCGAGCTGGAGCGCATCGGCGACCTCGCCGCCAATATCGGTGAGCGCGCCGTCTCGCTGGCCCGGGAGCACCCGGTGCCGGCGCCCGGCGGCTTCGCCGTCATGGCGGAGCGCACCGGGACCATCCTCGAGAAGGCCCTGGACGCGTTGGTGCGGCAGGACGCGGCTACGGCGCGCCTCGTGCTGGCCGCCGACGACGAGATCGACGCGCTGTACCGGGGCCTCATTGCGGATCTCAAGGAGATCATCCGCACGTACCCGGAGCACCTCGACGCCATCGTGCTCCTGTTCCACGTGGCGCGGTACCTCGAGCGCCTGGCCGACCACGCCACCAACATCGCCGAGGACGTGCTGTACATGGTCGAGGGCGAGATCCACCGGCACCAGATGCCAGACACGCCGGCCGAGCTGTTCCGCTGGGACGTGCGCGAGAGGTGAGCGCCACCGGCGCTTGACCCGTCCTTCCCGGGGGCGCGGACTCCCTGCCTCGCGCCGCCCGGCGCCGCGCCTACTGGACGGTGACGGTGATGGTCGGCGTGTGCGCTTTGCCGGAGGAGAAGTAGTACCTGGTGGTCTGCTCCGGGCTGATGCCCTCGCTGTACTCGGAGCACGTCGCCGTGTAACCACTGCCGAGGTTCTCGCTGGTGGGCGTCGTGGCGACGCGACGGCTGCGCCACTTGCCGTCGTAGGAGAACATGAGCTTCACCGTCGCGCCGGGGTCCAACGCCGGATAGATGCGGCCCTTGAGGGTGAGGCTGCCGCCGAGGCTGATGCTCGCCTGGTCCCGAGGCGCCGGGCTGATCGACATGCTCGTGAACACGGCCCAGGTGCTGTTGAGGCCGAGCTTCTCGCGCAGGTCGTTGCCGTCGATGAACTTCACGCCGCCGCTGCCGATGAGGGCGGCCTTGACGATGCGCGGCGAGGACCCGCGCTTGACCGTGTAGACGGCGCGCAGCGAGCCTTTGGCGCCGAGGGGGCCGCCGAGCTGCGTCGCGGTGCGGCGCAGCGGGCCCCAGTCGTGCAGCGAGCCGTAGTAGTCGTAGGGGTCGTCCACGCCCTTGAGATAGGGGATGGGCGCGGCGCCGGGCCAGCCGTCCTCGATGTTCTCGGTCTGGCCGCCCGAGCACGAGAAGTAGACGGCCAGGATGGGCTTGCCCTTGTAGACGGGTACGACGCCGGCGGTGGCCGCCACGGCGGCGTCGGTGCGCGGGTCTTCGATGCCGATGCCCACGTATGCCTGGCTGCGCACGTCGCAGTACACGTCCCAGGACTGGCTGGGCTTGCGCGAGCCCAGCGCGAAGGCGCGCGCCGCGCAGGCGGCGGCCTTGAGGGCCTCAGACGGCCACGACGGCGACACTTCGTGCGGCACGGAGCCGCGCAGGTAGCTCTCGAGCGGCACGCTGTTGATCATCATCAGCGAGCCGTCGCTGCGCACCACGCGGACCACGCCGCGATACGGGCCGGTGTCGCCGAGGTCCGTCGCCGTGAGGATGCGCAGCGCCCCGGCGCTGGGCGTGAACGTGACGGGCGAGCTGAAATCCTTGCGGACGCCGCCGGCGACCACGCGGTACGAGCCGCTGACGTAGGTCGTGGTCGCGGTCGCGCCGGCGGGGATCTCGAGCGGGCTGCCGGTGCCCGTGGCCGTGTAGGTGCTCGGGCAGCTCACCGTGACCGCGCTCAGGCCGCTGCGCAGCCGCACGCGGACGTCGCTGTTCTCGGCGTCGCCGAAGTTGATGCCGGTGTAGTAGTGCTTGAGGATCGCCTTGTACTCCCAGCCGTGCTTGGCGTAGCCGTAGCAGCCCCACTGCGACATGCCGATGCCGTGGCCCCAGCCGTGGCCCTCGATGAGAAAGTCGCTCTCGGACGACCAGGCGCCGGCAGGGCCGGCGGCGACCAGCAGAGTGAGGACGGCGAGGGCGCCGGCGAGCGTCAGCTTGCCCCGGCGCCCGAGCCGCGCCCCGCGCCGTGGCTGCGCGCCGTGACCGCCGCGTCCGGCGCGGCGGGGGGAGCGCTGTGCTGTGCGGCGAGAAAGGTCCATGTGAGAAAAGGCGTCTGTACGTGCCTTGCGTGAGGATACGCGCCCCGCCCGGGCGGGGCAAACGCGTGGTCGCGATGGCGCCTGCTTCTGGCGACGGCGGCGGTCTCCTCTTCTTGAGGCCGCCGCGTCGCGTCGGCGACCGGCCCCGGGGCGACGGCCGCCGTTGACCGTGCTACCCTGTGAGGCTCCGCATGAGGAATGCCGCGGCCGCCGGCGAATGAGCCCATGGGGCCGGCGCGCGGCCCCGAAGGCGCTCAAGGCGCCGGCCGGGACGCCGACAGCAGGACTGGAGCATGACCAGACTCTCGCACAGATCCCTCGCCATCATCGTCCTCGCGTTGTGCGCGGTCGCGTTGGCGGCTGTCGCCGCGCCGCGCGCCCGCGCCCTGAGCTACACCGACGTGCCCAAGTCGCACTGGGCGCGCGTCGCCATCGAGGCGGTCACCGAGCGCGGCCCCACGGGCCACAAGGTCCTCGACGACTACGGCGCGCTCTTCATGCCGGAGAAGAACATCACCCGCGAGCTGCTGGCGCGCTCCCTGGTGCTCGCCTCCGGCAACTACGGCGAGAACGTCAAGGCCGTCGCCATCACGGACGTGGCCGCGGACGACCGCTACTACGACGTCATCCAGGTGGCGCTGGCACACGGCTACATGAACCTGGGCGCGGACGGCGCCTTCAGGCCGCAGGACGCGGTGCCGGCCTCTCAGGCGGAGGTGGCGGTCATCCGTTGGCTCAAGGAGCGGTATTCGTCGTCCGACTGGACTCTGCTCACGAGCCTCAAGCCGTCGCGCTGGCAGCCCAACGAGGGCTGGCAGACCGGAGCGCCCGCCTATCTCCCCTACGTCGTCGCTTCCCGGCAGCTGCAGCTCCGCTTCAACCATTCCACGGAGGCCGATGGGCACGAGGTCACTCCCAACCAGGCCATCGATCGCGGCGAAGTGGCCTACATGTTCTGGCGCGCCTACGCGGTGAGCGGCGAGTGGATGCTGTACGGCCTCGCCGACTACAAGAGCGTCACCTTCCCGCCGCTCAGCGAGCGGCAGAAGGAGATCGCGAGCTTCGCCCTCAAGTTCGTCGGCTACCCCTACATCTGGGCCGGCGAGTACCCGACGAAGAGCTCGCCGTATGGCGCGCAGGCGTCCGGCGGCTTCGACTGCTCGGGCTTCGTCTTTTACGTCATGAAGATGCACTTCGACTACCCCATCACGGTCAACGAGCGCGGTGGCCACGACATGGCCGCGCGCGCCAAACCGCGTATCACGCGCAAGGAGCTGCAGTGCGGCGACCCCATCTTCTTCGGACCCAAGGGGCCGAAGTCGAACGTGGAGTCCATCTACCACGTGGGCCTGTATCTCGGCGACGGCTGGTTCATCCACTCCACGGGTTCCACGGACGGCGTCACGCTCTCGTCGCTCGACAGCTCGAGCTACTACAAGCAGTACTTCGCCTGGGGCCGCCGCCTGCTCAAGCCCTCCGAGCTGCCCGCCGCGGCGACTGAGGCTCCGCCGGCGCCGGATTCGCCCGTCCAGGCCGCGCCGGATCAGGCCGTCCAGGCCGCGTCGGCCCCGCCCGTCCAGGCGTCTCCGCGGCCGGCGGCTGCCGACTGACGCCGCGGCCGGCCGCCGCCGCCCGACGGGGTAGTGCGAATCGGTAAGATAGGGAATGGCCCTTTCCTTGTCTTGCCGATTCGCGACATGCCGCCTCGGCGGGGTAGTACTGTGAGGGAAGATAAGGAATCCCGGCGGATCCTTGTCTTCCCCCCGGCGAGCGAGCCTGCGGACGGCCGTACGCGACCCGACAGTCAGAGAATCCTTATCTTCCCTTTTCGCTTGCCCCGCGACGCGCCCGCCCGCCCGACGCCCCAGTGCTCAACATCCGCTGAGCGCCCGCCCGCCGCGGCGGGTCTCGGCCAAGGCGGGGCTGGCCTACGGTCGCCGCCGTGCCGTACACTCCCGCTCAGAACGGTCGAATCACCTTGGGGGTGCTTCCGTGTACGCACTGCTGAACAAGGCATCTTCGCTAGTGGTCTTTGCCCTGCTGATCGCGCTCGCCGCGGGGGCCGGCGCGGCGTTCTCGGCCGGTGCGTACGGCGCTCCCCCGGTCGGCTCCACCGACCCGGGGCTCACGCTCACCGCCACGCCCGGTACGGTGCGCAGCGACCAGTCCACCAGGATCGTCGCGCACATCGACGTACCCGGGGCCGCGTTGCAGGTCGCCCGCAGATACGCCGGCGAGAGCGAGTTCACCTGGCTGAGGATACTCACGACTGACGCCGACGGCGGTGCGAGCTGGGAGCCCCGCTCGCGGCGCACCGTGAGCTACCGTGTGGAGTTCGCCGGCGACGCGACCTTCGCGGCGGCGAGCGCAGAGGCCACGGTGAGCGTGCGGCCGCGCGTCGTACTCTCGACATCCTCCACGGGGACGGTCTTCACCGGCGACCGCGTTACCGTGCGCGTGGAGGTCTCCCCCACTCATCCGGGTGGCACGGTCGAGCTCGAGCAGTGGGACGGCGCGGCCGGCGAGTGGCGCGTTCTGCAGTCGCTCGCCCTCGGCGACGACTCGCGGGCGCGGTGGGTGTGGCGGCCGGAGAACGCAGGTTTCCAGAAGCTGCGCGCGCGCATCGCCGCCGACGCCGAGCATGTCGCCGGCGCCAGCGGCGTCCGCAAGCTGGAGGTGCTCGACGCCAGCAACCCCTACGGCGTCCCCGGCAAGTACCCCCATCTCATCCTCATCGACCTGTCGCAGTACAAGCTCTACTACTACGAGCGCGGACGGGTCGTGAAGGTGTTCGACTGCGTCCTCGGGCGTCCGTCGCTGCCCACGCCGCGCGGCCACTACAAGATCTACGCCAAGGACCCCAACATGTATGGTCCGTATGGCCCCCGGCGCATGCGCTATCTCGGCGCCTACGCGATCCACGGCACCAACGAGCCCTGGCTGCTGAGCCGCTACCCGCGCAACTACTCGCACGGCTGCACGCGGCTCTCCAACCCTCACATCCTGTGGCTCTTCGACCGCGTGCACGTCGGCACGCCGGTATGGAACGTGCCGTGAGCCGGGTCGTCGCGCGCCGCTGAGACGCCGCCGGCCCGGGGCGGACGGGTCAGCCCGGCGCGGACGGGTCAGCCCGGCGGGGCGGACGGGTCAGCCCGGCGGGGCGGCCGCGCCGGCCCGCCCTCAGCCGAGCTCCGCGTACTGCCGCTCGTAGTACTCGCGCCACTCCCCCGACTTGATCTTGCGCCACCAGGCGGGGTTGTCGCGGTACCAGGAGACCGTGCTCTCCAGGCCGGTCTCGAACGGCGTGGCCGGGCTCCAGCCGAGGGCGCGCAACTTGCCGCAATCGATCGCGTAGCGGCGGTCGTGCCCAGGGCGGTCGGTCACGTAGCGGATCAGCTCCGGGCTCTTGCCCAGCAGCTCGAGGATGCGGTGAGTGATCGCGAGGTTCTGCACCTCGTTGCCGCCGCCGATGTTGTACACCTGGCCGGGGACGCCCTTGCGCAGGACGAGGTCGATGCCGGAGCAATTGTCGCCCACGTAGAGCCAGTCGCGCACGTTCAGGCCGTCGCCGTACACCGGTAGTTGCAGGTCGTCGATGGCGTTGGTGATGAACAGTGGGACGATCTTCTCCGGGTACTGGTACGGGCCGTAGTTGTTGGAGCTGCGGGTGATGAGGACTGGCGTTCCGAAGGTGCGGTGGTAGGCCAGCACGAGGAGGTCCGCGCCGGCCTTGCTGGCGGAGTACGGGCTGGACGGCGCCAGGTCGGACTCCTCGGTGAACGAGCCCGTCTCGGTGGAGCCGTACACCTCGTCGGTGGAGATCTGCACGTAGCGCGCGATCCCGAGCGCGCGCACCGCCTCGAGCAGCGTGTGCGTGCCGAGCACGTCGGTGCTGATGAAGTCCTGCGGGCCGCTGATGGAGCGGTCGACGTGCGTCTCGGCGGCGAAGTTGATCACCGCGTCGGCGCCCTGCAGCGACGCGCGCACCACGGCGGCGTCGCAGATGTCGCCCTTGACGAAGGTGTAGCGGGCATCGTCCTCGACATCGCGCAGGTTCTCGAGGTTGCCGGCGTAGGTGAGCTTGTCGAGGTTGACGACCTCGAGGTCGTCGTAGCGCCGCAGCATGAAGCGCACGAAGTTGGAACCGATGAAGCCGGCGCCGCCGGTCACTACGAGTCTCACGATGTCGCCTCCGTGTGGTCAGCGCCGGCCGGTCAGCCGAGCGGGATGAGCCTGTCGACCGCCTCGGCCACGCCGGCCGCCCAGTGCGGCAGCCGGGGGATGGGGCGCTCGCTGGCGAGCGCCGAGAAGGCCGGCCGGGGCGCCCGCCGACCCGCCTCGGCGGTGGTGATCGGCACGACCTCGACGTCGAGGCCGGCGAGCTGCACGACCTCGCGGGCCAGCTCGCACCACGAGCAGTAGCCGCTGCCGGCCATGTGGTAGATGCCGGGGGCGAGGCCCTGGCGCAGCGCTTCGTCGACGGCCGCGGCCAGGTGGCCGGCGTAGGTGGGCGAGCCGACCTGGTCGTCCACGACCCGGAGCGGCTCGCCGGCCGCGGCCTTCTGGGGCGCGGCCGCGAGGATCGTCTTGACGAAGTTCCTGCCCGTGTCGCTGAAGAGCCATGCGGTGCGCACGACGATGCCGCGCACCCAGCTCAGCACCTCCGCTTCGCCGGCGAGCTTGGTACGGGCGTACACGCCGAGCGGGTTGGTGGGGTCGCTCTCCACGTACGGGCTGCCCTTGAGGCCGTCGAAGACGTAGTCGCTGCTGAAGTACACGACGGTGGTGTGGGTGCCGCGCACTGCTCTGACGACGTTGCGCGTCCCCTCCACGTTGATGGCTTCGGCGAGGGCGGGATCGGCTTCGGAGCCGTCCACGTCGGTGTAGGCGGCCGTGTGCAGGACGATGTCGGGGGCGAAGCCATGCACGGCCGCGTACACCGCATCCGCGTCGCGGATGTCGAGCGCAGCCTCCCCGCTGAGGAACACCTCCCCCTCGAGCGTCCTCGCGAAGGCCGTGGCCAGCTGGCCGCCGGCGCCCGTGACGAACCAGCGCAGCATGTCGCTTCGCCGGCTGCGCCTAGCGCAGCTCGACGCCCCAGTCGTAGGGGATCGCGGGCGTGTCGTGCGGGAGCTCGTTCTGATCCGGGTCGTCGTACTTGTAGACCTCGGTGGGCGCGTTGACGATGTACGCCTCCTCGGGGCTCACGCACTTCCAGCCGTGCCAGAGGCCGGGCGGCACGCGCACCAGCAGCGGGTTGTGCTCGCCGAGGAAGAGCTGGTCGATCTGACCGGCGGTCGCGGAGGGCTCGTGCCCCGGGGCGGCCGCGAGGCCGTTGGCGCCGCGGCCGTCGAACAGCACGAGCTTGATCATGCCTTTGACGCAGACGATGTTGTCGAACTGCGCGTCGTGCAGGTGCCAGCCCTTGACGACCCCCGGAAACGTGGTCGTCATGTAGAACTGGCCGAACTTGACGAACAGCTCGTCGTCGCTGCGCAGGCACTCCATGAGGCGGCCGCGCTCGTCGGGGACCACCTTGAGCTTCTTGGTCATGACGCCGTCGATCATCGTGTGTCCCTCCTTCGCGGGCGCGGCGGGCCTTCGCCGCCCGCGCCTACAGGATGCCTATCTGGCTGGAGTCGCCGACCATGAAGCGGTAGGCCACGGGGAGCGCCTCGCTGTGGGCGATCACGCAGTCGCGGCCGATGAGGCTGTCGGACATGCGCGCGCCCAGGCGGCTGATGCGGCTGTTCTCGAGGATGATGGAGTGCTCGATCTCGGCGTGCTCCACGACGACGCCGTCGCTGATCGCCGTGTACGGCCCCACGAAGGTGTCGCTGAGGCGGCAGCCGGCGCCGATCACCACGGGGCCGCGCAGCGTGCAGCGCTCGATGAGGCTGCCCTCGCCGACCTGCACCGCGCCCTCCAGGGTGGACGCGACGACCTCGCCGCGCACATCGCTCTCGATGGTGCTGAGGATGAGCCGGTTGGCCTCGAGCATGTCTTCGAGCTTGCCGGTGTCCTTCCACCAGCCCTTGACCGTGTGCGGCTCGACGCGTAGGCCGCGGTCGATCATGTGCTGGATGGCGTCGGTGATCTCGAGCTCGCCGCGGGCGGAGGGGGCGATGGCCTTCACGCTCTCGAAGACGGCCGGCGTGAACAGATACACGCCCACCAGGGCGAGGTCGCTGCGCGGCTCGGCGGGCTTCTCGACGAGCCGCGCCACGCGACCGTCGCCGTCGAGCTCGGCGATGCCGTACGAGCTCGGATCCTTGACCTGCTGCAGAAGGATGAGTGCGTCCGGCGCGTTGCGCTCGAACTCGCGCACGAACGGCGTGATGCCCTCCTTGAGCAAGTTGTCGCCGAGGTACATGACGAAGGGGCTGTCGCCGAGGAACTCCTCGGCGATGAGCACGGCGTGCGCCAGGCCCAGCGGGGCCTCCTGGGGCAGATAGGTGACCTTGAGCCCGAAGCGGCTGCCGTCGCCGACCGCGGCCTCGATCTCGGCGCGCGTCTCGCCGACGACGATGCCGACGTCGTCGATGCCGGCTGCGCACATGGCCTCGAGGCCGTAGAACAACACGGGTTTGTTGGCTACGGGGACCAGCTGTTTGGCTGAGGTGTGGGTGATGGGGCGCAGGCGCGTGCCGGCGCCGCCGCTGAGGACGAGTCCCTTCACAGACGATTCCTTTCCGGCGCCGGCCTCAGATGGTCTCGTCGCCGCTGAGCTCATCGTCGCTCTCGGTGGAGAGCAGGTCGAGGACGTGGCGTTCGTCCACGGCCTTGCCGACGAACACGACGTTGGGGCCCGCCCAGAGCGTGACACGGGCGCCGACGGGCAGTGGCAGCGTGGCGCCGCCGAGCATGATGTTGGTGAGCGTCGAATGCTCGACGTCGCGCAACACCTCGCAGCTGTCGATGGT
>Ga0194057_10000424_pt1 | contig 21711 bp, 22 predicted proteins | sample SepL4415m_MetaG_FD_155474 | JGI IMG/M metagenome (GOLD analysis project Ga0194057, IMG submission 155474) | Anoxic zone freshwater microbial communities from boreal shield lake in IISD Experimental Lakes Area, Ontario, Canada - Sep2016-L442-15m | ecosystem: Environmental > Aquatic > Freshwater... | reverse complement strand
GGTCGACCGAAGTTCTTGAAGCCGAAGAGAGCGACCTCGGTGGATACAAGGACGTTGCCGTTGCGGTGAAGACGCGTGGCACCCTCGACCTCGACACGGCCCCCTATGCGCGGCTGAAGTTTGAAGGTGGCGTGCATCGCGTGCAGCGGGTGCCGGTCACCGAGTCGCAAGGGCGCATTCACACCTCGGCTGCCGGAGTTCTTGTGCTTCCTGAAGCAGAAGAGGTGGAAGTTGAGATTGACGCCAATGATTTGCGCATTGACGTCTTTCGATCAAGTGGTCCCGGCGGTCAGAGTGTCAACACCACTGACTCGGCGGTACGCATCACGCACGTGCCCACAGGCATCGTGGTGTCGTGTCAGAATGAGAAGAGCCAGTTGCAGAACAAGGAGTCGGCGATGCGCATTCTTCGCGCACGCATGCTGGCGGCAGCGCAAGAACGTGCGGCGGCCGACGCGAGTGCCGCTCGTCGAAGCCAAGTGCGCACGGTTGACCGTAGTGAGCGCATTCGCACCTACAACTTTCCTGAGAATCGCATTGCTGACCATCGCATCGGATTCAAGGCGCACAACCTCGATCAGGTGCTTGACGGCGACCTCGGGGATCTGATCCAGGCGTTGGTCGACGCCGACGTCGCTGAGCGACTCGCTGAGACACCGCCGTCATGACAGATGACAGAATCAAGCCCGTGACCACGGGTGCGGGGGATGACCACGACCAGCCTGACGGCACGTCGACGTTTAGTGCGACGGGCCGCGATTTGCGTACGGTCGTGCTTGATGGCGAACGACGTTTGGCCGCTGCGGATGTTCCGAGTCCCAGGGTTGACGCTGAGATCCTTGCTGCGCACGTCATGGGTCTGCCCCGCGGCAGGCTTCTCTTGGGACAACGAATGACCACCGAACAGTCGGTGAGATTCGAAAGTTTGCTCACACGCCGGATGTCGCGTATCCCGCTGCAGCACCTCACCGGGTGGGCGCCCTTCCGCGAACTTGAACTCTTGGTGGGGCCGGGTGTGCTGGTGCCTCGACCTGAAACCGAAGTGGTGGCCGACTCGGCCATTCAGTGGCTGCGGCGACGTCCGGTCGAAGGTCGTCGTACGGCAGTTGACCTGTGCTCCGGTTCGGGATGCATCGCGTTCAGTATTGCCACCGAATGTTGGAACGTCGATGTCATCGGTCTCGAACTTGATCCGAAGGCGCAGGAGTGGGCCTTCCGCAATCTTCCGCCGGTGATCAACGTGGCCGCATCACGCGATTCAACGGTGCTATTGCGAGACGGCGATGTTTTCGACGCAGCACTCGAAGGCGGGCCGCTTTTCGATTTGGTCGGTACCGTTGATGTGGTGATTAGCAATCCGCCCTACATTCCGAACGCCGGAATCCCCCGCGAGCCGGAGGTTTCGGTGCACGACCCCAAGTTGGCGCTGTTTGGCGGGGAGGACGGCTTTGATGTGGTGCGGGGTGTTGTCGATACCGCGATGAGACTCCTGCGCCCCGAAGGCTTGTTCGTGATTGAGCACGCCGACATTCAAGGCGATGGAGGCTCGGGCCCATCACTTCCCGCGCTTCTTCGCTCATGGGAGGACCCCACCGGGCGTCCGGCATGGGTTTCCATTGCCGACCGCAACGACTACGCAGGACGCTCGCGCTTCACCACGGCGTTGCGTCGCCCGCGAGGCTGACATGTCACGCCGCTATGCGTGCGATGTTCCCGACGATCGTGAACTTGGGCTCTCGGCCGCACTCTCAGCCTGTCGTCGCGGAGAACTCGTCGTCTTTCCGACTGAAACGGTGTACGCAGTTGCCACCGATGCCTTCAGTGTCGAGGGAGTCAGCCGGCTTCGCGAGGCGCAACGGCGTGATCGGACAACGCCGATTCCGGTACTGATCGGTCGACCACAGACGGCCGATGGGATCGTGCTCAGCCTCGGCCCCCATGGGCGGGCACTCACCGAGGCATTCTGGCCCGGACCGCTCATGGTGATCGCTGCGGCACATCCCTCGTTGAGGTGGGACTTGGGCGATACCCACGGAACAGTGTCAGTGCGGATGCCCATTCACCCCCTCGCCCTGGAATTGCTGCGGCAAACCGGGCCACTGGCTGTGACCGCCGCATCGGTGGCAGGAGCACAGGCACCTCGGACGATCGATCAGGCTGAGGCTCTTCTTGGCGACAACGTCACGGTCTACCTTGATGCCGGGCCATGTCCTGAAGGTCCGCCCTCGACCGTGGTCGACATCACCGGTGGATTGCCCCGGGTGCTGCGGGTCGGAGCGTTCAGTCTGGAACTGCTGCGCGAAGTCGTGCCCGAACTCCTTGGCCCCGACGACCCGGCAGCCTGAACTCTGCCCGAGACCCGCGTGCCCGCAGAGGGCGCACGCGACTCCACCCCTAGGGTGGAGACGATGTCCACGACGTGAACGGAGCCGAGCAGTGAGTTCTTCTGACCCGACCTTCTGGGGACCCGACTTCCGAGCCCTAGAACAGGAGGATCCCGAGATCGCGGCTGTCGTACTGGGCGAACTCGATCGCCTTCGTCGCGGACTTCAGCTCATCGCGAGCGAGAACTTCACCTCGCCAGCCGTACTTGCCGCACTCGGTTCGACGCTGTCGAACAAGTATGCCGAGGGCTACCCCGGGCGCCGCTACTACGGCGGATGTGAGGAAGTCGACAAGGCAGAGGTCATCGGCGTCGAGCGGGCGAAGGCATTATTCGGTTCCGATCACGCCAACCTGCAGCCTCACTCGGGTGCGAGCGCCAACCTCGCCGTGTACGGCGCGTTCCTCGAACCGGGCGATACCTACCTCGCGATGGCGCTTCCGCACGGAGGACACCTCACCCACGGTGCCAAGGTGTCGTTCACCGGTAAGTGGTTCAACCCGGTGCACTACGGAGTTTCGCAAGAAACCGAGGACATCGATTACGACCAGGTGCGCGACCTTGCTCGCGAGCACCGACCCAAGATGATTGTCTGCGGTGGCTCGGCTATTCCGCGGCTAATCGACTTTGCCGCGTTCCGCGAGATTGCCGATGAGGTCGGGGCTGTCCTGTGGGTTGACGCTGCCCACTTCATTGGCTTAGTCGCAGGTAAGGCAATTCCCAGCCCGGTGCCCTATGCCGACGTTGTCAGCTTCACCACGCACAAGGTGTTGCGCGGGCCGCGTGGCGGGATGCTCGTGTGCAAGCAACAGCACGCAGCGGCGATCGATAAGGCAGTGTTTCCGATGATGCAGGGTGGCCCTTTGATGCACGGTGTGGCGGCTAAGGCCGTGGCACTACGCGAAGCGGCAACACCGGCGTATCAGGCGTACGCGCGTCAGGTCATCGACAACTCGCAGGCGCTCACCGCGGCACTTGCTGCTGAGGGTATGCGCCCCATTTCGGGCGGTACTGATACGCACCTTGCTCTGCTCGATTTGCAGGGCATTGGCGTGACGGGTGTCGACGCCGAAGCGCGTTGCGGTGCTGCAGGCATCGTGCTCAACAAGAACGCGATTCCGTACGACCCACAGCCAGCGGCTGTCACCTCGGGTATCCGCGTCGGTACTCCTGCCGTCACGACGCAGGGCATGGGTGTTCCGGAAATGTCGCGCATCGCCTCGCTCATCTCGCGGGCCGTACGCGACGAATCGGGAACCGACGCTCCTGCGATCGCGGCCGAAGTCAGCGACCTGGTCACCACCTTCCCCGCGTACCCGCGCCCGGCTGACGCGTAGGGGCCCGGCCTATGCGCGAGTACCTACTGTGTCTAGTGGCGGCGGCAGCCGTCACCTACTTGGCGACGCCGTGGGTACGTAAGCTCGCACTGCACTGGAACGTGATGGCGCAGGTGCGCGATCGCGATGTGCATGACACGCCAACCCCCAGACTGGGCGGATTAGCGATGTTCGCGGGGCTCATTGCCGGATTGATTCTGGCGAGTCAGTTGCCCCGCATGCGCTCGGTGTTCGAGTCGTCGAGTCAACCCGTCGCACTGATGTCGGGCTGCCTGCTGATCGTGCTGTTGGGGTTGGTCGACGACAAGTGGGGCCTCGACGCGCCCACGAAGTTTGCCGGTCAGGCGTTGGCCGCGGGGGTCATGGCTCTTCAAGGAATCCAGATCATCTGGCTTCCTATCGGCGGCACCATGGTGCTCGACCCAGTCACGTCGGTGCTGCTCACCGTGCTGGTCGTGGTCGTCACAGTCAACGCGGTCAATTTCGTTGACGGGCTCGATGGGCTAGCCGCAGGAATCGTTGGAATCGCGGCAGTCGCATTCTTTGCGTACTCATACCTACTGTCGGTCGAGTACGGATTCGAGCGTGCGACCCTATCGACGCTGGTGTCGGCGTGTCTGGCCGGAATGTGCTTGGGATTCCTCCCGCACAACATGTTCCCCGCGCGCATCTTCATGGGTGACACCGGATCGATGCTCATCGGATTGCTGCTGGCGACGTCGACGATCACGCTCACCGGTCAGGTCGATCCCAATGCGCTGGGCGACAACGGGGGAGCGTTCGTTCCTACGGTCCTTCCGTTGCTGTTGCCGCTTGCTGTTATTGCCGTGCCGCTGGCTGACGTCGTGCTTGCCGTGGTGCGCCGCACTCGCGCCGGACGCTCGCCCTTCGCACCTGACAAGCAGCACATTCACCACCGACTGCTTGAGATGGGGCACACACAACGACGTGCGGTACTGCTGATGTATCTGTGGGCCGCGCTGCTGGCGTTCGCCGCGGTGTCGCTGGTGTTCGTGCCGCCTGCCATCAGTGTTGCGGTCGTGGTGGTCGGAACTGCTGCTTTGGTTCTGGCCGTGACGTGGCCGCGTTTCCGTACCGATGCAACTCTCGGCAATTGATGGGGTGCGTGCAGTGATACGGTCGGGCGTTCCTATGGAAGGTCTTCTGTGATGTCCAGTTCATCTGCCACGAATTCGCTGCGACTGCCGTTGCTGGCGTCGGGCATTGTCGGAGCGATCTTCATCATTCTGGGTGGCATTCTCGGCAGCCAAGGGCACCTGGCCGATGAGAGTGGGGCGATTCAAGGTCTGATCGCGGGAGTCCTGGGTGCACTTGTTGCCATTGGCTTTCTGGGAATTGGGCAATACGTGTTAGGACGCGTGCTGTCAGGTAATCCGCAGATCGCCATGATGGCAGCACTTTTGGTCTATGTGCTGCAGGTTCTCGTGCTGCTGATTCTGCTGCTGGCGTTGAAGCATGCAACCTGGCTCGACGGTCAATGGTTCGGCTTTACCGTCTTCGCCTGCCTGATCGCATGGACCTTGGCCATGGTGGCCGACTACATGCGAAACCGTAGCTTCACCGTGGTTCCTGGATCAGGGCCCGGGCACCCTGATGGTCCGGTGATCGAGCCCGATCAGGGCGACGACTCAGACTGAATGGGACCCTCGTCACACTGACGATCCCGGATTACTTCCTTACGCAACCTTGATGGTAGGTTCGCCGTGCGATGACGAAGGCTCAGGGTGTCGGCAGCACGGGATCGTCCGTGGCGGATACCGTCACGAGCGCCGAAGGCAACATGGCAATTACGGCAAGCAGTTACATGATTGCCGGAATTCTGGTCTACGGCGGTCTTGGTTGGCTCCTGTCCCTCTGGTTGGGAAACCAATCTCTGCTCATCGCGGGAGGGGTGCTCATCGGAGTGGCCTTCTCGACATACTTAGTGATCATTCGGCTCCGGCAGATGCCAGAGCCCGGACAGCGTGAGATCGACGCGCTCGGAGGACGTTGACGTGGGTGTGAGCAGCCTGGTGGCCGCCGGCGCAGTCCGGTTGAGCGACGAGTCGAACTGTCACCTCATTCCGTGGGGTGGTGGGTCCGATTGTGGCTTCCCCGCTCCGACGGCTGACATTTTCAGCTTCTCCCCGTACTCGACACTGGCCATCGCCGGTCAGGAGTTCAACTTCACCAAGCCCGTGGTCCTGGCGATCATCGGCTCGGTTTTCCTGATCGTGTTCTTCCTCGCGGTTTTCCGTAAGCCCAAGTTGGTGCCCGGTCGGATGCAGTCAGTGGGCGAGTACGGCTACACCTTCATTCGCGACGGAGTTGCCCGCGAGGTCATCGGTAAAGAGGGCGACAAGTACGTCCCCTTCCTCTTCTCCTTGTTCTTCTTCGTCTGGATGCTCAACATCTGGGGCATCATCCCGTTCGCACAATTCCCGGTGTCATCGCGTATCGCCTGGCCGGTCGCTTTGGCGATCGTGATCTGGCCCCTGTACATGTGGCTCGGAATGCGTCACCAAGGCCCGGTGAAGTACTTCACCAACATGATGTTCCCGCCCGGACTTCCCAAGCCCATCTACTTGATTCTGGCCCCGATCGAGCTGGTGTCTAATGTGCTCGTGCGACCGGTCACGCTGGCCATTCGTCTCTTTGCCAACATGTTCGCCGGTCACCTCCTGTTGACGATCTTCGCGGTGGCCACCTTCTACCTGATCAGCCCGAGCCTCATTGGCATCTTGGGATCAGCGGCATCCTTTGTGATGTCGGTGATTCTCACGGCCTTCGAAGCTTTCATTCAGGCACTTCAAGCATTCATCTTCACCCTGCTCGCAGCCGTCTACATCTCCACGTCCCTGCACGCGGAGCACTAGAACAACCGAGCTGGGGGACGGACCCTCAGCCCGACAAGGAAGGTCAACCATGCAGTCGCTCTCGCTCCTCGCCGAAGTTACCGGCTCACTCGGTTCCATCGGCTACGGTCTTGCTGCCATCGGCCCCGGTATCGGTATCGGACTCATCTTCGGTAACGGTGTTCAGGCCATCGCCCGCCAGCCCGAGGCTTACGGCGTGATCCGACAGAACATGATTCTGGGCTTCGCCCTGACCGAGGCGCTTGCGCTCATCGGTTTCGTGGCGCCGTTCGTCTTCGGCAAGTAAACGAAAGAAAGTAGCCACATCATGAGCTGGGTCATCGCGGCCAGTGAGGGCGAAGGCGCCAACGTCCTCGCGCTTCCGCTGTACGAGATCATCATCGCGCTTCTGTGTTTCTTCATCGTGTTCGGTGCGCTGGCGAAGTTCGCGCTGCCCAACATCAAGAAGACTCTGGATGAGCGCGCCGACGCGATCGAGGGCGGCATCAAGCGCGCAGAAGAGGCTCAGGCCGAGGCTGCCCGTTTGGCCGACGACTACCGCCAGCAGTTGGCGCAGGCCCGCGAGGAAGCTGCGGTTATCCGCGCGCAGGCCCAAGCCGACCGCACAGCAATCATCGAAGAGGCGCGTACCGAGGCTGCTGCAGCCGCGGCTACGGTCACCGCTCGGGCTGAGGCGCAACTTACCGCCGACCGCGCGCAGACCATTGCTTCACTGCGTCACGAAGTTGGAACGCTGGCTGTCACCTTGGCGGGCAAGGTCGTGGGCGAGTCGCTCACCGACGATGCCCGCGCGCAGGCGACCGTCGAGCGCTTCATCTCCGACCTCGAGACTCAGGCAAGTAGCGCGGAGGCTGGTCGCTGATGCTCGGTTCCAGCCGCGAAAGCTTGGCCTCAGTGCGGGAGTCGCTTGACGCCCGTCGTCGGGAGCCAGGTTTTGATGCAGTCTCCGCCGACCTGTTTGCCGTCGCCGACCTGCTTGGTCGAGAGAAGACCCTTCGGGTTGCTCTCGCCGATGCGGGCCAGCCGGCCGATGGTCGCGCGGCACTGGCTGCCTCGGTGCTGGGTTCGCGCATTTCCCCGCTCGCGCTCGATGTAGTGAGCGACACCGTGCGTTGTCGTTGGTCGAACTCTTCGGATTTGGTGTCGGCCATCGAAATTCAGGCGACGCAGGCCGCCTTCACGGTGGCTGAGGCAGACGGCACTCTGGGCAACGTCGAAGAAGAACTCTTCCGCTTCGGCCGCGCGATCGATTCATCGGCTGATTTGCAGATGGCGCTCACAGCGCCTTCTACTCCGGCCGCGACGAAAGCTGGTGTGGTTCGTTCGCTCCTTGAAGGTCGCGTCACCCCCGCGACCCTCCAGGTGCTCGAGTACACAGCTAGCCACTTGCGTGGACGCCGCGCAGACACCGCGGTCGACGAGCTCAGTGAGCTCGCTGCCGCACAGCGCCAGAGGGTGGTGGCCGAAGTTCGCGTGGCCACTGCGCTGAACGACGAACAGCAACGAAGGCTCACCGAGGCGCTCTCGCGGCTCAAGGGCCGGCAGGTTCAGCTCAACGTGGCCATCGATCCCACGGTCATCGGCGGTATCGCCGTGCGCGTGGGTGACGAGGTCATTGACGGAACGGTGGCCGCTCGCCTCGAGCAGGCTCGCCGCGCCATCGCCGGCTGAGTGACGAAATAGACGCACTACCCGCACTACGACCTTGACCGAGTAACACTGACCACCGTGCCCCCGGGCATGAACTAGAGAGAGAGCAGGACACCATGACGGAGCTGACGATCCGCCCGGAGGAGATCCGCGCGGCCATCGAGAGCAACGTGGCGTCGTACTCGCCTGAGACGACCCGTGAGGAAGTGGGCCGCGTCGTCGAGACCGGTGACGGAATCGCCCGAGTCGAGGGCCTGCACTCGGCGATGACCAACGAGCTGCTCGAGTTCGAGGGTGGCCTGCTGGGTCTGGCTCTCAACCTCGACATCCGCGAGATCGGTGTCGTGCTGCTGGGCGATGGCTCGAACATCGAGGAAGGTCAGGCGGTCAGACGCACTGGCGAGATCCTCTCGGTGCCGGTCGGAGATGGCTACCTCGGTCGCGTCGTTGACCCGCTGGGTAACCCCATCGACGGTCAGGGCCCCGTTATCGCCGAGGGTCGCCGTGCCCTGGAGACGCAGGCGCCCACTGTTGTTCAGCGCCAGCCGGTGAAGGAGCCCATGCAGACGGGCATCAAGGCCATTGACGCCATGACCGCCATTGGTCGCGGACAGCGTCAGTTGATCATTGGTGACCGCCAGACCGGCAAGACCGCCGTTGCGCTCGACACGATCATTAATCAGCGCGAGAACTGGGCGACCGGCGATCCCAAGCAGCAGGTCAAGTGTGTGTACGTCGCCATTGGTCAGAAGGGCTCGACGATCGCCGCCGTGCGCGGCGCGCTCGAAGAGTACGGCGCCATGGAGTACACGACCATCGTTGCTTCTCCGGCCTCTGACCCCGCCGGCTTCAAGTACCTCGCTCCTTACACCGGTTCGGCCATTGGTCAGCACTGGATGTACAAGGGCGAGAACGTGCTCATTGTGTTCGATGACCTGAGCAAGCAGGCCGAGGCGTACCGCGCCGTGTCGCTGCTGCTGCGCCGTCCGCCGGGTCGCGAGGCGTACCCCGGTGACGTCTTCTACTTGCACTCGCGTCTGCTGGAGCGTTGCGCGAAGCTCAGCGATGAACTCGGTGCAGGTTCGATGACCGGACTTCCGATCATCGAGACCAAGGCCAACGATGTGTCGGCGTACATTCCGACCAACGTCATCTCGATCACCGACGGTCAGTGCTTCCTCGAGTCCGACTTGTTCAACTCGGGTGTGCGTCCGGCCATCAACGTCGGTATCTCTGTATCGCGCGTCGGTGGTTCGGCCCAGATCAAGGCGATGAAGAAGGTTGCTGGTCGCTTGCGGCTTGACCTCGCTCAGTTCCGTGAGCTCGAGGCCTTCGCGGCCTTCGGTTCCGACCTTGACTCTGCGTCGAAGTCGCAGCTTGAGCGAGGTGCTCGCCTGGTTGAGTTGCTCAAGCAGTCGCAGTACACCCCATTCTCAGTCGAGCGCGAAGTCGTCTCGGTGTGGTCGGGTACCACTGGCAAGCTCGATGAGGTTCCGGTTGAAGATATTCGCCGCTTCGAGACTGAGTTCCTCGAGTACATTGCCCGCGACCACAAGGGAATCTTCGACACGATCCGCAACACCAAGGACCTCTCAGACGAGACCGTGTTGCTGCTTGAGTCGGCCATCGACACGTTCAAGCGTGGCTTCACCACCCATGCCGGTCACCTCCTCGTCAAAGACGAGCCAGTGGCCGCCATGAAGGAAGAGCACATTGACGTGACCGAGATCCACGTCGCGAAGAAGTGAGCTGCTGACACATGGGTGCCCAACTGAGGGTCTTCCGTCGACGTATCAAGTCGGTGGGCGCGACCAAGAAGATTACGAAGGCGATGGAACTCATCGCGTCGTCGCGCATCGTGAAGGCGCAGCAACGCGTCGACGCGGCCCTGCCCTACACCACCGAACTGCTCCGCGCCCTGTCTGCGGCGGCTGCTCACTCGCAGAGTGGTCACCTATTCGTTGGCAAGGAGGGTGAGCACACGCGCGCGGCCATGTGCCTGATCACGGCTGACCGCGGGTTGGCCGGTGCGTACTCATCGGCAGCCATCAAGGAAGGCGAGGCACTCACTCGCTTGCTCAACGACAAGGGCATTACTGTTAGGCCCTACCTCGTCGGGCGCAAGGCAGTGGGCTTCTACAGGTTCCGTGAGCGCGACATCGCCGGCCAGTGGACCGGTTTCACCGACCAGCCCACGTATGAGGCGGCCGCCGAAATTGCTGCGGCTCTGATCGATGCGTTCCTGACGCCCGTCGAAGAGGGCGGCTGCGAGGAAATTCACCTCGTCTACACGCACTTCGAGAACATGGCAGTGCAACGTGTTGCCACGCGGCGGTTGCTTCCGGTCGAAATCGTGCAAGACGAAGAACCGCCACCCGATGGTCAGCCTTACCCGCTCTACAACTTCGAGCCCAGCCCGCAGGGCGTGCTTGATGCACTGCTTCCGAAATACATCACCAACCTTGTGTATACGGCGCTGCTGCTGTCAGCAGCGTCTGAACATGCGGCCCGTCGTCGCGCCATGAAGAGCGCTACCGACAACGCCGACGATCTGATGAAGTCACTAACTCGACAGGCAAACCAGGCCCGCCAGGCCGAGATCACCCAGGAGATCAGCGAGATTGTCGGCGGCGCCGACGCTCTCTCCTCCGCCAACGCAGGGAGTTGAATCGACCATGACCGCCACCTTGGACAACGCGAAGCAGACCGGAGTCGGACGCGTCGCACGCGTCACCGGCCCCGTCGTCGACGTCGAGTTCCCCGTTGAGGCCATGCCCGCGCTTTTCAACGCACTCCAGGTCGATGTCGACTTCGGTGAGGGTGAAGAGGGCGGTGGCAAGCGCATGCTGACCCTTGAGGTCGCCCAGCACATCGGCGACAACATGGTGCGTGCCATTTCGATGCAGCCCACCGACGGTCTCGTACGCGGTACCGCAGTGCGCGACACTGGTAGCGCCATCACGGTGCCGGTCGGCGATGTCACCAAGGGCCATGTCTGGAACACCCTGGGCCAGCCCCTCGACGTTCCCGAAGCCTCGCTCGAGATCAAGGAGCGGTGGGGTATTCACCGCCAGGCGCCCAACTTCGACCAGCTCGAAGCCAAGACCGAGGTGTTCGAGACCGGTATCAAGGCCATCGACCTGCTGACCCCGTACGTCAAGGGTGGAAAGATCGGTCTGTTCGGTGGTGCCGGTGTCGGCAAGACCGTTCTGATTCAGGAAATGATCTACCGCGTTTCTGAGAACTTCGGTGGCGTGTCGGTGTTCGCCGGTGTCGGTGAGCGCACTCGTGAGGGTAACGACCTCTTCCTGGAAATGACCGAGTCGGGCGTTATCGAGAAGACCGCTCTCGTGTTCGGACAGATGGACGAGCCGCCGGGCACGCGTCTTCGCGTAGCTCTCACGGCCCTGACCATGGCCGAGTACTTCCGCGATGTGCAAAAGCAGGACGTGCTGCTGTTCGTCGACAACATCTTCCGCTTCACCCAGGCCGGTTCTGAGGTATCGACCCTGCTCGGTCGTATGCCGTCGGCCGTGGGTTACCAGCCCACTCTCGCCGATGAGATGGGTCAGCTTCAGGAACGCATCACCTCAACGCGTGGTCACTCGATCACGTCGCTGCAGGCCATTTACGTTCCCGCTGACGACCTCACCGACCCGGCGCCGGCTACCACCTTCGCCCACCTCGACGCCACCACGGTGTTGTCGCGTCCGATTTCCGAGCTCGGTATTTACCCGGCCATCGACCCGCTCGACTCGACCTCGCGCATTCTCGACCCGCGCTACGTCGGCGAAGAGCACTACGCAGTGGCCGCGCGGATCAAGGAAATCCTGCAGCGCTACAAGGACCTGCAGGACATCATCGCCATTCTCGGTATCGACGAACTGTCTGAAGAAGACAAGATCCTCGTGGGTCGTGCGCGTCGCATCCAGCGCTTCCTGTCGCAGAACATGTTCGTGGCCGAGGCGTTCACCGGTCAGCCCGGATCGTTCGTGCCGGTCACCGAAACCGTCGCGTCGTTCAAGGCACTCGCCGAAGGTGAGTACGACCACCTTCCTGAGCAGGCCTTCTTCATGTGCGGTGGCGTCGAAGACGTCGAGCGCAACGCCGCGAAGTTGGCGGGCTGAGCGCAGTCATGGGTGAACTCCTAGTCGACCTCGTCGCAGTCGACCGCCAAGTGTGGTCGGGGCAGGCGAAGATTGTCGTCGCCAAAACGGTTGACGGCGAGATGGGCATCCTGCCGCAGCACGAGCCGGTGCTCGCGGTGTTGGCTGACGGCACGGTGCGACTCGAGACTCTCGATGGCAAGCGGATGGTATTCGCCGTGCATGGTGGGTTCTTCTCCGTCGACCGTGATCGTGTGACGATTTTGGCCGAGTCCGCCGAGGCGAGCGACGAGATCGACGTGGTGCGGGCCGAGAGTGCGCTCGAGCGGGCGAGGGCTGCCGGACTCGACTCACCGGAAGAGGTTGCGGCGTACCACCGGGCGGAGACTCGCCTGCGCGTTGCCTCCACCCACACCCGCTAGAACTTTTCCCAATCTTCCGGCGAGTTCATCAGGTACGCGGGTTATCCGGCCCTTTTAGGCCGCCTACCTGATGAAGTCGCGGAACAGAACCGGCTCGCTAGCGGTCGCCTCGGCGAAGCAACCCAACCCCTCTGTTTCCCCGTTCCGCATCGGGGGCACCCAAGCGCGCTCCTAGCGCGCTCAGGCGCCCCAGGGTTGACGCCGGGGGCTCATAGAATCGGGGGACTCTGCCGACATGGTGGTCTCCGGACGTCGGAAACAGCAAACGTGGCAGATTTCAGCGCATGAGTGACCTCAACCCCACGCTCCGCATTGTGCGGTGGGGCGGGTAGACGCGCTAGGTGCGCGCTTGGGTGCCCCCGATGCGAAGTGATTCGATGCGATGGGTCTGAGGAACCGGAACACATACCCCCACGACCCTCGCCGCCCGGCGGGGGATCTACCGCTCGCCTCCGGGAACCCACAGCACATCGCCCGCCGGAAGATTCGCGACCCGCGACAAAATGAACAGTAGGTCGCTGAGGCGATTGAGGTACTGAGCGGTCAAGTCGTTCGTGGTCTCGGGGTGCGCCTCGATTGCTGCCCACGTGCTGCGCTCGGCGCGCCGCACGACGGTGCGTGAGACGTGCAGCAGTGCTGCTCCGGCCGATCCGCCAGGCAGAATGAACGAGCGCAACGGCTCGAGGGTGTCGTTGTACTCGTCGCACGCCTTCTCAAGCCGCTCAACGTACTCAGGAAGTACGCGCAACGGTGGGTACTCGGGGTTCTCAACGATCGGAGTACACAGATCAGCACCCACATCGAACAGGTCATTCTGGATGCGCGTGATGAGCGTTGCCATGGCTTGCGGGAGCGATCCGAGGGCAACAGCGACGCCCAATGAGGAATTCGCTTCATCGACGTCTGCGTATGCCTTGAGGCGTAGATCGTTCTTACCGACGCGCGACATGTCACCCAATGCCGTGGTGCCGTCGTCTCCGGTTCGGGTGTAGATACGTGTCAGATTTACCATTCCCTCACCCTAGAGCGAGTCAGCGGAAAGCGCAGGGTGGGCTTAGGTAACACGCCTCACGCTCGACCGCCTACGATGGGCGGATGCAGGCGTTTCGGGTGGTCGGGGGAGCGCGTCTGGCCGGTGAAGTGCGCGTCGACGGAGCCAAGAACAGCGTCCTGAAACTCATGGCCGCGTCCTTGCTGGCTGAAGGCCGCACCACGCTGCGTGAGGTCCCGCACATTCTCGACGTGGAAATCATGGGCGAACTGCTCAGGCGTCTGGGCTGCGAGGTCGAGCACAACGAGCGCGAACGTATTCTGGTCATCGACGTGCCGAGTAAACCGTCGCATCAGGCCGACTATGACCTCGTGCGCAAGATGCGCGCTTCCATCTGTGTTCTCGGACCGCTGGTCGCTCGCTGCGGCGAGGCCGACATTGCACTTCCAGGAGGCGACGCCATTGGCTCGCGCGGACTCGATATGCACGTGGCGGGTCTGGAACGACTTGGCGCCAGCATTGCCATCGAACATGGATTCCTCATCGCGACCGCTCCCCACGGCCTCACCGGAACGCAAATCCGTCTCGACTTCCCGAGTGTGGGCGCCACTGAGAACCTGCTGATGGCCAGCGTCTTGGCCACCGGAAACACCGTGATCGACAACGCCGCTCGCGAACCGGAAATCGGTGACCTCTGCCGGATGTTGGTCGGAATGGGTGCACTCATCGATGGAATTGGTTCGTCGACGCTCGAGATTGAGGGCGTTGACGCACTTCACCCGGTCGATCACACAGTTGTTGCCGATCGCATTGTGGCCGGAACGTGGGCCGTGGGTGCGGTGATGACTCAGGGAGACGTCACCGTGCGCAACGCCGTCGCCTCTCACCTCGACATCGCACTCGATAAGCTGACGAGTGCCGGAGCTTCAGTGGAAATACTCGACGACGGTTTCCGCGTGGTGATGAATCAGCGGCCCACGGCAATCGACATCGTCACGTTGCCGTTCCCCGGCTTCCCAACTGATTTGCAGCCGCAGTTCATCGCACTCAACGCGATTTCGGAAGGGTCGGCGCTGGTCACCGAGAACCTCTTCGAGGCCCGGTTCCGATTCGTCAGTGAACTGCAACGCCTTGGCGCTGACGTGCGCATCGACGGACACCACGCCATGGTGCGTGGTCGCGCGGAACTATCGGGTGCGCCGGTGGAAGCCACCGATGTGCGAGCGGGCGCAGGTCTGGTGTTGGCCGGTCTCGTGGCCGACGGAGTCACCACCGTCACCGAGGTACACCACGTCGATCGTGGGTACGCACACTTCGTGGAAGACCTGCAGGGGCTCGGCGCTGACATTCGCCGGGTGGGTTAGCGCGAAGGTCGCGCCTTCAGCGTGGCACGAGCGATCGATTCGTCGGCGGGCCACACCATCACGCGCGGACCTTCGACTGTGAATGCCAAGGTTGCGCGGATGTTCGCGTCGACGAGAATCTGCCGAAGTCGCTCACCATCGGCGTAATTGGTGGGGTGAGCAATTGGCACGAGCATTCCGTAATTGTCCGAACTCGACGGCTTCACAGGCCGCTGCACCAAGCTTCCACCCGGCTTGTACGCCCACCTCAAAATGAGGATGAGCACGCCTACTCCCGCGACCGCGAGCAGCGGTCCGAACGTGAAGGAGAAGGAGTTGTTGATCACCGACCCAGTGTGACGGAGGTCTGCCTCTCTCGCCACCGGTCGGCCGTTGGCGGCTCCTGGCGGCCGGATACTGTGGTGCCACTAACTGACGTGAGGAGAATCCTGTGGCTGGGCGTGTAGCGGTGATTGGTGCGGGGCTCATGGGATCGGGCATCGCTCAGGTCGCGGCGGTCGCGGGGTGGCAGGTCACCCTTCGTGACGTCGACGACGAAGCGCTTGCCCGCGGAGTTTCCGCCATTGAGAAGTCGCTTGCGCGCTTTGTGAAAAAGGGAACCCTCGACCAAGCCGGTGCCGACGCTGCTCTGGCAGCGATCACCACAACGACCGACCTTGAAGCCGCTGCCGAGGCCGACCTCGTTGTTGAAGCGGTGTTCGAGAAGCTCGAGGTCAAGCGCGAGGTCTTCGCCGCACTCGACAGCATTGTTCGTCCCGACGTCGTGCTCTGCACCAACACCTCAGCCATTCCGATCACGTCGATCGCGGCAGCGACATCGACGCCCGAGCGCGTGGTCGGAACGCACTTCTTCTCACCCGTGCCGATGATGAAGTTGTGTGAAGTTGTCCGCGGATATCACACCTCTGACCAGGCCATCGCTGCTGCGCGCGAGTTCGCTGAGTCAGCTGGCAAGACCTGTGTTGTCGTTAACCGCGACGTCGCCGGCTTCGTCACCACGCGCCTTATTACTGCGCTGACGATGGAAGCCATTCGGATTCTCGAAACTGGAGTTGCTTCAGCCGAGGACATCGACGCTGCATGCCGACTCGGCTTCGGACACAGCATGGGTCCGCTCGAAACGGCCGACCTCACCGGCGTCGACATCCTGCTCAACGCCACTACCAACGTGTACACCGACACTCAGGACGAGAAGTTCGCGCCGCCGGAGTTGTTGCGCCGCATGGTGACGGCCGGCGACATTGGTCGTAAGTCAGGCCGTGGCTTCTACTCGCACGGCTAGATCGAGGGGGCATCATGACGAACGAGCGGCGTGCGAAAGACCGTCCGTGGCTGATGCGCACTTACGCCGGTCACTCGTCGCCGGTTGAAAGCAACGCGCTCTACCGCCGCAACTTGGCGAAGGGTCAGACCGGCCTGTCTGTCGCTTTCGATCTGCCCACGCAGACGGGTTACGACCCCGACGACGAACTTGCCCGCGGTGAAGTAGGCAAGGTCGGCGTTCCGGTGTCGCACCTCGGCGACATGCGCACACTCTTCGACGGAATTCCGCTGGGCACAATGAACACGTCGATGACCATCAACGCCACCGCGATGTGGTTGCTAGCGCTCTACATTGCTGCAGCTGAAGAGCAGGGCGTTGATCCGTCGGTGCTGCAAGGAACGACGCAGAACGACATCATCAAGGAATATCTCTCGCGCGGCACGTACGTGTTTCCGCCAGCGCCGAGCATGCGGCTGATCACCGACATGGTGTCGTACACGGTCACCAACATTCCTAAGTGGAACCCGACGAACATCTGCAGTTACCACTTGCAGGAAGCTGGCGCGACTCCCGTGCAAGAGATCGCGTTCGCGATGTGCACGGCGATCGCGGTGCTCGACTCAGTGCGCGATAGCGGTCAGGTTCCGGCTGAAGACTTCGGCGAAGTGGTGGGGCGCATTTCGTTCTTCGTCAACGCAGGCGTGCGCTTCGTTGAAGAGATGTGCAAGATGCGTGCCTTCGTTGAACTGTGGGATGAAATCACGCGCGAGCGTTACGGAATCACCGATGCCGCACAGCGTCGATTCCGCTATGGAGTGCAGGTGAACTCGCTCGGTCTCACCGAAGCGCAGCCGGAGAACAACGTGCAGCGCATCGTTCTCGAAATGCTCGCAGTCACGCTGTCAAAGGATGCGCGTGCGCGCGCGGTACAACTTCCTGCGTGGAATGAGGCGCTGGGACTTCCGCGTCCGTGGGATCAGCAGTGGTCGCTGCGCATCCAGCAGGTGTTGGCGTTCGAGAGTGATCTTCTCGAGTACGACGATCTGTTCACTGGTTCAGTCGTGGTCGAGCAAATCACCGGCGAGCTGGTTAGTGAGGCGCGTGCTGAAATCGAAAAGATTCAGGCAATGGGTGGCGCGGTTGCTGCCGTCGAGAGTGGCTACATGAAGCAGGCGCTGGTGTCATCGCATGCCGCTCGCCGGGCCCACATCGAGACGGGCGACGACATCATTGTCGGCGTCAATCGCTTCGAGACCACGGAACTCAATCCGCTGCTGGCCAATATGGATGAAGCGTTCATGACCGTTGATCCGGCGGTTGAACAGCGGGCGATTGAGGCGATTGAAGGCTGGCGCGCATCTCGTGACAACGCGGCTGTGACGGCGTCGCTTGATGTGCTGCGTGCGACCGCCGCCGTGGGCGGCAACCTGATGGAAGCCTCGCTTGATTGCGCCCGCGCCGGTGCGACGACAGGCGAATGGTCGGAAGCGTTGCGGTCGGTGTTTGGTGAATACCGCGCGCCCACAGGTGTGAGTGGCGTTGTGGGTGTGCAGCAGGTGAGCGAGTCGCTAGCGCGTGCGCGCGATGCGGTGAAGCAAACCGGAGATGAGTTGGGCGGGCGCTTGCGACTGCTCGTTGGAAAGCCTGGGCTTGACGGACACAGCAATGGTGCTGAGCAGATTGCAGTGCGTGCACGCGATGCCGGGTTCGAGGTTGTGTACCAAGGCATTCGGCTCACGCCGGCGCAGATCGTTGCGGCTGCCATTGAGGAAGACGTGGCAGTCGTCGGATTGTCGATTCTTTCGGGATCGCACCTTGAACTCGTTCCGCGCGTTGTTGCGGGTTTGCGCGAGGCAGGACTCGACGATGTTCCTGTGATCGTCGGCGGAATCATTCCCGACGCCGACGCTGCATGGCTGCTCGACAATGGTGTGGCGGCCGTGTTCACGCCCAAGAACTACGACGTGAACGCGATCATGCTCGGCATTGTTGATGCCGTGCGCGCAGCGCGCGGCCTCGAACCTCTGTCCGTTAACGCTTCCTGATTCTCTGCGAGAGGTTTCGATGACTGACACCACCGTGTTCGTGATGCGCCACGGCCAGAGTGAGGGCAATGTCGCTCGCATCTGGACGAGCGCGCGCGCGGGATATCCGCTGACCGATCTTGGTCGTGAACAAGCGCGGGCAGCAGCGGTTCCTTTGTTGTCGCGGAACGTCTCGACTGTTTATGGGTCGCCACTTGTGCGCGCGCAGCAGACCGCCGAGGAAGTCGCTGGAGTGTTGGGACTTTCGCCGCTCACTCTTGAGGGTGTCGAGGAACTTCACGTCGGGGTGCATGAGGGACAGCACGACGATGACGTCGCACCGATCGCAATGGAAGTGTTCGGACGATGGCTTGGCGAGGGCGACTTCGACCACGGTTTCGAAGGCGGAGAGACAGGGCGTGAGATTGCCGAGCGAATGTCGGCGGCGCTCAATCTGGTAGCCGATGCGCACCCAGGTGAAGCAGTGGTCGTCGTATCGCACGGCGGTTCGATGGCAGTGGGGCTCGGGGGACTTTGCGACAACCTTCCCGTGACGTTTGTCGGCAGACATCTATTGGCGAACACTGATGTGGTCGAGGCTCGCCGCAGTGGCGGCGAATGGCATTGCGTGTCGTGGGCTGGGCTTGACCCTGTCGATGGTGCAGATGGCGATCGATAGGGTCACCGCATGCGCTTGGTGATCGCTCGCTGTTCGGTTGACTACGTCGGTCGCTTGTCGGCGCGGCTTGATGAGGCCACGCGGCTGATCATGGTGAAGGGCGATGGCACAGTTCTCATTCATTCCGAGACCTCGCATCGCCCTCTGAACTGGATGACGGCGCCGTGCACGTTGGTGGTTGAGGCCGGTGCCAAGAAGGGTCGCAAGCGCGAGCCTGATGTGTGGGTGGTCACCAACAAGGGTGGCGAGCAATTACGCATCACCATGTTTGAGTTGGTGCACGACTCGGGCCACGAACTCGGCGTTGATCCTGGTTTGGTGAAAGAGGGCGTTGAGGCGCAACTTCAGGAACTACTCGCCGCGCAGGTTGAGGTGTTGGGAGAGGGGTGGTCGCTGGTGCGCCGCGAATATCCCACGGCGATTGGTCCGGTCGACCTCATGTGCCGCGATGCTGATGGGGCGTCGGTCGCGGTGGAGATCAAGCGTCGTGGCGAGATTGACGGTGTTGAGCAATTGACGCGTTACCTTGAACTGCTCAATCGCGATCCGCTGCTTGCGCCCGTGACGGGTGTGTACGCAGCGCAAGAGATCAAGCCGCAGGCGCGCACGCTTGCCGAAGACCGCGGCATTCGCTGTGTGGTGCTCGACTACGACGCATTGCGCGGCGTCGACCACAGCGATACGCGGCTGTTCTAGTTTCCTGGGATGCTAGTTCGGTGTCAGACTGAGTGAGGATGGACGGTTCGCAATCCTGCGAATCCGCGTCACGCGGGTAAATAGGAGGCACGGTGACAGTTCGCGCCATTGATCGGCGGTTGGTCGAGGGCCTCGACCTGCAGGCACTTGCCGTGCTCTCGCTGAGCCCCGAACAGTTTTCCGCTCGGCTGGGTGTCGTGTTCGACACCGTCGATGACGATCTTGATTCTGCTCAGGTTGCCGCGCTAGAAGGCGACGGTGTCCGCTTCCTTCTGATGCGTGGAATCAACGAACCAGGCGAAGGCACGAATCTGCTCACGCCCGACGAGGGCGATCCGACGGAACTGACCCGCCTGTTCATTGACGCCAGCGAACTCACGCCTGCTGAAGTCACGCTTCGCTGGACAGGGCGTGACTGGGTAGAGTCGCCTCTTTCTACCGTTGGCTAACCCTCGGCCGACGCCAAGAAACTCATGAACGTCTCGGCCCAGATCTCTGGGGCATCGATGAAACAACCGTGACCACTGCCTTCGAGGATGAGTGTCTGCACGCGTCCACCGTTGTCGGCGTACTTCGCGAATACGTTGCGCAATTGCGTGACCATCTGCTGAGGCGGGTACACGTCGGCACCGGGCCAACCGGGCACGATCTCGGCGGCACCGAGTGTTCCCATTTCCCACGCGGAGTTGTCGGCGACGACGATGTCGGCGGTTCCGTGGGTCCAGAGAATCGGTGGCTTGGGATCGATGTCGACGATGTCGGCCCATGCGCAGTACTTGCCTGACAGTGCGTTGAGAATGCCGCGCTTTCCGGGCGCAACTCCCGGCCAGTTCTCGGAAGGTGTGAAGTCGCCGGGGTAGCCGTCATCGCCGGTCTCCGACAGCAGTACTTCGTCAACGAGAACATCGAGCCAGGCGGGGTCGACTTCGAACTCGGGGCTCCAGTACGACGACTCGATGACGTTGCGCGGTGAGAATGGTGAGTCCTCGCCGCGATCACCCGAGGCGATGCGTGAGGTGAATTCGGGGTTGCCTGTTCCGCCACCGCTTCCAGACCAGTCAGGGAAGCAGGGGGTTCCGTTGAGCTTCACTCCGCCGAAGCCGTAGGGCGACACGGGGTCGATGAAGGTGAGTGAGGAGACCGGACGGTCTTTCGCGAACGCGGCGATCGCAGCACCGCCGGTTGACCACCCGGCGAGGTGTACAGGCCGGTCGATTCCGATGGCGTCGAGCAGCGCCTGCGTGTCGTCGGCCCAGTCGCGCAGTCCGCGCGTGGCATCAATGGCGACGCGTTCAGTGCGTCCGAATCCGCGCATGTCAGGCGCGATGAATCGGAACATGTCGGGCGCGATCATCACCTGGTCGTAGAAGCGGCCGGTCGAGAGGTTTCCGTGTAAGAGGACGACCGGAATCCCGTCGGGTGATCCGGATTCGTACCAACGCATGCGCAGACGCGAAGTCTGGGTGTCGTGTGCGGTGATGCCGGCGGGTAGATCGCTCATGTTCGGTCCTTTCAATCGACGTGATCGCTACGGTAGTGACGAGACGTTCGAATTGCGAGGGGTTTACGAAGATGGCGTTCATCGAGCATGACGGGGCCCGACTGTATTACGAAGTTGAGGGCTCGGGTGATCCGCTGCTGCTCATCACCGGGCTCGGATATCCGAGCGATACGTGGTGGCGCGTGCTTCCGTGGTTGAACGAACACTTCACGACGATTCGCCTCGATAACCGCGGCGTTGGGCGCACGGGTGATGGTGCTGAGCAGCCGTACACGGTCGAACGCATGGCAGCCGACGCAATGGCGGTATTGGACGCGGCAGGGTTCGAGCGCGCACACGTGTGGGGTGTGTCGATGGGCGGCACGATCGCGCAGGAGATTGCGTTGACGTCGCCCGAGCGCGTGCGGCGTGTGATTCT
>Ga0194057_10000423_pt1 | contig 21714 bp, 22 predicted proteins | sample SepL4415m_MetaG_FD_155474 | JGI IMG/M metagenome (GOLD analysis project Ga0194057, IMG submission 155474) | Anoxic zone freshwater microbial communities from boreal shield lake in IISD Experimental Lakes Area, Ontario, Canada - Sep2016-L442-15m | ecosystem: Environmental > Aquatic > Freshwater... | reverse complement strand
CGACTCCGGACCCAACGGCAAATGTGGCTTTCGAGGTGAGCAATGCCAGTAACACCGGGTCACGTCGCGCTTGACTGATGGCCTCGCTCATATCGGCCAATGGACGCATGCGCTGTCGCGCTGCGTGGGCTCGGGCCTCTTGCATCGCGCCTCGCACGATCATGATTAACGCCGCCGCGACTACGAAAGAGATGGCATCGGCGATGAACGCTGCACGGCGCCCGAAGGCTGCGCTGAAGGCTCCACCGAGCGACGCTCCAACTGCCAACATCACGCCCCAACTCGAACCAAACAACGCATTGGCGCGACCCAATTCGTCGGCGTCGGTGGCCAGGTTTGGCACCGCAGCCTCGATGGCTGGGCGCACGAATGCGGCCAAGCCGGAGATGACCGATTGGGCCGCAAACGCAACCCAGATATGGCCGGGCCCGGCCGACAACAGACCGAGCGCCGCAACTGCTTGAAGCAGCGACACGACAACCAAGATCCGTTTGCGGTCGAACCGGTCGGCGGTTGAGCCCGCAATCGGCGACATCAAAAATGACGGCAACGAGAACGCCACCAGCAACATCGAGACCAACAACTTCGAGTGGGTCGCATCGTCGATGAGTCCGGCTAGCGCCACATATGTGAACCAGTCGCCGAGATAGCTAATGATCTGAGCGATGAACAACAGCCGCAGATTGCGGTTGTCGCGCAGAACCGCAATCACTTGCGGGCAGCGAGGAGTCGATCGATGGTTCGCTCGGCTTCGGCAACCATCGACCGCACGATGTCGCCAGCGGGAATCAGTTCGTTGATTGCGCCGGCGCCTTGGCCGGCGGGCATGAACTCTTTGTTGGCCTCGACCACGGTGCCCGATGGATGGCCGAGGTGGTTGACACCCGAGCGCGTAGACACGCCTGCCTGAGCCGGAAACGGCTTGAGTTCTTCGGGGTGCTGCTCGTAGTGGTTGGTCCAATCGTTGCGCACAACACGGCATGTCTTGCCGGTGTAGCTGCGGCTGATGACGGTGCCGTCTTCGCTGAGTCCGAGCAATGCTTCCTTGTATCCGTTCACGGCTTGCGCTTCGGGGGTGGCGATGAAACGCGTGCCCACCCACACACCATCGGCGCCGAGCGCCAACGATGCCGCGAGTCCGCGACCATCGAAGAGTCCGCCAGCGGCGACAACCGGCACCTTGCTGCCAACAGCGTCGACCACCTGCGGCACGAGTGCCATGGTGGCCACCGTGCCGGTGTGTCCGCCAGCCTCGGTGCCTTGGGCCACCACAAAGTCGCACCCACTGGCCACAGCGGCCACTGCGTGGCGAACCTTGCCAGCCATGCTGCCCACCAAGATGTTGTGCGAGTGCAACAGGTCGACCACATCACGCGGCACGCCGAGGCCCGCCACAAAGATTCGTGCGCCACCGTCGATCACGGCTTGAACGCCGGCTTCAACTTGGCCTGCAAACGCAGTGAGGAGGTCGACACCAAACGGCTTGGACGTGAGCGCACGTACTTTGGCCATCTCAAGCGGCAGTTCGTCGGGCCCCATAGTGCTTGCCCCAAAGGTGCCGATACCGCCGGCTTCACTGACGGCAGCAACCAACTCGTGGTAACTCACGCCGCCCATACCGGCCAGCATGATTGGGTGCTCGATTTCCAAGAGTTCGGTGAGGCGTGTGTGCATAGCTGCAACCGTACCCGCAGCGCCGGTTCGAGCGAAGCGACCGGCGGGGTCAGTCGGCGAATGCGCCGGGTCGCCGCAGCAAGCGGCGATGCCACCGTGATGGCGTGAGCAGCACGGCGCGAGGTTCGTCTTCGAACATCCAGCGCGCGAAGTTGCGACGAGTCCATGCGCTGAGGCCAACCACACGAACGGCGCCGCGCGCTCCCCATCGTTTGGCTAACACCCGACCGAGCGCGATCGACATCTTGTGGTCGGCAAGCAGGTGATGGCGCACATCGTGTTCGTATCGCGACCGCACCATTGCTGGCGTGAGTGTGTTGGGGCTGAGTATTGCTTCAGCAGCAAGGCGACCGGTGAGCAACGCTTGGCCGATGCCTTCGCCGGTGAGCGCATCGGTTGCCGCGGCTGCGTCGCCCACGAACAACACGCGGTCGTGAGTAAGGACGGTCTTGTCGATTCGAGCCGGAATCGGCCATGCGGTGTGGCGACCCTCAAGCACCGCATCGGCGCCGAGTGCCTCGCGAATGTGTGGGCGGCTGAGCAGATCGGGCCACAGCGTGTTCATCTGTTGCACCTTGATGGTGCCGCCGCGAAGCACGCCGAAGCCGATGTTGACGCGGCCATCGGGAAGGGGAAACGACCACGCGTAGCCGGGCAAGATGTCGGCGTCGAACCACACGTAGAGACGATCTTTCGCCGTGCCCGTCACGTTGTTTGCATACTGGCGAAAGCCGTGCCACTCGCCGAGGTAACCGCTTTCGCCAACGCCGAGTGCTTTACGCACCGGCGACCACATGCCGTCGGCAGCGATCAGGTAGCGAGCGCGAACCAAACCAACGTGTTCGATGTTGACCACGATGTGTTGAGGTGTTTGCTCAACAATGCCGACGAACCCGTGGCCATCGAGCACCGTGGCGCCAGCAGCACGGGCGTGCTCGAGCAGAGCATTGTCGAGCTCGATGCGTGGCGTGACTGCAGAAAACTGGCCCTGACCGGTAAGCGGAAGGCACACCTCGCGACCACTTGGCGAACGCAGCCATGCGTGTTGCACCTGTGTCCAACTGGGTACCGACGACGGTGCGAATTGCAGCAGTTCGAGCTCGCGCAGGGCAAGCGTGGTGAGACCATCGCCGCAGCATTTATCTCGCGGAAAGACTGCTTTGTCGACAACGGTGACCTTGCGACCCGCAGCGGCCAACATGCGTGCAGCGGCCGACCCGGCGGGTCCGGCGCCAACGATGAGCACCTCGGTGTCGAGCATCGGGCGATCGGTCGCGTTGTCGTTGGGGGCAGTGTCGATCACGACGTGCAGGCTACGGCGCGACGCGGCCAAGGCGCTGTGCGTGGTACACGCCGTGCTCGGGCGGCACCCCCATCCACGCGAACCGTTTGGCGTTGACTCGATCTCGAAGCCCCGAGCCCAACAGTCGGTAGATGTGGTCGCCGGGGCAGGTGGTGAACGACATATCGCGATGGCCGGCGATCGTTGGAGTGGTGACCAAAGCCCCGGCCTTGTAGCGCTCTGACCCGCGCGAGATAAATGACGTTGTGGCGTCGGGATAGGTGTCGATGGAGTAGCGGGTGCCGAGCCACGCCAACACGCTGACCAACGAATCGAGCATCGCTGCGGTGGGATCGGTGAGGGTGAAGTCGCCCACAAGGCACACGAGTTGGGCAAAGCCTTGGCTGCCGCCAGTTGCATCGGCCCGCACCGGCCCCGCCAACGCGCCGGCTCGGCCCTCCCACACAACGCCGTCGTGATCAATGAAGAACTCGTAGCAAACATCGGGCCATCCCTTGGCGGCGCTGGTGTGCCACGAATAGGCAGAGCGAATCACTTGCCGCGCCCCACCCTCGCCGTAGTCGTTGGGTGAAGCGGTGTGGTGCACCAACAAGAACTGTGGTGTCTCGGGCAGTATCGCTGCCTTCGGCGGCAGGTCGGCCCCCCATGCGTCGCGCGGGTTCACGAACAATCCGGGCATCACCTCTACCGGTGGTGGGGCGGCAACTGCCGCCTTCGGTGACCCTTTGGCGATGGCCGCGGCGGCAACGAGGCCAGCGCCGATGATCGCTTCGCGGCGGGTCAAATGAGAGTCACACACGCTTCTCACTTTATGATGTTCCACGTCGTACGACTGAGGAGATCTGAAATGAGTAATCGTCTGTGTGAAGGCCGCGTCGCCATCGTCACCGGAGCCGGCCGTGGTATCGGCCGCGAGCATGCACTAAGCCTGGCAAGCCAGGGCGCCAAGGTCGTGGTCAACGACCTCGGTGGCAACATCGATGGCTCGGGTGGCGACCAGTCGCCAGCTCAGCAGGTGGTCGATGAGATCAAGGGCATGGGCGGCGAGGCTGTTGCGAATGGCGACAACGTCGCTTCGTGGGAAGGCTCGCAGCGCCTCATCAACACGGCCATCGAGACCTTCGGCGATCTGCACGCTGTGGTCAACAACGCAGGAATCTTGCGTGACCGCGTGCTCATCAACATGACCGAAGAAGAGTGGGACGCCGTGATTGCGGTTCACCTCAAGGGCACGTTCGGCCCAAGCCGTTGGGCTGCCACCTATTGGCGCGAGCAGAGCAAGGCCGGCAAGCCAGTAGATGGCCGCATCATCAACACCACCTCGGTCAGTGGCATTTATGGCAACCCAGGCCAGACCAACTACGGCGCTGCCAAGGCTGGCATTGCTGCTTTCACCAACATCGCTGCACTCGAGTTGGCTCGCTACGGCGTCACCGTGAACGCCGTTGCGCCAGTGGCGCTCACCCGTATGACCGAAGGCCTTGGGCCAGCACCCGAGACCGACGAAGAGCGCGAGATGCGTTCGCCTCGCTGGATTGCCCCCATCGTCACATGGCTCGCTTCGGCCGAATCGGCTGGCGTTACCGGCAACGTGTTCGAGGCCAGTGGCCAGACATTGGCCATCGCCGAGGGTTGGCACCGCGGTCCACGCGTTGCCCCGCAAGAAGATCCCACCAAGCTTGGACCCATCGTCGCCGACCTCATCAGCCGTGCCCGCCGCAATGCCGGCATGGACGGCGAAGACGGTTCGTGGCCACAGCCTCGCCGCTAGTGATTCGGCAGTCGTCGTTACTGCCGCTCGTTGTTTTGTACCCGTTTGTAGCTACCAAGGAGATTTCTCATGCCGTTGAATCCTGAAGCCGTCGGTTCCGTTTCTGAGCCCACCACCGTGAGCTGGACCAGCAAGGACGCGCTGTTGTACGCCGTCAGCGTTGGTGCAGGCACCAACGAGTTGGCCTACACCACCGAAAACACCAAAGACACGCCTCAACAGGCGCTGCCCACATTCCCTGTGGTCATCCCCGGCGCTGGCAGCACGTTCTCGAGCATGGGTACCTTCAACCCAGCCATGCTCGTGCACGGTTCGCAGTCGGTCACTCTGCACCAGCCGTTGCCCGTATCGGGCACCGCAACTGTTGTTGGTCGAATCGCCGCGATGTACGACAAGGGCAAGGCCGCTGTTGTAGTCACCGAGAGCGTGGCCACCGATGCCAACGGTGCGCCCTTGTACACCACTGGTGCGTCGCTGTTCATCCGCGGCGAAGGCGGATGGGGTGGCGACCGTGGCCCAAGTGGTCCACAAAACGTTCCACCAGAGCGCACCCCCGATCACTCGGTTACGTATCAGACCTCGGTCGATCAGGCCTTGGTGTACCGCCTCAACGGCGACCGCCAACCCGCTGCACAGCGATCCATCGTTCGCAGCTATGGGTGGTTTCGATCGTCCGATCCTGCACGGTTTGTGCACATACGGCTTCACCGGCCGTGCGTTGTTGCACTCGGTGTGCGGCGGCGATTCGGCACGTTTCAAGCATGTCGAGGGCCGTTTCGCATCGCCAGTGATTCCCGGCGAGGCACTCACCGTGAACATCTGGGTCACCGGTGCTGGCGAAGCAGTGTTCACCACATCAGTTGGCGATCGCGTCGTGCTCGACCAAGGCCTCGTGCGCTTCAGCTGATTACTGGCCGCGGCATCGGCATCGCAAGCCGACCTGCCGCGTCACCAAAATCCGCCATCAAACGGTTTGTTGAAGACTTTTGGTCGACCCTCGACCAAAAGTCTTCAACAAACGGATGGTTACAACGCTGAGGCCGTCACCATCTGAGTCGGGATTGCTGGCTCGCCGCGTGACAACGCCAAGCCTTCCCACGGAAGTGCACGCAGCGCATCGCGAAGTCGGTGCCGACTGGTCTCAAGGTCGACCACGCCCTCGGCTGTTACTGCACCGTCGATGATCATGGGCTGCTGCATGCGCCGGGCATTCGGGTATTGGTCTCGCCGCCGCTCGATCTCTCGGTCACACATGTCGGGAGTGCCGGTCATCACGATCTCGTCTGTGGCCGTACCGGTAGATCTGTGTGCTCGCCAAGCCACCTTGGCGCCGCCGCTGGTGGATTTGTTCTCGCTGCGTTTCGCCACCGGACGGCCGCCAACTTCAACCAGCTTGTAGACAAATCCTGCAGTTGGTTCGCCTGACCCCGTGACAACAGCGGTGCCAGCGCCGTACACATCAACAGGTGCCGCAGCAAGGCCCGCGATGGCGTATTCGTCGAGATCGCCGCTCACCACGATCTTGGTGTTGTGATTGCCGAGCGCATCGAGTTGCCGCCGCGCTTGGTGAGCCAACACGCCAAGATCGCCCGAGTCGATGCGGATTGCGGCCAGTTCGGGCCCGGCGGCTGCGACAGCGCGCTCGATGCCCACCGTGATGTCGTAGGTATCTACTAACAGCGTGGTTGCGGGGCCATACATCGAAACTTGCGAACGAAACGCAGTGTCTTCGTTTTCGTGGAGCAACGTGAATGCATGCGCCACAGTGCCAGCGGTGGGAATGCCGAAGGTGCGTCCGGCGGCCAGGTTTGATGTCGATGCGAAACCGGCCAGGTATGCGGCTCGCGCGGCGGCCATTGCCGCGGTCTCGTGAGTTCGGCGCGATCCCATCTCGATGATCGGACGATCGTGTGCCGCGCTCACCATTCGCGCTGCCGCTGTGGCTACGGCAGCGTCGTGATTCAGGATCGACAGCACGACGGTCTCGAGTAGCACTGCTTCGGCGAAGCTTGCGCGCACGGTCAGGATCGGCGAACCACCGAAGAACACTTCTCCTTCGGGATAGCCCTCGACGCTTCCGGAGAACCGGTACCCGGCCAGGAACTTTGCGGTCGCATCATCGACAGCGCCGGCAGCGAGCAGCCACTGCAACTCGTCGGCATTGAATCCGAACGACATGATTGCCTCGAGCGCTCGGCCCGTGCCGGCAACCACGCCGTAACGCCGTCCGTCGGGCAGTCGTCGCGCGAACACCTCAAAGACACACGGCGAGTGGGCGGTGCCGTCGCGCAACGCGGCGGTCAACATGGTGAGCTCGTAGCGATCGGTCAACATCCCAATGCTTGCGGTCATCGGCACAGTCTGACGCGCTGCGCGCCACCATCCGAATCGGCCAGCACGCGAGTCGGCAGGCACCGCTCAGTTTGTTGAAGACTTCGTTAGCGATGGATACCGCAGATGTCGAGCAGGTAGCCCACGATGTCGGCAACGGCCACGTCGACACGCTCGCCCGATTTGCGGTCTTTCACCTCGATGGTGCCGTTGGCCAAACCTTTGCCCACCACCACGATGGTGGGCACGCCCAGCAGTTCGGCGTCGTTGAACTTGATGCCTGGCGACACGCCGCTGCGATCGTCGAGCAACACTCGTGCGCCAGCAGCTTCGAGTTCGGCGGCCAACTGTTCGGCGGCCGGACCTTGCGGATCTGCGGGCTTGCCGGTGATCACAATGTGCACGTCGGCGGGCGAAATCTCGCGTGGCCAGCACAAGCCCTTTTCGTCGGCGACGGTTTCGGCGATGGCGGCAACAGCACGTGAAACGCCGATGCCGTAGCTACCCATGGTGACCGTGACCTGCTTGCCGTTGTGGTCGAGCACGCTGAGGCCAAGCGCCGCCGCGTACTTGCGACCCAACTGGAAGATGTGCCCGATCTCGATGCCGCGGGCGATCTCGAGATCTGCGCCACAACTGGGGCATGGGTCGCCACCGTGAACCTCGGCGGCTTCGATGACGCCATCGGGGGTGAAGTCGCGACCCATCGTGAGGTGCAGCACGTGCTTGCCGTGAACATCGGCACCGGTGACCCACGATGACCCATCGACCACGCGTGGATCGACGAGATAGGGGATACCCGACGCTTTGTCGCTGCCGAGTGAATTGGGGCCGATGTACCCCTTGACCAGTGACGGGTTCTTGGCGAAGTCTTCGGCCTCGAAGGCCACAACCTCGGCCGGACCCACCTGAGCCTCGAGGCGCTTGGTGTCGACCTCGCGATCGCCGGGAAGGCCAACGGCCAACGCGCTGAACGTGCCATCGGGATGCTTGAGCTTGACGATCACGTTCTTGAGCGTGTCGGCGGCGGTCCAGTCGCGATCGGGGCGACGCAGTTCGGGCCGGGCATTGATGAGGTCGACCAAGGTCTGGATGGTGGGAGTGTCGGGGGTGTCGGCAACAAACGCTGCCGGTGTGCCCTCGGTAGCAACCGGCTCGGGCGCACGAACCTGCACGGCTTCGGTGTTGGCCGCATATTCGCAGGCGGTGCAGCGCACAAACGTGTCTTCGCCCACCTCGATAGGAGCCAGAAACTCTTCGCTGGCGGATCCGCCCATTGCGCCGCTCATCGCCGAAACAATGACGAAGGGCAGATGGAGACGGTTGAACGTGCTGATGTAGGCGGCGCGGTGCTGGTCGTAGCTGCGCTGCAGGCCGTCGTCGTCGATGTCGAAGCTGTACGAGTCCTTCATCACGAACTCGCGGGTACGCATCAGGCCGGCGCGTGGACGGGCTTCGTCTCGGTACTTCGTTTGAATCTGGTAGATGTGCAGCGGCAGGTCTTTGTAGCTGCTGTACAGGTCTTTGACCAGCAGGGTAAACATCTCTTCGTGCGTTGGCGCGAGCAGAAAGTCGTTGCCACGGCGATCCTTGAGGCGAAACAGATTGTCGCCGTATTCGGTCCAGCGATTGCTGATTTCGAACGGTTCGCGGGGGAGCATTGCCGGGAAATGCACCTCTTGGAAGCCGGCAGCGTCCATTTCTTCGCGAACAATGCGCTCGACGTTGCGGAACACGATCCAGCCCAGCGGCAGCCAGGTGTATCCGCCGGGCGCAGCGCGGCGGATATATCCACCGCGAACCAAGAGGCGATGGCTCGCCACCTCGGCGTCTACGGGGTCCTCGCGCAATGTCCGTAAGAACAACGTCGACATTCGCAACACGGTGGAACCTCACTACCTTCTTGGTTGGTTTTTGCCAATGCGCGCCCGAGTAGCCGACCGCTGGCTGGCATGGCCCGGGGCGCATCACGAGACTATCTGCCCGATATACTCCGACCGCCCGAAGTTCGCGCAACGACACAAGGCGTGGGTGCAAACCCACGCCTTTTGTTTCGATATCGATGAGTTTTTCTCAATTTGAGACCAATTCGTTCACCGAGAAGACAACTGAGAAGACGACCGAGAAGAGGTGACCCCATGACCGCTGCACAAGTGAACGAAAAGATTCTTGCTCTCGTCGCTCCCATGGTGGCTGACCTGCAACTCGATCTGTACGACCTCGAGTTCAACGGCGGAATTCTCAAGATCACGGTCGATACCCCGCCCGGCAGCGATGGTGGCGTCACGCTCGACAAGCTTGCGCTCATTACCCGGCTGATCAACCGCGAGTTTGAGCACAATGATCCCATCTCGGGCAACTACACCCTCGAGGTGTCGAGCCCCGGTCTCGAACGCACATTGCGCACCCCGGCCCACTTCCAGCGAGAGATTGGCAAGACCGTTGCCATTCGCCTTCGCGAAGTACACGAAGGTGCCCGCCGCCTGCAAGGTGTGCTCATCGCCGCCGATGCAACGACCGCAACGATTCGTCTCGACGACTCAGCGCTCACCGAGCGGGTCGTGCCGCTAGACATTATCGACCGTGCTCGCACGGTGTTTATCTGGGCCGCCGCACCCAAGCCGGGCAAAGCTCCGGCGAAGAAATCAGGCGCACCCAAGTCCCCAGCCAAAGGGGCGAAATCTGCAGGTGCATCACGAGCCGAGGCTCCTGGTCCATCTGACGAAGTTGATTTCCCTATCGCACACGAGGAGGCGACCGCATGAGTGGTCTCGACATGTCTGAAGCCGTACGGATGCTTGCAGACGACAAGGGCATCTCCGTAGATGCTTTGCTGCAAGTGCTCGTCGACGCACTAGCAATGGCGTACAAGCGTCGGCCTGGTGCCGCCGCCGAGGTCGATGTACGCATCAACCCCGACACGATGGATATGCAGTTCATTGCATACGACATCGACGACGAGGGCAACTGGGTCAACGAGCGCGACGACACCCCCGACGCCGGAGAGCTGGGCCGCATCGCTGCGCAGACCTTCCGTCAGGTGATGAACCAGCGCATCCGCGAGGCCGAGCGCGATCGCAAGTTCGAGGAATACGCGAACCGCGAAGGCGACATTGTCACCGGCATCATTCAGCAGACCGACAGCCGCTACACCTTGCTCGACCTTGGTCGGGTTGAGGCGTTGCTGCCACAGGCCGAGCAGGTGCCGTTCGAGCGCCCCGAACCAGGTGGCCGCGTGAAGGCGTACATCGTGGAAGTTCGCAAGACCGCCAAGGGCCCACAGATCGTGGTCAGCCGTACGCACCCAGGTCTCATTAAGCGTTTGTTCGAACTCGAGGTTCCCGAGATCGCCGACGGCATCGTCGAGATCAAGGCCTGTGCCCGTGAACCAGGCCATCGCACCAAGATCGCGGTGTGGAGCAACGACGCCAATGTCGATCCTGTGGGCGCCTGTGTTGGCGCACGCGGCGGCCGTGTTCGCATGGTGGTCAACGAACTGCGCGGCGAGAAGATCGACATCGTTCCGTTCAGCGAAGACTTCCCTGACTTCATCGCAAAGGCGTTGTCGCCAGCACGGGTCACCCACGTAATCGTCAGCGAAGACGGCACTCAGGCCGATGTCATCGTGCCCGATCAGCAACTGTCGTTGGCTATCGGCAAAGAGGGCCAAAACGCCCGCCTTGCTGCTCGCCTCACCGGCGTGCGCATCGACATTCGTGGCGAGAGCCAGCCAATCGACCAAGGCGATGCCGAGGATTACGCCGAGGGCGAATGGGTCGAGAACTCGACCACCGGCAAGATGGAATGGCACAACGCTGACGGCACTGTCATTAGCGCCGACGAGTGGGAGCAAGGCGGCGCCGAAGTAGTGGCCGATGCCGAGACCGAAGCCGTCGCCGAAGTAGTGGCCGACGCTGAGGCCGACGTTGCCGAAGCTGTTGCCGATACCGAAATCGAATCACCAACAACCACGGAGGCTGAAGGTGATGTCGCAGACATGTAGCACTACCGAGCCTGTTCGCACCTGCGTTGGGTGCCGCGTTTCGCGGCCCCAGTCGGCGCTGGTGCGTTGTGCGCTCAACTCTGATGGGGCTCCCCTCATCAGTCGCACGGCTCCTGGCCGTGGGGCATGGTTGTGCGTGGGCAAGGTTGCATGTGTGCAACAAGCAATGAAACGACGTGGATTTGAGCGGGCGTGGAAACGTCCGGTCGCATCTGCGGAATACGAAGAACTCCGATTCGCCTACGAAGCGATGATGGCGAATATGAACAACTAACGACACGTTGGCCGGTCTGCCGGTTCAACGCAACACCACGAAAGGCTGTACAGGTCTTGTCGAAGAACATGCGGATGCACGAGCTCGCTAAAGAGCTCGGGATGACCAACGCAGAGATTATGGATCTCTCCAACGCCATGGGCGTCGGAGCGAAAACCCATTCCTCTACCATTATCGAGCAGCAGGCGGACCGAATCCGTCGCCGCGCCGAGCGTGACGGACTCACTCGTCCCGAACAGCCCGAAGAGATCAAGCCCGTCAAGAAGTCGGCAGCCAAGAAGGCTGCGGCAGCCAAGATCGATGCCCCGCCAGCTCAGGCAAGCGGCGACGCCGCCCCGGCGAGCGATGAGGCCGCCGCCCCGGTGAAGAAGGCAGTTGCCAAAAAGGCCGCCGCACCTCGCCCAGCAGAAGATCAGCCCGCACCAGCCGCTGCCCCCGCTGCCCCCGCTGCCGCTGAAGCGGCTCCGGTGGCTCCGGTGGCTCCAGTAGCGGCCCCTGCAATTGTCGAAGCACCCGCTGCTCCAGTTGCTCCAGCCGCAGTTGCGCCCGCCCCTGCTGCACCTGTTGTCGAAGCACCTGCGCCGGCGCCAGCCGCGGCGCCAGTGGCAGCAGATCCAGCGCCAACCCCTGCTCCAGCCGCACCAGCACCCGCTCCAACCGCTCCAACCGCTGCAGCCGCTGCGGAACCAGCCCCAGCACCCGCTGCTCCCGAGACCGAGAGCCGTTTCATTTCCAGCGGTCGTTCGGCCGAGGCGCCACGCCCATCCTCGGGCGTCGCTGCACGCCCCCTGCCTCCGCAGGCCGATCGTCCAGCGGCCACGCTGCCGCCAGGCATGCCTCCTACTCGTGCCCCCGGCGCTCCTGGCGCTGCGCCTGGGTCACGGCCAACGTCGCCAACCGGTCGACCAATTCCTCCACCTCCGGGTAGCGCTCGGCCCATGTCGGCTTCCGGCCGCCCAATTCCTCCGCCTCCGGGTAGCGCCCGTCCCGGCGCTGGTGCGCCTGCAGGCCGCGCGGGCGGCAATACGTTCTCGCCGCGCCCTGGTGGTGCCGGTGGTCCCGGCGGTGCTCGTCCTGGAGGCTTCTCGCCACGCCCCGGCGGCCCTGGTGGTCCCGGTGGTGCTCGTCCTGGTGGCTTCTCGCCACGTCCCGGCGGCCCTGGTGGTCCCGGTGGCGCTCGCCCCGGCGGCGGCTTCCCACCTCGCACGGGTGGTCCCGGCGGTGGCCCCGGTGGTCCTGGTGGTCCCGGTGGCGGTGGTCCTGGTGGCAACAACGGTCCACGCCCAAGCGGCCAGCGTCGCGCCCCGCGCAAGAGCAAGAGCCGTCGTCGTCGTCGTGACTTCAACGAGTTGCAGCCGCAGCTCACCGGTAACTACACGTCGAGCGATGCACCAGTTCCAGATGGCACGATCATCGTTGAGCGCGGTGTGTCGGCTCAGGAGTTCGCTCCCAAGCTGAACCGCACCGCCGCCGACGTCGTTCGTTTCTTGTTGAACAACGGTGAAATGATCACCGCAACAATGACCCTTGCCGACGAGCAGATGGAGCTCTTCGCGCTCGAGGTTGGAGCCGACCTGTTGTTGGTCGATGCCGGCCAGCAAGAAGAGATGGAACTTCAGGCGCTGTTCGACGACAGCGACGACGACGACGAAACCTTGCAGGCTCCTCGCGCTCCTGTCATCACCGTGATGGGCCACGTCGACCACGGTAAGACCACGCTGCTCGACAAGATCCGTCACGCAAACGTGGTGTCGGGCGAAGCCGGTGGCATCACCCAGCACATCGGCGCCTACAAGGTGATGACCGATGGTGGCCACGAGATCACGTTCATCGACACCCCTGGTCACGCGGCCTTCTCGAAGATGCGTGCTCGCGGTGCTCAGGTGACCGACATCGTGGTGCTGATGGTTGCTGCCGACGACGGTGTCATGCCTCAGACCATCGAGGCCATCAACCACGCCAAGGCAGCCGATGTCCCCATCGTGGTCGCCTTGAACAAGATCGATAAGGACAACGCCGATCCGCAGCGCGTGTTGGCGCAGTTGGCCGAACACGAACTCGTTCCAGAGTCATGGGGCGGCGACACCATCGTTGTCGAGATGGCTGCCAACCAGAACTTGGGTGTCGACGATCTGCTCGAGCAATTGGTCGCAGTGGCCGAGCTTGAAGAACTCACCGCCAACCCAACCGGTCGGGCCAAGGGCATCGTGCTCGAAGCCAACCTCGACACCGGTCGTGGCCCCGTTGCCACCATCTTGGTCGACAAGGGCACCCTCAAGGTGGGCGATCCCATCGTGGCCGGAGCCGCATGGGGCAAGGTTCGCGCCATCATCAACGACAAGGGCGAGCAGATCAAGCAGGCCGGGCCATCAACGCCCGTGCAGGTGTTGGGTCTGTCGGCCGTGCCAAACGCTGGCGACGAATTCCGTGCTGCCTCGAACGAAAAGACCGCCCGTTTGGTGGCCGAGGCTCGCGAGCAGCGTTCACGTCTCACCAGCCAGCGCGGCGATGCCCGCGTGCAGCGCGGCGTGAAGCTCGAAGACATCTTCAGCCAGATTCAGGCGGGCGAAGTTGCCACCCTGAACTTGGTGCTCAAGGCCGATGTGCACGGTTCGCTCGAAGCAGTTACCGAGAGCCTGCGTCGTCTCGAGCGCGAGACAGTGAAGCTGGCATTCGTGCATCGTGCCGTTGGTGGCATCACCGAAAACGACATCACCCTTGCAGCGGCAACCAACGCCACGCTCATTGGCTTCAACGTGCGTCCCGACCGCAAGGCTCGCGATCTCGCGGCCAGCGAGCATGTCGAGATTCGTACCTACGAAATCATCTACAAACTGCTCGAAGACATCGAGCGGGCGATGGTGGGCATGTTGGCTCCCGAGTTCGAAGAAGTGGTCACCGGCGAGGCCGAGGTGCGCGAAGTATTCCGTGTTCCTCGCATCGGCGGTATCGCCGGTTGTTACGTGCGGTCGGGTTCGATCACACGTGGCACCAAGGTGCGCTTCTTGCGCGACGGCGTCATCATCTGGAAGGGCAGCATCACATCGCTGAAGCGCTTCAAGGACGATGCACGCGAGGTTCGCGAAGGTTTCGAGTGTGGTATCGGACTCAGTGACTTCCAAGACCTGAAGCCGGGCGACCTCATCGAGACATTCGAAGAGCGCGAAATCCCACGCACATAGCAAGCCTTGGGCTGACCCTCGGTAGGGTTGCACGCTATGGCTGATCTTGATTTCTTCTTCGACCCAGTATGTCCATTCGCGTGGGTGACCTCGCGATGGGTTGCCGAAGTGCAAAGCCTTCGCGGCTACGACATCCGTTGGCGTTTCATCTCGCTTGCTGTGCTCAACGAGAAGCAGACCGCCGAGTGGTACACCGATACCTATCGGGCCGGTCATATGGCCGGAATGATGTCGTTGCGTGTGGCCGATGCCGTGCGCCTGCACCACGACAACGATGCTGTCGCGCGGTTGTACACCGTGCTCGGTACCGCAATTCACGTCGACCAGCGTCGCTTGGAAATCACGGCCGACCCTGAGAAGTTCCTCGCTTGGGCGCTGGCAGAGGCGAAGTGCGATGTGTCGCTCGCCAGTGCCGCGCTCGACGAATCGCACGACGAATACATTCGTGCCGATACAGCGTTGGCGCTTGAGCGCACGGGTAAAGACGTGGGAACGCCCATCATCACTTTTAACCCCGACTCAGAGAACTCGTCGAGTTTCTTTGGTCCGGTCATCTCAAAGACCCCGCGGGGCGACGATGCCTTGCGTCTGTGGGATGCCGTCGAGGTGCTTGCCACCACATCTGGTTTGTCTGAACTGAAGCGTTCGAACCGGGCACCGCTTGACTTCTCATAATGAACGGACGTGGCAACGATGAGTAAGCCAACTCGCAAACGGGCTGCTGCCCCAAGCCAACACCGCTATCCCCGCGAGGCGCGCCTGAACCAGTCGTTGCGGCAGGTCATTGCCGAAGCTCTCGTTGAGATCGACGACGAAGCACTCGATCTGGTGACCATCACGTCTATCGATGTCGACGCCGAGATGAACCGCGCGATTGTGTTCTTCGACTCGCTTCGCGGCGAGCAGGGCGATGCCGAAATCCTCGAGTGCCTCACTCGCTATCGCGCCCGCCTGCAGAGCACGGTGGCCCGACAGATTCGGTCGAAGAAGACTCCGATTCTTGAGTTTCGTCCCGACGAAGTGATTCGTGCGGCCGAGCGCATCGATCGCATTCTGCGCGAGAACCCGAGTCCGGCGATGCACGATGCAGTCGCCGACGACGCTGCCGACCACGACGCATCAGCCGATGGCGAGGCGTAGGCCGCCCACCGTCCACGGCATGACGGTGATCGATAAGCCTGCGGGCGTCACGAGCCACGATGTGGTGAACCGACTGCGCCGCCACTTTGGCGAAAAGCGCATTGGTCACGCCGGAACGCTGGACCCCGATGCCACGGGCGTGTTGGTCGTTGCGGTTGGTAACGCCACCCGTTTGATGCGGTTCCTCAGCGGCGCCGATAAGTCGTATGTGGGCGAGATCGTGTTGGGCAGCGCCACCTCAACGCTCGATTCGGCCGGCGAAGTGTTGGCCACGTTCGACATGGGCAGTGTCACGCTGGCGCAGGCCCAGGCCGTAGCTGCCGAGCACCTCACCGGCGACATCTTGCAGGTTCCGCCGATGGTGTCGGCGCTCAAAGTAGACGGACGCCGGTTGCACGAGTTGGCCCGCGAGGGCATCGAGGTCGAGCGCGCTGCGCGCCCATCTACGGTGAGCCGATTCGAGCTTGAGGCCACCGATGATCCGCTGGTGCTGCGGGCCACGGTTGATTGCTCATCGGGCACATACATTCGCAGCTTGGCCGACGATCTCGGTCGGCTGCTTGGTGGCGGTGCCCACTTGCGAAACCTTCGGCGCACGCGGGTCGGCAGGTTCACGCTCCTGCAAGCACAACCACCCGACCAGGCAACGTTGCTTCCCGTGGCCACCGCAGTTGAGCACTTGCCGAGCTTCACCGTCGATGCTGCTACTGCCGAGCACATCGGTCACGGTCGATTGCTGCCCGCCTTTGACGGTGACGGTCCGTGGGCCATCTTCGGCGCCGACGGCGAACTGCTTGCCGTATACGAACGATTTCGGGTTACTGAAGCGAAGCCAGTTGTGGTGCTCGTTGGTGCTGCCGCAGCCCAATCCAGCTAGCGTCGCGTGTTGTGCAAGTGATCACTGATCTCTCGAAATCACCGTGGCCTGATCAGCGCTCGGTGATCACTATTGGTGCCTACGACGGTGTGCATCGGGGCCACCAAGCGGTGGTGTCCGATGTGAAGCGTCTTGCGAGCGAGCTCGGTTGTCGCTCAGTGGTCGTTACCTTCGATCGTCACCCAGCAAGTGTTGTGCGCCCTGAGTCGGCCCCGAAGCTGCTCACCGATCTCGACCAAAAACTTGAGCTGCTTGAGGCCACCGGCGTTGATGCCACCGTGCTCGTGCGTTTCGACGAACAGCAGTCGTTCGAGAGCGCCACCGATTTCGTCGAGCGCGTGTTGGTGAACTGCTTGGCCACGCGCACGGTGGTTGTTGGCTCCGATTTCCATTTCGGTCGTCACCGTTCGGGCAACGTTGCGCTGCTTCGCGAACTTGGCGCGATTCACGATTTCGAGGTGCAGCCTCGCGAGTTGGTTCCTCGCGCCGATGGCGTCGATGAGCCCATCAGCTCAACGGCAATTCGTCGTGCGCTCGCTGGCGGTCAAGTCGAGCTTGCCGCACAGATGTTTGGCCACTCGTTCGAGGCCCGCGGTCCGGTAGTCAAGGGCGATCAGCGTGGTCGTCAGCTCGGCTTCCCCACGGCCAACGTCGAGGTGTCGAATCAGCTGTGTGTTCCGGCCGATGGCGTGTACGCCGGTTGGTATCAGCGGCCCGACGGCGTCACGCACCCGTGCGCGATCAACCTCGGTCGGCGCCCCACCTTCTTCGAGCACGCCGATCACTCGCTGCTCGAGGCGCACCTCATCGATTTTGCGGGCGACCTCTACACCGAGCGGGCCCGCGTTCAGTTCACCCATTTCTTGCGCAGCGAGCGCAAGTTCGAGGGCATCGACGCACTCATTACTCAGCTCAAGCAAGACATCGAAAACGCTCGCGCTGTGCTGAGCGCGTCGAGCTAACGCCCCAGCGTCACGAGCAGCACAAGGCCTGACAGCACCACGCCACTGGCAGTGACACGCCGGCGAACATCGCCTTCGCCGAGCATGCGCCAACCGATCAGGGCTGCCAACACCACGCTGGATTCGCGCAGTGCCGTTACGTAGCCCACCGACGCGTATCGAACCGCGATGAGCACCAAGGTGTAGGTCAGCAGCGATGCGAAGCCAGCGAGCGCAAAGCGTCTCCAGTCGGCCCGCAGCGCGACGCGCAGGTGGGTGACTCGATGTGTCGCCACGCCGTAGATCGACGCTGTGGTGGCTGTCATCATTCCCGATGCGAACGCGTAGCCAACCTTGTCGGTTGATCGCGAGCCCTTGCTGTCGAGCAGCGTGTAGGCGCAGATGGTGGTTGCCACACCAATGGCGGTGAGCACGGCCGGACCGCGCCATGCGCCAGCGAGTAGGCCGAGTCCCACGGCGATGATCGCGATTGCAGCAATGGTCCATGCTTTGGCTGGATCGTTGAGCAACACGATGCCGCCGATGGCCGATAAGAACGCGCCACCGCCGCGGGCGATGGGATACACCTGCGAGAAGTCGCCATGGCCATACGCGCGGGCGAGCAAGATGAGGTACGGCAAGTGCACGCAGCCCGACAGCGCTGCCCAGATCCAGCCGTGCGAGGTCATGCCGCCAGCAACCACGAGGCCAACTACTGCGAAGAGTCCGCCAAAGATGAACTGGGCCCACAATGCGACGAACCGCTCGTGCACCGTTTGTTTCACTGCCAAGTTCCAGGCGGCGTGCAACACAGCCGCAGCCAGAGCGAGCAATGTGGCGGTGAGCACAGCTACGAAGGATACGTGGGTGCCACTCGCATAGCCGTAATCACGCGTAGCCTGAGCGACGGTTATGGATCGTCCCATTGGCATGTTCGACTCAGGTTTTGGCGGGCTCACCGTGGCGCGTGCTGTCATCGACCTGTTGCCCAACGAAGACCTCGTGTACATCGGTGATACCGGAAGGTATCCCTACGGCTCAAGGCCGCAAGCTGAGGTGCGTGCCTTTGCTCACGAACTCGCGTGGAGCTTGGTCAACGATTACAACGCGAAGGCCATCATCGTTGCGTGCAACACGGCTGCTGCGGCGGCTCTCGACGAGCTTGTCGCCGAACTTCCGGTGCCTGTTATCGGAGTCATCGAACCCGGAGCGCGCGCCCTCGTTGCGGCCACTCGCAGCGGCCGCGTTGGTGTCATTGGCACCGTTGGCACCGTGATGTCGGGCGCCTACGACCGTGCCGTTGCCAGCACCAAAGCCGCCGTGGTGCTCACCGCAGCGCCGTGTCCAGGTTTTGTTGAGTTCGTCGAGCGTGGCCAAACCAGCGGTGACGAGATCGCAATTTTGGCCGACCGTTTGCTTGCCCCAGTGAAGGCGGCAGGTGTCGACACGCTGCTGCTGGGCTGCACGCACTATCCATATCTCGCTCGGGTTATTGGCCAAACAATGGGCCCCGCTGTCACCCTGGTCAGCAGCGCCGACGAAACGGCGTTTGCTGCTCGACTCGAACTCGGCGAACTCGGTCTGCTGCGCTCAGGTACCAACATCGTTGCCGAGCATCGGTTCTTGTCGAGTGGTGACATTGGTTGGTTTGCCGATCTTGGTCGACGCTTGCTCGGCCCCGAACTCGCCCATGCGGGTGCTTGGGTTCCGCAAGATCTTCGTGTCGGCATCGACACTTCGCTCCCGCCTCAGGTTCACTGAAGCACCGCAACTGCTCACCGAGATTCCTTCTCGCCGATACACAAGGAGCCCTTATGGCCCGTCCCGACGGTCGTCTGCCCAATGAACTTCGCCCGATCACGTTCGAGCGCGATTACACCGACATGGCCGCAGGCAGTGTGTTGGTGAGTTTCGGACGCACCCGTGTGCTGTGCACAGCGAGCATCGATGAAGACGTGCCGCGTTGGATGAAGGGTAAGGGCAAGGGCTGGGTCACGGCCGAGTACTCGATGCTGCCGGGCTCATCGCCCGAACGCGTGGATCGCGAAGCGGCAAAGGGCAAGCAGAGCGGACGTACCGTAGAGATTCAGCGCTTGATTGGCCGCTCGCTGCGCGCCGCATGCGATATGCGTCTACTCGGCGAGCGCCAAGTTGTGGTCGACTGCGATGTGCTGCAGGCCGACGGCGGCACTCGCACGGCCAGCATCTGCGGCGGCTATCTCGCCTTGCACGATGCGCTCACTCGCTTGGTTCAGAACAAGGCAATCAGCGCTCAGCCACTGCATTCATTTTGCGGTGCCATCAGCGTTGGGGTTGTGAACGGCGTGCCCGTTCTCGACCTGCCATACATCGAAGACAGCCGCGCCGAAGTCGACATGAACGTGGTCATGCTGCAGCGCATTGCCACGCTTGGCGGCTTGACTCAAGAGCCGCAGTTCGTCGAGGTGCAGGGCACTGCCGAAGGCGCACCGTTTAGCCGCAGCGAACTCGATGCGCTGCTCGGTCTCGCGAGCGGTGGTCTGGCAGAGATCATTGCGTTGCAGGCCGAAATGATCGCATCGCCGCCGTCGCAGCGCCCGCTCGGTCGCTGAATCAGCGATACGAAACTGATCCGGTGATGGGCCTACAGCAGTTCGTGTGTGCGTCGGCAAACCCCGACAAGGTGGCCGAGATTTCGTCGCTACTCGACGGTCTCGTGCAACTCTTGCCAAGGCCATCCACCGTTGGCGAAGTGGTCGAAGACGCCACCACATTGGTGGGCAACGCCCGTCTCAAGGCGTCGGCCATTTGTGCGGCCACCGGTCAACCGGCTATCAGCGACGACACCGGTCTCGAGGTCGATGCACTCGACGGCGCTCCTGGAGTGCACACGGCTTACTTCGCCGGTGTGGGCTGTAGTTACGCCGACAACCGCAGCAAGATGTTGCAGGTACTGCACGGCGTGCCAGTGGCGCAGCGCACGGCCCGCTTCAAAACTGTGGCGATGGTGGTGTGGCCCGACGGTCGCGAGTTGGCTGTCGAAGGCGTGTGCGAAGGGTCAATCGCCGAGGTCGAACGGGGTGAGCGCGGCTTTGGCTACGACTCGTTGTTCATCCCCGCCGATGGCGATGGGCGCACGTTTAGCGAGATGACCGAAGACGACAAGAACCAGATCTCGCACCGGGGTCGCGCCTTTCGGGCCTTAGTGCAGGCGTTGCCTCTGGCCCTTCTGCCGGATTCGCCGCTTGCCTAGGCCGATTGGGCCATGCTCACAGCGTTTGGCGCGAGGAATAGCGGCGATAAACCCTTACCCTTGAGACGTCGTTGGCAGGGCTTTTGTCCGCTGCGAGGGTTTGTGGCTCTCACCACAATCAGATCTGTGAGGTATTTCGAGTGAAGTTCAAAAAGGGCGACACGGTCATCTACCCCCAGCACGGGGCATGTTTGGTCCAGGGCACCAAGAAGGTCGTCGCTTTTGGCGAGACACAGGAATACCTGATCCTGCGCACCATCATCAACGAGATGACCCTGTCGGTTCCTGTGGCCCGCGCCGCCGATGTGGGTGTGCGTCCTCCGGTGTCACCTGACGAACTCGAAGACTTGGTATCGGTGTTGGCCAAGGCCGACCCACGCGTGCCCAGCAACTGGAGCCGTCGCTTCAAGAACCACCAAGAAAAGCTCAAGAGCGGCGACGTGTATCAGGTGGCCGAAGTTGTTCGTAACCTCGCTGCGCGTAACCGCGATGCATCGCTGTCGGCTGCCGAGCGCACCATGTACGAGCGTGCCCGCATCAACCTCATCAGCGAGATTGCGCCTGCCCTCAAAGTGAGCGCTGAAGAAGCCGAGCGTTACCTCGACGATGCATTGGCCAAGGGTGTACTCAAGCCAGCCAAGGTTGTGAAGGCCAAGGCCTAGTCCTTCGGGCGCATTGCGCCCACCCCGTGCGGCCTACAGTGCACGTATGTCAGATCGAGTGCACGTCAGCAGAGAAGAACTCGCCACCAAGATCCGCAGCGGCGAAATCGACACCGTGGTGATGGCGTTCCCCGACCTTCAGGGTCGGCTCATGGGGAAGCGAACCACCGGACGCTTCTTCCTTGAGCAGGTCGCCGAAGGCGGCACCGAGAACTGCGACTATCTCATCGCCTGCGATATGGATAACAACCCGGTGCCGGGCTATCGGTTCACCAGCTACGAGCAGGGGTACGGCGACATGCTGGCTACCGCCGACTGGGACAC
>Ga0194057_10000422_pt1 | contig 21724 bp, 19 predicted proteins | sample SepL4415m_MetaG_FD_155474 | JGI IMG/M metagenome (GOLD analysis project Ga0194057, IMG submission 155474) | Anoxic zone freshwater microbial communities from boreal shield lake in IISD Experimental Lakes Area, Ontario, Canada - Sep2016-L442-15m | ecosystem: Environmental > Aquatic > Freshwater... | reverse complement strand
GCATTGTGAACGAGTTGCTCGTGCAGATGCAGAGCTTCGATCTGCCCACCGGCTGGCAGAAGATGAAGAGCAAGTGGATCGACCGCGTGAACTCGCTGTTGCCAGAAGGCACCGCCATCCCGCGCTCGAAGCCCAGCACTGCAAACGTGTTGCTCATCGCCGCCACCAACCGCGCCGCCGATCTTGACCCAGCACTGCTGCGCCCAGGCCGCTTCGACCGAGTTATTCACTTCGACCTTCCTCCGCACTCAGATCGCATGGAGATTGCCGAGTATTACCTCAACAAGAAGTCACACACGCCTGCCGTTACCGCCAAGACGATCGCCGACCTCTCCGCTGGCTACACCCCGGTGCGCATCGAACGAATTCTCGATGAGGCATTGATCATCGCTCTGCGCCATGGTCGACGGGCGTTGACAGTAGAAGACGTGATCGAGGCGCAACTCATCACCGATGTCGGCCTGTCGCACGAAGTGGGTTATCACCCCGACGAGCGTCGTCGAGTTGCGGTACACGAAGCGGGTCACGCGCTTACAGCTGCAGTCGCGGGCCGCGATATTCGCATCGCCTCAATTCTGCGCCGCGGCGGCGCACTCGGCCTTGTGGCACACACCGAGGCCAACGAGCGCCACCTGCGTACACCTACCGAGGCGTTCAACCTGATGGCAATCGCGCTGGCCGGACGCGCTGCCGAAATCCAAGAGTTCGGTGAAGCCAGCAGCGGTATCGCATCAGACCTTCAGGTGGCCACCACAATCGCTGCCCAGCTTGTTGGCCAGCTCGGTGCCGGCGACAGCTTGATCAGCCTTGAGGCCGCCGCTATGCCAACCGCCGCCAACTTGGTGGCCAAGGTGCTGGCCGATGAAGCGTCACGACAGAAGGTGGACCAGATGTTGTTCGACGCCGCCGATGCAGCAGCGTGTCTGATACTTGAACATCGCTATGCGTTGATCAATCTCACCAACGCCTTGCTCGACTACGACGAGCTCACGGGCGCCGAAGTAAAGGCCATCGTGGTCGAAGCGGTGCGGGCCACAACGGCCTGACCGCTAGCCGTCTGATCAGCTCGCTGCTGCTGCTTGCATCGCTGTCCACACACGTTGCGAGGTGCACGGCATATCGATGTGGCGCACACCGAGGTGGGCCACCGCGTCGACAACGGCGCTCTGAACTGCGGGGGTAGCACCAATGGTGCCGCTCTCGCCGATGCCCTTAGCACCGAGGTCGTTGAGTGGCGACGCTGTCTCGGCGTGCACGGTTTGGAAGCTCGGAAGCTCGGCTGCCGAGACAATGCCATAGTCGGCGAAGTTAGAGGTGAGCGGGTTGCCGTCGGCGTCGTAGACGAACTCTTCGAACAACGCTTGGGCGACGCCCTGAGCAAGGCCACCGTGAATCTGGCCTTCGGCCAGCAACGGGTTGATGATCTTGCCGGCATCGTCGACCGCAACGAGTTGACGCAACACCGCGCGACCAGTTTCGGTATCGAGCTCAACCACAGCAAGGTGCGCACCCGACGGGAAGCTGCCCCCGGCCTGCTCGAAGTCGCCCTCGCCGAACAGCGTGAGGCTTGAACTCTGCGCTGCCGCTGCGACCTCGGTCCATGTACGGCTGATGGCTGGCGCTCCGGCCACGTGAAAGACGCCATCGGTAATGACGACATCGGCAACATCGGCTTCGAGCAAACGGGCCGCAACCGAGCGCGCCTGATCGGCAACCAGCGTTGCTGCTCGCGCAACGTTGGTACCGCCCAACTGCACTGAGCGCGAACCACCCGTGACGGACCCGCGAGCAACGAGATCGGTGTCACCATGGATCACCGTGATGCTGTCCATCGGCACGCCCAACGTGTCGGCAACGAGCATCGCCCATGTGGTGCGATGGCCTTGGCCATACGGCGTTGTGCCCGTGACCACGCGCACTGCAACACCATCGCCGGTTGACGAAGGGGTGACCTCTACCTGTCCGAGCTCGCCGCCGCCCGACATGGCGGTGACCTCTACGTAAATCGATACGCCGATACCCAACTGCACGATGTCGCCACGATCTCGTCGCTGCTGCTGCTCTGCGCGCAACGCTGCGTAGTCGACCGCCGCGAGCAACTTGTCGAGACCACCTTCGTAATCGCCGCTGTCATATGTGGTGCCGGTGACGGTGGTGAAGGGGAACCGATCAGCAGCGACGAGATTGCGACGACGAACCTCAACCGGGTCCATGCCAATTTCGGTGGCGAAGAGATCCATTGCCCGCTCGATCGCGGCCGCTGCTTCGGGTCGGCCCGCGCCGCGGTACGCAACAATCGGAACCGTGTTGGTCACTACGGCTGTGGAGCTGAGTTCGGCAGCCGCGATGTCGTACACACCGGTGAGCATCATTCGGGTCATGAACGGCAGGATCGCTCCGATGCGCGGGTACGCCCCGGCGTCTTGCACGACATCGAGTTGATATGCGGTAACGCGACCGTCGCGTGACCCACCGATGGTGAGTTTCTGTGTCTGCGCACGACCATGACCCAAACCGTTCATGCTCTCGCTGCGCGTCTCGGTGTAACGCACGGGTCGACCCACTGCGCGGGCAAGCCATGGCACCAGCGTCTCTTCGGGGTACACCGACGCCTTTGCTCCGAAGCCGCCACCGACGTCGGGTGTGATCACCCGAACCATCGCTGGGTCGAGCGAATACCACTCGCAGATTCGCTCTTGCACAGGGTGCGCACCTTGGCTGGACTGCCAATGGGTGAGCCGGCCATCGGCATCCCAGCGGCTCGCTGCGACACGTCCCTCTAATGGTGATGGTGCGACGCGCTGGTTCACGATGTTGGCGCTGACGACTACTTCGCATGCGCTGAAATCGACGGGCGCTGCCGCAGGCATGGCCATGCAAACGTTAGAACCGTGGCCAGGAAACAGCAGCGACTCGTCGGTGAGCGCTTGTGTCACCGTGATGGCGCCAGGCAACGGGTCGTAGGAAACGATGACCAGTTGCACCGCGTCGGTTGCCTGCTCGCGCGTCTCGGCCACGATGGCCACGATCGGTTCACCCACGTAGCGAACCGTGTCGGATGCCAGCGCAGAACGCGGAAGGGTGGCAGGCAGAAACGGAAGGTCGAGCGGAAACGGACCGAGATCGATGTCGCTGTTCACGAAGATGCCAACGACCCCGGGCGCTTCAAGCGCCTCGCTGGTGTCGATGTCGGTGATGCGAGCGTGGGCCATTTGTGACCGCACGTACACCACGTGCGTAGCGCCTTCGAGATGAAGGTTGTCGATAAACGTGCCGTGACCTGTGAGCAACGCTGGGTCTTCACCACGAACAACCCGCTGACCAATGATCCCCATCGCGTTGACTCCTCTTTCGTCTGGTTTGAGTTCAGTACGCGCAGACATAGGCAAGAACCAATGACAACGCCTAGATTCACATCATGACTATGACTGAACCGGCACCACCAAAAGCAGAACGTTGGACTGCGCAGTGGAAGGAACTCTACGCCGAAGTTGTAACCACCGGCTTATGCACCGGCTGCGCCGGCTGCGTAGTGACATGTCCTCACGATGTCATCGGCTACGAACACTCCGAGGGTAAGTACTTGCCGTTTCATCTCGAAGAAGAGCTCGGTCTCGATAACTGCACCCACGGCGAAAAGGGTTGCACCACGTGCACCCGCGCATGCCCCCGCTTTCGTGCGTGGGAACCAGCCGCCGACATGCACCTCTTTGGTCGCGTTCGCGAGCCCGAAGAAATGGGCGGCATCTGGCGTGCGTTGTATCTCACCCGCGCCAGCGACGACATGGTCCACAAGATCGGCCAAGACGGCGGCCTCGTGTCGGCAATGCTCATCTGGCTGATGGAGCACGATTACATCGAAGCCGCAATGGTCAGTGGCGTCGAGCCCGACGATGCCTGGAAAGCCAAGCCCGTGCTGGCTCGCAACACCGCCGAAGTGCTCGCCACTGCTGGCAGCCGCTACACCTACTGCGCCAACCCACTCGCCTTGCGCGATGCCAAAGAGCAAGGGCTCTCACGCCTGGCTTTGGTGGGCATGGGATGTCAGACCTCGTCGCCCCCAACCATGTGGGACCGCAAGGCGGGCAAGGTCTCGAAGCCGTTCTTGTTCAACATCGGTCTGCTCTGCTCGAAGACATTCGACGACGCCATCTTCCCCGAGCTGTTCGAAGCCAAGTACGGCCTGAAGAAGGCTGACATGGTGAAGATGAACATCAAGGGCGTGTTCCAGATTTGGATGAAGGACGGCTCGTACCACGAGATCGATCTCAAGGAATGCCACAAGTGGACCCGCGAGGGTTGCAAGAGCTGTCCCGACTTTTCTGCTGAGCACGCCGACGTATCAACAGGCGGCATCGGCGAAGACAACGACTGGACCCTCACCATCGTGCGTACCGAGTTGGGCGAAGAGGTCATCAACCGCATGATCGCCGACGGATCCATCATCGCCCGCCCCGCACAGGACGATAAAGAAGCAATGCGTTTGCTGCGTCTGCTGTCGATTGTGAGCCGCCGCCGCTGGCCAGAGTTCGCCGACCGCGCACCTTCAATTGGTGTGCCTCCTCCGAAGAAGAAGGCCGACGCCCCGGCCCCCGCCGCTCACTAACTCGGCTTCGCGGCAGCACCGCATCGGCGTCACGCGCTGTTAACAAAACAGAGACCACAGCGAAATGCTCGACATTTAGGTTGCCTCCATCACCTTGACCCTGAGGTGTATTGAGAGAGGGAATCTTGTGAACAGCATCACCTTGAAAGAGAGGTTGCGCGACAAAGACCGTCGACGGTTCTTCTTCGCGTTCCTCGGCGGAAAGGCCATCGGCCTGCTCGTAGCCGGGCTCGCCATTGTTGGTTTCGGACCGTGGCTGATCGGCAGTGCAGCGCACGCTGTTGCGCCAAACGCCGACGTACCAATCGGCGATGTCGTCAACGCCACCAACACGGCATGGGTCATGGTTGCCACGTTCCTCGTGTTCTTCATGCAGGCCGGCTTCATGATGCTCGAAGCAGGTTTCGCACGTACGCGTGAAGTGGTCAACGTGCTTCAAGAGTGCATCGTTGACACCTGTTTGTGCGCCTTGTTGTTCTGGGCCTTTGGCTTTGCATTCATGTTCGGTGTTGGCAACAGCTTCATCGGACACGAGTTCTTCTTCTTGAACGGCGCTCCATCAACGTACGGTTCAACCGGCATCGGCTTCATGGCCTTCTTCTTGTTTCAGTTCGCGTTCGCGGACACATGCTCGACCATTACGTCGGGTGCAATGGTCGGTCGTACAGGGTTCAAGGGCGATCTCCTGTACAGCATCGGCGTCAGCGGTTTCATCTACCCAATCTTCGGTCACTGGATCTGGGGCCCAGGCGGTTTCTTGCAGACAGCACACGGTGGTGTTTGGATGCGTGACTTCGCTGGCAGCACCGTGGTGCACACGATCGGCGGCATCGTTGCACTGGCTGGTTCAATGGCTCTTGGTCCACGCCTTGGCCGCAAGTTCAAGCGTGACGGTGGTGGGCTTCCCCCGGGCCACGACCTCACCATTGCTGCTATCGGTGGTGTGATCTTGTGGTTCGGTTGGTACGGCTTCAACCCCGGCAGCACCCTGTCGGCGCTCGACTTCGAAGGCATCGGCCGTGTGGCCACCAACACCACGTTGGCAGCCGCCGCAGGTGGTCTCGTCGCGATGGCGTGGGTCTATCCACGTTTCAAAAAGTGGGACATGGGCATCACCATCAACGGCTTCCTCGGTGGCCTCGTGGCCATCACCTGCCCGTGCTATTGGGTGAACCCATTTGGGTCCGTAGTGATCGGCGCAGTCGCTGGCATCGTGGTGGTGCTCGGCATCGACTTCATCGAGCACATGCGCATCGATGATCCGATCGGCGCCGTTGCAGTACATGGTTTCGCCGGTATCTGGGGAACATGGAGCCTCGGTCTGTTCGCAACTGGTCAGTGGAACGACGTGAAGGGCTTGTTCTGGGGCGGCGGGTTCAAGCAGCTCTGGGCCCAGGTCTGGGGCAACACCTTGGTCGTAATCGTCACGTTTGTGGTCTCATACGCCTTGTTCAAGGCCGTTGCGCTCACCAAGACGCTGCGAGTTTCAGAAGAGGGCGAGCTCGAGGGACTCGACATCCACGAGCACGGCTCACCTGCCTACCACCCTGAATCTGCGTTCATGGGCAAGGGGTACTGATCACCATGAGTACCGTTACAACAACCCGTGCTTTCAACATCGATAAGGGGTCACCATGCTCGAAATGATCACCGCAATCATCAAGCCACACAAGCTCGATGACGTGAAAGAAGCGCTCCTCGCCAACGGTGTCGAGGGCATGACGGTCACTGAGGTTCGCGGCTTCGGCCGCCAGCGCGGCAAGACCGAAAACTTCAGAGGCTCCGAGTACAACATCGACTTCATCCCCAAGATGAAAATCGAAATCGTTGTTCCCGCAGAGAGCGTTGACCGACTCATTGCCATCATCGGCGAGGCGGCTCAGACCGGCAAGATCGGCGATGGCAAGGTCTGGTCCACAGGGGTCGGCAAGCTGCTACGCGTGCGTACCGGCGAGATGGGCAGCGAAGCAATCTGATGTGATGACGCTCTGGCATGAGGGACGCGAGTCCCTCATGCCAGACTGGCGTGTATGCCATTGCATCCCCAAGCTCACATGTTGATTCAGACGCTCGCTCAGCTCGGCGTTCCTCCCCTTGAGTTGGGAACCCCGCAGCAGGCTCGAGCGGGTCGCTTAGCCGGCGGGCAACCTTCGGAACATGTGCACGAGGTCCGCGATCTCGATGCCGGCGGAGTCCCGGCCCGCTTGTACCGGCCAAGTGCCGCTCACGACCTTGGTTTGTTGGTCTACTTTCACGGCGGCGGCTGGGTCATCGGCGACCTTGAGTCACACGACACCGTATGCCGCGCACTTGCGAATCGCAGCGGTCATGCGGTGCTCAGCGTCGATTACCGTCTCGCCCCCGAGCACCCGTTTCCTGCAGCGTTGGGTGACTCCATTCAGGCCACCCGATGGGCACATGCGAATGCAGCCGAACTGGGTTGCGATGCAAACCGCATCGCCGTCGGCGGAGACTCTGCCGGGGCCAACCTGGCTGCGGTTGTCGCCCAGATCGCACCGATTCCGCTGTGCCATCAGATGCTCATCTACCCGGTCACCGATTGCCGTCGCGTCTCGCCGTCGTATTCCGAAAACGCCACCGGCTATTTCCTCACCGCTGCGGGCATGGAGTGGTTCGTCGACCATTACCTGTCGGGCGGCCAAGGCTCGCCCGAAGACCCACGCGTCTCGCCGTTACTCGCCGACGACGCAACGCTGCGGGCTACCCCACCAGCGCTCGTGATCACCGCCGAGTTTGACCCATTGCGAGACGAAGGCGAGCAATACGCCGCCCGTCTCGCAGACCTCGGTGTCCCAACCACGCACGTTCGTTTCAGCGGAATGATTCACGCGTTCTTCAGCATGCCCGAGATGATCGACGACGCGAAGGTTGCCCACGCGGTGGCCGCCGAAGCATTGAAAACAGCCTTCAGCAAATAGCGATCAGCGTGCCCCGAGCCCAAGGGCGCGGGTGAACACCGCATCGAGCATCGGTTCGGTCAAGCGACCCGTGAAAGTGTTTTGCTGGCTCGGATGAAACGAGCACAACAACGTGAGCCCCGAATCGGTGCTCGTCTCAACGAGGTGGCCAAACTTGGGTCGCGGCCGCACGCCAAACTCTGAGCATGCTGCCTCATACGCGAACCCGCCGAGGCACACCACAACCTTGGCGTTGCGCAACAACGCGAACTCGCGCTGCAAGAACGGCCGACACGAATCGCGCTCGCTGGTCTCGGGTTTGTTACCGGGAGGCGCACACTTCACTGCAGCCGTGACCCACGCATTGGTGAGTTCGAGGCCGTCGTCGCGTGAGTGCGACAACGCCTGATTCGCCAAGCCGGCTCTGTGCATCGCACGAAATAACCAATCACCGCTTCGATCGCCGGTGAACACTCGACCGGTGCGATTCGCTCCGTGAGCAGCGGGCGCCAGACCCAACACAATGATCGACGCATTCGGGTCGCCGAACCCAGGAATCGGCCGTCCCCAATACTCTTCGTCGCGATACGAAGCCCGTTTGTCGATCGATACCTGCTCGCGCCATTCAACGAGTCGCGGGCACGCGCGACAGTCGATCACGCGGCGACGAAGTTGGTCGAGTGTCTTCGACGTGTCCGAAGTTGCAGAACTCATCCCGCCGACAGTAGGCCGTATTCACCGAACCATGGCTAAATTTGCAGGTACATGCCGAAGAAGCCTCCCGCCGGTCCGTCGCCAACGCTTGTGTTGTTGGTTCGTCACGGACAGACCCCCACCACGGGCAAGTTGTTGCCCGGCCGCGCCCCTGGTCTTCACCTTGCCGATCAGGGCCGTGCACAAGCCCAAGTGGCCGCCGATCGCATCGCAGCCTTGGCCAAGGTGGATGCCATCTATGCCTCGCCGCTCGAGCGGGCACGCGAAACCGCAGCACCCATCGCGAAGGCACTCGGCCAAAAAGTGCGCATCGACAAGGGTCTGCTCGAATGCGATTTCGGCGACTGGACCGGTGCCGAGCTGTCAGCACTGATGAAGCTGCCCGAGTGGACCACCGTGCAGCGGTCGCCATCCACGTTTCGCTTTCCCAACGGCGAGAGCTTTCTCGAAATGCAAACGCGCATGGTCAGCACACTCGACCGGCTACGTGCAGCTCACCCTGGCGGAACAATTGTGTGCGTCTCGCACGCCGACCCAATCAAGGCCGCTGTCGCCCACGCCATGGGCACACACATCGACCTGTTTCAGCGCATCGTGATCTCTACGTGTTCCATCAGCGCGATTGCATACTCCGCAGGCGGACCAATCGTGCTCAACGTCAACTCAACCGGTGGTTCGCTCAGCGAGCTTCGGCCAAGCTGAGTCGGTTCACACGTGGGAGTCTTTTTCCAGTTCGACGATGTCGACACGTTCGCAACCGTGGCGCAAGGCGCACCGGGCCAGCGCGTGTTCTTTCTCTATGCGCGCCAAGGCAACATCAGCGTGGCTGTGAAATGCGAGAAGCAACAAGCCGCCGCCATCGCCGACTTTCTGCGCAAAGCAATGGCCGACCTCGAGCCGTCGACAGAACTGCCACGATCACTTTCATTCGAGACTCCGCAGTCGTTTGAACCATCGTTCGTACTCGGGCCGATTGCGCTCGGCTACGACCGCGAGAACGACCGACTCTTAGTTCAACTCGAAGAGATCATCGCGGTCGACGAAGACGGCGAACCCGACGAAGAAGCCTTCGACGATCGCGGTCAAGTGCGCGTGTTGTTGCAGCGCGATCAGGCATTGGCCTTCTGCGCGCATACCGACTCGGTGGTGTCGGCGGGTCGGGCACCATGCGCGTTCTGCGGCAGGCCGATGGAACCCAACGGGCACCCATGTCCAACGATGAACTAATCCACGACCTGCTCAACTCAGGCGAGATCGAAATCGTCGGCCGCATGCCCTGGAGCAGCAACGCCACATTTTTGGTGAATCTCACCGGCGAACACGGTGCCGGCCAAGCGATCTACAAGCCATTGCGTGGCGAACGCCCGCTCTGGGATTTCGAACCCGGACTCCACCGCCGAGAAGTGGCCGCATACCGTCTCAGTGAGGCAATGGGATTTGGGGTCGTGCCACACACCGTGCTTCGCGACGGACCCGTTGGCGAAGGCTCAATGCAATGGTTCGTCGAAGCCGATCATCAAGAGCACTACTTCACCATTTTTGAAAAACGCGAAGACCTTCACCAGCAGCTTCGGTTGATGGCCGTGCTCGACATTGTGGCCAACAACACCGATCGCAAGAGTGGCCACTGTTTGCTTGGATACGACGAACGAGTGTGGGGCATCGACCATGGCTTGTGCTTCGCCGCCGAGTTCAAACTGCGCACGGTGATCTGGGAGTTCGGTGGCGAGCCGCTACCCGACGAATCCATTGCGCCGCTGCAACGTCTGCTCGAGGCCGTGCCGCTTGACATTGCAGCGCTGTTGGTCGACGAAGAAGTGACAGCCATCCAAGAGCGCGCCGAATGGCTGCTGCAGCAAGGCGAGTTCCCTATCGACGAGTCCGGACGTAGGTATCCGTGGCCGCTGGTCTAGACGGCGTCGACGAACAGCTCGATGCGCTCATTACCGCTGCCGATATCGATGGGTTGATTCGCCTCATCGACGCGCGCTGCGCGTCAGCCAACTGGGAAGGGCTCCTGCAGCTGCGCGACCGAGCCCGCTGGGCCGTGTCCACCGGCCGCCAACTCTGGCCCGCAGCAACGCTGGCCGAGTACCGCTTAGCGCTGCTCGCGCCCGCCGAATGGGCCGCGCAGGTGCTCGACGAAGACACCGGCAAGTTCAGCATCGGCCCGCTTACTGAGGTGATCGCGCAGACACATACGTGGCAATCGTTGGCATCGTTGTTACCAACCGGGCCACGCGCTGCTTTTGTGGCCCACGAGCGCGTGATCCGTGGCGAAGTAATCGATTCATCAGAGTTACCTGATGTGCTCGAAATGCCGTTCGCATTACAGCCGTGGGAACCCCCGTATCCGCTCGCGGTATACGAGTCCGATACGGCCACCTTCGAGGCGCCCGAGCTGCCCGCTTCGTCGAGCGAACTCGCGCTGCAATTCGACCGCAGCGCTGCGCCGAGCTACGTCGAAATCATCGACGACGACGACGTGGCCCTTGCGGTTCGTCAACTCGTTGAGGCATGGACTGCTGAATCAAACGGCAAAGCCGAGGTGGTGTGTGTCGAAGGCAGCGCCATCGATGCCGTAGCAGCCCTCGGTATCTCACACGGTCACATAACTGCGATCACTCCGGCGCACGCGCTGCAATGGCTCACCTGGGCTGGCGCGAGTGGCGGCGCATTCGGACGACGCCGAGGCACCGCGTTGGGACGCTTTGGCGCGTGGTGGCTCGTGGCCGCGCTCGGAGGCATCAGCAACGATTGGCCAACGAATCCCGACGTACTCGGCGCGTTGGTCAGCGAGTTGCAATGGTTCTGGTGGGACGCTGCCGAGCCGGTGCTGGGTTGGCAGTTGCAACTCGCTGTTGAGTTGCCCGCAGAGGGCCTTGCGTGGGCCATCAGCGCCCGCGACGCCACCTAGACCAGCGTTGTGGCTCATGCGCTCAATTACGGCGTGAGCGACCCAAAGACATCGACGATTATGTGGGTCTTCACTGAGGTGAACACGCACAACGTGCCTGCAGACGACACCGCCGAGATCACCAAGTTCGGCAAGGTCTGGCCGCCCGCATAGTTCACGTTCGACACATTGGGACGCACCCCGCCACACGGGTACACCGTGACAAAGCCACTGAGCGCCGGGCCATCAACGGTCACGTTCAGAACTACTGCTGCGGGCGAAGCGGCAAGGCCTGCCCGACCGCCCACGTTGAGCACCAGCGTGCTGTTTACCGAACGCACGCCATCGCCAGCGAATTGCTGGTCGATGGTGGACATGCCGGGTCGGGTATCGAGCAACCGCGCTGGCTGAGCCAGCGGCGCAAACTTGCCCGGCGACAGTTCGCCGAACGTGTCGATGATGACATGAGCTTCACCCGATGAAAAAACACACACCGACCCATTGGCTCCAACCGCGGTGATGACCGCATTGGCAACGGTGACGCCGGGAACGTAGTTGAGATTCGAAGTCTTTGGTTGCTCGGTGCCGCACGCCCACAGTGTGAGGTAGCCGTTTGTAGTGGCGCCATCGATGGTCACGTTGAGTACGGCCGTCTGACCCGACGCACTCATTGCGCCTCGGCCTGCAACTGGCACCTCAAGGGTCGAGCCAGTTGTCATTGCCCCACCACCGGTCATTTGACCATCGGTGGTTGGTTCTCCCGGGCGCGTATCGAGCAGGCGGGCGGGCGCTGGCACCGGCGTGAATGTTGTCGACGACAGCACCCCAAAGACGTCGACCACAAGATGTGTCGGCGCCTGGTTATAGATGCAAATGCTTCCGGTGGCGCTGAGCTTGGTGACAACGCTGTTCGAGATGATCTGGCCAGCGCTCACGTTGAGGTTCGATGTACTTGGCCGTTGGCCACAGGGATACACAGTGATGTAGCCCTCGCCGAGCGCAACCGCTGTCAGGTTGAGGGCCACTGCCGTGGCGTTTGCTGGCACCACACCGCGTCCAGCAATCTGTACTTCAAGAGTCGAATCGCTGGGGCGTGATCCGCGTCCGGCTTGCTGGCCATCGATGGTGGTCATCCCGGCGCGAGTATCGACAAATCTGGCCGGCAACGCCGACACAAGGGCTGGCAACGGCGGCGGCACCACGTTTGGAGTGAGTTGCGGGTAGCCCGGATTCGGGTTGCCCGCCATCGCTGCGTCGACCGCTGTCCATGTAGCTGCGTCGTCGTTGCCAAGCGCCCAGAAGGCAACCCCGCCGATGCCTTTCGACTTGGCCAGAGCAATGCGCGCATACACGCCATCGGGATCCATATAGAACACCGTGTGGATCACATTGCAACGCACGCTGACGCCGTTGATATCTGTTCCGCCGATTGAGTCGGTGTAGGTAAACGTTCGTTCTTGCAGCGACCCGTTCCAGAGCGGCGTGGCACCCTTGCGTTGCGCCAACGCCGGGAACTGCGACGTCTCGTAGCTCTTCTTCGAAAGCTTCATGTCGCTGGGCACCACCGTGGGGCAGCTGCCATCGATGTTGGTGATCCAGTCGGTGCCATACAGCGGGATGCCCATCACGATCTTTGAGGGCTGGCCAGACACTGCAATCGCAGCATCGATACTGTTGCTCACCCACAGGTATGGCGCCATCGGACCGGCCGAACTGGTGCTGTACGAATAGGTCATCACTCTGATGCGATCGACCGTCTGGCCGAGCATTGCGTAGTCGTATACCCAGTAGCCGCTGATGCCCGAAGTACCACCGTCGTAGATAGGCGGCACGCTGACCTCGAGCGTCTTGCCAAGGGAATGCAACGCTGTCGAAAGTTCGGTGATGAACGCCGCCCACTGCGGCCGAGTGGTGGTCCAGCTAGAGCGCCCATCAGAGAACGCGAACTGTTCATAATCGAGGTCGACGCCGTCGTAGCCACCGTCGAGCACAAACGCCAGCAACTGCCAGATATGACTCGTGCGAGCGGCGGGGTCGGTCAAGATGCCAGCCATTACATGGGCCCCATTGCCATCGACAACTGTGGGGATCAGCGGCTTACCGGCCGCGCGAGTGGCGTCTTTGTAGGCCTGAATCTTGCTAGCCGCAGATGCGTTGGTGGCGATAGTGCCATCGCCTTGGGCCGAGAAGAAGAACGGCGACAACTCGCCGAACTGAGCCGAATGAGCGGTGTACGAACCAAGGGCGTCGAGCGGCTGCCACCAGGGCGCCCACCCAGAGACATCGAACACTCCACCGGTTGCAGCGGCCGGCGCCGCCGAAAAGTTGGTCGGGGCCACCACACACGCAACCGCAGCGAACAGGCTTACGGCGCACATCGCGGCGACGCGCTTGACCATTCGGTGCGCGAGACCATGCGTTGAGTTGGAAGGCATGGCGAAAGCGTAGGCCACCCGATCATCGGTCTCCCCGCGGCCGTCACTCATGGTGACCAACCTGCCTGAAAAATGCGAAATGGCAGTTGATCCAGCCCCTTGCGGGAACGGGATCAACTGCCATCACGACAGTGCCATCAGGCGTCAGGAGCGAGCCTGCAACGCCTCAATCAGCTTGGGAAGAACCTTGTGAACATCGCCGACGATGCCCAGATCGGCGATGCCGAAGATCGGTGCTTCTTTGTCCTTGTTGATCGCAATGATGTTCTTGGCACCCTTCATGCCAACCATGTGCTGGGTGGCGCCCGAGATACCCGCTGCGATGTACACGCTTGGCTTGACGACCTTGCCGGTCTGTCCAACTTGGTAGCTGTACGGCACCCAGCCGGCATCGACGATTGCTCGTGATGCGCCCGGGGCGCCCTTGAGCAACTTGGCGAGCTGCTCGATCATTTCGTACTTCACTGCTTCGCCGAGGCCACGGCCACCCGACACGACGATGTTTGCTTCGTCGAGCTTTGGTCCGCTGGTCTCTTCGACATGCACTGCCGTGACTGTTGCTCCACCAGTTACGCCGAGGTCGGGTACTGGAGCTGCGACCACAGCGGCTGCAGCGCCACCGGCGGACTCAGCAGCGAAGCTCTTTGGACGGAATGCTGCGAGGTGTGGACCCGAGCCGGTGAAGCCGGTGGCGACCAACACGTTGCCGCCGAACACCGGCGTGGTCACGTTGACCGAATCGCCATCGACAGCGATGTCGATGTTGTTGGTGAGCACGGTGCGGTCGAGCTTCACCGAGAGGCGGCTGACAACGTCGCGGCCCTCGTAGCTCTGCGGGAAGATGATGAGGTCGGGGACGTTGCCGCCATCGATCACTGCCTTCATCGCTGACGACACAGCAACGCCGGGCAACTTGCCGCCCAGATCGCCGGTTGCGTACACCGTTGTTGCACCGTATTCGCCAAGCGCTGCAGCCACTGCTGCGCCATCGCTACCGACGAATGCCGAGAGCGTGCCGCCGAGGCTGCGTGCCTTGGTGAGGAGTTCGAGCGTGCCCGTGGTGGGTGCTCCGTTTGCGACCTGCGCAAAAACCCAGATGTTGTTCAATGCCATGACGGACCTCAGATCACTTTCAGGTTTTCGAGGAAGGCAACGATCTTGGTGAAGGTCTCGCCATCGTCTTCAATGATTTCGCCAGCAGCGCGGGCCTCGGCCTGCGTTACGGAGACGACTGCTTGGCCCGAGCCAGCCCAACCGACTGGCGTGACGCCAAGGTCGGCTGCGGTGACCTGCTCGACCGGCTTCGACTTCGCGGCCATGATGCCCTTGAAGCTTGGGTAGCGAGGCTCAACGACGCCGGCGGTGACGCTGATGACAGCTGGCAATGCGCAGGTGACTTCGTCGTAGCCCTCTTCGGTCTGACGATGCGCCTCGAGCGTGCCACCGGTGATGGTGACCTTCTTGGCAAAGGTGACCGAAGCAAGGCCGAGAACCTCGGCGAGTTGCTCGGGCACGGTGCCGGTGTAGCCATCGCTTGACTCAGTGGCTGCGATGATCAAATCGGCGCCGCCCAGACGTTGCACTGCAGCAGCAAGCACCTTGGCTGTTGTGAGCGCATCAGAGCCCAACAACGCCGGGTCGCTAATGAGTACACCCTTGGCTGCACCCATTGCGAGAGCGGTGCGCATGCCCGACACTTCGCCGTTGGGGGCCATCGAGATAAGGCTCACTTCGCCGCCGCCAGCCGCGTCGACCAGCTGGAGAGCCATTTCGACGCCGTAGCTGTCGGACTCATCAAGGATGAGCTTCCCGTCGCGCTTGAGCGTATTGGTAGAGGGATCCAGCGCGCCCGGGGTTGCCGGGTCGGGGATCTGTTTGACACAAACGATCACGTTCATAGGTTCTCTATTGTTACCGACCCGCGAGCGCTGTTCCTAACCGACGTACCAAGTCTGTCGCCGCTGCTACCCTCGGGGTCTTGCGGATCTTGCTCGTTGTCAACGCGTTCGCGTCGTCCGTGACGGCCCGAAACACCGTGGTGGTGCACCAGATTCTGTCGCGCGGCAACGACGTTGAGATCGTCGAAACGAATCGACGAGGCCACGCCACCCGATTCTCGCAAGACGCGGCCCGACGTGGTTTCGACATGGTCATCGGCTTTGGCGGCGATGGCACACTCAACGAAGTGGCCACCGGCGTTGCTGGCACCGACACCGCGCTCGGGGCACTTCCGGGCGGCAGCACCAACGTATTTGCCCGAACGCTGGGCATGCCCAACGATCCGGTGCTTGCGGTACAGCAACTGGCCGACGGCATCAACAGCAACAACATCGAGCCCATCGGCCTCGGCAAGGTCAACGGTCGCTACTTCTGCTTTCACACCGGCGTTGGCTACGACGCAGCTGTGGTGAAAGAAGTCGAGAACCACGGCTCGCTCAAGCGCTGGGCCGGGCACCCGCTGTTTATTTACGCAGCGGTTCGCACGTGGGCCTCGAAATACGACCGCAAAAATCCACACTTCGAGCTCGCCTTCGCCAACGGCGACCGCGTGCTCGACGGGTACTTCACCGTGGTGCTCAACACCAACCCATACACCTACCTGGGCAACCGGCCGCTCGATCTGTCCCCGGCAGCCAATCTCGATCGCGGCCTCGTTGCCGTCACGTTCAAAACCATGCAGGCCACCACCATCTTGAAATCGTTGGGCGGCGCACTACGCGGTGGCGGCGTGAAGCCAACTCCATCGCTCGACGTTCACGAAGATGTCGAGAAGCTCTCGATCACCAGTCATCAACCCTTCCCCTATCAGGTCGATGGCGACTACCTCGGCGAGACCACCGACTTGCAGTTCGAGCACGTGCGCAACGCCGTGCGCCTCGTTCGTCCGGGCCTTGCGGGCGCATCGCCCGACAATCTCTAGCCCGCCGCGAGAATCTCGAGGGCAACGTCGGGCACGTTGGTGCAAATGCCATCGATGCCCCATTCGATCAGCTCGCGCATTCGCTCAGGATCGTCGCAGGTCCAAGTATTCACCTGAATGCCGGCTTGATGACATCGATCGATCACGTCGCGCGAGAGCAGCCGAACCCACGGATGCAGCGCCGAGTGTCCGCGAGCCGTGAGCATTTCGACCACATCTTCGGGCGTCGGCCCGGTGAGCCACGCAGTGCGCACATGCGGGGCTATGGCTCGACAACGATCGACGGTCTCGATTCGAAACGATGAGATCAGCCAGCGATGTGCCTCGCCGCGGCGATCGAGTAACGCCATGGTCTGATCGGCCACCCACTCGGTGGCATCAAAATCAGGCTCCTGTTCGTCGTTTTTGATTTCAACGTTGACCCACATGCCCGCGCACGCATCGAGTGCTTGGTCAAGCGTGGGGATGTGCGCGGTGAGTTCGTTGGCCGCGATGTCGAGACTCGACACCTCACGGATGATTCGGCCGTCGGCCAAGTGAGCATCGTGATGCACCACCAACACATCGTCGGCCGCCCGACGGACGTCGAGCTCAACCCCGTGCGCGCCCATCTCGCCGGCCCGGCGAAATGCCGCGATTGTGTTCTCGCGCTCGGCACGAGACGCTCCGCGATGAGCCAACACCTGTACAGCCACTGTTTTCTCCTCGAGCGAGGCCCAATAATCGGCCTGATCTGCCTATCTGTTTTCGTGATAGGGGACATCAAATGTTTGCCAAATGGACATCTTCTTGAAATCAAGGTCTTGTCAAGTCGGCGCGACCAACGTACCGTACGAGCGCCGCATCAATTGCTATCCCGCACGTCGGGATTGCTACTTCTTGATGGTCACTGTTCCCACTCAGCCCTTAGTCCGTCAGGAGACGACGTGTCGATTCTCGCGTCAAGCCTCACCCTTGCTCACGCCGATTATTCATGGCGCGGCGACTCAATCTGTCGTGACACCGACCCTGACCTGTTCTTCCCAATCGGAACCACAGGTCATGCGCTCACCCAGATCGCACGGGCCAAGGAAGTGTGCGGCGAATGCCCCGTGAGCGACCGTTGCCTCGAGTTCGCACTCGAGACCAACCAAGATTCGGGCATCTGGGGCGGCACCTCCGAAGAAGAGCGCCGTGTCATGCGTCGGGCTCAGGTAGCCCGCAACAAGACCAGCCTCGCCAGCTGATTTTGCCCGCCACGGTTGTGGCGCAATGCAGGCAAATCGACTACGCGCTTTCTAGTGGCACGCGCAGGTCGACCACCGTGCCGGCCCCGTGACGGCGCTCGGTAACACCGGCCGCCACGAAGTCTGCATCGAGACTCGGCCGCATCGAGAGCGAGCCCGCCAATTCAGTGGTGACCAAGGTGCGCACAATCGACAGGCCCAGGCCGGTGGCCTTGCTCAGATCGAATGTCGGATCCAATCCGCGACCGTCGTCGAGCACTCGCACCCGAAGCTCGACACCGTCGTTGGCCAACTGCACGATGACCGTGCCGCCCTCGCTGCCCTCGGGAAAGCCATGATCGACAGCGTTCTGCAGCAACTCGGTGAGCACGACGCTGAGCGGCGTTGCCACCGTTGAGGGCAAACGACCGCCATCGCCCTGCACCACAAACTGGACTGGACGATCGACTGACTGCAATCCCTCTTCGGCGAGGCGAAGCAACGGGCGCACGATCTCGATAAACGCAACATCGTCGCCCGGCTCGCGCGACAACGTTTCGTGCACGAGAGCGATGGTGCGAATGCGTCGAACCGACTCGGCGATTGCCGCCTTTGCTTCTTGCGACGTGAGCCGACGGGCCTGCAAACGCAGCAGCGACGAAATGGTCTGCAAGTTGTTCTTCACCCGATGGTGGATCTCGCGAATCGTGGCGTCTTTCGAGAGCAACAACCGATCGCGTCGACGCAACTCGGTGACATCGCGCAGCATGAGCATGCCGCCAGTGACGACGCCGTCTTCGATGATCGGAATGCACCGCGTCAGCAAGGTGACATCGGCGTTCTGATCGAACTCTTCGATCACCGGTTCGCTGCGTTCGTAAGCCTGCCGAATTGAGCTGTCATTGAACCCAAGTTCGGCGAGGCGCATACCAACAGCGTTGGCGCTGATGCCCACGCGATGCAGCGCCGACACCGCATTGGGCGACGCGTAACGAACACGCGCCTCGTCGTCGAGCACCATCGCGCCGTCGCCCACGCGTGGGGCGGCACCCGAGTCGGCGATGCGGCCCGGAAATGGAAATTGCCCTTGCGAAATCATCTTGGCAAAGCGATCGAAGATCGACAGATAGGTGCGCTCAAGCTCTCCTGGCTGACGACCCGTAACGCTGGAGCGCTCGCGGGTCAAGACCGCGATCACGCGGCCTTCGAACCGAACGGGGATTGCGAGCATCTGCGCCGGAGCCGACTGGCTCTCGACCGCGATCTCGCCCTCTTGCACCTCGCCACTAGCCATCGATGTCGCGAGCAACGGCAGTTCGTTCGCGCTAGCCCAAGCACCCACCCAGTCGCTGAGGTAGATCGTCTGGCCTGTTGATGGTCGAACGTGCGCTGTGACAAGCCAGCGGCCTTCGCCAGCGGGCACATAGAGCAAGAGATCGGCGAAGCTCAGGTCGGCCAGCAAGCCCCATTCAGAGACAAGGTGTTGCAGGTGTGCTGTTTCGTCTCGCGACAGTGCGGTGTGCTGTCTTGCGAGTTCGGCAAGGGTCGCCATGATTCTCCTGTTCGGATTCTCCGGATGGGATTGTCCTGTGGGCCTGCGGTCAGACCGTCATCTCTGAGTTTGGCGCATCCGGCTAGCTCCAGAGATGATCTCCGAGTTGAAGCAAGCTACGCAAGTCATTGATGTCGTGATCGAGCGCCGGGGCGGCCACCGTAAACGGGGCAAAGCGCTCGAGTTCGCTGCGGCGCTCGGCTTCTCTGGCGGCGACCATTGCGATGTCGTGGAAGCGATCGGCCACCTCGGTAAGAACTCCGCGAACCACCTGAGGATCTGCTTCTAACACCGAGCCAAGATCGGCGGCCAACGAACCCGTCTGAGCCGCTTTGCGTAACTGCGCGGCGGCCTTTTCGGCGGCTGGCTCACGTAGCGCCGAAGGCATCGTTCGGTTCAGCACCATGCCACCGAGGGGCAGGTGGCGATCGCGCAGCGCCTCGGCGAGATAGGCCGCCTCATACGCGGGCGCCGCCTCAAGCGTGGAGACAACCAGAAAGGCCGTACGCGGATCGGAGAGCAGACGCTCGACTTCGCGAGCACGTTCGACAAAGCCTTTCTCCATCGTCTGAAACAACACGAAAAACTCAGCGATGTCTTGCAGGAAACGAGACCCAAGCACGCGATCGGCGACTTGGTAAAACGGCTTCGATGCTGCGGTAAACAATCGCGACCGGTAGGGAACCGTGAGCCAGCGCAATAAGCGGCTGCCAAAGAACTCCATCATCCGACCTGGCGCATCGAGAATGTCGAGTGCGTTGCGCGACGGCGGCGTGTCGATGATGACAAGGTCGTAGCGGCCCGACGCATGGATCTCGTGCAAGCGTTCCATCGCGATGTAGTCATGGCTCTGCACGAAACGGCCGGTGATGTTTTGATACAGCGGGTTCGCCAGCACCGTGTCGCGCAACACTTCGTCGGGCGCATGACGGGCGATGAGGTCGTCCCATCCGGCCTTGGTATCGAGCATGGCGGCCCACAGTTCGCCGCGGGGTGTGACGCCGGCTCCTGCGAAGGCATCGAGCGGGATTTGTGTTTCCGAGTTACCGAAGGCCTGCAGCCCAAGTGCGTTGGCAAGCCGACGGGCAGGGTCGACAGTGAGCACGAGCACGCGACCACCGATGCGAACGGCCGCCTCGGCCGCGAGTGACGCCGCAATGGTGGTCTTTCCGACGCCACCGCTGCCGCACACGATGATCATCTCCTTCGAGGCGAGCAGGTCGGCGATTCCGCTGTGAGTTGGGGCAGCAGGCATCAGATCAACTCATCGGACAATGCGTCGACGATCTGACTCACGACACGCCGACCAACCGCGCGCGTGAACAGTTCGGGGATGTAGAGCATTGGTGTGTCGGCCGGAACTGCGCCACGCAGTCGTTCGAGATGGCCAGCTCCAACTCGACGGCGGGCCTCGTTCATCCGTGCTGCGTCGACCACTGCGGTGACACTGCGGCCTGCCGCGCGGGTCATCAGCGTTTGCGCCCCAGGGGTAGACAACTGATCGAACACCGCCATCTCGCGTGTGCCAAACAGCGCTGGCAACACGCGGTTCACCACCACTCCAGCAAGATCTACCTTGGTGCGTTCACGGACCCGATCGAGCAGTTCGATGGTTTCGTTCACGGGCATCTCTTCGGGCGTTGTCACCGTGATCAGCCCAGTGCGCTCGGGATCCTCGAGGATGTCGAGCATCCATTTGGTCTGCTCTCGCACCAGCCCAACCTGCACGAGCTCGCTGATCACTCGCGGCGCGCCGATCTGGCTCACGATGTGTCCACTGGCTTCGGCGTCGACCACCACAAGGTCGTAGTGGCGTTCACGAACCTCGTAGCAGAGCTTGCCGATTGCGAGGATCTCTTTCACCCCGGGGGCAGCATCGGCAACGAAGTCAAACGTGCGCGCCAGCGGACCAATGCGGCCGACGAACGGAATGCGCACGAACAGCTTGAGGTACTCGCGTAACGAGTCCTCGGTGTTCATCGCCATGCCAAACAGATTCGAATCGATCTGCCTCGGTTGGTACGGAAATGGCGAACAATCGAACGCAGCAGCGAGCGCGCCTTTGGCGTCCATCTCGCAGACAAGTGTGCGGCGACCGTGTTGCGCAGCAAGTTGGGCAATAGCGGCCGCGACCGTGGTCTTACCAACGCCACCTTTACCGGTGACGAAGAGCAGCTGACGGTTCAGCAGGTGCACGGTGACTGACCGAACACGATCATCAGACCGCCGCGATCATGTGGCTTCAGCCGCCAAAGCCGATACGGCGCTCGCTGTCGGTTGTGCCGAGCTCGATGTAGGCAATCTTCGATGCGGCGACACCGATGTCGCGGCCCTTTTTGTCGGTGAGCCACAGCACATCGACGGCGCCAGACAGCGCCGCTTCAACTTTGGTCTTCACCTCAGAGCGGTCGACGTCGTCGGCCAACTCGACGCTGATCTCACGGGGTGCTTGGGTCACGCCAATGCGTACGTCCACGA
>Ga0194057_10000420_pt1 | contig 21829 bp, 21 predicted proteins | sample SepL4415m_MetaG_FD_155474 | JGI IMG/M metagenome (GOLD analysis project Ga0194057, IMG submission 155474) | Anoxic zone freshwater microbial communities from boreal shield lake in IISD Experimental Lakes Area, Ontario, Canada - Sep2016-L442-15m | ecosystem: Environmental > Aquatic > Freshwater... | reverse complement strand
CCGCCTCGTACAACAGGCAGTGGCAGTGGAGCCGCTGCCATACAAGCAATTGATTACCCATACCCGAGGCCGAAAGCCGCACGACCACAACATATAGTGGTCACGCCAGCCAAGGGGATACCCCATTGGTAATATTGCTCACCAGTTTCAGGTTGCAACCGGCCAGGGCAGCCACGGCGGCATCGGCATTCTCGAAACGGAAGACCAGCATGGCCTTGTCGTTGAGCCTTTCCGAGAAGGCATACATGTACTCAACATTGATGCCCGCTTGCTCGATCGCACGCAGCACATCGGCCAGTCCGCCGGGATGATCGGGAACCTCGATGGCCAAGACCTCGGCCACGTTGACGACAAAGCCGGCTCGCTCCAGAACTTCCTTGGCCTGCTGCCAATCGGGTACGATCATCCGCAGGATTCCGTACTGGTGCGTATCAGCCAGGCTGAGCGTGATGATGTTGATTCCGGCCTTGGCCAAGGTCTCGCAGGGTGCTAGCAGCCGGCCAGGCTTGTTCTCCACGAATACCGAGACTTGATGGATTTTCATCTTCAGGTTCCCTTACAGCTCGTCCAAGAATGAGTTGGTCAATTTGGTGGGACGGCCCTCCCTGGCCGTCTGGAAATCGACGGGCTAGGAAGCCCATCCTACGTAATAACTACAGGTTGCGTTGGTCAATCACGCGGCGAAGCTTCCCTTCGCTCCGCGGCAAGGTGCGAGGCTCAGCTAAGGTCACCGCGACGTGCAGCCCGATGATGTGCTCGATTTGCTTGGCGAACCGGGCCTGGAGTTCCTCCATGGCACCGATGCGGTCGCTAAGGATCTGCGCATTGACCTCGATCTGCACCTCCATCTGATCAAGCCCCTTGGATCGCGTGAGGATGATCTGGTAGTGGGGCAAGGCACCTTCCACTTCGAGCAAGGCCGTCTCGATTTGCGAAGGGAAGACGTTGCAGCCGCGGATGATGATCATGTCGTCGGTGCGGTGCGAGATGCGGCGGATGCGGCGGATCGTCCGCCCGCAAGGGCATGGCTCGCTCACCAGCGACGTGACGTCGCGGGTGCGGAACCGCAGGATGGGCATCGCCTGCTTGCTGAGCGTGGTAAGCACAAGTTCGCCCGTTTCCCCGTCAGGTAGCGGCTTGCCGGTATTCGGGTCAATAATCTCGGGATAGAAATGGTCTTCAAAGATATGGATGCCGTTCTGGCAGTGACATTCGGCCCCCACGCCAGGCCCGATGATCTCGGTCAGTCCATAGATGTCATAAGCCTTGATGTCGGCGGCTTGCTCGATGTGCTGCCGCATGGCATCGGTCCAAGGCTCGGCACCGAAGATGCCAGCCCGCAAGGGAAGCGAGCGGAGGTCCACGCCAATTTCCGCTGCGCGGTCGAGGATATGCAGGAAGTAACTCGGCGTGCAACAAATGGCGGAGACGCCGAAATCCTTCATGATCATGATCTGCCGGTCGGTGTTGCCGCCAGAGGTTGGGATCACGGTCGCCCCCAGCCGTTCACCGCCATAGTGAAGCCCCAGTCCGCCGGTGAACAGCCCGTAGCCATAGGAGTTCTGAAGGATGTCGCCTTCGTGCAATCCAAAGGAAACCAAGGCGCGCTCAATGACTTCGGCCCAGATTTCGACGTCGTGGCGATTGTAGGCGACGACGATCGGCTTGCCGGTCGTGCCACTGGATGCGTGCAGCCGAACGATCTCGTCCATGGGGCTGGCAAAGAGGCCGAACGGATAGGTATCGCGCAAGTCAGACTTCACCGTGAACGGCAGTTGAGCAATATCGTCGATGCCCTCGATGCTCTCCGGCCGCAGCCCGGCCTCGTCGATGCGATTCCGGTAGAGCTTCGTGTGGTCGTACACTCGGCGAACCACCGCGCGGAGCCTTTGCGACTGCAATTCGCGAAGTTGCGGCGCGGGCACGAAGTCGGGGCTGCTGGCTGGGTGAAAACGTGTCGTCATCGTCTTGTTCTCAGGAAAGGACAGTACCATTATGCCATCTCGCGGCCGATTTGAAAAGCCGTAGGGTGCGTGAAGCGAACCAACACCCGGGAAATGGTGCGTTGCGCACGGACTCGATACTTCGAGAACGTCTACCCTGGAATAGACCGGTTCGCGTAACGCACCATTTCGCGGGCATCCGTACTCCACGCACCCTACGTTTGTTCCATCTCGCGGCCGATTTGAAATGCCTGGAGATTGTCGGAATGTAGATTTTCGCGAAAGTTGTTGCGAATGGCCGCCTGCCAAAATTCTGGCGCAATGGCCAGTTCGCGGCTCAGCACGCCAAGTAACGCCACGTTGATGCTGCGGCGATTCGGCAGCCGATCGGCGGCAATCCGGTCGGGCATCAACAAGGTTCCGCCGGGCCGCAGCACATCGCGATGTGGCTCCACCTGATCTTCGGCCAGCACGACGAGGAAATCGGCCTCGCCCGCAGTCACCATCGGGCTGAAGACGCGCGGGCCAAAGCGGACGTCGCTGCGAACCGATCCCCCCCGCTGGCTCATGCCATGCACGTCGGCCTTTTTTACATCCCAGCCGGCGGCGAAGGCGGCTTCCGTGAGGATGTCGGAAGCCTTGAGTACTCCCTGTCCCCCCAGCCCGGCGACGACGATATTGATAACACGGTCAGACATTGGATTCATTAGCTCCCCTCTCCCTCTGGGAGAGGCGAGGGACTATCAACTCCCCTCTCCCTTTGGGAGAGGGGCAGGGGGTGAGGGTCCGTGGCTAAGGGGGAACACTGCTCATACTGTCGGATCTTACCCGCGGCCAGCAGGCAGGTTCGCCGCGTGATGATCACGCTCAGGGCGTCGCTCGCTAGGCTTTCAACCAGGGCCTGCTCGAATTCCTCCGGTGCCGCGACGGGGTCGATCACGGTAACATTCGGGATGCCCAACGATCGAATTAGATCCTCGAACACGATCTTACCGGTTGCGGCATGGTCGAGCGTGCGTCCGGTGCCGGGATGCTCTTGCAGGCCGGTCATGGCCGTCGTGCCGTTGTCGAGGATCAGGACGACATGGCCACCGTGCGGCGGATTGTAGGCCATCTCCACGAGGCCCGGGATGCCGCTATGGACGAACGTGCTGTCGCCAAGGACGCTGACAACCCGTCGGGCCTCGTCGGCGGGCAGGGCGTGGCGAAGCCCCAGGCCCATACCGATGCTGGCGCCCATGCAAACCAGCGAGTCCATCGCCTCCCACGGCGGCAGCGCACCGAGCGAATAGCAGCCGATATCGCCTGCCACGATGCAATCGAGTTTCTTCAGCACGCCGAACACGATCCTGTGCGGGCAGCCCTGGCACAAGGTCGGCGGCTTGCCGGGTAGCGCAGCAGGCTCGGGAGAAGTATCCCCGACAAGGATTCGCCGCATCCGGGTGACATTCAGTTCGCCGAAGCGATACATCTCCGGCTTGCCTTCCACCGCAATGCCGGCAGTGCGAAGTTGCTCGACGAGATACGGGTCGCCCTCCTCGATGACCAGACAGCGATCGACGCTCGCGGCGAAGCGTCGGATTTTTTCCAGCGGAAGGGGGTAGGTGAGGCCCAATTTTAGCACGGATGCGTCCGGCGCGGCCTCACGAACGTGCATGAAATTGACCCCCGAGGTGACAATTCCCAGCCGACTTTGGCCGGCCACCAATTCGTTTGGGCCGGACTCTTCATTCCATTGGGCCAGTTCGGCCAACTTCTGCCGCAAGCGGCGGTGGGCAGGCCGGGCGTTGCTGGGAATCATGACTCGCGAGCGAATGTCATGCTCGAAATGCGGAACCAAGACATTCCTTTCCCGCGGCAGAAGATAGACCACGGTCTTTGAATGACAGACGCGCGTGGTGGTTCGCAGGATGAAGGGCAAATGCCAACGGGCGGATAACTCCAATGCCAGCAGGGTAAAATCATACGACTCCTGGGCATCGGCCGGTTCGAGCATTGGCACGGCTGCGGCCACGGCAAAGCGGCGGTTATCCTGCTCATTCTGGCTGGATGCCATGCCCGGATCGTCGGCCGAGACAATCACCAGCGATCCGCTCGTACCCGTGTAGGCCGCGGTAAAAAGGGGATCGGCCGCCACGTTTAGGCCGACGTGCTTCATCGTGACCAGCACTGCCGCGCTGGCCATGGCCACGCCGAGACCGACCTCCAATGCCACCTTTTCGTTGGGAGCCCACTGGGCACGGCCGCCATGGGCCGAGAGGTATTCAAGAATCTCCGTTGAGGGCGTGCCAGGATACCCGGTGCCTAGCGCAACGCCGTAATCCAAGGCGGCCAGGGCGACCGCCTCATTCCCGCTCAATAACAATCGTTTGGTAGCCGTATCCAAAATCCGTGTACTCCGTGGAAAGCACTAGCATAACACAATTTGCCGCGAACTAAATAGCCTTGCTCTAAAGCCCTGCTCCAAACATCTTTGGAAAGGCTAAGGATCGGCGCATAAATAACTGTCGTGTTTTGCCCACTCGCCGAGCGGGGACGGACGGCACACGGAGTGTGCCTGCTACTTTTCTTGCGACACTTATTGATGCGCCGATCCTAAGTACTTACTGGGAAACAGTTTTCGTGGGCCGCAACGTGAGGAGAACCGTTAGCGAGGCTCTCCTCAACACCGCTGCGAACCCCTGGAAAACGCGTATTCTTCGTGCCTCTCAAAGATGTTTACTTCGATCGAAATTCCTTGTCGGTTGGTGCTTGTCAGCGATGGGCATCCACGTTAGAATCAGGGGCGTTGCGTTCGATCGAAATTCCTACCAGCTACCATGAATCGGCGACTCGCACAAGCCGTCGCCTACGTTTGTGGTCCTTTGCCGCCGAACACGATGACAACAATTACCGACTACGGCGGTGGCGATTCCACCGGCCTCGACCAGACAGCCGCGGGCCAGATCGTCACCGGACTTGTTCGCGACGATCTGGCAATGACCGCCGAAGACCGACAAGTCCTTCGCAAGCTTGCTGAGCGGGTGGCGGCTATCGCGGCCTCCGAGAGAATGGCGGAGGTTCGACGCCTCTGGGCAAAAACCAATCAGCTCGAAAGAACCAGACCGCCGATCTTCTGCGACCCGGAAAACGGCTGGAACGAGATTATCACCGAGCGGCACATGCAGTGCCGGGGCAAGCTCGCCCGCCGTTGGGAGATAGACCTGCGCAAAGATATATTCTGGGGCGAGGTCATGGGCGACGACAAGCCGGTGAACCCCTGCTTCAACGTCCCCTATACTGCGGCCGCAGACGATTGGGGGCTTCAGTCGGTCTACCATAAGGGCGACGGAAATGGTTCGTATACCTGGGAAGGTGCTATCAAAGACTACGCCGCCGACCTGAAGAAGATGCATTCCCCGCCGGTGGTAATCGACTGGGAAACAACCAACGGTTGCGTGCAGATCGCCCGGGACGTGTTCGGCGATCTTCTTCCCGTGCGGCTGAAGGGCGTCTGGTGGTGGTCGCTCGGGCTGACTTGGCTTGCCGCCACGTTCCGCGGGCTACAGGACATGCTTTGCGACTTCATCGAGCATCCCGACGAGTTGAAGGAGTTGCTGTCGATCCTGTCGCAAGGGCAACTCGACAAGCTGGATTACCTGGAAGCCAACAATCTCCTGAGCCTCAACAACGACGGCACTTACGTAGGTTCCGGGGGATTCGGCTTCACCAATGAACTGCCCCGGCCGGATTGTTCGGGACATGTCCGCACCTGCGACCTGTGGGGCTTCACGGAGAGCCAGGAGACGCTCAACGTCTCCCCAGCGATGTACGAGGAGTTCATTTTCCCCTACGAAAAGCCGATCATGGAGCGTTTCGGCCTGACCTGTTACGGTTGTTGCGAGCCTCTGCACGGGCGATGGCACGTTGTCAAGCAGCATCCGCATCTCCGCCGCGTCTCGTGCTCTCCGTGGGTGAACGTAGAGAAAATGGCCACCAATCTCGGCGACAAATACATCTTCTCCATGAAGCCCAATCCTGCCGCCCTGGCGGTGGCGGAACCGGACGAAGACGCCATCCGCAAGGGAATCCGGGAAAACCTTGAGAAAACCCGAGGTTGCGTCGTGGAACTTATCATGAAAGACAACCACACTTTGGCGAATCGGCCGGCGAATGCCGTCACATGGTGCCGCATCGCCAAGGAAGAAGCAGAAAATTTCACAAGCTAAGGAGAGACGGTCATGAAACTGGGTATTGAATCCTTCAGCACGCGCAACAGTGGGCTGGATCCGCTGGGCGTACTCGATTTTGCCGCGGAACTGGGGGTGGGTGGGGTCATGTTCGAGCTTTCGCCGTTTCGGTCATTCCGAGACGACGATCTCAAACAAATTCGTCACGCCGCTGAGGAGAAAGGGCTGTATTTGGAATTCGGCATGGGATCGATCCTGCACTGGCACCCCATGGCCGAGAAGGGACGGCAACTGCTGGCCGAGGCCGGCCACGACACCAACGTCTCCGAGGCTCAGATTGTCATCCATCACTTGCACGTCGCCAAAAAACTCGGCTCGCCCATCCTTCGCTGCGTCGTGGGTAACTTCCTCACCCGCGATGAGGGGCATGACATGGTCCGGCTGGCCGACCAGGCAGTCGCCATTCTGCGCGAGGCTTGCTGCGTGGCGGAAGACCTCGGCATCCGGATCGCCGTGGAAACTCACGCTGACTTCACCGTGCGGGAACACGCCTCGATCCTGGCCCGCGTGAACAGCCCGGCCTACGGATTTACGGTCGATTGCGCCAACCTTGCCTTCGATCTGGACAACCCCCTGCGGCTGGCCGAGATCGTCGCTCCCCGCGCCTGGACGACCCACTACAAGAACTACCGCATCATCCGTACCCGCGACGGCCTTGCGTTGGAGAACTGTGCCTTGGACGAAGGGGAAATCGACATCGTCGCCATCGCCGAACTGCTGGCGAAGCACAACCCAGACATCAATCTGAACATTGAAATCCACGAACAATATGCCCCGTTCCGGATGGACGTGCTGCGCCCGGCGTTTTGGGCAAAGCATCCGTCGCCGCCAGGCGACGGATTGGCCTGGTACATGGAAAAAGCATGGAACAAGACCCCGCTAGAGAGCTTGCGCAGCGACCTTCCCGACGGTGCCAAGACGTGGGAGATCGAGAACCGACAAATTCGGCAATCGGCTTGTTGGGCAAAGAAGGCATTACATCACCTCTTGGCAGAATAGCGAAGGAACAATCTCATGTTGACCGGCAACGCGGCGTCCCAAGCCGCAAAGGAACTCCGTATCGGTTTGCTCGGATGCGGTTTCATGGGCAAGTGCCATACGAACGCCTACAAGAAGATCCCCTACATTTACCCGACGGCGAAGATCAAGCCCCGTCTGGCGGTACTTTGTGACGCGAAGGCCGAGCTTGCCGAGCAGGAGGCCGCGCGGTACGGCTACGAGGCATTTTGCACCGATTGGCAACAGCTTGCCGCTGATCCGCGGATCGACGTGCTCGATAATTGTTGCCCCGATCCTCTCCACCCCGAGCCGTGCATCGCCGCCTTGAAACAAGGCAAGCACGTCATCTGCGAGAAGCCGATGGCGGTTTCCGTGGAAGCCGCCCGGCGGATGCGGGACGCGGCCGCCGTGGCGACGGGCAAGTCGATGTGTACTTTCAATTATCGCTTCATGCCCGCCGTGCGATTGGCAAAGGATCTGATTACGGAAGGCCGGCTCGGCAAGATTTACCACTTTCGTATCCATTACCTGCAAATGTGGGGGCACGATCCTTCCTTACCTCCCGAGAAGAGTTGGGCTTCCGCCTGGCCGCACTCGGGTGCCTTGCAAGGAATCGGCAGCCACGCCATCGACCAGTGCTGTTTCTTGGTCGGCGAGATCGCCAGCGTTTCGGCACTGGCGCGGGCCTTCCAGAAAGAGCGGGCCTTGCCCAGTGTCGGCTGCCCGCCCGAAATCACCTCCGACGAAGGCAATGCGGCACTCCTCGACTTTGAAAACGGTGCCATCGGCGTCCTGGAATCCTCGGTCGTGGCCACGGGACGCAAGAACGCACTGGTCTGGGAGATCAACGGTTCTCACGGCTCGCTGCGCTGGGATCTTGAACATCCCAACAGCCTGTTTGCCTGCCTCGCCACCCCCGGCGACAACCGGCTGTTAGGCTTCACGGAAATCTCGGCCACGGAGAGCATCCATCCCTACATGGAACCTTGGTGGCCCTCCGGGCACAACCTTGGCTGGGAGCACGGCCAGATTATCGAGAAGTTCCACTTCCTCGATGCGGTCGCCCACGATAAGCCCTTGAGTCCGTACAATGCCACGTTCGAGGACGGCTACCGCGTGGCAGTGATCATTGACGCCATGCGCAAGTCGAGCCGCACGGGGCAACGCGTGCCGGTTGTGTTTTAGCCGAGGTCATTGCGTGGATTTTTTCGGCCTTATGGCCGCGCAAGTCCAAAACATGCCGCATACGTTCGACTTGCTACCCGAGGGCAAGCGGGAACTGGTCGGCGAGATTCTTCGGTGCCGCTCGACGTTCCTACTCTGTCTGACGAGCAACTTGTCGGCAAAACGATCCTCGGCTATGAAATCCTGCCGAACAAATACTTCTACCGCTATACCAGCCGCCCACGCCCGCCAAGGACTTGCTGGCGGAGTTCTGGAAGCTGGAGAAAGAAGCGGAGAAGATGCTGGAGGGATTGGCGAAATGAAAAAGACCACGGATACCACGCTGACCATCACTGCCGACTACCGGCACTTTATCGAGGAACTGAAGGCCCGGGCCACCACCGCTCGCCTCTTTGCCGCACGGAGGGTCAATCACGAAATGATCTTCCTTTATTGGGACATCGGGCGTGGGATTGTTGAGAAGCAGCAGGCGCTGGGCTGGGGCGAGTCTGTGGTGGAAATGGTTGCTGGGGAATTACGGCGGGCCTTCCCTTCAATGAGCGGATTCTCCCCTCGAAATGTGCGGGACATGAAGCGATTTTATCTCGCTTACAGCGACGAAGCAATTTGGCGACAGGCTGTCGCCAAATTGCCCAAAGGAGAAAAGGGTACTCCAATTTGGCCACAAGCTGTGGCCAAATTGGAAGCTCCCGACGATCCGATGGTAATTCTGCGACAGTCCGTCGCAGAATTGGAGAAAGGCGGGATTTGGCTACAACCTGTAGCCAAATTGAACGCCGACACGGTGATTCCATTTCTGCAGCAGCTTGTTGCAGAAATTCCCTGGGGCCAAAACCTCCTCATTCTGAACAAGCTCACCGAGCCCGCCGCACGCCTCTGGTATCTCCGCGCCACGGCCCGCTTTGGCTGGTCAAGGAGTATTTCATCGATCTGCTCTTCTACCACCGCTTCCTGAAAGCCCTCGTGGCTTTTGATTTGAAGGTCGGCCCCTTCGAGCCGGAGTTCGCCGGCAAGATGGATTTTTATCTCAACGTCCTCAACGACAAGGAACGCGGCCCCGACGACCAACCATCCATTGGCATCATCCTCTGCGCGGAAAAGGACGATGTGGAAGTCGAGTATGCCCTGCGCTCCAAAGCCAACCCCATCGGCGTCGCGGTGTATGAATTACAGTCGAAGCTGCCGGGGGAATTGAAAGGCAAACTACCAACCGCCAAGCAGCTCGCGGATATTGTGCGGGTGGAAATGGAGGAGAACAAATGAATGGCCGTGACCGTCATCCAAACCCATCTGTCCATCGCTGTTTGACCCATGAGCAAGACCATCCACGACATCCCCGAAGCCGACCGGCCACGCGAGAAACTCCTGCGCAAAGGCGCCGCTGCGCTGAGCGATCAGGAATTGCTCGCCGTGCTGCTCGGCAAAGGCACAACCAAAATAGACGTGATGACGCTTGCCGTCAGACCGTGCTTCCGCCGTCATCGTCGCTCATAATTATCCAAGCGGCGGCCTGGAGCCCTCCCAAGGCGACATTGACGTTACTGCGCAACTCAAAGCAGCCGGAACCATCGTCGGCATCGAATTGCTCGACCACATCATCTTCAATCGGACGGGCTATTTCAGCTTCTTGGAAGCCGGAACGCTCTAGCGCCGCAAGCTGGCGAACCGCGACGGCGTGTTGGTTTGGCAACTTGCCCACAATCTTGCCGCTTTGAGCCCACAGCGGCGTCTGCTAGGCTTGGCACGGGTGCTCCCGTAACAGGTGCGGGTGGCTGACCTTTGGAGAACCCACCCCTGGAGAGCACCCCTGGAGAACACCCCATTCGGGAATAGCTTTTGACGACGCCATGCTCGGCTGCCAGAATAGAAAGGGTTTGGCAACATTTCGGTAGCAAAGAAGGCATCGTAGAGCTATGATCACACTTGTTCGCAGCCCAGTTCATTCCGACCCGGAACTCATGGGCGGCACGCTCGTATTTCAAGGCACGCGCGTTCCTGCCCAGAGCCTGCTCGACTATCTGCAAGACGGCTACGACTTGAACGGTTTTCTTCAGGAGTTTCCGTCCGTTAAGCGTCAGGACGCCGAGGAGTTTCTGCGATTGGTCTCCAGCCAGCGAGAGCGATCATGAGGATCATCCTCGACGAGAATGTGCCTCTTGCATTCCGCAGGTTAGGATCGGCGCATCAATAAGTGTCGCAAGAAAAGTAGCAGGCACACTCCGTGTGCCGTCTGCCCCCGTTCGGCGAACGCGCAAAACACGACAGTTATTGGTGCGCCGGTCCTTACTCGCGCCACGTCAGGTGACTACCGTTCAGCAAGCTGGCTTGGGTGGTCTTCAGAATGGGGCGTTGCTCGCAGCACTGGAAGGTGAGTTCGACGTTTTCGTCACCGCAGACAAAAATTTGCGCTACCAGCAGAATCTTGCAGGGCGCAGCCTCGCAATCGTCGAGTTGCCGACAAATCGCTGGCCGCTGCTCCGCCCGTTGCAGGAAAAGATCCTGAAAGCAATCGATGGTTGTCAGCCGTCTGCGTATGTCAGCATCGACGCCTAGTTATTGCATAATAGATTTTCATGGAGAAACCACCCCTTCCGTTCTTCGGCGGAAAGTGTTCCAATTGTTAGTTCCACCCCCTTGAGGTCATTGCATGGATTTTTCCGGCCGGCGAGAAAAGCTAAGGAAACTGCTAAAAAAGACGGGCGCTACCGCTCTTCTTGCTACCAGTGTCCCAAATGTTACTTATTTGACAGGTTTTACGGGCGATTCAAGTTATCTGCTAATAACGCAAGAGAATCAGATTCTCATCAGCGATGGGCGTTATGTCACCCAGATTGAGGAGGAATGTCCCGGTCTAGAAATGAACATCCGCCGGTCCGGCGTTCTTATTCATCAGCAGGTTGCCAAGGTTCTCCGCGCTTCGGGGATTTCACGATTGGCGATCGAGGCCGATTCGATGACCGTTTCCATGCGGGAACGGATTGTCGAGAAACTTCCGAAATTGGAGATTGGTGCTACGTCCGGCATGGTGGAGCACCTGAGACAAGTCAAGGACAAAGAAGAACTTGCGCTGATTCGCCAAGCGGCGCGGATTGCGGAAAAATCATTTTCCGTGATCCGTGCTGGACTTCGTCTCGATCAGACGGAAAAGCAGATTGGCGACGCACTGGAGCACCAATTTCGCCTGTTTGGGGGGGATGGCCCAGCGTTTGCCCCGATCGTCGCCGTTGGACCTCGCGCGGCTCTGCCACACGCGAAGTTGACCGATCAGTGCATTGGGGATGGGGATATGGTGCTGGTCGATTGGGGGGTTCAGTGGCAGCTCTACAAGAGTGACTTGACGCGAGTGCTTGTGACCGGTAAAATATCGGCTAAACTTCGCCGTGTGTATGAGGTTGTGTTAAACGCGCAGGCGCGGGCCATCGCGGCCATTCGACCTGGCGTGCCAACTACGGAAATTGATGCGGCTGCCCGCAAAGTGATTGCGGAAGGCGGTTTTGAGCGACGGTTCAACCATGGCATCGGGCACGGGTTCGGTTTGGAGATTCACGAGTCGCCGCGAATGACGGGCAAAAATACCGCGACGCTCAAGGCGGGGATGGTCATCACCGTCGAACCCGGAGTGTATATTCCCGGTTGGGGCGGTGTTCGTATCGAAGACGACATACTCGTCACCCGCGATGGGCATGAAGTTTTAACGAGCTTCCCCAAGCAGTTTGAAGAGATGGTGGTTTTTTAATGTTGGGTGGGTTTTAGCTCGCCTATGCATGAGGCGGGCTAAAGCCCACCCTACTGAGAAGAAAGGCCTGGTATGTCTGGTTCGACGCCTAACCAAGATATTTTCGATGTACGAAGGGTTCGCCGGTTGGTCGAGCTTATGAAAGAGCATGACCTGAGCGAAATTGACATCCGCGAAGGAGCTACGCGGATTCAGCTCCGCCGCGGTTCCGATCCGGTGATTGCGGTTGCCGCGCCGCGTGCCCCCGAGGCTTCTGTCGCCGCTCCTGCTGCGGTTGCGCTGCTGGCTGCGGATCAGGCCAAGGCCGATGAAGCCCACATTGCCGTGATCAAGAGCCCAATTGTCGGCACCTTCTTTGCGGCTCCCAATCCCGAGTCGCCCCCCTATGCGAAAGTGGGGGATCATGTCGGGCCTGAGACCACGGTTTGCATTGTCGAGGCAATGAAGGTCTTCAATCAAATTCCGGCAGAAGTGTCGGGAAAAATTATCGCAAGGCTAGTCGAGAACGGCCAGCCGGTCGAGTTCGGTCAACCTCTCTTCAGAGTGGATACACGGGGCTGATGTTCAAACGTATTCTCGTTGCCAATCGAGGCGAGATCGCCCTGCGGATCTTTCGTGCCTGCCGCGAGTTAGGCATTGAAACCGTGGCCGTCTTTAGCGAGGCGGACCGCGGCGCAGCCTATTTGGATATGGCCGATGAGGCCTATTGCATCGGTCCGCCCAGGGCTGGTGATAGTTATCTGAAAATCGATCGCATCATCAGCGCAGCCGAAGTCGGCAACGTGCAGGCAATCCATCCGGGCTACGGATTTCTCGCCGAGAACTCCCATTTTGCCGAAGTTTGCCGCGATTGCGACATCACGTTCATCGGCCCATCCCCGGAAGCCATGGCAATGCTGGGCGACAAGAACTCAGCCCGCAAGATGGCCCGACTGGCCGAGGTGCCCACGGTGCCAGGGAGTGAAGGGCTGATCGAGAGCGAGGCCCAGGCGTTGCAGTTGGCCCTCCAGTTTGGTTTTCCGGTGCTGATCAAGGCATCGGCGGGTGGTGGCGGGCGAGGCATGCGCGTGGCCTTGAACGAACTAGCACTGAAGTCGGCCATCCAGCAGGCCCAGGCCGAGGCGGAAGCCGCCTTCGGCAGCACCGAAATCTACCTGGAGAAGTATGTCGAGCATCCCAAGCACGTCGAGGTCCAAGTCATCGGCGACCTGCACGGCAATGCGGTCCATCTCTGGGAGCGCGACTGCACGATGCAGCGCCGCCACCAGAAGCTGATCGAGGAAAGCCCCGCTCCCAATTTGCCGGCCGAAACGCGAAAGGCCATGTGTGAATCGGCCGTGCGTTTGGTGAAACTGGCCAATTATCACAATGCCGGCACCGTCGAGTTCATTGTCGACAAGCAGGGGAACTATTTCTTCATCGAGATGAACGCCCGCATCCAGGTCGAGCACCCGGTGACGGAGATGGTCACGGGTATCGACTTGATCAAGATGCAAATCCTCGTGGCCGCCGGCGAGCCGTTGCCGTTCAAGCAGGAGGACATCGTCCAGCGCGGGTGCGCGATCGAATGCCGCATCAATGCCGAGGATCCAGAAAAGAATTTCCGCCCCACGCCGGGCCTGATCACGCGGATCATTCCGCCCGGCGGGTTCGGTGTGCGTTTTGATTCGCACGTGCATCAGGGCTACACCGTCTCGCCATATTACGACTCGATGATCGGTAAGCTGATCGTCCATCAGCCGACGCGTGCGGAGGCGATTGCCTGCATGAAGCGAGCCTTGCGGGAATTGCGGGTCGAGGGCATCAAGACGACCATGGCGTTGCAGGAGAAGATCCTCAACCACACCGCGTTTATCGAACATCACGTCGATACTACGTTCATTGAGCGAACGTGGAAGACCTAAGTGCTCGTCCAGAAACAACTTGTGGTGCGGGCGTCTCGCCTGCACATGCAGCCGAGACGGCCGCACCACAAAAACGCGGAGTTAATGTTGGACAGGCACTAAGACGCTGTTCCAAAACCCGGTACGTAGCGTAGGCGTCTCGCCTGCGTGCATGGTTTTGAAGCAGTATCGCACAAAATTCAATTTTCCTTCTACCTTTAATCGGAGTTTTTCATGAGCAGCACATTGTCCCGACCGCCGATGTTGGAGTCGAGCATTCGCCGCGTGGCGATCCTCTTTGCCGGCGGTCCCGCCCCGGCGGCGAATGCCGTCATATCGACGGCTGCGGTCTCTTTCCTCCGCAATAATATCGACGTCATCGGTATCCTCCACGGCTACTCCCACCTGATCGAGTACACGCCGGACCAGCCGCTGGTCGAAGACAAAGACTACCTCCGCATCACGCACCAGACGCTGAGGCGAACCCGGAACAGCCAGGGTATCATCATCGGCACGGCGCGGGCCAACCCGGGCAGGTTGGTCTCCGATCCGGCTCACTTGCGCGATCCGGAACGGACGGCACCGCTGAAGACCGTGTACGATGCGTTGTGCTCGCTGGAAGTCGACGCCCTGATCTCCATTGGCGGCGACGACACGCTGAAGACGGCCAATAAGTTCAAAATGTACCAAGAAACGCTGCCGCCCGGCAGCCGCCACATCCCCATCGTGCATCTGCCCAAGACGATCGACAACGACTACATGGGCATCGATTTCACCTTCGGCTACTTCACTGCGGTCGAGTTCCTCGCGTCGGAGGTCCGCAACCTGCTGGCCGACGCCGAGGCCAATCAGGCCTATTTCCTCTGTGAGTGCATGGGCCGCAGCGCGGGCTGGCTGGCCTACGGTGTGGCAATCGCCGGCGAGGCTAGTTTGGTGGTCAGCGTCGAGGACATCACCGGCAAGTATGAGACCAGCGAGGAGTCGGTCAATCCCAAGACGGGCCGTAAGGAGATCCGTCGCGTGATGGAACTCAACGAGGTCGTGAGGCGCATTGTAGCCACGATGCGGGTTCGCGAAGAGGCCGAAGGGAAGGAGTTTGGCGTAATCGTGTTGGCCGAAGGCCTGGCTGAGCTGCTCCCCCATCAGCACATTGACGGCGTGGCCCGCGACGAGCATGGCCATATCACGATTGCACAAATCAATTTCGGCAAGCTCTTTTCCGAACTCGTGGCGAAGGAGTATACCAAGCAGACCGGCAAGAAACGCAAGGTGACCAGCGTTCCGCTGGGCTACGAGAGCCGCTGCGCCAGGCCGCAGGCATTCGACGTCATGCTCGGCAGCCAGCTCGGCGTAGGTGCCTATCGGGCACTGGTCGAGAAGCGGCTGGACGGCGTGATGGTTTCCATCCGTGGCCAGCTCGAATTGAACTACGTGCGATTCGATCAGTTGGTCGATCCGGCCACGCTCGTGACGGTCGTTCGCTACATCGAGCCAGGTAGCGATTTTCATCGTCTGGCACGGTTCTTGGAAACGTACGTGAACGACTAAATCGGTCAAGGGAGACGCGATGTCTCAAGAAAAAAACTGCCCGGCTTTTGCCCCCCTCGGTCGGTTTCGTGGCGAAGAGAACCTGCTATCACCCCAATATCAAACGCTCGCCAAGAGCATCCTCGACCTCCTGGGCGACGAACGCGACTTTCTAGCAAATACCGCGAACATTGCCGCAGTACTCTACCAAGAATTGCCAGAGGTGAATTGGGCTGGATTCTACCTGCTCAAAGGCCAGGATCTGGTCCTCGGACCTTTCCAGGGCAAGCCGGCTTGTACGCGCATTGGGCCTGGCAGGGGCGTATGTGGCGCGGCGGCACAGAAGCGGGCGACCGTGGTCGTGGAGAACGTGAAGGAGTTCCCCGGACATATCGCCTGCGACGGCGCGTCGAAGTCGGAGATCGTGATACCGATGGTCCGTAGCGGGCGACTGATCGGCGTACTCGACCTGGACAGTCCAATTCTCGCCCGCTTTAATGATGTAGACCGTGCCGGCCTGGAGGAGGTCGTGCGACTGCTCCTGGAAACATCCGATGATGACAACTGAATACTGAGTTTCTCATGGTGGGACTCGTTTCACTCGGCCCACCCTGCAACTGACAACTGACAACTCTCTCACCACCATGCCCGACCAAAACAACCAGTACGACAACCCCTTAATCACCCGCTATGCGTCGCCCCAGATGAGCGAGCTGTGGAGTCCGCAGCGAAAGTTCAGCACATGGCGGAGGCTTTGGGTAGCCCTGGCCGAGGCCGAGGCGGAACTTGGTTTGCTGGTCAGCCAAGAGCAGATCGCCGAGTTGAAGCAGCACGTCGATGACATCGACTTTGCCGCAGCCCAGGCTCACGAGCGGCGACTGCGGCACGACGTAATGGCCCATGTGCATGCCTATGGTGACGTCTGCCCCACAGCCCGGCCAATCATCCACCTGGGTGCCACAAGCTGCTATGTAACCGACAACACGGATCTGATTTTGTTGCGTGAGGGGTTGGAAATGGTCCGCGGCCGGTTGGTCGCCGTGATCGACAGTCTGGCGAAGTTCGCCCAGCACTATCGGGCGTTGCCCTGCCTGGCCTTCACGCACTTTCAGCCGGCCCAGCCGACGACGGTTGGCAAGCGGGCCTGCCTCTGGGCCTATGACTTTGTACTCGACCTGGCCGAGATCGAGTTCCGACTGGCGAACCTCAAGGCCCACGGGTCCAAGGGCACGACGGGCACCCAGGCCAGCTTCCTGGCACTGGTCGATGGCGATCATGCCAAAGTCCGGCGGCTGGACGAGTTAATCTGCCGGAAGATCGGCTTTGCCGAAAGCTATGCCGTGACCGGGCAGACCTATCCGCGGAAGATCGACTCGCAGATTCTGGCCGTGTTGTCCGGCATTTCGCAAACCGCGCATAAGATGGCCACCGACCTGCGGCTCTTGGCCCATCGCAAAGAGCTTGAAGAACCGTTTGAGAAAGAACAGATCGGCTCGTCGGCGATGGCCTATAAGCGGAACCCGATGCGGAGCGAGCGGATCTGCTCACTAGCCCGTTTCGTGATGAGCCTGGAGGGGAACGCCGCGGCGACGCTGGCCGTACAATGGCTGGAACGCACCTTGGACGACAGTGCCAATCGGCGGCTGGTTCTGCCGCAGTCGTTCCTGGCCACCGACGCCGTGCTGATTCTCTGCCAGAACGTAACCAACGGGCTGGTCGTCTACCCGCGAGTTATTGCCACCAATCTTGAGACCGAACTGCCCTTCATGGCCACGGAAAATATATTGATGGCCGCGGTTGCCGCCGGTGGCGACCGGCAAGACCTGCACGAGCGGATCCGTCTGCACAGTCTGGCCGCAGCCGCCGTGGTGAAGAACGAAGGGGGCAAGAACGACCTGATGGATCGTATTGCCGCCGACCCGGCATTTGCCAAGGTCGATCTAACGTGCGTACTCGACCCAGCCCAATTCGTCGGCCGGGCACCGCAGCAGGTGGATGAGTTTATTGCCGAATTGATCGAGCCGATCCGGGCGAAATACGGCGATCAGTTGACGTCGGACGCAGATTTGAGGGTGTAGCGGGAGCAACACCGGCAAATTCTCCGTGTGTGGCAAGATTTTCTGGCAAGTGCGTGGCACGGGCTTCCAGCCCGTGGAATTCGACACGGGCAAGATGCCCGTGCCACGGTGGCGTCCGTCTGCCAGAGAATCTTGCCACTCTCTGGGAAAATGCTTGACACGGTGAAGTCCGTTGCTTTAGACTGGCAGTTATTCACTCCGTCGCCGAAGAGTTCGGCAGATGCGGTGAGGTAAGGGTTTCGTGAACAGTTTTCCTCGACCAAGGAGCAAAGCAATGCGTCGTTTTAGCCCATTTGCAATACTTTTGGCGATGTCGGCAGTCGTGTTGCCTCACGCGTTAGGGGCTGTAGGCCCAGCCTCATCGCAGATGCTGCCCCGGGCAGATGTTCGCATCCTGACGCCTGAAATGGCGGCGACTCGCGAACCCCAGGCCATCGGCACGGAGGATTCGCCCGCAGTAACAAAGATAAACGCTGCGTTGCAATCGCCCACCGAGATCGCATGCAATGGCACACCACTCAAGGAAGTTGTCGAGCAGTTAAAGAAGCGGCACCAAATCGAGATCCAACTTGATCTTGCCGCATTGAAGGAAGCGGGTGTCGAGGAGGTCTGTCCGGTGACGAAACATCTGTCCGGAATCAGCCTCAAATCGGCCCTGCGCCTATTGCTCGACGAATTGCAATTGAAATATGTCATTCACAACGAGGTCTTGCTGATCACTTCGCCGACAAAGGTCGAGAGCGATGAGTGTATGGCGACGAGAATCTACCCGGTGAAAGACCTTATTCTGTTTCGCAACGAGAACGACGGAATCGAAATGGAATTTCAACCGCTCCTCGACTTGATCCGGGATTCGGTCGCCACCAGGACCTGGGTGGACAACGGCGGCTCCGGATCGATCGCGTCGTACCAGTTTCAAGATCGCTGCCTGCTCGTGATTTGCCAGACAGAAGAGGTCCACGAGAAGGTAGTCACCTTGCTGGCGGCTTTACGGCGGTGTGCTGCGGCCGACGCCAAGGGCGGGAATGAATTGCGCCTACCCAAGCGGCCCAAAACCGTCGCCCCAGCCGCAGCACCGGCGAATGTCCAAGGGAGTGGGTATTTCTGATGTCCGCGTTACCCGATCTCGTCCAGCAGCCGGCTGACGGTTACTTCAAGCTTGCCGGCCGTCTCGTAGGTGCCGGAGGCAATCTGGGCGCGGAGCGACTGCACCCGGTCCTGGCGAATGTCCGGGGCCTGCTTCGCCATCTCGACTAAGCGGGCAGCATCGGAGATGTTGACTTCGTCTTGAATTTTTGACGACTCCACTTGCGAGGTGGAATTGGCAGCCCGCGTCGTATGCGGGGCACCAATCGCTTGGGGACCATGTAGTTGTGCGGGGCCATAAATTTGCATCGCTAGTTCTCCTTGTATTCTACGTTATTTTTACCAGCGCCGCACGCACCATCGACCATGACGCAACGAGCGGTTCTTCTGCCAGAACCTTCTCAACCACTCTGTCCTGCCCTAAACCCGGGCAACTTTCAGAGCGGTTCGTATCGATTCCTCACCGAGGTTCCAAGTCTGCTTCGTTGTCATCGTCCATGAGCGCCGCGGGATTCAGGGAATCCGTAAATGCTCGAATCCTACCGAAAAAACGCCCTTTCACGAATTGTATCACCTGTGCGGCCTCAATCCGGGCGAGTGTGATGCGCGGCAGCAACAAGCGTTTCCTTTTCACCACTTGAGTCTGCCGATCATGCAGCACGGATACCTATACGAGATTCCACCACGCAGGGTTCTATAAATTAAATTGGCTCCACGGATTTCGCCGCCAGCGACAGATTTTCGGATTATAGGTTGAGCCAGAAGTTGGAACAAGGCCAATGGGCGGTAATTCGGTAATTTGCGAACCGAGAGAAAATCAAATTGGAACGCAATCTGCAATAGAACTAAAACTGTTGACGAGTGTCTAACGTATTAGTGGAAGAATGGAAGAAAGGTAAAGCAATGAACACAAAATCGCAGTCCACGCCCCCCGTCGGAGTTGTGACCCACAAATGCTGGCAAGTTCCCATCCGTGTTCGTCTCGTGCCTTTCGTCGCTTTCAGCAGTTGGCTGGACGAAGAACTGGAGAAGCTCGTACTCCGCTGGCAGGGTAAGGCGGCTCCGTGTGCGTCGCTCAAACGCCGGTAATATGCCCGCCCGAGTAACTTCCTTCGCAATCGACCCAGCCATCCCTTTCGCCCTGGCACCCCCAGATCCACGGCGATAACCAGCACCAGCTAAAAGGAGTCCGTACCTGCACTAGCGGTCCACTCTGCCCAAGCATGAAATATTTCTGTGCCATGCGTTGAATTTTGGCCGATACCTTCTTGACACACAGCCTGCCGGATGATATTTTATTGATTGTCTCAGCGTGCGAAAGCTGAAATAATGATTCCGGCGAGAGTCGCTGTCGGCAAGTTCCAACGGGGGATTAGCTCAGTTGGGAGAGCGTTTGAATGGCATTCAAAAGGTCGCAGGTTCGATCCCTGTATCCTCCACTCCACAACCCCTTGTAAATCAAGGGGTTGTGTCGTTTCTTGGCGGTAGTAAATAAGTGGGGGAATATCCTGGGGCTACCCAGGGGCTACCGGCGAAAGCAATCGGTCTGGTGAAGATTGCGCTCCTGGAATCGCTGTAAAACGCCACTTTGGCCCGATTTCCCCGCCTTCTTCGCGATGATGGCTGGTCTGTTGCGGGTTTCCATGGGACTAGGACTCGGCCGGGTGGAATCCTTTGGCTGCCAGCAACAATTCGGGGGTGATTCCGGTCTTTCTCGGCCGCCGAAATACTTCCCCTCCCCTGGCCGAAACGCCACGCCAATCCATTGCCACCCCACCGCACTTCCCCCTCCCTGGCCGAAACCCGCACACGGAGATTTTCGCGAGTAAGTCGGCCTATACTGACCCGATCCAACAGGGCGGGTGACAGCGGAGAGCCGACAGCGGCACGGGGCATTGACCCAATAGGCGGCGTTTTGGCTCGGCTGCAACGGGGGGCTGTTGCGGCCGGGCTAAGACCCCCACCCCTGGCCGACACATACGGCCGCCACACAATGCAGGAATCCCGATCATGTCCACGCTCACGCAACCCGTGATTTTCCGGCTGTCGATTAAGTCCATCTTCGGCGTTACTGTCCGGGACGTGCCGATGTGGGTCGATTACGACTCGGAAACCGGCCGGGTGCTGTCAGCAAAACACAACGACAACCACGATGAGCTTGGACGGTTTGCATCGGCGGACAGTAGCAGTGGCAGTAGCGGCAGTGGTGGCAGTGGTGGCAGTGGTACGGCCGCGAGAGAGGCCAAGGCCAAGGTCGTCGGCAAGGTATCCAAGAGGTTCCAAGGGGTGGTCAACAATGCCCTCGCGACAATCGACCCGAAAGTCATGGAGAAGCTGGACATCCAAATCACCGCCTGCCCGCTCGTCACCGAGGGATTGCCCGATCTCGCGACCAGCGACCAGGAAATGAAAGGCTGGCAGGCGGGCAGTACGTTCGATAATACCAATGGCGTCTACGATCCGAACAGCCATCAAGTTGTTGTTGCAGAGACCTACATCAATGCCAACGGCGTGTCTGTGAAGTCCACTGACAAGGATATGCAGGGGTGCGTTCGGCACGAAGTCGGGCATGGCGTCGATGATCGGCTTGGTAGCCCGAAAGTTTTTCTTCCGTTCTCGCACACCGATGAAAAATTCATTGCGGCCTACAAGGCAGACGTTGCCGACATTCTAAAAGGCTCCGGTAGCAATATGTCGGGCGCGAAATGCCACCTGAAGGGTGAAGCGAAAAGCCTGGAGTATTTCATTTTGCCCGAGCAATCGCAAGTACGCGGCAGCGACGGGAAAACTTCGGTACAATGGACTGCATCCAAGCTGGGACGAGAAGAGGCGTTTGCCGATGCGTTCGCGGCACTCTACGGCGGCGGCTGCGGCGGAAACGCATTTGAAGCGAATTTTCCGAGGACGATGGAGGCTGTGCAAAACAAAATGGCTAAGATCACTAAAAACAAGAAGGCGGCCGACGAGGCGGGCAGTGAGGCATGGCGCAAGGCCACTGAGGCGACGGGGGCCGGGGCTGGGGCTGGGAAGGCGGCCGAGTCGAAACCCGAAAGCAGCAGCAAGGCCTGCCAATTCGGCCAGGGGGCGGGGGTTCTCATGCGACGCGCAACCGGGCGGCGCGGCCTGATCGGCGATGCGTTCATTCGCCGATCCGACACCGACG
>Ga0194057_10000419_pt1 | contig 21857 bp, 18 predicted proteins | sample SepL4415m_MetaG_FD_155474 | JGI IMG/M metagenome (GOLD analysis project Ga0194057, IMG submission 155474) | Anoxic zone freshwater microbial communities from boreal shield lake in IISD Experimental Lakes Area, Ontario, Canada - Sep2016-L442-15m | ecosystem: Environmental > Aquatic > Freshwater... | reverse complement strand
TAGGGTTTCTCTGGACCCTGTTGGGGCCCGTTTTCCTGATTGCGATCTATGCCTTTTTCATGAAACTCATCATGAAGTTCCCGATGCCCATGACCGTGCTGGTGTCGGGTATTTTTGTCTGGCAATTCCTTGCCATGTGTCTTGGCGACTCATCTTTTGCCATTATCGGTAACGCCAATCTTGTTAAAAAAGCCTGCTTCCCGAGGGTGCTGCTGCCGTTGTCCATTGTGCTGGCCAATTTCGTGAATTTTCTGCTCTCCCTGCTGGTAATGCTGGTGTATTTGATGTTCATGGGACCTCATCTGGAGGGCTTCGCCTGGTTACCCCTGGCTATGGTGATTCATCTGGCGCTTTGCACAGGGGTCAGCCTGGCGCTAAGCGCCTTGAATGTTTTCTTCCGGGATGTCCAGCATATGACCGGTATCTTTACCATGGCGTGGTTTTTTCTGACCCCGGTGGTCTACGATATCTCCATGATTTCTTCCATTACAGACAAGCATCCGATTCTCGGGCCGTTATATTTTTTGAATCCCATGGCCGGCATTCTGGCGCTTTACCGGTCGGCCTTGTTGGGGAGTCCGCTGCCGGATTTTTATTTGATTGCCCTCTCGATGGGAATGACATTCGTGGTGTTTGTGGCCGGAATAATGATTTTTCAAAAACTCCAACCCCGATTTGCGGACGAGCTGTAACATGAGTGATATTGCCATACAGGTTGAAGGGGTGGGGAAGCGGTTCCGGTTAAGGAGTCCCGGTGGCCGCACATTGAAATCCATGGTTATGGATATGATTCATGCGCCCGGAAGTGAGCGCGACCTATGGGCGTTGAAAGACGTTAATTTCACCGTCGAGCGCGGGACTACTTTGGGTTTAATTGGAGCCAACGGGGCTGGCAAAAGCACGCTGCTGTCCGTATTGGCCGGAACCATGATTCCGACTGAAGGAAAGATCAGGACCACGGGTGTGATTTCCTCCCTGCTGGAACTCGGGGCGGGTTTCCATCCTGATCTCACGGGACGTGAAAATGTTTTCCTGGCCGGCGCCATCATGGGTTTGACGCGGGAACAAATGACCCGCCGGTTTGATGCCATTCTAAACTTTGCGGATATCGGCACCTTTATTGACCAGCCGGTGAAGCATTATTCTTCCGGTATGTATGTCCGGCTGGGATTTGCCGTGGCGGTCGAGGTGGATCCGGACATTCTTCTGATCGATGAAGTCCTTGCCGTCGGGGATGCTTCCTTTCAACGTAAGTGTCTGCGGCGGATGGCTGATTTCCGCGAGCAGAAGAAGACGATGTTGATCATTTCACATGATCTGGGCACCATTCAATCCGTGAGTGATAAGATTCTGTTTCTGGATCATGGCCGGGTGTTGGGGCATGGGGATCCCGGTCAAGTGGTGGGCCAGTATGAAACGTTTGGGCGTAATCAGGCGAGTGCGGAACGGAGTCGGGAATGGGGTACGCGCGATGTCATTCTGACCGGTGCCGAATTTTCGGATGAGGCGGGAAATGCCACCACGAAATTCAAGTGGGGCGGCTCCCTGACGGTCCGGTTGAGCTATGAGGTCAAGAACCCGGTGGGGGCGTCGATTTTCGGGTTTGGGATTAGTGACGAGGCGGGGCGGTTGGTTCATGGAAGCAATACGGAGATTGCGTCCGTGACGATTCCGGGACTGTCCGGTTGCGGGCAGGTCGTATTGAAGCTTCCGCGCCTGAATCTGGCCCGGGGCACTTACTTTTTCTCGTTTTCAGTTCATTCGGCCGATCACAAGGTGAACTATCACCGGATGGACAATGCCTACGCCATCGGGGTGGAGTCGGAAAAGAATTTTGAAGGAATCTGCCATATACCAAGCGAATGGAGCATAGGGTGAGCAATCTTGCCGAAAATCCAGTTGTGCAGGACCTGATTGGCAGGGCTTTGGCCGAAGATATCGGCCAGGGCGATGTGACCACCTTGTCCGTGGTGCCTGAAACCAGTCGCGGTAAGGCTGTGATTCTGTCCCGTGGAAATTATGTGGTATCCGGGGGCTCTGTTGCAGAGGCGGTTTTCGCCAGGGTGGAACCTGCGCTCAGGTGCAAATGTCTGGTAGAGGATGGAACGACTGTAAAGCCGGATCAGGTATTGATGACCATTGAGGGGCCCATTAGCGGCATTCTTACTGGCGAGCGGACCGCGCTGAACTTTATGCAGCGGATGACTGGGATCGCCTCGCGCACCCGTGAATTTGTGGACAAGGTAAAGCCATTCGGGACTAAAATCCTTGATACCCGCAAGACGACCCCCACGTTGCGCATTCTTGAAAAATATGCCGTGACTTGTGGTGGCGGGACTAATCACCGGATGGGGTTGTATGATATGGTGCTTATCAAGGACAATCACCGTCGGCTTTGGCAGGAGGCTGGTATCAGCAATCTGCAGGGGGCGGTGGCTGCGGCGCGGGCCAGATTCCCCGGTATTCCCGTCGAGGTGGAAGTGGAATCCGAAGAGGAATTGTGTGATGCGTTGCGTGCCCGTCCCGAATGGATCATGCTGGATAACATGCCGCCTGAGCGGATGAAGGCATGTGTCGTTCTTTGCGCAAAACGCTGCAAGTTGGAGGCTTCAGGCGGGGTTTCACTGGCCACGGTTGCCTGCATTGCGGCCACGGGTGTGGATGCCATTTCCATTGGCGGTTTGACTCATTCTGCGCCGGCAGCGGATTTATCATTGGAATTGGAATAATGGACTATTTTTTCGTTATAGATATCGGAAATACCAGCACCCATCTCGGACTGGCGCGTGGCCGGCGGATAATCCGTCAGGGCCGGATGCCGACGCGTGAGGGGCGTGATGAGCGTAAAATCATGGCGCTTTTGCGCAAAATGGCCGCAGGGCGAACGGTAAATGATGCGGTTCTATGTTCGGTGGTGCCTGGGCTTAATCCGCTATGGGGGCAGGTTCTCCAAAAACTATGCGGGAAGGCTCCCTTACTGGTGGGCCACCGCATTAATTTGAATATCAAGGTGGATTATCCGCAGCCCGAAACGATCGGTGCGGACCGGTTGGCGGATACGGCGGCCGCGTGGGAACGATATGAGTCCGCTGTGATTGTAGCCGATTTCGGCACGGCGCTGACCTTTGATGTGGTTACCGGTGATGGCCGTTACGTGGGGGGTGTGATTGCGCCCGGCCTGCCATTAATGACCGACTATCTTGCCGAGCGGACGGCCTTGTTGCCGGAGATCGGGTTAGATGGGAAGTTTAAAAACATCGGGCGCTCCACCAGTGAGGCCATGCGAATTGGAGTGGTGGTAGGTTATCGGGGTATGGTTCGTGAAATCCTCAATCATGTGAAGGCCGGGATGACTGAGCGCAAGATCCGGTTCTGTGCCACGGGCGGGTATGCCGGCCTGGCTTTGAAGGGTCTCGACACCCCGGTGGATATTATTCCGGATTTAACTTTGGATGGCCTGGTTTTATTGAGGGAGCTTAATCTCTGATGATTGGACGAATACTGGGTGTTGACTACGGGACAAAGCGGGTGGGGATTGCGATCAGTGATCCCATGGCCATGCTGGCGACCCCGCTATGCGTGGAGACGATACGCTCGGTCGACGAAGCGATAACCGCAGTGTGCCGGATTGCCCGTGACCGGGGTGCGGTCAAGATTGTTGTTGGGATTCCCATAAATATGGATGGCTCCAGTGGTGCCATGGCCTTGGAGGCCGGGAAATTTGTCGAGTTGTTGCGGACGGCCAGTGGCTTGCCGGTGGACATTACCGATGAGCGTTTAAGCACCAGTTTGGTGGAGCGCATGCTGTTGCAGGCGGATGTATCCCGTGAACGGCGCAAGGAGGTTCGCGACAAACTGGCCGCCCAGGTTATTTTGCAGGGCTATCTGGACGCCAAGGAGTATAGTAGTAGGCAGTCGGCAGTAGACAGTGAACTTTCGACTTAAGCTGTTGCTACACCAGTTGAATCTGACCCTCCCGGATCAGACTCCGCCAAGAATCTATGCGTCGACTTCCGATCACCAATACCTCGGTCCCAGCCACGTTGTCCGCTTTTCATAGGCGGGAACTGAATGGGTTTGATGATCTGAAATAATTACAATTTGACAGTTGCGTTGATTATATATTTATTGATGGACTTTTGAGCAACTCCCTGCTTTCCGCTGTGTTTGATGAGTTGCCCGGTGTGTGATGATAATTAAGGAATGTTGCTGATATGTCTACACGTGATTCTATGCCTTTTGATATTATTGGTGTGGGTTGTGGGGTGGCAACGCTCTCAACCGTGTTGCAACTGCTTAAACGTGTGAAGCGTGAGCCCGATGGTTCTCTTCAGGCCCCCAGCATTCTGATCATTGATAAGGCACCGTCGGTTGGGGCTCATAACTTGTCGGGGGCCGTTGTGGACACGGCGTCCCTGGCTGATCTGCTGGAATACGAAGATTTTGCAGGGTTGCCGCAGTATACCACGGTCAAAGAAGAGAGCTTTCGATATTTAACCCCAACCGGTTCGATGAAAGTCCCCTGGGTGCCGAAAACGATGCATGCGGAAGGCTATCCGATTGTATCCGTTTCCGCGCTGACCCGTCATCTGGCAGGTTTATGCGAAAGGGCCGGGGCCGAAATTTATTCGGGTTTTGCCGCCGTTGAGTTATTGAGGGAGAATGGACGCATCGTCGGGGTGCGCGTGGGCGACAAGGGGGTCGGTAAAAATGGCGAGCGCCGCTCGAGTTTTGAACTTGGGCCCGACTTGATGGCGTCCATGGTTATTCTGGGTGAAGGGGCTTGCGGCTTCCTGACCGAGAAGCTGTTTACTGATGAGGGTATGGCTGGCGCTAATCTCCAGACCTATGCGGTCGGCATCAAAGAATTGATTGAGACCCCCGAGTGCAAGGGGCGGGCCGGCACCATTATGCACGCTTTCGGATATCCTCTGGATTCCAAGACCTATGGGGGCGGGTTTATTTATTGCCTGAGTGACACCATGACGGCGGTTGGAATGGTCACCGCGCTGGATTACAGGAATCCCACGACCAATCCCCATGATCTGTTCAGGCTCTTTAAACATCACCCAGCGGTTCTTCCGTTCATTGCGGGAGGCAAGGTTTTGGAATACGGGGCCAAAGTCCTTCCTGAAGGAGGCATCAATTCCGTTCCCAAGTTGGTTGCGGATGGTGCTGTGATTGTGGGCGACGGTGCCGGGCTGAGTAATTCATTGCGCCTGAAAGGGGTTCATCTGGCGGTTCAATCTGGAATTGCCGCCGGGGATGCCTTGTTTGAGGGCTGGAAAAACAACAAGGATTTCTCCGTTGCCGCCCTGCAGAAATATCCTGAAAATCTTAAGGATTCGGTGCCCTGGCGTGAGTTGGAGAAGATTAAGAACGTGCGGGCCGGTTTTACTTATGGATCCCTGCCTGGCATGGCGGTGATCGGGATGAGTCATTTCAGCTGCGGCCTGCTGCCGCCCGGGCGGATAGCCCTGGAAGAGGACCGGGAAGCAATGAAAGCCAAGGCGGATGTGAAGCCCTGCGCTTTGCCCCCGAAGGTTGGCGCGGATGAGGCGAATCTCCAGTTGGACAGGCTCTCGGATTTATTCTTATCTAAAACGCACCATGAAGAAAACCAACCTTCTCATTTGAAAATTACGGACCCCGATAAGTGCAAGATTTGCATCAAGAAATATGGCGCCCCTTGCACGCTGTTCTGCCCTGCGCAAGTGTATGTGCTGACGGACGATCAACAGGGCATTCATATTGATTTTTCAAATTGTCTGCACTGCAAGACCTGCCAGATAAAAGATCCCCTGAATAATATCCAGTGGACGCCCCCCGAAGGGGGTGGTGGTCCCGTGTATTCGAAGATGTAAAGATCACTCCAACCTGGGGTTGAGAAACCCGGTATTGGGGTCGGTGATCTTCTGCAGGTAGGTCAGGAGTTCGCGATCATACTCGGCATCCGCATCCAAACCCATTTCCCGGTAAATGCCGCGCAGGCGGTAGTAGCTTTCTTCAGCCTCGCGGGCGCTGCCATAGCGCTGTTCCGGCTTGGGATCAAGAAAACGTTTCAGGAGCCGCACGATGCGTTTACTTTTCTGGAGGTAGGGTGGAAGCATGGTTTCCACCCGGCCAAACATGGAAAGCTTGAACTGCAGCAGGGTCTCGTCATCCATGTCATTGCAGGCCTGCAAGGATTCGCCGCATAACATTTCCAGGGCTACCAGCCCGGTGCTGAAGAGGTCGGTTTGCGCGCGACCTGGTTCCAGCCGGTGTGTTTCGGGGGCCATGTAAATGGGGCTCCCGAGCAAAATACTGATTTTTTCGCCTATCTCAACCGCACGGCCAAAGTCAACCAGCTTTACGGAACCCATGCGGTCGATCATGATGTTGGAGGGCTTAATGTCGGCATGGAGGTAATTGGCCTCGTGCAGGACCATCAACCCCATGAGAATCTTGCGCAGAATATAAAGGGCCACACCGGGCTGAAGCATGAAGCGGGCCTCTTCTAACCGGAAGAGGGTATTCATGTAATGGTCCCATTCCTCATCGGTGGACTGACTGCGGGCAATGGCGAGGTGTGAGCCACTCAAAAGGTATTGCAAATCAATGCCGTCAATCACCGACATCTGAAGATAGCCGATTCCGTTGGACTCATCGTAACTGTCGCGGGTGACAAGATTATCGCTGTGGACCGGTTGAAGTTTCGAGACCTGACTGGCAAGGCGGCCCATATCGATCCAGTATTTATCGGCAGATGAATAGATTCCCGGGTCATGGATTTTAATGGCGTGCCGGGTATGGCAGCCCCGCCCCCCCTGGCGGGTGGCCAGGAAAACCACCCCTTGCCGGCCTTTGCCGAGTTCGCGGGAAAACTGGTAGGGAATGGGGTGGAGGATGCAGCGGCTTTTGATAATGGAATGATATTCAGCGATGAGCCGGCGAATGTCCGGATCAACAGGCGGGGAGGGCGGCTGGCTCTCCAGGACTGTTTCATCATCATAGATAAGAGTCGATGGCGTTGTCATTTATAGTATGAACCCTATCATAGCGGATTCTGGCTGGCAATCATGGCGGTAATGGCTTAGAGTGCATCCGTTTTGATTTTTGCCCGGGATCGGGTATTGAGCGAGGAATCATTTATGCAGTGGTTGTTGAAAAAAATTATCGGGACGAAAAATCAGCGTGATGTGAAAAAGATGCAGCCGCTGGTGCTTCGAATCAATGAACTTGAACAGCAGTATCAGGCGCTCACCGAGGATCAACTCAAGGCCAAAACTATTGAATTCAAGGAACGGTTGGCCAAGGGGCAAACGCTGGATGACCTCCTGTGCGAGGCCTTTGCGGTTGTGAAAAATGCCTGCCGCCGGTTGTGTGGCACGCACTTTGATGTGTGTGGCCACGAACTGACATGGGAAATGATCCCCTTTGACACCCAGTTGATGGGTGGCATGGCGCTGCATCATGGTAAAATCGCCGAAATGGCGACCGGTGAAGGCAAGACCCTGGTGGCCACTCTGCCGCTGTATTTGAACGCGTTAAGCGGTTCAAATGTTCATCTGGTGACGGTTAACGATTATCTGGCCCGGCGTGACTCGCAATGGATGGGGCTCCTTTTGCAATATCTTGGGCTTTCGGTGGGGTGTATCCAAAACCAGATGAATCCCGAGGAGCGTCGTGCGGAGTACGGCAAGGATATCACTTATGGCACTAACAGCGAGTTCGGCTTTGATTATCTGCGCGACAATGGCATGGCCTGGCGTGCCGAAGATCAGGTTCAGCGCGGTCACTTCTACGCCATCGTTGACGAAATCGACAGCATCCTGATTGACGAGGCGCGGACGCCGCTGATCATTTCCGGGCCCGCCCCGGTTTCTTCGCACCAGTATCAGGAGGTAAAGCCCCGCGTGGAACGATTGGTGCGGCGTCAGTCCGAATTGTGCAACCAATTGATTGTTGAAGCACGGACCGCCATTGAGCAGAAGGATGACGATCTGGCCATGGAGAAGCTTTACATGGTCCGGCGCGGCATGCCAAAGCACAAGCAGTTAACGCATCTGCTTGAGGAACCCTCCGTGCGGCGTCTGGTGGAGAAGGTTGAAGGCATAATGCTGACCGATATGCACAAGGAGCAGGCCCGTGCGCTCCGGGAGCAGCTGTTTTTTGTGATTGATGAGAAGGGGCACGATGCCACCCTGACGGAAAAAGGATGCGAGGAGATGAGTCCCTCCGATCCTGATGCCTATGTTCTGCCGGACCTGGTGTCGGTGATGTCGGATATCGACGGGGATGCCAGCTTGAGCGAATCGGAACGGGCCAAAAAGAAACTGGAGTTCCAGGAGCGGGTGGCTCAACGCAGTGAGCGCATTCATAATGTGGATCAACTGATCAAAGCCTACTGCCTGTATGAAAAGGATGTCCAGTACGTGGTGCAGGATAATCAGGTGTTGATTGTGGATGAGTACACCGGTCGCATTCTGCCGGGTCGCCGCTGGAGTGACGGGCTGCATCAGGCGGTGGAAGCCAAAGAAAGTGTGAAGATCGAGCGGGAAACCCAGACCCTTGCGACGATTACCATTCAGAATTATTTCCGGTTATATAAGAAGCTGGCCGGCATGACGGGTACGGCGGAGACGGAAGCGGATGAGTTTCACCAGATTTACAAACTCGATGTGATGGTCATTCCCACCAACCGGCCGGTGCGTCGGGTGGATAAGAATGATGTGGTCTACAAGACCCAACGGGAAAAATTCAAGGCGATTGTCGATGAGATTGCCGAGTGCCATGAACGGCAACAGCCGGTGCTGGTGGGAACGATTTCGGTTGAGACTTCTGAATTGGTCAGCCGGATGTTGAATCGGGCGAAGATTCCCCATAGCGTTCTGAATGCCAAAAATCATGAGCGTGAGGCGGATATCGTGGCCCGCGCGGGGCAGAAGGGGGCGGTGACCATCGCCACCAATATGGCCGGCCGTGGAACGGATATCAAACTGGGTGAGGGGGTTATCTGGGTGCCGCGCGAGGTGATCGTGTCGCAGCTTAAGCTGACAGAAAAACTCGATGGCAAATCCATGAAGGAGCAGTTGACGGAAAAGCCCTGCGGACTGTATGTGATCGGTTCCGAGCGGCATGAGTCACGGCGTATTGACCGTCAGTTGCGCGGCCGCTGTGCACGCCAGGGTGATCCCGGAATGTCACGTTTCTATGTGTCGCTGGAAGACGATCTGATGCGGTTGTTCGGTTCCGACCGGATTGCCAGCTTTATGGAAAAATTCGGCATGGAGGAGGGCGAAATGCTCGAACATTCCATGTTGAACCGCTCCATTGAAACCGCCCAGCGCCGCGTCGAGCAGCAGAACTTTTCCATTCGCAAGCGTACGCTTGAGTATGACGACGTGATGAATAAACAGCGGTCGATCATCTATTCGTTCCGGGGGGATATCGTTCGCGGCATTGAAACCCGCGAGCAGCTGTATGATGTCATTTACGATGTGATCTCCACCCATGTGGACTCCATGCTGGAGGGGGGCAAAGAGGATGCCATTGAGGCCTTCCTGATCTGGGTGCACACCACCTTCCCGATTACCGTGAAGCGTGAGGAGTTAAGCCTGGGGAAAGAGGATCTTGAGAAGGTCGTGAGGATGATCTTTGAACGCGTCAAGGATGCCTACGAGGTCAAAGTGGCTTCGGAAGGTGGCGCCCTGATGCAGAATGTGGAGCGCCAGGTGATGTTGCAGGCCATTGATCTGCATTGGCAGGACTACCTTAGGGGGATCGACGGGCTGCGGCAGGGTATCGGGATGCGGGCCTATGGCCAGAGGGATCCTCTAATCGAATACAAGCGTGAAGCGTATGATATGTTTGCCACCTTGATGGATGATATCCGTGAAGATATCTGTGAAAAGATTTTCCGGGCTTCGGCCCAGATGCTGGCGTTCGAGCGGTTTATGCGGGAGATGCCCACCCAGACCATCCACGACGGTGTGGTCGCGCTGGGTCAGCCTGCGGAGTCGACCGCTCAGCCGGCCCGCTCTGCGGTGCGTGGCGGTGATGCCGTTATGCAGGCGGCGTTGAAAGCCGCCTCCACGCCGGTCCAGCGCACGACTGCGAAAGTCGGGCGTAATGATGCCTGTCCCTGCGGGAGTGGCAAGAAATACAAAAAATGCTGTGGGGAAAATACTTGATCCGGCTGCCAGGGTGGATTCGCGAGTCGTGGCGATGGGTGGCAGCCGCAGTCTCGGGCTTGTTGCTGGCGCTCGCGTTTCCCCCTTTTGAGTCTGGTCAGATTGCCTGGGTGGCCTTGATCCCGCTCTTATTGGCGCTTTTGACGCCAGCACAGGACAAACCCGTATTTTGTTGGCAATCGCCCTTTATGCTGGGGTTAACCTCAGGCCTGTTCTTCTGGCTTATTACCCTGAGTTGGCTGTTCCGGTTGTTCGATACCTCACCTGCGCCCGCGGTATTGATCGTGGTCAGCTGGCTGTTGCTGTGTGGCTACTGCGCTCTTTACCTGGGCATTTTTGCCATGTCGGTCACGTGGATAGTCAGTAAAGTGGGGAAGGATAAAATCTGGAAAACGTTGCTGCTGATCCTCCTGATCCCGATATTGTGGGTGGGTGGCGAGGTCATTCGTTCGTTTCTATTCTCCGGCTTCCCGTGGAACCTGTTGGCGATTTCCCAGTTCCGGAATGTGGTTTTGATTCAAGCGGCACAGTGGGTAGGGGCGCCCGGTGTGTCAGGGGTGTTGATGCTGGTCAATACAGGCCTTGCATTCACCGTATTGCGTTATATTCCCTACCGCAGGCAGAAACATTACACCCCGCATTTGGAACTTTTTGTTGCATTGCTGAGTGTGGGGCTTTGTTTCCGTTCAGGAGTTGGCCTTGTCAGGGAATATGCCCCTTCGAGCGGCTTTGTCACGATTACCGCCATTCAACCGGCGATCCCTCAGATAACGAAATGGACTGAAGAGCAGGTGAATCTGATACACGCCACATTCCGCCGTTTAATGGCGCAGGCGGTGAAGGATCCGGATGGCAGCCCTGACCTCATTATCTGGCCTGAAACCGCAACGCCGTATTGTGTCAGGGATGAAAAGGGGGCGTCAAAAGATTTTGTTGAGGAACTCAGCCGGTGGGGAAGTCCCTTGTTGGTGGGATCCGTCGACGAGGTCAGCAGCGGTCGGAACGTGCTGTATTATAATGCGAGTTTTCTGTTCAATACCAATGGTGTTGTGGCCCGGCACTATTACAAGCAGCATCTTGTCCCATTTGGCGAGTATGTGCCCCTGAGCGGTATTTTCCCGGGGCTGGCGTCGCTGGCGCCCATGGGCTGGAACTGTTCCGCAGGACAGGAAGCAACTGTGTTTACGCTGGGGTCCGGCAAAAGCTGGGCCTTTTCATGCCTGATTTGTTTTGAAGATATCATGGCGGATTTGTCCCGCAATGCTGTCAGGAACGGAGCCCGGTTGTTGGTGAATCAGACGAATGATGCCTGGTTTGACCGTTCTGCAGGGCCGGAACAACATCTGGCACACTGCGTATTCCGGTGTGTGGAAAACCGGGTGGCGGCAGTGCGGGTGGCAAATTCGGGGATTTCCTGCCTGATTGAACCGACCGGGCTGATTGTTGAGCAGACGGAGAATGGGATTGGTCGATCGCCGGAATCCACCGTGTTGCGGTGGCAGGTGCCGATTCCCGGGGATGATTTTGAGTTGACCGCTTATACCCGGTATGGAGATTGGTTATTGGGCATTCCCTGCGGAGTTGTCGCCGCAGTGTGTTTTATGCTAGCCTGTTTGTGCCTGCGGCGTAAGACGTCGCTTGTGTGAAGAGGGAGTGAAGTAAATATGAATGAAGATATTCAGGGCCGCATTCAGGAAATGCGGGAGAAAACCGATGAGATGCGAGGTTATCTTTGACGTCGCCAAACGCAAAGCCACTTTAAACGAACTTGAGGCCCAAACCGCTATGCCTGGTTTTTGGGATGACCCGAACAAGGCCAAGGCGCATCTCGGGCGCGTGAATGAAATCAAGGCGGTGTTGGATCCATTCGCCCGGATTGACAAACTGGTGGAAGAAGCCGGGCTGATGGTCGAATTATCCGAGGCGGAAGAGCCTGGTCCGCTCCGGGATCACGCCCTGAGCGACGCCGCCAAGGACCTTGATCGTGCTGAAGTTCTTTTTAATGAATTAGAGACGCGGTCGCTTTTGAGCGGTCCACTCGACCGGAGTAATGCCTTTGTGACCGTCCATGCCGGCGCCGGTGGCACGGAATCCTGCGACTGGGCCAATATGCTCTTCCGCATGTTTCAACGCTTTGCTTCGAAAAAAGGCTTTGAAGTTGAAGTCCTTGACATTCAGGCAGGGGATGAAGCTGGAATCAAATACGCTACCTTCGCTGTGCGCGGCCCTTTTGCCTATGGTTTCATGAAATGTGAACGGGGCATTCACCGGTTGGTGCGGATCAGTCCCTTCGACTCCAATAAGCGGCGCCACACCTCCTTTGCGTCATTGGACGTCATTGCCGAGTTGGACGAGGATATTGAGGTCGAGATTGATGAAAAGGATCTGCGGATTGACACCTTCCGGTCCAGCGGTTCGGGTGGACAGCACGTCAACAAGACAGACTCAGCCATCCGTATCACCCATATGCCGACCGGACTTGTCGTGTCCTGTCAGGCGGAACGTTCCCAGCACATGAACAAGGCCAAGTCGATGCAGATGCTGAAGGCCAAGATTTATGAGCTTGAGATGGATAAGAAGCGCAAGGAAATGGAGCGCTTCTATGGCCAGAAGGGCGAAATCGCCTGGGGCAGCCAAATCCGCTCCTATGTTTTCCAGCCCTACACCATGGTGAAAGATCATCGTACGGATGCCGAAACCAGTAATGTCGAGGCTGTCATGGACGGTGATTTGGATCGTTTCATTGAGGCTTACCTGAAGAAGGAAAAAGTGGCTGAGAGGAAGGGGTAAGGCGATGTCAGTACGCAGCATGACCGGTTATGGGCGTGGCGATGCCACGGCAAAAGGCCTCCGTGTTGAGGTCGAATTGAACTCTGTCAACCGCAAGCAATTGGAAGTCCGGATTTCGCTGCCGCGCGCCTGGCAGTCATTGGAATCGCGGGTTGGGGAATTGGTTCAGGAAGCCATTTCGCGGGGCCAGGTATCCGGTTCAATCGTGGTGCATGTTTCCGAAGCTTTGCGCGCGAAAAGCCTGAAAGTTAACAAAGAACTCGCCATGGTCTATGTGACCGAACTTCGCAAGACAGCCAAGGCATTGAAGTTGAAGGATGACCTTTCCGCGAGTTTAGTGTTGAGTCTTCCGGAGGTGGTGAGTTATTCCGGGGTGGATCAGGATGTGGATTATGTCTGGCCGGTGATGGAAAAGGGGGTCAAGGCCGCGATGGCCCAGCTCCTGGTCATGCGGCTCAAGGAAGGGGCGGCGCTGACCCATGATTTGGAGAACCGGTTGAAAAAACTCGAGGAACATCTCGACTGCATCCGGCAGGAAGCTCCTCAAGTGACGAAACGGTATCGTGAAGCACTCCGCAAACGTCTGGCACAGGCGGCGGTGACCTTGGATGTCACGGATCCGGTGGTGACGAAGGATCTGGCCCTGTTTGCCGATCGGTCGGATATCACCGAGGAGATTACGCGGTTGGAGAGCCATCTCAAGCAGGCCTACGCCTTGTTCAAATCCCGCGAACCCGTGGGGCGGACCTTGGATTTTCTCGCCCAGGAGATGTTTCGGGAAATCAATACCATTGGATCAAAGGCCAATGAGGTCCGGATCACGCGGCAGGTGATTGAATTCAAAACCGAGTTGGAACGGATCCGGGAACAGGTTCAGAATATCGAATAGCAATTATGAAGTATGAAGGATGAAGCATGAAAGGGGCAGGTCAGAGGAGGGCGTTGTTAATTGTGGTATCGGCACCGTCAGGGGCTGGTAAGACAACGTTGTGTAACCGGCTGCTTGCCGAGCATGCCTGTATGACACGTTCCATCTCCTGTACGACCCGTGCCCCGCGCGGGGCGGAGGTGGATGGGCAGCACTATCATTTTTTGACACTTGCCGAATTCAACCGTCGTCTTGCAGAAGGATTGTTCCTGGAGCATGCTGTTGTGCATGGCAATCAGTACGGAACGCTGCGCAGCAACGTGGAGTCAGCGCTTAAGGCGGGTAAGGATGTACTCCTGGTGATTGATGTCCAGGGGGCGGCTCAAGTTCGCCGGGCGGCCCAAGCCCTGGGGGGGACCCTGGGCCGCGCCTATGTCGATATATTTATCGCGCCACCCTCGTTGGAGACCCTGCGTGAGCGGCTTCAAAAACGGGGTGAGGATACCTCGGAAGTGATTGAGCGCCGATTGATCAATGCCCGGGGTGAAATGGAGCGGGGGCGTGAATACCAATACCGTGTGGTGAACGACAATTTGGAGCAGGCATATGCCGAACTGAATTCCATCATCAACGCGGAACATGAACGGACATCATGTTAATTGATACCCATGCCCATTTCCGGGAAGCCATGACGTCCGGCGATCTTGCCGGGATCATGGAGCGGGCTCGGTTTGCCGGGGTGGGGCGGATCATGGCGGTGGGGTGCGAACCTGAAACCAATGCGGCTGCCTTGCGCATGGCGACGGCCTATCCGGATCGCGTCAAGGCCGCAGTTGCTTACGATCGGAGCCTGGCGGGGTCTGATGCCAAGGTTGACGATATCCGGCTATTGATCCAATCGGCTCCCGTCGGGCAGGTCACGGCCATCGGGGAGATCGGTCTTGATTTCTATTATGAACCCGAGACAGCTGAACTCCAGCAGGCATTGATGGATGCACAGCTTTCATTGGCCCGGGAACTTCGATTGCCGGTGATTGTGCATAGCCGGCAGGCGGATGCCGAAACGTTGGCTTTATTGTCGGCCCATGCAAAAGGATGGGCAGGTGCGCCTGACCGGATCGGGGTTCTGCATTGTTTTACCGGTGAGGAAGCGTTTGCCAGGCAGTTGCTGGAATTGGGGTTCATGATCAGTTTCAGCGGGATTGTCACCTTCCGGAATGCTGGTCCGTTGCGCATGGTGGCCAAAATGATCCCTGATGACCGGTTATTGCTTGAGACCGATTCCCCGTATCTTGCCCCTGTACCCCATCGCGGCAAGCCCAATGAGCCCTGCTATCTGCCTGCCGTGGCGGCCATTATTGCCGGGGTACGGGGAGTAATGGTGGAAGCAATTGCACACATAACTTCGGACAACGCGCTGCGGCTCTTTCAGATGAATATGCAAAATCAGGAGTGACTGCTCAGCGATACAAAATTCAGGATTCAAAATTCAGTATTCAGAATTCAGACGTGAAGACCATCGTGCGTAAGGTGCAGTGGCAGATCAAGTTCCTCAAGCCTTTTGCGTCTGAGCGTGTCATGATTTTCGTGAACGAGCCTGTGCTGGCCGCCTATGGGAGCAGTACTTATATCTATGTTTCCGAGGAGGCGGATAATCAGTATCAGCCTGCGTTAAATTACGTGCAGGCACAGTTGGCCAAGTATCAGGCTGATGATAATCTGAAATTGGTAGGCCGATATTGGAAATTGCTCCAGTATTTTGAACATCATCGTGCAAATTGGGTAAAAGACAGGGAGTCCGACTCATGAAAACGACTAATCTGGAAGTGCTAAGGGAAGTAAGGAATGAAGGCAAAAGTCATTGCGGTGTAGAACATGTACGAGGAAATGGTTATCTGGTTCTGAATTCCCGCCAAAAAATGACCACCCCGGCTACTCTTGCGAGAGAGCCCCATGGGCTCTTGTTACCGGGGTGGGACCTTTTCTAATTAATATGTCATAGGAATAACCCGGGGGTGGAACCGTGTCAAAACAAATTGGGCCAAATAACGTATTGAATATGAACATGATGAAAATCATCTGCGCGACAAATATGCCGTTTGCGATGGAAGCTTTCAGCACCCTGGGGGACACCCGCATTCTGGAAGGCCGTCATATCAAGCCGGAGGATGTGCGGGAGACGGAGATTCTGGCGCTGCGATCCACTACAAAGGTTAATCGCGAACTACTTGAGGGGAGCAAGGTCCGGTTTGTTGGCACTGCGACGATCGGGACGGACCACCTCGATATCGCCTATTTTGATAAGGCGGGCATCAAATGGTGTTATGCGCCGGGGTGTAATGCCAATAGCGTTTCTGAATATGTAACCGCCGCCTTGCTGTATCTGGCCTGCAAGCATGGGTTCACACTGCGCGGGAAAACCATAGGCGTCATCGGGGTTGGCAATGTGGGGCGACTTGTGGTGCAGAAGGCACGGGCATTGGGGATGCGGGTTTTGCTGAATGATCCGCCGAGGGAGAGAGCGGAAGCCAGTGGGCAGTGGGCAGTGAGCAGTGGGCAAAATGGTGAGGAGGCACCCCACTTTGTCAGTTTGGATCAGGTGTTGGCGGAGGCGGATATCATTACGGTGCATGTGCCGCTGACCAAAGAAGGGCCGGATAAGACGATTCATCTGGCTGATGCGGCATTTTTCAAGCGGGCAAAAAAGGGGCTTATTTTCCTGAATGCAGCGCGGGGCCCGGTGGTGGATTCGTCTGCCTTGATCCACGCCTTGGATGAAGGACAGGTCAGCCATGTTATTCTGGACACATGGGAAGGGGAGCCCAATTACCGCCTGAATGTATTGGCGCATGTTGATATTGCAACCCCCCATATTGCGGGACATTCCTTTGAAGGCAAGGTGATGGGGACGGTCATAGTTTACCGCGAAGTCTGCAAGTTCCTGGGGGTTCCGGCGACATGGTCTCATGAGTCCCTGATGCCGCCCCCCTTGGTGCCTGAAGTCAGGGTGGACGTTGCCGGGCGCGACGACCAGTCGGTTTTACGTGAGGTGGTACGGCAGGTTTATGACCTTGAAGGTGATGATCGCCGGTTCCGGGAATCCGCTGTGCTCGATGAAAAAACAAGAATGAAGAATTTCGACCATTTACGCAGCCATTACCCTGAACGGCGGGAGTTTCAGTACACCAAGGTGAAACTGAATGGTGGGAGTAATGATTTGCGTTGTGCATTTACTGGCCTTGGCTTTAAAGTGATCTGAATCTCTTATGAACGCGATCATTCTATCGATTGGTGATGAGCTAATTCTCGGGCAGACCTTGGACTCCAATTCCGCCTGGTTAAGTTCCCGTTTGGCTGATCGCGGTATTATCCCCTTATATCATAAAACGATAGCTGACAATCTGGACGCCACTGTTAGTGCCCTGCGACTAGCCTGTGAAGAGACGGATTTGGTGATTGTTACAGGTGGGTTGGGGCCGACGATGGATGATCTTACCCGGCAGGCGTTTGCTGCCATGATCAATAAACCCCTGGATTTGCATCCTCCATCACTGGAGCGGATGCGTGCCTTTTTTAAGCAGCTTGGGCGCGATATGCCGGCATCAAATCGAATCCAAGCCCATGTTCCACGAGGCGCGGAAGTCCTTGATAATGACTGGGGAACGGCGCCGGGTATCAAACTTAAAGTTGGAAAAACGTTGCTTTTTGCATTACCCGGTGTGCCCATCGAGATGGAAAAGATGGCTGAGCGTTATATTTTCCCTCTTTTCGAGCGGAGTTCCGGCAGCGTCGTAGTGGTGGAGTCGCTCTCCACCTTCGGTGCAGGGGAATCTGTGGTTGCCGAGAAATTGGGTGAAATCATGCGGCGTGATCGCAATCCGCTGGTGGGGACAACCGTTTCCGGCGGGGTGGTGACGATCCGGCTGCGGAGTGAGGCGCCTACATCCGATTTGGCGCAGAAACAACTTACCCGGACGGTTGCGCTGGTGAAGGAGCGGCTGGGGGTACTTGTTTTTGCTGAAGGGAAGCAGACGTTAGCAGAAGTTGTGGGGCAATTGGCGAAGGCAAAATCCAAGCGTCTGGTCACCGCTGAAAGCTGTACCGGCGGGTTGGTGGGCAAGATGCTGTCTGACGTTCCGGGAGCCAGTGCCTGGTTTGATGGCGGGTGGGTGACGTATTCAGATGCCATGAAGGTCCAGGCACTGTCAGTTCCAGCCACGTTAATTGAGCAGGGAGGGGCCGTGAGTGAATCGGTTGCCTGCGCGATGGCGGAGGGGGCTCTGAAGAAATCAACGGCTGATTTATCGGCGGCGCTGACAGGTGTTGCCGGTCCGGATGGTGGGACTGAGGAGAAGCCTGTAGGAATGGTCTGGATCGCCATTGGGTGCAGGCATGGGGCACGGATTGAGACCAAGGCCGAGTGCTTTCGATTTCCTGGCGGTCGTGAGATGATACGTGACCGGGCCGCCAAAACCGCTCTCAATTTGCTGCGCCTTGAACTGCTGAAAGTCGTTGGTTACCGGTTGTAACACTGTTGCTGCGCAGAGGACCAACGGCAGGGGTTGGTTTGCGGTGTTCCCGTTTCGGGATGCCGTAAAGCATGGCGATCCGGCGATTGGCTTCCGGGAGCATGGCTTTATCCATCACAAGATCCAGTCCCAGGCTTTTTAGCCGAATGCGGGTGATTCCTTCATCTTGATCCCGGATGGCAAAGACGTCCTTCATACTTGTCACCGGCTTGTTGTTGAGTTGGGTGACCAACTCATCGCGAATTTCCTGATATCCGACATTGATTGGATCTGGAAGGACGCCGGTGAGGATGATGACCCGCTCGCCTGGTTTGGTGGGGGCCTGCGCACGTGTCAGGTAAAGATCGACCAGGCGCGGGTTGGATCGAACCATCCACTGCGCTCCGTAGGCGAGTAGATAATCGGCAGAAAGCTCCCGGAAGATAAAGCCGCCTTCCACGAGATATTCGGCCTGTTCACCCTCAATATTCAGTGGAACCAGGGATTTTGAGTCGCTATAGGCGTCCAGCTTGAGTTGCACCTCTTCACTTTTCTTGTTTCGCCAGCGTGTGATGGTGATGATATCGCCGGGGTGCCGGCGGCCGGATATTTGATGGATCAGAACCAGTCGCCCGAAGTCTGGATCGGTATAATACCCCTGCGAATCAACGGCGTATCCATCCCATTTCAATATGACATCTCCTGACTGCAGAACAGCAGCAGCACCGCTCCCGGGAATGGTTCTCAAGACCAGTACACCTTGGCGGTCATCGGTGAGTCCATAAAACTTCCGGGCGGCCGGAGCGACCAGGGGAGCCCAGGTCATCCCGGCAATCGCAATGCCGCGATAGGGTGGGGCGCTGACATCATCGACGAACCGTTTCAGGATGGCGGTCGGCAGCACTAGACTGGTCTGGGTGGCGTCGTCATATTCCATGATCAGACCGGCCAACTTTCCCTCGTGGTAGGCAGGTGACCCCACACGCTCCAGTTTGAGGTCGGTCAGGGCTTGAAAGGTTAAAATGCTGAGGGGCGCATTGGGAAGTTGCGCGATCTGAATCGCGGTAATTCGGCCTTCCCCGCTTTGCTGCTGGCCCGCCGCGTCGAATTGAACGAGTTGGATTTTGGCGCCCGTCCTGAGGGGGGCACCCCACTGGACCGGGACATAGCCAGTGGTTGGGGCCGCCAACAGGGCGGCATTGATCCGGGGATCGGCTTCAATCACCCGGGCCGTGGTTTTGCTGGCACCGCCAGGAGGCTGTATCTCTATCAGTGTGGCATTTCTGACGAGATCCTCGGTGGTGATCAACTGGCCGTCCGTGATAACGATTCCATAGCCGGTACGTGATTCCGGACGGGCTTTTTTCCATGGAAAATGGGAGTCAAATTTCTGGACGGTGACCAGGACTTCGACCACGCTGGCGGGAAGGCTGTTGGTTTCGGCCCGGGTCGCCGGAGTGATCAACACCGCCAGACCCAGCGCTAAAACCGTTTGTCTTATAAATTGAGAGATGTGCGAGGTGAGTTTCATTACTTGGACTCCTGCGACTGGACATGACTGAAGGCGGGAATGCTGTATTGCGGCAGAATCTGGGCATCAGCGTCCACGGTTTGGGTGGCATCCATGATCAGGGGATCATCCCGTCCTTCAAACCGGAACACGTGGAAGCCCTGCGATGTTTTTTTCAAGGCCTCTGGAATATCGCTGATGTTACGGATGGGCTGACCATTGATCGAGGCTAGAATCTGGTTGAAGTGACTGGCGCAATAAGTGTTGATGGGATGAGGAAGGCGGCCGGTGAGCAGGACGAACTGGGTGCGGTCCTTAATCAGGTTATCCAGTTTGGCATAGCGAGCGGTGTAGAGCAGGTGTTGGGCTGCCGGGGTATTGAGTTCGGCGCCAAGGGTGGCCAGATAACCGCGACTGAGCGGGGAAAATATCAGACCGCCGACAATATAGTATTCCGACTTTTCGTCGTAGGTTTGACGAAAGATGAAGAGATCCGGCTTGCGCTTGAGTGGAACCACGATGGCGAGCGTATTATCCTCGCGCCAGATGGTGAAGTTTATGGTCTCGGTGCACTGTTTGCGCTCGATGAATTCACTATATTCAACGCTATTGCCATCCAGCCGGACCGAGCCGTCGTTGGCAATGGAGTGGCCGTCAATGGAAAGCAGGACGTCGCGTGGCTTGAGCAGGCCTGCGGCGGCGCCATAGGGATCCACATTGGCAACTACCACGCCGCTTGCGCTGGCGGGAAGCTTGAGATTGGCGCGCAGTGCCGGGTTTTCCGTGCGCAGATAATCAACTCCCATTTCCGGATAACCATCATAAACGCCGTCTTCAATATCTTTTAGAAAGTGCTCAATCACGGGAAGGGGGATGGTGTAGCCGATGTTTTGAGCGCCGACAATTCCCTGGAAGGCAATGCCAATCACCTTATTATTGAAGAGGACCGGCCCGCCGCTGTTACCGGGATTAATGGCGGCATCCACCTGCATTACAAGATGTGAATCGATGGAACTGTGGGTATAGAGGTTGTAGTCAATCCGGGAAACGACGCCCTTGGTGAGGGAAAGTCGACCGCCTCCCATTGGATAGCCGAGCACAATCACGGCGTCATTTAAACTGGGGAGGGTGGAGCCGAATGTCAGGGGTTTGGTCCCCTCAAAAAACGATTCATCTTTAACTTCCAGCACGGCGATGTCGCAGTCGTGGGCGATAAAGCGAACCTTGGCCGGGAATTTCCTGGTATCGCCTTCTCGCTGCACCTCGATAAAGCGTGCATCGGAGACAACGTGGGCGTTGGTCAGCAGGCGTTTCCCTTTAATGATAAAGCCTGAGCCGCTGCCGCTCATAGGCGGGCTGGACTGCCATGGTTGACGAAAATCCTCCTGTTGCACAGTAACGAATATTTTGACAACAGATTGGCGCTGCTGGTCAATCCCTGCGATGCTTGCAAAGGGGAGGCCCATGGCGACGGCCAGTAGAAGACCCCGGAGGTTATTATAACGAAGATGTTTTGATAATTGCATGGGTGCGACAATATCCAATCACTCAAAGGCTGTACAGAGGAATGACGCTTACTTAAGGTAATTTTCCGCACAACCAACCCCTAACCCCTCCAAGGATGGGATCCATCCTATCCAACACATGGTGGTTGGCACTAAACAACTCATTAATCTGGTGCGGTATTAATGGCCACTGATGTACAGACTCCGTAAATTCAGAAAAAGGCAGCCGTAAGGATAGCCTCGGCTGCGTTTGTCCAGGTCTTTGAGATTGCCCGGCCTTTCGGCAGTTGAATCATCAGCCGCCGGGAGGCTATTTTGTTTGCAAGCGAGACCGAGGCATACCGGTCAATCAGATGCGGTGGGGCGTGGTGAATGATGGCAATCAGGTTATCCAACAAATCCAAAGGTTCTTCGGTTTGCGGAACCAGTACAAATTGAAAAAGGTTGTCCGGTAATGTCCGCATGGCCTGCTGGATGAATTTCGCGAGGGGTGCCCGCTGT
>Ga0194057_10000417_pt1 | contig 21872 bp, 18 predicted proteins | sample SepL4415m_MetaG_FD_155474 | JGI IMG/M metagenome (GOLD analysis project Ga0194057, IMG submission 155474) | Anoxic zone freshwater microbial communities from boreal shield lake in IISD Experimental Lakes Area, Ontario, Canada - Sep2016-L442-15m | ecosystem: Environmental > Aquatic > Freshwater... | reverse complement strand
TCGGCTTTAGCCAAAATCATTCCGCCACGAGGTCCACGCAAAACTTTATGTGTTGTAAATGAAACTACATCGGCATAAGGCACTGGCGAAGGAATCGCTTTACCTGCAACAAGACCAATGAAGTGCGCAGCATCGACCCACATGATTGCGCCGACTTCATCACAGATTGCACGAATCTTTTCAAAATCAACAAGTGATGGATATGCAGTTGCACCGGAACAAATCATCTTGGGCTTTGTGGCAATGGCTTTGTCGCGAAGTTCGTCGTAATCGATTAATTCATTATCGCTACGCACTCCGTACGATTCGATTGTGAACCATTTACCGGAAAAATTCACCGGGGAACCATGGGTTAAGTGACCACCATGTGCCAAGGACATTGCCATAACGGTGTCACCTGGCTTAGTAAAAGCTTGATACACCGCGATATTGGCACTTGCACCTGAATGCGGTTGAACATTTGCGTGCTCTGCGCCAAAGAGAGCTTTAGCGCGCTCAATCGCCAGAATTTCAACTTTATCTACTTCTTCGCAACCGCCGTAATAGCGCTTGCCTGGATAACCTTCGGCATATTTATTCGAAAGCGTTGAACCAATTGCTGCTAATACTGCTGGTGAAGTGAAATTCTCTGATGCGATGAGCTGCAAGTTAGTTTGTTGACGCTTGAGTTCAGTTAAAAGAACGGCGGCAACATCTGGATCTTGTGAAGTTAGCGCATCAAAATCGGGGCCATAGTAAGTAGACATGGACCAACCTTATCGTCTCAACCTTGAATTAGGGAGGCCTTCGGAACTACTGCCTTTATTTCCTTGAGTGAAATTGCTCCTACACGCACAACACGCACACCATCGGTATCGGCCTCAATTACTGTCGAGGCAAGACCATTTCTTAATTTTCCATTATTAAATTTGAAAGCTAAATCCGAGTCCAAAACAAAAATATCGCTGATTTCTTTGGGAACCAAACCCCCAACGCGAGAAGCTGATGCAATTGCTAGTGGTCCAGTTTCTGCGAGCAAAGCTTTAGCAAAAACGTTTTTTGGAACACGAATGCTGATTCGATCTAATTGATTGTTATCACCCAGATCCCAACTCAAGCCGGTTTGTGGGCGCACATTAAGCGAGAGTAATCCTGGCCAAAATTTCTTCATTAGCGCTGAAATCTCTGGAGTAATCTCACGGACAATTCCTTGGGCAGTCTTGGCGCTTCCGACAACTACTTGTGCCGCAGTGAAAAGTGAATCTCCACGCAGCGCATGCATAGCGCGTACAGCATCGTGACTAAATGCATCACAAGCAAAGGCATAACTGTGTTCAAGTGGAATTGCAACAATAAAACCATCAGAAATAGCTTTCACGGCTTTATTTACGTGGCGCTTAATTTCGCCTTTTTTAAGATCAACTTCTTTAGCCATATTGCTACCTCCTCACTGCACTAGTCCAACGGGGACGACCAACGAGGTCATCATGCACGGCAATATCTTCAAAATCTACGGCTAACTCACCTGCAATAGCAATTGCTTGCGCTTCGGTATGTTCAATAACTAAAACTCCAGAGTTTTTAAGTAAGCGCGCAGCTGCAGTAATAAAAAGGCGTGGAAGTTCCATTCCAGTGGGCCCACCAAAAAGCGCAATGTGGGGCTCAAAACCGGCGACATCTCGGGGCAGATTTTGATCATCAGGAATATAAGGCGGATTAGCGATTACAACATCGCACTTAACTCCTGGCAATACATCGGCTACATCACCTTCAACTACACGCACATTTTCGGCAAATACTGAGACGTTTTTCTTCAACCAAAAAATTGCTTCAGGGGATTTTTCTACTGCAATCACCCGAGCTGTTGGTGCTTCGGTTGCAATTGCTAGTGATAAAGCCCCAGAACCTGCACCTAAATCAATAACACTAACGGGTGCTGGCAAGTTAGCAATATGTTGCAAAACTGCTTCTACTAATAGTTCCGATTCGGGGCGGGGAACTAAAACCCCTGGGCCCACTTGTATCTCTAAATAACGAAAAGGTGCAACGCCAGTTAAATATTGCAACGGTTCATGATTAAGGCGACGATCTAATAAGTCGAAAAACTGCGCTTCAATCACATCGATATCAGAAATAGTTGCAATGGTTGATTCCACTAAAACTGAGTTATGTAAATCCATACGGGTTATACCAAGCACATGAGCTAATAAATGTTCAGCATCAACTTCATTGATGCCCGACTCTACCAACTGCGACTTAGCCACGCGAAGTAGAGCTTTAATTTCCATTGTGGTTAGTTCGTACTTGCCAGACGTGCAGCTTTGTCGGCATCTAAAAGCGCTTGAATCATGTCATCGAGTTCACCATTCATGACTGAATCCAAATTGCTCGCTTTATAATTTACGCGATGGTCGCTAATACGGTTTTCAGGATAGTTATATGTACGAATTCGCTCGGAGCGATCAACTGTACGCACTTGACTCTTGCGTTCTGCAGATGCGGCAGCTTCGGCTTTTTCTTGAGCATCGGCCAACAAACGTGCACGCAAAATACGCAGCGCTGATTCCTTATTTTGTAACTGGCTCTTTTCATTCTGGCAAGAAACAACGATTCCTGTTGGCACGTGCGTTAAGCGCACTGCGGAGTCCGTTGTATTAACTGACTGCCCGCCTGGTCCGGATGAGCGATACACATCTACGCGCACATCATTCATATTTAATTCAACATCTACTTCTTCAGCTTCCGGCAAAATCAAAACACCGGCAGCTGAGGTATGGATTCGGCCAGCGCTTTCAGTTTCTGGCACGCGCTGCACGCGGTGAACTCCACCTTCAAATTTCAAACGTGCATACGGTGATTCACCTGGGGCGGCAGTTCCCTTAGATTTAACGGCAACTGAAATATCTTTATAACCACCCATTTCACTTTCGGTGGCGTCGATGATTTCAACTTTCCAATTATGTTTTTCCGCATACCGCATATACATACGCAATAAGTCGCCGGCAAAAATTGCTGATTCATCTCCGCCTGCGCCGGCTTTCACTTCCAAAATAACATCGCGATCATCATTGGGATCACGCGGTAGTAATAACTCTTCTAATTTTTCTGCGGCAGTTGCACACGTTGCCTCTAAAGCTGGAATCTCTGAAGCAAAATCGGCATCAACTGCCGCTAACTCTTTACCGGCCGCTAAATCATCTTCTGCCGATTTCCACGCCTTAAAACCGGCAACAACTGGACCGAGTTGTGCGTAACGTCGGCCCAATTTGCGCGCATTGTTTTGATCTTCATGGATAGAAGGATCGGCCATCTTGGCTTCTAGTTCGGCATATTCGCGCACCATTTCATGGGCAGATGCAAAGCGATCACTAGTCATTGGCTTCTCCTTATCTTTTGTAGTGGAAATCTTTTTTTGGGGAAATAAAAAAACCGCGACCGCAACCGTTAAGGCTGCGATGCGGTTTTTTAAGAAAGCTACTTAGCGGCTTTTTTACCGAAGCGCTCTTCGAACTTAGCAACGCGACCACCAGTATCAAGAATGCGCTGCTTACCGGTGTAGAACGGGTGGCAAACAGAACAGACTTCAACATAGATTGAACCGCTTGCAACTGTTGAGCGAGTAACAAACTTCTCACCGCAACCACAAGTTACTTGGGTCTCTTTGTACTCTGGGTGGATCTCTGGCTTCATGGTTATTCCTTCTTTAATGTTTGGGTCCTGGCTAGCAGGTGAACCAAACGGGGCGGTTAACAGGGTCAAATCGTAAGCGATTGCCTGCGATTTACGAAATTTACGCTTACTTTGAGTCGTCAGGACCTGACGTTGTCTTCTGGATCTGCATCAAGAATTCGACGTTGGACTTAGTGCCCTTCATCTTCTCAAGTAGCAGTTCAAGTGCTGCTTGTGGCTCAAGTGCGTGAAGAACACGACGAAGTTTCCACACAATATTGAGTTCTTCTGAACCCATAAGAATTTCTTCTTTACGTGTACCAGATGCAACAACGTTAACTGCAGGGAAGATGCGCTTATCAGCCATCTTTCGATCAAGGATGAGCTCCATATTTCCAGTTCCCTTGAACTCTTCAAAGATAACTTCATCCATGCGAGAACCTGTATCAACAAGTGCGGTTGCAAGAATCGTGAGTGATCCACCATCTTCGATGTTACGAGCCGCACCAAAGAATTTCTTAGGTGGATACAAAGCAGCTGAATCAACACCACCGGAAAGGATTCGACCCGATGCTGGAGCTGCGATGTTATATGCGCGGCCCAAACGTGTGATCGAGTCAAGGAGTACAACTACATCGTGACCTAGTTCAACTAAACGCTTAGCGCGCTCGATTGCAAGTTCAGCAATTGTTGTGTGGTCATCAGCTGGGCGATCAAAAGTTGAAGCAATAACTTCACCTTTAACGCTTCGTTGCATATCAGTAACTTCTTCTGGGCGCTCATCAACTAGAACAACCATCAAGTGACACTCTGGGTTGTTGGTTGTGATTGCATTCGCAATTGATTGCAGAACCATTGTCTTACCAGCCTTTGGAGGCGAAACAATAAGACCACGTTGACCCTTACCAATTGGTGCGATCAAGTCGATCACGCGAGTTGTAAGAACATTTGGTTCTGTCTCAAGGCGCAAACGTTCTTGCGGATACAGCGGAGTTAGCTTTCCGAACTCAACACGATTACGTGCTTCTTCGGGAGTCATTCCGTTAACGGTTTCAAGAGTGATCAAAGCGTTGAACTTCTGCTTAGTTTCACCTTCGCGAGGTTGGCGAACTTGGCCCGTTACAACATCTCCCTTACGCAAACCGTTTTTACGGACTTGCTGCAATGAAACATAAACATCGTTTGGTCCTGGCAAGTATCCAGCAGTGCGAATGAATGCATAGCTCTCGAGAATATCGAGTAAGCCGCCCACTGGTACTAGAACATCGTCTTCGCCAATAACTGGTTCGCGCTCTTCGCGTGGTCCGCGATCACGGTTGCGATCACGGTTGCGATCACGACCACGAGCATGACGATCGTTTCGATCAAAGCGCTCACTGCGGTTTCCGCGTTCGGTGTTGCTCTGTGGTGATGACTCTTCGCCATCATCATCGCCATCATCGTTGCTCTGAGAATTATTAGAAGGCTTAGATTCTTTCTTGCTCTTGTTACGTGCCTCGCGGCGGGCTTCGCGTTCAGCTTTGGCAGCTTCGCGGTTCTTCGCCTGTAAATCAGCGATCGCTTCTACGAGTGCATCTTTTTTCATCTTTGCTGCACCATCGACACCTAGTTGTGTTGCAACTGTCTTTAACTTAGGCAGAGTCATTGCAGAAAGCTCAGGACTGTTCGAACGTACAGGTTCAATTTCTGTTGTCATGTATTTCTTTTCTATATAGGTCAACTGGTTTTAGATATATCCCGTTGAACCGTGGATGTTTTTTTTGATTTTCACCTGATGTGTTGCTAGCCGCTAGAGATGGGCCGTTCAGATACGAGAAGGTTAGCATCCGAGGGCGCAAATGTGCAAAAACGGCAAATTTACGCAGAAATTACCTTGGCCCCGGCACGGGCAATGCCCAGTTCGGTTACAACAAATTTTTCACCGGCAGCTCTTCGTAATTCTTCAGCCTCACTTGGACCTCCAGTGTGTAGAGCTAAAACCGTTGGGCCAGCGCCAGAAATAAAGGCCGCAACTCCTGCATTGCGAAGTTTTGTAAGCAAAGCAAAAGATTGTGACATCGCATCTTGGCGATATGACTGATGTAAGAAATCAGCTGTGGCGGTATGAAGCAGATCTGGGCGATGCTGAAGTGCATGCACTAATAACGCCACATTTGTGGAGTTACGAACGGCATCGGCAAAAGGAATACTTTCTGGCAACATTTTTCTTGCTTTCGAAGTTGCTACCGCAGTGTTAGGGATAAATGCTAAAACGCCGATACGAGCATCAACTTCAATATTTACAGATTGTGCAACCACATGGCCGCGCTGTGGATCTTGCCAAGCAATATTTGCATTTCCAAAAATCGCTGCGGCCACATTATCTGGATGGCCTTCCATTTCATTTGCGATGACCAACATATCTTCAAGTGACATACGTTCATTGCCGCCAAGAACTAATCCGCGGGCTAGCGATAGGCCACCAACAATTGCACTTGCCGATGATCCAAGACCGCGACCGTGAGGTATGACATTGAGTTGACGAAGTGCAATTCCACGTGGTTTGCCACCTAAAAATTCGAAACCTTTATACATCGCTTTAATTACTAAGTTCTTTTCATTACGGGCAACATCTTCTGAACCTTCGCCAGTGACATCGATATCAACGCCAGGTTCATCTTGGACTTGTGCGATGTAGCGATCAAACATTGTTAGTGCTAAACCAAGGCAATCAAAACCTGGACCTAAATTGGCACTAGTGGCAGGAACTTGAACCTGCATAGGTTGGGCTTTAAAAGTTGGCTTCATAGGTAACTCTTAGGAAAGACCCAGCGCTTTAGCCGCAGCTTTAACATTTACTGGAACAACAACGGGCTTTTTCGCAGTTTCAAGGGCGTAAGGAATATCTTTCAAGCCGTGCCCAGTAACCGTAATAACGATTGTCTTGTCTTGAGGTAATTTTCCAGCTTTTTTATACTTAATAAGTCCAGCTAAACCTGCAGCCGACGACGGCTCAACGAATATTCCTTCTTTGGCAGCAATCAAACGGTATGCCGAGAGAATCTCTTTGTCTGTCACTGAATCAATTACGCCACCTGAAAGATCACGGGCTTCAACGGCTTGCTGCCATGATGCTGGATTTCCAATACGAATTGCCGTTGCAATGGTGTCTGGATTCTTAACGATTTTGCCTTTAACAATTGGCGCCGCACCAGCTGCTTGAAAACCATACATCTGTGGCAAGCGTGCTGACATGCCATCCTTGTAATACTCGTTGTAGCCCTTCCAATAAGCCGTGATGTTTCCAGCATTTCCTACAGGAAGTGCGTGAATATCTGGGGCATTACCTAACATATCTACAACTTCAAAGCTGGCAGTCTTTTGTCCTTCAATGCGATACGGATTAACTGAGTTAACAAGTGCAACTGGATAATTTTCAGAAAGTTCACGTGCCAAAGTTAAGCAATCATCAAAGTTTCCATTCACTTGCAAAATTGTTGAGTCGTGAATTACGGCTTGAGCTAACTTGCCCATTGCAATTTTTCCCTTAGGAATTAAAACTGCTGGAGTCATTCCGGCTTTGACTGCATATGCTGCCGCTGAAGCTGATGTATTTCCGGTAGATGCACAGATAACAGCTTTGGCCCCAGCTTCGGCCGCTTTGGAAATCGCCATCGTCATTCCGCGATCTTTAAATGAACCTGTTGGGTTTAAGCCTTCGTATTTAATCCAGACATTATTGCCAAGTAACTCTGAAAGATTGCACGCATAAATAAGTGGAGTTCCACCTTCGCGCAATGACACTATTGGAGTGTTTGCGTTAACCGGTAAACGGTGGCGGTATTCCTCAATAACTCCACGCCACTGGTGAGCTCCGCTTTTCTTATTTCCAAAGATTCCCATTACGCGACTACTCCCTCAACGCGGATAACTGATTCCACTTTACTGACAATATCCATGTCAGTAAGTTTCTTAACACAAGCTGTAAGTGATGCCTCGGTTGCGCTGTGAGTAACCACAATGAGCTCAGCATCTTTTCCAAGGCCGGCTTGGCGAACAGTTTGAATTGAGATGCCTTCACTAGCAAATACCTGTGCAATAGATGCTAAAACACCTGATTTATCGGCCACGTGTAAGCGAACAAAGAACTGTGATTTCACATCACTGACGGGAGCAATATCTAAATCTGCATAATCTGATTCGCCATATCCCACCGTTGAATATGCACGATGGCGTGTAACGGCAACTAAGTCACCCAAAATTGCTGAAGCGGTAGGTGCGCCACCTGCGCCACGACCATAAAACATCAGCTGACCAGCAGCTTCAGATTCAACATAAACGGCATTAAAAGCATTGCGCACTGATGCCAATGGATGTGAATTAGGGAGCATAACTGGGTGCACTCGAACTGAGATTTCATCTTTAAGGGTGAGTTCTGCAATCGCCAACAATTTAATTACTGAACCCATGGCTTTAGCCGCGTTCACATCGTCAATAGTTATTGCCGAAATACCTTCGCAGTAGACCTCATCAATTGTGACCGTGCTATGAAAAGCTAAACTGGCTAATAGTGCAGCTTTAGCTGCAGCATCATGGCCTTCAATATCGGCAGTCGGATCGGCTTCAGCGTAACCAAGTGCTTGTGCCTCTTTTAATACATCATTGAAATCTCGGCCTTCTTCGGCCATTTTTGTCAGAATATAGTTAGTTGTTCCATTCACAATTCCCATTACACGAGTAATTTGATCGCCAGCAAGGGATTCGCGCATTGAGCGAATAATTGGAATCGCACCTGCAACTGCTGCTTCGTAATACAAATCTACTTTTGCCGCATCCGCTGCATTAAATAATTCATGACCATGAGTTGCAAGAAGTGCCTTATTGGCAGTAATAACAGATTTCTTATTTTTGATCGCTTCTAAAATTAAAGTACGTGCGGGTTCAATTCCACCCATTACTTCAATCACAATATTGATTTCGGGATCGCTGACAATTGAATTTAAATCAGTAGTGATCATCGAAGGATTTATACCTTCGCGTGCCGATGTGCTTCGAACGCCAATTTTTTTTAGAACTAAGAGCGCACCTGAGCGCTCAGAGAGTTCCTGCTCGTCAGATTGCAGCAGGCGAGCAACTTGGCTGCCAACAACACCGCAGCCGAGCATGCCAATTGAGATTGTTTTTAACTCTGCGTCCATGCGCCTATTCTTTCACAGATGCCTGTAACGGCGTTAAATATCTAAGCCCAACAGATCTGCTTCAGTCTCACGGCGAAGAATTACGCGGGCTTTTCCATCTTTTACTGCAATTACTGGTGGCCGAGGCACGTGATTGTAATTGGTTGCCATGCTTCGACCATATGCACCTGTTGCTGGGGTAGCTAATAAATCACCAGGTGCGATATCACTTTCTAAATCGATTTCTCGAATCACAATATCGCCAGTTTCGCAGTGCTTCCCAACGACTCGTGATGAAATCTTTGGCGCAGAACTCGTGCGATTAGCCAGGATGGCGGTGTATTCCGCTCCATATAAAGAAGTTCGCAAGTTATCGCTCATTCCACCATCAACGGAAATGTATCGGCGATTTGCACCATTATCTAATGTGACATCTTTAGTAGTCCCTACTTCATACAAAGTAAACATCGTTGGTCCAACTATTGAACGACCTGGTTCGATAGAAATTTTTGGAAGCGCTAATTTGTGGGCAGCGCATTGGGCAGTTACAACGGCGGCTAAAGCTTTTAAAGTTGTGTCTGGTGCTAACCCGGTTTCTCCAGGTAGGTAGGCAATTCCATAACCCCCACCTAAATCAAGTTCGGGAAGTTCAATTGCAAACTCATCCCGATATCGTGCAAGAAGTGCAATCAATCGCTCGGCACTCATTTGAAAAGATTCAGTCTCTAAAATTTGTGAACCGATGTGGGCATGGAAGCCCCGAAGTTCTAGGGATTGATATCGGCGAACACCTTGCACTGCATTCCACGCTGAACCACTTGCAATTGAAAAACCAAACTTCACGTCTTCATGGGCAGTTGCAATTGATTCATGCGTGTGCGCTTCAATACCAGGAGTTAAGCGAAGTAATACTTTTTGGACTACGCCATGCGCAGCTGCAGCAGTAGCGACGCGTTCAATTTCCCATAGCGAATCAATAACAATTGTGCCGACACCAGCCGATACCGCCCGTTCAATTTCTGCGACTGACTTGTTATTACCGTGGAACTCCATTTTCTTTGGATCAATTCCACCTTTAAGTGCAACGGCTAATTCGCCACCAGTGCATACATCAATCCCAATTCCAAGATCTTTAATCCAGCGAGCAACTTCAACACAAATAAAAGCTTTAGCCGCGTAATAAACATTTCCCGCTTGCTCACCAAAAGCCGCGTGTAACGCGCTGTTCCACGCCGTTGCGCGTGTACGAAAATCGCCTTCATCCATTATGAATGCCGGAGTACCAAATTCCTTAGCAAGTTGCGACGCCGGGATTGAAGCGATAGAAAGTTCAGTTCCAATTTTTACATGAGAGGACCACATAGCTACATCCTCTCCGGTGCACTGACGCCTAATAAATCTAAACCATTCTTAATAACTTGTTTTGTAGATGCACAGAGTAATAGACGAGCGGTGTGCAATGGCGATGGATTTTCTTCTCCCATTGGAAGTACGCGGCAATCGGCGTAGAAACCGTGATACGTGCCAGCTAACTCTTCCAAGTAGCGTGCAACTCGGTGGGGTTGGCGAAGTTCGGCAGCACTTTGTACAACGCGAGGAAATTCTGCCAACGCTCCCAGTAATTCATTTTCGCGATCGTGCATCAGTTGTGAAGAATCAAAATCTTTTATGTTCACCGAAATATTGAGTTCACCTGCATTACGTAAAACTGCCGCAATGCGTGCATGGGCGTACTGAACGTAATACACGGGATTTTCATTTGTATTACGCTTTAAAATATCAATATCCATGACCATGGGGGTATCAACGGGATAGCGAATCAAGGTATAGCGCGCAGCATCAACGCCTACTTTTTCTACTAACTCTTCCAAAGTAATAATGGTGCCGGCGCGCTTAGATAATTTAACTTCCTCGCCGCCCTCCATGATCTTTACTAATTGGCCGATAAGAACATGGATGTTGTACTCAGGATCATCGCCGGCACACGCTGCAATTGCTTTTAAGCGGCCCACATAACCATGGTGATCTGCACCTAACATATAGATACAAATATCAAAGCCGCGTTCGCGCTTATTAATGTAATACGCCGTATCTGAAGAGAAATAAGTAAGTGAGCCATCAGATTTAGTTAATACGCGATCTTTGTCATCACCAAAATCTGTTGTGCGCAACCAGATTGCACCTTCTTCTTCAAAGACATGGCCCTGAGTGCGTAACTTCTCTAAACCATGCTCAACTGCGCCTTGGTCGTGCAATGAACGCTCTGAAAACCACACATCAAAGTGTGTGCCAAAAGAATCGAGTACGCGCTGTTGATCTTTTAATTGAACGGCATACGCTGCTTCACGAAATGCTGGATGACGTTGACCTTCAGGTAATGTCTTGATGGATGGATTACTTGCAACAACTTGCTGTGCTAATTCTGAAATGTATCCACCTTGATAACCGTCCTCAGGAATTGGATTACCAAGTGCGGCAGCTTCAACTGAAGCACCAAATAGATCCATCTGATTTCCGCGATCGTTGATATAAAACTCGCGCGTAACTTCTGCACCAGCAGCACTCAAAACTCTTCCGAGTGAATCACCAACTGCTGCCCAACGTGTATGACCTAAATGCAAAGGGCCGGTTGGGTTCGCACTTATAAACTCTAAATTAATTCGCACACCTGCGAGCGCGCTTCCTTTTCCATAATCGTGGGCTGCCTTCACAATTGATGTAACTAATTCAGCTTGATTAGCCCTATTCAAAGTGATGTTAATAAATCCCGGACCCGCAATTTCAACGGCAGAAATTCCATCGGTGCCCGTTAATTGATCACAGATTATTTGAGCAACTTCGCGCGGATTCATGTTCGCTGGCTTTGCTAATTGCAAAGCAATGGAAGTCGCGTAATCGCCATGGTTACGATCTTTTGGTCGCTCTAATTTAATCGTGGCCGGAATGTGTCCAGATAGTGAGCCAGCCGCATGTGCCCGCTCGATGGCAGCCTTAATCGCGCTCTCAAGTTGCTCTACCTGTGTGGACACTGAGTAAGGCTATCGCTAGGCCATTGCCGCCGTTATCAAATCGTTAACTCCCCACGGTACTTCCACGCATATTCCATAGTGACCTTTTGGGCCTAACCCGTTACTTTTAACCCACCTATCCACCAAATAAAGTGAGTGAATACAGGTTTCACTCATGGTGGTTACAACCCCCGAAAGGTCGTTAATAGATGACAAAGCGTCGTAATGCGGTCGCAGCTGTAATTGCAGCTGGTGCACTTGCACTAACAGGCTTCATGTCAACTTCATCAGCAGTTGCTGCTGGTACACAAGTTGGCGTAATTCTTCCAGATGCAGCTTCTTCAGCTCGCTGGGAAACTGCAGACCGTCCATTCCTTACAGCAGCTTTCAAGAAGGCTGGCGTAACAGTTGACATTCAAAATGCAAATGGCGATAAGGCAAAGTTTGCAACAATCGCAGATCAAATGCTCGCAAAGGGCGTAAAGGTTTTGATCATGGCTGGTCTTGATTCACCATCAACAGCTGCGATTCAAGCAAAGGCTGCAAAAGCTGGCGTTAAGACAATCGATTACGATCGTCTAACACTTAAGGGTTCAGCTTCATACTACGTATCATTCGACAACGTTGCAGTTGGCAAGCTTCAAGGTCAGGGCATTCAAGCATGTCTTAATGCTGCTGGTAAGAAGAAGGCATCAATCGTTTACTTGAACGGTTCACCAACAGATAACAACGCAACATTGTTCAAGCAGGGTTATGACTCAGTTCTACGCCCATCAATTACATCAAAGGCTTACACACTTGTTGATGATCAGTCTGTTCCAGACTGGGATAACGCAAAGGGTGGAGTTATTTTTGAGCAGATGCTAACAAAGGCAGGCGGAAAGCTTGATGCAGTTGTATCAGCTAACGAAGGTCTTGGATTAGCTGCAGTAGCAGTTCTTAAGAAGAGCAAGCTCAATGGCAAGGTATGTGTTTCTGGTCAAGATGCAACAGCAGACGGACTTGCAGCAATCCTTACTGGAGATCTTTCAAACACTGTCTACAAGGCAGTTAAGCAAGAAGCTCAAGGCGCAGCTGATCTAGCTGTTGCACTTATCAAGGGCACAGATGCTGGAATGCTAGCTAAGGGCAAGACAAATGACGGCATGCGTGATGTTCCTTCAGTACTTCTAGTACCAGTTGGAATCACAAAGGCTAACGTCAAGGTTGTTATTGCTGATGGTTTCCAGACACGCGCAGCTGTTTGCAAGATTGCAACAGAAGCCGTATGTAAGAAGAACGGTATCTAATTCGTTAGATCCGAAATCAGTTAAGAAGTGATTCCGGTCCGAGTGAAAACTCGGGCCGGAATTGCTTTAACTAAGCAGAAATAGAGGAAACGATGAGCCAACCAATTCTTTCACTTCGTGGAATTAATAAATCTTTCGGCCCAGTGCATGTATTAAAAAATGTAGATTTCGATGCATATGCCGGACAAGTCACCGCCCTTGTTGGCGACAACGGAGCAGGTAAGAGCACTCTCATCAAATGTATTGCAGGAATTTATCAAGCCGAAGAAGGCGAATTCCTTTTTGAAGGTAAGAAAGTTGCAGTAACTGGCCCACGCGATGCCACTGCCCTCGGAATTGAAATCGTGTATCAGGATTTAGCGCTCTGCGATAACTTAGACATCGTTCATAATATGTTTTTAGGTCGCGAAGTTAAAAAAGGTATTGTTCTCAATGAATCAAATATGGAATCACTCGCCCGTAAAACTCTCGATGGCTTGAGTGTCCGTACAGTTAAATCCATCCGCCAAAGCGTCGCATCGCTTTCAGGCGGACAGCGTCAGACCGTAGCTATTGCGCGCGCAGTTCTTTGGAATAGCAAAGTAGTTATTCTGGATGAACCAACTGCAGCGCTAGGTGTTGCCCAGACTGAACAAGTTCTCAACCTTGTACGCCGTCTTGCCGATAATGGTTTGGCTGTAATTTTAATTAGCCACAACCTCATTGATATTTTTCAGGTCGCAGACAATATTGCCGCACTTTACTTAGGTTCTATGGCCGGACAAGTAAAAAAGAAGGACGTCACGACAAACCAGGTTATTGAATTAATAACTACAGGTAAGTCTGGAGGTGCCAAGTGAGTAACGACGTACAAGTAGAAAAGGATTCACTGGCAACTGCTGCATCAAATTATTGGAGCAAAGTAAAGGCCGGTGACATCGGTTCACTTCCGGCAGTTCTGGGTCTAGTCGCTCTTGGCACAATATTCACGCTCATGAGCGAGTTCTTCTTTACTGCTCGTAACTTTGCAAATTTATTAACTCAGTCGGCGCCAGTAATTGTTATCGCCATGGGTCTTGTTTTCGTACTGTTGTTAGGCGAAATCGATCTTTCAGCCGGTTACGCCTCTGGTGTGTGTGGCGCGGTTCTGGTTCTTCTGGTCTCTAATCACGGAGTCGCATGGTTTATTGCACTGCCGGTCAGTATTGCCGTCGGCGCAATTCTGGGTTTACTGATGGGAACTTTAGTTTCCAGAGTTGGAATTCCATCATTCGTGGTTACTCTTTCTGCATTCCTGGCTTTTCAAGGAATTTTGTTACTCCTTGCCGGTGAAGGCGGAACAATTCAGATTAGCAACACAGTAATTTTGGCCGTTGAAAATAGTAATTTAACGCCTACCGAAGGTTGGTTGCTCTGGGGCATTCTTGGCGCAGCATATGTACTCATGGGTCTTAATCGTATTAACACTCGGCGTCGTGCGGGCTTAACTGCCGAACTCTTCAAACTCTGGCTCATTAAAACCGTTGCACTCCTTGTAATAACTGGAGGCGCAGTATGGGCTCTGAATATCGAACGTGGAACTAAAGGCGTTATTAGTACTAAGGGAATGCCGATTGTTGTACCAATTATTTTGCTCATTCTTATTACTGGTACTTTTGTATTAAGTAGCACAACTTTTGGTCGTCATTTGTATGCAGTTGGCGGCAACGCCGAAGCTGCACGTCGTGCTGGTATTAACGTCAAGCGCGTACGTACATCGGCATTTGTTATCTGTTCTTCACTAGCTGGAATCGCCGGAATGCTTTTTGCTTCACGTATGAACTCAATTTCACCATCAACCGGTGGAAGTTCAACACTTCTTTATGCCGTGGGTGCGGCTGTGATTGGTGGCGTTTCTTTGTTCGGTGGAAAAGGAAAATTGCGTGATGCGATTTTGGGTGGTCTAGTAGTTGCGGTTATTGATAACGGCATGGGTCTGCTTGGTTACGGTGCTGGAATTCAGTACTTAGTAACTGGTGCGGTCTTGCTAGTTTCAGCCAGCGTTGATGCGATTTCTCGCCGAGGAGCAATGTCGAACTAAGTCCCAGACTTAGTTTTACTTAACGCCCATCAAATGTTCCAGAGCTAGTTGATCAACTAGTTCATAGCCATACCCACGTGTACCTGCAGCTTCAACGTCAAAGGAATCTTTGGCTAGATCTCGCCAAGTCTCACCAGCATTCAATGTTGATTGCCCAAGACCCGGAATATTTGAAGCTTTCATCGCTTCAATAACACGTGGATCAGCGCGGAAAGCGGCTGCGCGTTCTTTGAGAGCTAGATAAGTGCGCATATTTGATGTTGCCGATTCCCACACACCCTTGTCATCTTCAGTACGGGCGGGCTTGTAATCAAAGTGCTTTGGTCCGTCGTACTTATAGCGCTCTAACAAATCAACTAAGAAGAAGGCAGATTTCAAATCGCCATGACCAAAAACCAAATCTTGATCAAACTTTGGCCCATGTTGTCCGTTCAAGTCGATGTGATAAAGCTTCTTGTGCCACAGGGCTTGAGCGATTCCATGAACAAAGTTGAGTCCAGCCATCTGCTCATGACCAACTTCTGGATTTACACCCACAAGTTCAGGGCGATCAAGTGAATTAATAAAAGCAAGAGCATGACCAATTGTTGGCAAGAAAATATCACCACGTGGTTCATTTGGTTTTGGCTCAATTGCGAACTTAATGTCATAACCATTATCTGTAACAAACTCACCTAATACGTTAAAAGCTTCCCGGAAACGATCGAGGGCAACGTAGGCATCCTTCGCGCCATCGGATTCAGCACCTTCTCGTCCGCCCCAGCACACATAAGTCTTTGCACCAAGTTCAACAGCTAGTTCTATATTCTGCATCACCTTGCGAATCGAATAACGGCGAATATCTTTATCATTTGAAGTAAATGCACCATCTTTGAAAACTGGGTGCGTAAAAAGATTTGTAGTAGCCATCGGAACTTTCATTCCGGTTTCAGCGAGAGCTTTTTTAAAACGATCTATATGACCGCGGCGAGCGCCTTCATCGCTTCCAAAAGGAATCAAATCATCATCGTGGAAAGTCACACCATATGCACCGCGTGCAGCTAACTCATTGACTGTGCGAACAGGATCTAAAGCTCCACGTGTTGCATCGCCGAATGGGTCACGCGCTTGCCAACCCACGGTCCAGAGACCGAAAGTGAACTTATCTGCAGGAGTTGGTGTTAATGACATGGTGCCGTGCCCTTCATTCGTAGTGGGCTTCGGCCCGTTTTGGTACATCGCTAACTTACCTCTAATCTTGTCCCCTATCCATATGGAAGCCGACAAGGCTTTGGTATGGGTTTGCGGGAGTGGTGAAATGGCAGACACGCAGGTCTTAGGAACCTGTGTCTTCGGACGTGCGGGTTCAAGTCCCGCCTCCCGCACACAACTATTAATTAAAAAGTTAAAATAAGTACATGGCCAAACAATCTGCAGCTAAAACAAAGATGTTGGCATCTCAAGCAAAAAAAGCCGCAGCCGAACGCCGTGCCGAAAAAGCCGCAAATAAATCAATCATTACCAATAGCGATACTGAGTTAAATAAATATGCCGAACTTGATGGCCCATGGCGGGAGATCGGTTTAGATGCACCTGCCCGCCGTGCGCTCATTGATGATGGCTTGTTTCACTTAAGCGATTTAAGAAAAACCTCACTCGCAGCCCTCAAAGAACTCGATGGCATGGGAGCAAACGCCATCAGAATTTTAGTTGCTGAAATGAAAAAGGCTGATCTTTCTTTTAGAAAATAAGTTAGTTGCCTTTCCAATTTGCAAGTTCAATTGCAAATGGGTCAAGACCCATTGGACCAATCTTCAGTGCATATGTGTGGAACTTCTTGAGAGTGAAAGCTGCACCTAAGCGTGCCTTTGCATCTTCGCGTGCCTTCATCCAAACGCGCTCACCCACCTTGTAAGAAATGGCTTGTCCTGGCCATCCTAAGTAGCGATCGGTTTCGCTGCGTGAATGATCTTCATCAAGTAGAGCTTGCTCATTGAGTAACTTGCGTGATGACTCAGCATTCCAAACATTTCCATCAAAGTCGGTATAGCCCAGGTGCATTCCAATATCTACGACAATGCGTGCTGCACGCAAAGCTTGCGCTGATAAATAACCCATTTCAATTCCGGGTTCATCAAAAGCGCCAAGTTCATTCATGAAGCGCTCGGCATAAAGTGCCCAGCCTTCGCCGTAACCACTAATCCATGCACCATTTATTTGAAAACGTGACAAACGTTCTTTTTCAACCGCAACTGTCGCGCATTGCAAGTGATGGCCTGGAACTGCTTCGTGATACCACGTAGAAACTAAGTGCCAACTGCTGGCTTCATCTTTACCCAACATCGGAATCCAGGTTGTTCCTGGACGAGATAGATCCTCTGAAGGTGGGTTGTAATATGGCGCTGACGCACTTCCTTCGGGAGCAAGTCGGGCTTCACAAATCTTGATGCGATCATCGATTTCGAAATATTCGCCATCCATGCGCTTAATAGCTGCATCAGTAAAATCTTGCAAGAACTTAACAACATTATCTTTGCCCTTAATTACATATTTAGGGTCGTGGTCAAGGTGATCGGCAACTTCACGCAGAGTTTTTGCGCCAGGTTTGATCTGTTCAGCAATCTCCCACATGCGTTCATTGATTGCTTTGAGTTCGCCCATACCCCATTCATAAGTCGCACGAAGATCTAATTTTGCTCCAGTGAAATAACGTGCCCATACTGCATAACGCTCTGCACCGACGGCATCATTGGGATTTGCTATTGGTAAATATTCATTTTTTAAGAAAGCGGCAGTTTCAGCGGCAGCTTTCTCGGCTAACTTTGCATTGGCATGCATCGCAGGGTATTTGCCCGCAGCATCAAAATTTGTACACATTGCACTAAAGCCACCATTTGCATAGTTTTCTAATTGCGCAATAACACCGCGTACTTGTCGCTGCGCAGTAGTTTTCCCATTCTTAGCAATCTCCATGATTGCACCTGTCCAAGACTTAAATGCACCATCAACGGCGGCCAGGCGCTTAGCAATATTGTCGAAATCCTGGTCAGAACTCTTTGGCATTAATTCAAAAATTGAACGCACATTTGACGGTGGTGAGGTCAGAACATTCCAGAGAACAAAAGATTCTTGGCTGTCATGCAGCGCAAGTGAAGACTCGAGTCGCTCTTGCATAACGGTCTGTGCAATTCGATCAATCTCATCAATTGGCTTCATTGCTAATAGCTTTGCCAAAGTCGCCCGGGTCAGGTCAGCGGATTTCTTGGCACCGGCAATTGAAAAATCATCAAGTTTGTCTTGATTTAATCCATTGCCTAAGTAGGTGCAACCCATTGGGCTCAGGGCGGCTTCATCATCGATGTATGTATGGCTGATTTCGAATATAGGAGATCTAAATGTCATAGGAGATTCTTATCAGCGGGCCGAGCTTTTGTCGATATGGAAAACAGTTAATCACTAGTACTCTCAACGCATGACGCAGCAACCTGTGGTGCCGCCTAAGTTACGCGGCTGGTTCCACCTCGGTGCAACTCCCGCGGTCATCATCGCTTCCCTTGTCTTATTTATTCTTAGCAAAGAATCGCTCAAATTCGCGGTCGCAATTTATTCAGTCACCGCGATCATGCTCTTTAGTGTCTCTGCGGTTTATCACCGCGTCCCTTGGTCACCCGAAAAGAAAAAAATCTGGCGCCGTTGGGATCATGCAAATATTAATTTATTAATTGCCGGGTCCTATACCCCGTTTGCTGTTGCGCTATTAGATAACCGAAGTAGAAATATTTTGCTAGCTATTGTGTGGATTGGCGCAGCAATCGGTGTTGGCTTAAGAGTTTTCTGGCTCAATGCCCCGCGCTGGTTGTATGTTGCTAATTATTTATTGCTTGGCTGGGTTGCCATTGTTTATACCCCTGACCTATATCGCGCGGGTGGTTTATGGGTGTTACTCCCAATAATCATCGGCGGATTGTTCTACTCAGTTGGGGCGATTTTCTATGCACTCAAACGCCCTGGCCGTACCGCTAAGTACTTCGGCTTCCACGAGCTCTTCCATATCTTTGTGCTGGCCGCCTGGATCTCGCAGTACGTAGCGATTTCAGTGGCGATTTACAGTAAGTAAGGCCTTGCTCTAACCTTAGGCTCTCTTTAAATCGAGTTGCGAGGTATGACGATGGCTGAAAAGAACTCCTTCCTTAACTGGGTTGGATTCAAAGGCGACGAACCGGAAGCACCATCTTCGGTCGATCGCATCCGCGAACTGGAAGCACAACTTGCCGATCTTAAATCTCGTCGAGACATAACGGGATTAACTAAAGAAGAGTTTGAAATTCTGGCAACCGAGACTGCAATGTCGATGATTAAATCGGCGCAAGCCCGTGAAAGTAAGGCCCAAGCTATTGCTTCACGATTAGTTGCTGAGACAAATCGAATCACAAAAGAAGAAATCGATGCCGCCGACGCAAAAGCTCGCACTATTTTAAGTGGCGCCGAAACACGTGGTCGCAAATATATTCAAGCGGCAGAATCTGAAGCTGAAGAGAAAATTGCACAGGCCGAGGCTGAAGCAGAATCTGTTATTGAAAGTAAGAAACGCGAAGGCAATGCACTCACTACTGCAGCTCGTCGCGAAGGTGAGCGAATTGTTATTGAGGCAACGGCTGAAGTTACTAACTATCGCCAATGGCTAGCTAGTGTGATGGGTGAAGCTGAACGACTTTATAAGATTCAAACACAATCACTCGATGCCGCTGAATCCGCAATTCATCAATCACGTTCACGACTTGAATCTGCATTTACTCGTTTGTCTGATCTTCAAAAAAATGTCTTAGGGAATTTGAATTCTGATGACACAATTATTAACGCTGGCCCAATTCGCGTTTCAAGTGAGCGCACAAAGCCGGCGATTTCAGCACCTAAAAAGAGTGCGAAAAAGCCAGTGAAGAAAACTACTAAGAAAGCAGCAGCAAAGAAATCTGCACCGCGTAAGTAATTTCTTATGTCTACTCCCCGCGGTATCCGTTATATCCCTGCCATCGATGGTTTACGGGCTGTAGCTGTAATTGCGGTGATGCTGTATCACCTTGGTTTTACGTGGATACCCGGTGGATTTCTCGGCGTAGATCTCTTTTTCGTGATCTCGGGCTATGTCATCACACGATTGCTTTTAGATTCGATTCAGCGCAGCGGTGGGTTAGATTTACGTGCCTTTTATAAAGCGAGAATTCGTCGATTATTTCCCCCTTTGATCTTCATGATCATCGTCACGACGCTATATATATGTATATGGGCACCAGAAACCGTTCGTCGATTCGTAAGCGATAGCCCCTTCTCGATCTTTGGGTTGATGAACTGGTGGTTAGTGTTTAGGCACACTGATTATTTTGATTCAATTGCCCGACCACCACTGCTGCAGCACACATGGTCGCTGGGAGTCGAAGCCCAGTTTTATTTAATATGGCCACTTATTTTGCTGCTGGTTTTACGCCAATTCGGTAAGAAGCGAATTCCTGGAGCTGCACTATTAATTGCGGCAATTTCAGGTATCACCTTACTGATCGTTTCTTTCCAAGTTGATGCAGCTAGTGCTTCACAAGTAAGCCATGTCTATTTTGGTACTGATACTCACAGCATCGGTCTGTTTTTAGGCGCAGCGCTTGCAGTCAGCTGGGTACCACAAAACCTCAAAGAACAAGTCAATAAACGTGCGCAAGATTTCATTGATGGAATTGGTGTTTTTGGTTTCGTAGGAATTCTCGCAACTTTTCTCTTTGTCAATGAAACTGATCCAACTTTATATAAGCTGGCTTTCCCTTTAGCTGGAATTTTTGGATGTGCAATTATCACTAGCGTCGTCCACCCGGCTTCACGGTTTGCGCCAATCCTTAGTAGCAAAATTGCGGTATGGATTGGCGAACGCTCGTATTCAATCTATCTGTGGCACTGGGTTGTTTTTCAACTAACACGTCCTAAAGTTGATCTTGAAGGATCCACATGGGCCCTATATTTACTTCGCATATTAATAGTTTTTGCTTTAGCCGATATTTCACTGCGTTTTGTTGAGCTTCCAGTCCGAAGCGGGATGGTTGAATATTGGTTTAAAGGAATGAAATACCGCACAAAAAATGTACAACGCCGACAAAAATCTTTTGTATCGCTGGCAATAATTTCAATTACAGTTGCAACATCACTCTTGAGCGCCAATGCAATTACAAAGAGTGATCGAGATGTGGCTGCAATGAAAGCTCAGTTAACTCAGCCCGTCCAAAATACCGAGATTTCAAATGCGCAACCGGGTGGCTTATGGGTAACCGGAGATTCAGTTATTCTGGGTATTCATTATGAATTAGAAAAACGGAGTCACATCGCTTTAATTAATGCACGCGTTGGGCGCCAAGCAGCGGAACTTCTTACGGTGATGCAACAAGATAAGCTCCACGTGGATGGCTCCCAAGTTATATTCGATCTTGGAAATAACAATCGATTAACTGAGGCAGAAGTTGCCGCCATTTTCGAAGTGGTTAAGAATCAGCCCCAAATTATTGTTGTGAATACCGCAGTTCCTCGCGGTTGGCGTGAAGACAATAATGCGCTGATTGCAAAGTATGCACAAATGTATGGAGCAACCCTTATCGATTGGGCCGCTATTTCAAATGGTCACCCCGAGTACTTTGCACCCGATGGTGTGCACCTAGTACCTACTGGTGTCCAAGTTTATGTTGAAGCTATTACATCGCAG
>Ga0194057_10000416_pt1 | contig 21876 bp, 22 predicted proteins | sample SepL4415m_MetaG_FD_155474 | JGI IMG/M metagenome (GOLD analysis project Ga0194057, IMG submission 155474) | Anoxic zone freshwater microbial communities from boreal shield lake in IISD Experimental Lakes Area, Ontario, Canada - Sep2016-L442-15m | ecosystem: Environmental > Aquatic > Freshwater... | reverse complement strand
ACACCTCGACCTTGGGGTTCCGGTGCAGCTGGGCGCTGAACTGCTTGGGCGACATGGTCATGAAGTAGAAGCCGCGCGCGTCGGCGAACCAGAGGAGCAGTGGTCTGACGCGTGGCTGGTCGCCGTCCTCGCTGGCGACGTAGCACACCGGATGCTCGGTGGCGAAGGTGACGCAGTCATTGAGCTCCATGGTCCGCCTCCTCAGTTCAGCGGCTGGCCCGGCACGCCGACCGGGAGCGCCAGAATGTCCGGAGCGCTGCCGTCTTCGTAGTCGAAGTACGCGCCGTTGGCGATGAACAGCGTATGCCTGGTGCGCCAGGTGGTCCCGAAGACCGGCATGACCGGGTAGTTCAGCCAGCCGGGGTCATCGACGATCCGGCACAGGGCGCCGGAGGACGAGAGGCGGTACAGCGCGCCGCTGGGGCTGCCGCCGGTCGTTCCGGAGTTGGTGGCGACCCAGAGCCCGCCCTGCGCGTCGAAGGCGATGCCGTCGGCGGTCCGCAGCTCGGGCCGTTCGCAGAAGACCTCGGGCGCTTCGGGAGAACCGTCGGCGCTCACGGCGATGCGCACGATGCGGCCGTAGTCGGAGACGCTCACATAGGCACGGTCGCCGCGGAAGGCGACGCCGTTCGCGCCGAGGCCCATCATGGTCGGGTCGGTCGTCGGGTCGCCGCCGGCCAGGAGCGCGTCCTCGAGCCACGGCGCTTCAGGCGTGACGATGCCGCCGTTCAACTCAACGCGCCAGATCGCGCCGAAGGCGCTGTCGGTGATGTACAGGTGGTCGCCGTTGAAGACGATGCCGTTGGGCATGGCCCACTGCGGCAGGGCGACGACCTTGGTCATGGCGTCGCCCGGGCCGACACGGACGATCGACGAGCCGATGGCGGCCGGGTCGCCGAAGTCGTAGAGAGCGACGTAGACGCGGTCGCGGCTGTCCACGGCGACGCCCGTGAGCATTCCGTACGGGCTCAGGTCCATGGTCGCGACGAGCCGCTTCTTGCCGTTCTGCGCAACGCGCCACACCTCGCCGATATTGGCGTCGGCGGTGGTCTCATCGTAGTAGCCCCACGTCGTGAGCGAGCCGAACAGGTTGCCGTGGCTATCGGCCGCCAGGCCCTCAAGAAAGGCGCCGTGGTCGCCGGCGGCAAACGTGGCCACCGTGCTCGGCTGCCAGACCGCCCTGCTCGCGCCGGCCGGCGCGGTCAGCGCGACGAGCAGGACCACCGCGAGTGCGAGTGTGATGACGAGACGTTTCATGGGGCTCCTCCTTGCTGGTGTGTCCGCCGCCCCGCCGGACGAAGTGGCAGGCGGGGCGTCGCGGCTCGGGTACAGCTTGCGGCAGGGCGCCGCCCCGGTCGTCATACCAACAGGGTGATTCTTGGCGGTGGCTAGATCTGCTCGGGCGGCCGCAGCAGCCCGAGCTCACGGGCGCGCTCCACGGCGGCGGTGCGCGTGGTCACCTCGAGCTTGGTGTACAGGTGGCTCATGTGGGTCTTGACCGTGTTCCCGCTGACGAACAGGCGCGCCGCGATCTGCGGGGCGCTGAGCTGCGTGGGCAGCAGGTCGAGGACGCGACGCTCGGCGGCGGTGAGCGGATCTGCCATGCGGAGCTCCTCCACCGCTTGGCGCAGGCGCGCGACGCGGCCGCGCAGCATGCCCGCGTCGCGACCCGCGCGCAGCTGCGCCTCGGCGCGCGCGGTCCAGCGCTCGACCTCGCCAGGTTCGGCGTGCTGCAGGCAGATCTCACCGAGGATGACGCAGATCAGCGTGATCCGCCATGGTATCTGGGGCACCATGTCGACGAGGTAGCGCTCGCACGCCTGCACCGGTGCGCGCCAGTCGGGGTCGTGGCTCGCGGCCCGGACGCGGGCGTGCGCCAGCAGCATGGGCATCGCCATGTACATCCCCGGGGAGATGTCCAGGGCCATGCCGGGAGTGAGCGCCAACGCCTGCCGGCCCAGCTCCCGGGCTTCGTCCCGGTCTCCTGCGTCGGCGGCGATCAGCGAGAGGAAGGCCAGGGCGTAGGAGCGCGTGACCGGATCGGCCGAATCGCACAGCAGCTCACGGAACGCCTGTGCGGCGCGGCGGGGAGCTCCGTTGAGATACGTGGCCACGCCCAGCACCCGCTGGCTCTCGACGGCATGTGCGGAGCTCGGCTGCTCGCAGGCCGCGCCGCTCTCGGCGTCCTCGAGCATCCTGGTGACGCCGTCGGGAGCCAGGAAGGCGCGGAGGCCCAGCTGCCAGGCGCGCCACGAGCCCAGATCGTCCGGCATGCACTCGTCACCGACCGCGACGCTGCAGGCGGCGTGTCGCCAGCGCTCGCCCTTCGAGGGATCGCCGATGACGGTGCCGTACAGCCATCCGGCCGCCATCGTCAGGGCCAGGTGTCGTGAGAGCTCCGCGTCGGTGAACGCGTCGAGAAGCCGGCGCGCGCTCTCGACCTGGCCGCGGTCGACGTAGTCCTGAACGGCGACAAAGGCCGGCCAGGCCGCCGTCGCGACGTCGCCGGCGGCGATCCAGTGCCGCACGGCGCGCCCGGCGTCCCCACGCCGGTCGAACCACGCCGCCGCGCGTGCGTGCAGGAGCAGCGCCTCGTCGGGCTCGCGGCGCTCGAGCTGCGCGGCCAGCAGCTCCGCGAAGAGGTGGTGATACCGGTACCACTCGTCGCGGTCGTCCAGCGCCGTCACGAAGAGGTTCTCTCGTGCGAGGCGGGCCAGATGCTCGTGCGCGAGGCTGTCCCCGGTGACCGCGCAGCACAGGGATGACGACAGGCGGTCGAGCACGGACGTGTGCAGCAAGAAGCGTTGCACGTCGGCCGGCTGCCTCTCGAGCACTTCGGCGGCGAGGTAGGCGGCGATCTCGCGGCGCTCACCGCGCACGTGTGGCAGCCAGTCGCCGGCGGCGCGGCCCGCGCTGGCGAGCGTGGCGAGGTAGAGGCCGGTCGCCCAGCCCTCAGTGATGTCGATGAGGTGCTCGCGGCCCTCATCGTCGAGGGCGGCGCCGTGGAGCTCAAGCAGGCGGACAGCTTCATCGTGGTCCAGCCGCAGGTCCTCCAGGCGGAGCTCCGCCAGCCTGCCCGCTGCGCGCAGCCGAGGCAGAGGCAGGGGCGGCTCGCGACGCGTCGCGACGGCCAGCTGCGCGCCGTGCGGCAGGTGGTCCACGAGCAGCGCGATGTGTGCCCAGCAGTCCTCGCCGAACACCAGGTGGCCGTCGTCGAGCACCAGGAGGAACGGTGGTGCTTCCGCGACGGCCGCCCCGAGCGCCGGCATGACGCGCTCGGCGAGCGGCGGCGAGCGTAACTGCAGCAGATCCAGGACGCCCGGATCCACGGGCGCCACGCGGGACAGCGCCGTCGCGATGTAGGTGAGGAGGACCACCGGGTCGTTGTCGGCGGCGTCGAGCTGCACCCAGGCGAGTGGCCGGCGGCCGGCCACGGCCCATTGCGTCAGCGCCGTGGTCTTGCCGTAGCCCGCCGGCGCGGTGACCAGCACCAGGGGCGCCGCCGACCGCTCCAGGGCCTCGACCAGGGAGTCGCGGCGGATCATCGTGAGCCGCGGCTCCGGGGGCTTGAGGCGTGAGCCGACGGGCTGGAAGCCGAGGACGCGGTGTTCGAGATCGAGCCGGGCCGCGGACGACTGCGCGACTGCCGCCGCCGCCGGCGGCCTGCCGTGAGTATGGTTCTTCGTGGCCTTCGCCATGAACGAGCCCCTCTCGTCACCCGGGGGCATCGTAGCACGGCGCCCGCGCCCGGACGCTGCGGGAGTGCCCGCTCCGGCTTCCTACCGCACCGCGACGCGGTCGCGGCCCGCGCGCTTGGCCGCGTACAGCGCCTCGTCGCTGCGTCGCAAAAGCGCCTCGAGGGTGTCGTGCTCGTCCTTGCGTTCGGCAACGCCGAGGCTCACCGTCACCGAGAACTCGTCGGCGCCGGCGGCGAAGCGCAACCCGGCGATCGCCGCGCGCAGCCGCTCGGCGAGGACGGCGGCAGCTTGCGACTCCGTCTCGGGGAGGAGAAAGCAGAACTCCTCGCCGCCGTAGCGCGCGTCCAGGTCCGGCACGCGCAGCGTGCTCAGGCACTCCCTTGCCACCTCCGCGAGCACGATGTCGCCGGCGGCATGCCCGTGAGTGTCGTTCACATCCTTGAAGTGGTCGATGTCGAGCATCACCGCCGAGACGTGCAGGCCGTAGCGCACTGAGCGTTCGAGCTCGGCGCTCGCGCGGGCGTCGAAGTGCCGCCGGTTGTGCAGGCCCGTCAAGGGGTCGGTCGTGGACAGGCGCTCCACCTCCTTGAACAGGCGCACGTTCTCGAGGGCGGCCGCGGCCTCGTTGGCGAGCGCCTGCGCAAGCCGGGCGCTCGCGTCGTCGAAGGCGTCTGCTTCGCTGCTTCCCAAGAGGAGAAAGCCCAGGCGTCGGCCGTGCGCCGTCAGCGCCGCCGCCATCCAGGTGGGACCTTCGATGGGCAGCGCCGCGGCGACCTCCCCCGCACGTTCGGGCGCCGGACGAAGTATCAGGGGGCTCGTGGCCTGCTCGATGTCGCCGAGGCACTCCGGCGGTCGGGCGAGCGCGCCGTCCGCGGCCCCGCCGACCTCCCGCCTGCTCGCCCGGCCGGCGATGCCGCAGAGCACCAGCTCGTCGTCGAAACGCACGTAGACGGCGCGGCTCCGGTGAGGGACGAGCCGCGCCAGGAAGACCTCGAGCCGGCTCACGATCTGGTCGAGGTCGAGCTTCGCGGTGAAGGCTTCGAGCGCTTCGAGCAAGGTCTCGGCTTCGAAGCGTGCCCGCCGCTCCCCCGCGACCGCGTCTTCGAGCGCGCCGTTCTTGACGTAGAGCTCGCGACTCCTCTCTTCGGTGATCGCCTCTGCGGCCTTGCGCGCGCGTCGCTCCCGCTCGAGCCGGCGGCGCAGCAGTTCGCTGGGGTCGTCCACCACCGCGTGCTACTTCGGGCCGACCGTGAAGACGGTCGCCGGCGGATCGCCGCCGAGACTCTGCCGCTGCACGAAGAGCGCCTCGCCGTAGTGGTCGATGCACTCGCGGATCAACCCTTCGGCGAGGTCCGGCAGGTCGTTCTTCGAGCGGTACGTCATGATCATCGTCCCGGGCGCGGGCGTCTCGCAGTTGAAGGTGGGGAGGTCGGCGTCGGGGTACAGCTTTCTGACCTCGACGTGCACGTAGTCGTTGACGCGCGGCAGGAACTCGAGGGACGAGGCGATGCCCTCGAAGAATACGGGGAAGGAGGTGACGAAGCGCTTGAACAGGTGCCGCCCGAACACCTGGAGGAGGTCGGGGGCGGGAATGCCCGTCTCTTTGGACAGGTTGCCGAGCAAGGTCGCCATCTCTTGCGGATCGTAGGTGCCCACAGACGTGTAGACCCCTCCCGAGGGCAGGTCGGACAACTCGATGATGCGCTCGCAGGTCTCGAACGAGAACTGTTCGTCGACGAGCTCCAGAAACTCGGTGAACACCAGCCCCTTCACGATCGACCTCCTCTGCCGCGGGACGGACAGCGTCACGAACCGGATCCGCCGAGACTCCCGGGCGACTCGGCGCGGTACACGCGACGGTATCACGCTCGGCGGGCGCTGTGCAGCCTATGGCGGCGTTGGCGCGAGCGCGGGCGCCGCCGTCGCCCGCGGCCGGACGCCGTGCCTCGCGCGGCTCGGCGCCTCCGGCCGCGGCGCCCGGCCGCCGTCGCCCGCCGCGGCGCCCGGCCGCGTCGCCCGCCGCGGCGCCGGCCGCGCCGCCGGCCGCGGCGCACGTCGCCTGGCCGAGCAACGGCTTCTCCCTCTCGGCCGAGCCTTCACGGGGCTCCGTGCCCATTTCCTTTGGGAAGCGTTGCGCCGACGACTGTCGGAGCGGGCGAGTCAGCCGTCACGCCACGCCGGCGACGAGGGAGGGGAGACGCATGGATGTGCTCATTGCGCACGGTAGCGCCGGGTCACGACGGGCGCTCGTGCGGGCCCTCGCGGGGCAGGGCGACGCGGTGATCGAGGTCTGCGACGGCCTCGCGGCGCTGGATGCGCTGCTCGAGTCGGACGCGCCGCGGCTGGCGGTCCTGGATTGGGATCTGCCTGGGATCGACGGGCCGGAGATCTGTCGCCTGGTGCGGCGCTATCGTCTGGCCGGGCCGCCGTACCTGCTGCTGCTGGCGGCCGGCCGCGACTGGGCGGAGATCACGGCCGGCCTCGAGGCGGGCGCGAACGACTGCCTGAGCACGCCCGTGTCGGGCGCCGAGTTGCGCGCCCGTGTGTACGCCGGCCGCCGCTTCGTGGAGCTGCCCTGGGAGCAGGCCGACCGCCTGGCGACGGCGAGCAAGCCGCCGTCCGCGCCCGCCGCGGACCTGCGCGTCGCGGCCGCTACTCTTTCGGCCAGGTGACGGGGTCCTCGACGTCGGTCTTCATCATGGCGCTCTTGCCGCAGGCCGGGCAGGTCAGGAGCTTGGTCGACAGCACGTGGACCAGGGTGAGATGCCGGGGCTCCTCGAAGACCTCTCCGCAGTTGGGGCATTTGGCTCTGAACGGTTTCATGGGCTGTCTCCTCAGTCGTTCGCTTGCGGACCGCCGGACCGGGTTGACGATACCCTCAGGCGGGCGCGCCTGAATCCTCTGCCGGCATGGCGCGCCGGCGGCGACGCTACGCCAGTGGCAGGGCGACGCGGAACTCGGTCCCCGCCGCGGAGCTTGTAAACGAGACGGTACCGCCGCTGCGCTCGACGGCCGCCTTGACGATGGCGAGGCCGAGGCCGTTGCCCGGATAGGCGGAGACGTTGCGCGCCCGGTGAAAGCGGCCGAAGACGCCGCTCTGCTCGTCGGCCGGGATGCCCATGCCGGTGTCGGCGACTGTCACCACGGCCACGCCGCCGTCGGCCTGGGCGCCGAGAGTCACCCTCCCGCCTTCCGGCGTGAACTTGAGGGCGTTGTCGAGCAGATTGCCGAGCACCGTCTGAAGCCGCGAGCGCTCGGCGGCGACCGGCAGCGGGGTTTCCGCGATCGCCAGGTCGAGATCGATGCCGGCCTGCTCGGCGCGCGAGGCCACGCTGCCCGCGGCCTCGCGGGCCACGGCGGCGAGGTCGACGCGCTCGCGCGCGCCGGCCGGCTCGCCGGCCTCCAGGCGCGAGAGCTGCAGCAGGTTGTCCGAGAGCGTGGCGAGGCGCTGCGTCTGCACGAGCGCGCGGTCGACGAGGCGCCGCTCGTCGGCGCCGCTCGCCTTGCGCTCGGCGAGCTCGAGATCGGCCTGCAGCGCCGTGAGCGGCGTACCGATCTCGTGGGCGGCGTCGGCGACGAAGCGGCGCAGCGACGTGACCGTGGACTCGACGCGCGCGGCCATACCGTTGAACGACTCGGCCAGGCGCCCGACCTCGTCGCGTCCCGCGACGGGGGCGCGGGCGCCCAGGTCGCCGGCGGCCATGCGGTCGCTGGCCGCGGTGAGCGCCACCACGGGCCGCGAGATGCGTGACGAGACCAGATAGCCGGCGAGCGCCGCGAGGCCGACGGCGAGCGCGGCCGCCAGGAGCCACGCCAGGGCCGCGCTCACCAGTGCGTCGCGGCCGGAGGCCGGCGCCTCCGAGAGCTGCACGTACTCGCCGCCACCGCCAGTGATGGGCATGTCCAGCGTGCGCTCCGACCTTGATCCGCCGGAGCTGCCGAACAGGCCGCGGCCGAGCGGGTTCGGCAGCCCGCTGCGGTCGCGGCGCCCGCGCCCTTCCCCGAAGTCGCGGTGGAGTAGGGCGTCGGTGTCGAGTGTGGTGGGCGAGCCCGAGTCGGCGAGCAGCGCGCCGCCCGCGTCGTACACGCGCACGCGGGTGTCGGTGGTCAGCGCCGCGGTCTGCGCCCACTCGCTGAGCGCCGTCTGGCTGGTGAACGGCAGCGGCTCGTTGGCGATCAGCTCGGCGCTGGCGCGCAGATAGTCCTCCTCGGCGCGCGAGTAGTAGTTGCCGAGCACGGCCAGCAGGATGCCGCCGAGGATGACGGCGGTCAGCAGGGCCATCCCCGCGTAGGTCAGGGTGAGCTTGAGGCGCAGTGAGCGAGCGTGCATGCCTCCTCCGCCTACGTGGCGAGCCTGTAGCCGAGGCCGGGCACGGTGAGCACGATGCGCGGGTCGCTGGGCTCGACCTCGATCTTCTCGCGCAGCCTGCGCACGTGGACGCTCACGGTCTTGTCGTCGTAGAAACCGGCGTCGCTGCCCCAGACGTTCTCGATGAGCTGCCCGCGGGAGAAGACCTGGCCGGGGTGCTGCGCCAGAAAGGCGAGGAGGCGGAGCTCGGTGGGCGTGAGGTTGAGCGCGCGCCCGTCGCGCGTGACGGTGGCGCGCGTGCGGTCGATGGTGAGGTCGGCGGCGTAGACGATGTCGGCCTCGGTGGAGGCGAGCTCGCCGTAGGCGCGGCGCAGCAGTGAACGGATGCGGGCGATGAGCTCGCGCAGACGGTACGGTTTGGTGAGGTAGTCGTCGGCGCCCATCTCGAGGCCCAGGACCTTGTCGACCTCGTCGGCCTGCACGGTGAGCATGAGGATGGGCTGGCGCAGCCCGAGCCGGCGCATCTGCCGGCAGAAATCGAAGCCCGAGCCGTCGGGCAGGCGCACGTCGAGGACGATGAGCTGCGGCGAACGGTCGCGGGCGTGCGCGACGCCGCCGGCGCCCGTGGCCTCCCAGTGGACGTCGTAGCCCTCGTCGCCGATACCCTCGACGAGGGCCTCGGCCACGGCCGGATCGTCTTCGATGACGAGGATGCTCTGCGGGCGCTCAGACATGGCGGGATCCTAGCATGGGCTCAGCCGCCCCCTCGGCGTGCGTGCGGGGGCGGCTGAGCGTGGGTGTCACTGAGCGGGAGCGGTCGAACCCTGGGCTTGCGGCGTACCGTCGGGCTGCGGCTGGCCTTGCTGAGGCTGGCCGAACTGGCCGCCGCCCTGGCCGCCGAACGGGCCGCCGCCCTGACCGGACCCGCCGTCGCCGTCGCGGCCGAACCCGCCACCCTGACCGGACCCGCCGTCGCCGTCGCGGTCGAAGCCGCCGTGGCCCTGGCCGTCGGCCTGCCGGCCGAAGCCGTCGCCGTCCTGCCTGGACTGGCCGGGGCCGTTCGCTGCGCGGTGGCCGTCGCGGCCGTCCGGGCCGCCGATCGCGCTGCCGATCGCCACGCCGCCGAGCAGCAGCACGACGGCCGCCGCGACGCCGGCGGTGATGAGCACCCAGCGCTTGCGGAACCAGCTCCGCGGCGGCGCGGCCATGGGGGCCGCCGCGGCCGCGGAAGCCGCCGCGGCGACGGGAGCGGCCGTGGCTACGGGAGCGGCCGCGGCCTGCACCGTGGTCGGCGCTTCGGCCGCCGGCAGCGCGTCGGTCGGCGCTTCATCGGCCGGCTCTGCCGCCGGCGTCGCGTAGCCCGCCGGAGCCTCTTCGGGGGTCGCGCCCGTCGGCTCCTCGCCCGGCGTCGCTGCCGCGTCTCCCGCGTTCTCGTCGATGGTGTCCGTCATCTCACACCTCTCTCCGTGGTCACTGCGCCGGCGGTGGGCTGCCGGCCTCGTGCTCTGACTATGCCTCCGCAAGCTTGCGCGGCGACTGCGAGGCGGCTACAGGTCCGTAACCTTCCTCCGGCCCCCGTCGCTGCCCCGGTTACGACACCGTTGCCGCGCCGCAATAGGCGCTTCATCCCGGCCTGCCAGAGTCCGAGCTGCGTCACCGCCGTCACAGCGCGGGGCGCCTCTGTCCATCGATCGATGAAAGGAGCGCCGATGTCCGCACGATCGCGGCTTCTGCTCGACCTGGCGCTGTTCGGCGCCCTGGTCGTGGCGTTCAACCCGTCCTGGACCGGGCTGGCCCTCCACGAGTGGCTCTGCGCCGCGGCGATAGCGCCCCTCCTGTTCCACCTGGTCGTCAACTGGAACCAGACCATCCGCCTCGCGCAGCGGTTCGCCGAGCACCTGCGGCACACGCCGCGGCTGAACCTGATCGTCGACAGCGCCCTGTTTGTCGCCGCCGTCGGCGTGACGCTCAGCGGCTTCATGGTGTCGCGGGCGATCGCCGGGGCGCTCGGCCTCGTCTTTGCCCCGAGCGCCCTCTGGACCTCCGTGCACTCCTTCACCGCCGACGCGACCATCGCTCTGCTCGTCGTCCACTTCGCGCTGCACTGGAAGTGGATCACGTGCGTAGCGCGCCGCATGGCGCGTCCCGCCACGCCCGCCGCATGATCTCAGGAGGACCCATGAAACGAACGTTCAAAAACGTGGCCGCGGTGCTCGTCGTCACGCTGTTCACGGCGCTCGCGATCTTCGCGACCGTCCAGCTTACCGGCCGCATCCTCGGCCCGACCGCCACGGCCGCGGCACGCACGGCCGCGGCGCAGATCGCCCCTGCGCAGATCGCCCCTGCGCAGATCGCCCCTGCGCAGACCACCCCGGACTCTGCGGCCGCCGCCGCCGGCGAGCAGCTCGTGTGCCCGGCCACAGGATGCGCCGCCGACAGCTGTCACGCCACTCAGTAGACGATCCGAGGGCGGCGCGCGCTCTTCTCGCATCATCCAGCACCACCAACGAGACAGGAGACCATCATGAACGGAAGCAGCAAGAAGTGGGGATTCATCACCGTCGGGCTCGTCGCCGCTCTCTCTCTGGGCGCCATCGGCGCCGCGGCTACCAGGACGACCGCGGCGGCCACGACGGCGTCCGCGGCGGCCACGACGTCGACCGCGGCGGCCACGACCGCGGCGGCAGCGACCGCGACCGCGACCGCGGACGCCGAGTGCACCCCGGACGGCGAGCACGCGCGCCGCGGCGGCCATGGCCGCGGCGGCGGAGACCTCGCCGAGGCGCTCGCCGATCTGACGAACACGGACGCCAGCGACATCATGGCTCAGCGTGCCTCCGGCACGAGCTTCGCCGCCATCGCCCAGGCCAAGGGCATCAGCACGCAGGCGCTGCTCGCCGAGGCCACAAGACTCGAGACGGCCGAGCTCGACGCCGCCGTGACGGCCGGGCGATTGACCGACGCCGAGCGCACGCAGATCCTCGCGGGCCTGCAGGCGCACCTGCAGGAGGAGCTCACCGAGACGCACGCCCTGCCTGGTGACGGCGACCACCAGGGCCGCGGCTTCGAGCGCAACGGCGGCGGCGCCGGCCGGAACGGCGCGAACAGCACGGCCGGCTCGGCGACCAGCGGCACGACGCTGACGCTCTAAGGGCCTCTCCCGCCAGGGATGTGCGTGCGGGGCGTTCGTGGACCGAGCGGGGCGGTCACGAGACGGTTCCCTCGTAGCCCAGCTACGTGGGGATCCGGGGAGGGGCCGCAGGCGCGATGCGTCCACGGGCGCATCCGTGCGTGCAGACCTGGCGGGATAGGCCCTAACGACGACGCGGACGCCCTTGCGGCAACGCGCGTGCCCGCGGCCGCCGCTCACCGGAGCGGCGGCCGCGGGCCGTTACGCCGTCACGGCCCCCGACGCCGACCGACCGCGCCCAGCACGACGATCGCGAAGGCGCCGATCAGGCAGGCGCCGGCGAACACCAGCATCACCAGGCGGAACCCGGCGGTGTAGGCGCCCGCCGAGGCCTCGACCACGGCGCGCGCCGCGGGCACGTCCTTGCCGTTCTCGAGCGCCGCATACATCTGCACGTCGGCGAGCGCCGTGCCGGCGCGCACCGGGTTGACGCCCGCGTCCCGCAGCAGGCGCGGGAAGTCCATGTTGGCGCCGATCGAGATGAGCGCCACGCTGAGAGCGATGCCGACGCTGTAGCCGAGCTGGCCGAAGGTGATGCGCGAGGACGTCACGGCGCCGGTGAAGCCGGGCGGCGCCTGCGCCATGAACACCTGCGACTGTGGCACGGTGACGAACGAGATGCCGGTGGGGACCAGGACGAGCGCCGGCAGAAAGGCAAGGTAGGGGCTGTGCGCCGTGGCCGGCAGGAGCGTGAAGAAGCCGGCGGCGCATATGGCAAGGCCCAGCGGCATGAGCCAGGCCGCCTTGGCGCCGTGCGCCAGCCAGCGGCCCGCGGCAAGTGACGTGACGGCGGCGACCACGGTGACCGGCAGCAGGCCGACGGTGACCTGCACGGCCTCGTAGCCGCGCAGGTACTCCCAGAAGTTGGCGAGCTGCAGGGTGAGCAAGCCGAGCGCCACGTTGAAGAGCATGCCGGCGATCACGGCGGCGATGAAGATCGGCTTGCGCAGCAGGCTCACCGGGAAGGTCGGGTGGCTGGAGCGCTTCTCGAGCACGACCCAGGCGACGAACAGCGCGAGGCCGGCGGCGATGCAGGCCCAGGCGCCGGCGGCGCCGGGGCTGTTGGCCAGCATGCTGATGCCGCTGAGAAAGACGAGGATGGCGGCGGCGATGGCGATGAGCGCCGCGGGGTTGCCGCGGCGCGACTCGCGCGCCGTCTCGGGCAGCTCGGCGCGGCCGGCGAAGAGCAGCGGCAGCGCGAGCAGCGGCAGCGTCAGGTAGGCGAGTCGCCAGTCGATCTGCGCGAGCACGCTGCCGAGCAGTTGCACGATGAGCGCCGCCGGCATGATCGTCGCGTTCCAGATGCCGAGGGCGCGCGGGGTGAGGCTGCCGGGCGCGACGGCGGCGACCATGGCGAAGGCGCAGCCGAACACGCCTCCGAGGCCGACGCCGGTGATGGCGCGCGCGAGGATGAACACGAGCGCGCCCGGCGCGACGGTGGCGAGCAGCGCGCCGGCCAGCACGATGAGCAGCGACAGCGTGAGGACGCGGCGCCGGCCGATGCGGTCGCCGAGCGCGCCGAGCGGCAGGGCCGAGGCGGCGAGGGCGAGCGTGCCGACGCTCGCCGCGAACGCCTGCATGGAGGCCGACAGGTGGAAGGTCTCGGAAACCTCGACCAGCGTGATGCTGGCGATGGAGGCATCGGCGGTCTTCATCCCCGCCAGCGTGCCGAGCAGGATCACCGCCAGCAGGGGCAGGCGCGCGCCGGCGAGCGCTCCGGCGCCGCCGGACGAGGACGCGGGAGCGCCTGCGGCCCCCGCCCCCTGACCTTCAGCTGCTGTCGGCCGACCTATCACCATGGGCGAACCGTATCTCATCGGGGGCGCGATGGAACTCCGCAACTGCGGCTGTCAAGCACGACGCCGCGCGGATTCAGGAGCAAGCCCACCACGCGGTCTTCTTGCCGCGAGCGGGCTTGGGCGGGAAGGACACGAGACGCTCGGGGTGCTGCTGCTCGCGCCTGCGCAGGTCGGCCGCGATGGCGCGCAGATCGTGGCCAAAGCGCTCGACGTACTCCTGGCGGATGCGGCGTACCTCTTCGATGATCGGATCGGCTTCCATGTCCTCCATCAGCTCCTCCGGGGTGCAGATCACGGGGCAGGCAGAGCCGGCGTCCTCCAGCAGAGCAGCGATCCGGACGCGCAGCGAAGCGTTCGTGAGGCGCTTGCAGTTCCACGTCAACAGGTAGTCGATGCCGTCGGCGGCAGCAATGGCGATGTGGAGCGCGTCGGCAGCGGCCTCCCGCGGGATCGGACCGCCGCCGACCACGCCCTCGGCGACGGAGACCGCTTTGTCGCTCAGCGCCAGGAGCAGTCCTCCCATCACTCACGGGTGAGCTCCTGATGGGCGGCGACGATCAGGTCACGAGCGGGCCGGCTCGCCAGGTAGCTGATGACGCTCGTCTTCACGTAGACCCTCTGCTTCATGGCAATCAGGATACCGAAGGCCGACGGGCATCGCGCCGGGTTCTGTCGACTCAAGAAGCACCCGGCTCGGGGCTCCGTTGTCGGAGGCCTGGGAGGAGGTCGTCTCGCGCGTGTACGAACTGCGCATCGGCAGGCGCAAGCGGTTCAGCGCCTGGTAGGCGCCCGCCAGATGCGCCTGCTTCTCGGGGCCGCGGGCGTAGCGCGCCGCGCCCAGCGCCTCCAGCAGGTCGAAGGCGGCTGCTTCGCCGCGTCGCCCCTGGCCCGGACGCTGATTTCGCGGAAGGTCGCCCACGGCGCGATCGACCTCGAGGACCAGCCGGTAGGTCAGGTCGATGATGGGCAGCGAGGCCTCAGAGGGCATAGCGAAGACCGGGGGGCGCAGGTGGAAAGAGCCCATCTGCGCCCCCCTGCAGAGCATCACGGAGCGGGTAGCAACGCTATTGCAGGATCCCCGCCCGCCCCTTTCACAAAGCCGGAGGAGTGCACACCCCTTGCGTTCCGCGGCGGGGTCCTTGAACCACGCCTTCCTTCACGGATTCCCAAGGGCCAAGGGATAAAGGGGTAGATGACCTACGACCCGACAGAGCCTCTGCAGGGATCGCACGGTCGACTACCCGAGCGATCGCACCCATCAGTCATAGACCTCAATCCACTGCCCCCAGTCGCCAGCTTGCATGCGCCCAGCACAGCCTCCTCCGGCTTGCCCCTCACCAGCACGATCAACTCCGGCTTGCTCCAGGCTCTTCTCGTCGGCTCGTCCATGGGCTCGCCCCTCCTGCTTCTGGCGATTGCGACACAGCCTCATCCCGGTCACTGCGTTTGTCGCCGACCGTACGCTCTTCGGGATGGGGGGGCAATGAGCGCCGCTACGTCGCGGCGCAGCGCCGACCTGGCGGCGGCGCCGGCCTCGCCCTGGCTCGGGCGGCGACCAGCATGCGGCGCGCGAGAAGCTCAACGACGGGGCCGAGCACGTCGCGTTCTATGGCGCCGTCCTCGGCCTCCTCGAACTCCGGGCTCAGCGCGGCGACCACCTCGCCGAGGCTGCGCTGCCCGTCGAGCTGTTCCCAGACGGCTTTGCCGGTGTCGTTCAGGGTGAGCAGCTCGTCCTCCATGGCGCCGCTGCCGGCGACCGGGGGCACGATGATGATCTCGCCCCCGATGCTCATACGCGCTCCACTCTCGCCTTCCAGTCTTCGATCTGCTCTGCGGATGCCTCCAGGTACCCGGCAGATGCGCTCAACGGGCAAGGAGCCGTTCGACGAGGGCTTCCAGCCACAAGCCGACGCAATCGTCAACGTCTCCAGGAATCGTCGCGACCGTGCGCGCTCGAAGTAACGCGTGTCGCGGGATCGTGATGTGGTGCTCACCGTGCTCCGGCGTCGTCAGCCGCACATGGCTGAGTGTCGAGCCGCGCAAGCCGGCGCCGAAGCAGGCGAAGTCTGCGCGGCGCGTAGCCTGGACCCCCGGCTGGCGGCGGTGCTCATCGAGGACCGCCAAGCGGCAACGAGCGCTTGCGAGCGAATGTCACCCGCCGGCGGCCGGCATTGTCATCATGGCCGGCCGCCAAGCGCGCAGACACGGCGCGGACGGCCGAGTAGACTCAGTGCGGGGTCCGAACGCCCAGCGCATGCGTCAGGGCACTTGTTGTCGGGTAGTAATGTGGTAAGGAACCCTTACCACTCGACAGCGGAGGCCCGGCGATGACGACCCGCGCCGTGAGCAAGCTCACCAGCAAGTACCAGACCACTGTGCCGGCGGCGGTGCGCGCCGCCCTCGGCCTTCAGAAAGGAGACGCCGTGGCGTACGAGATCGGCGAGGATGGTGTCGTGACGGCGCACAAGGCCGTCGTCCTCGACCTGCCCTTCGTGACGGCCCTTCAGCCGCTGCTGTCCGAGTGGGACTCGGCGGACGACGAAGAGGCCTACTGTGGCCTTTGAACAGTGGACCGTCGTCGTGGTGCCGTTCCCGTTCACGGATCGCCGCGCCGAGCGCCGCCGGCCGGCGCTCGTCGTCTCGCCTCCGGAGGCTCTGGGTGTGCGCGTCGGCCAGAGCGTGCTCGCCATGGTCACGAGCGCCGCCCACAGCGCCTGGCCGCTGGACGTGCCCGTCACCGACCTCGTGAGCGCCGGCCTGCCCGCGCCCTCGCTCGTGCGCATGAAGCTCTTCACCCTTGACGACCGCCTGGTCGAGCGGCAGATCGGTGCGCTGACCGCGGCCGACGCGCATGCCGTCGCCGCGGCGCTGGCGCATCTGTTCGGCGGCGCGCCGGCTGGGCGCCCAGCACGCCGGTAGCCGATCGCTCGCGCAACGACACGACTCCGCGCGAACGCCGGGCAGTACACTGATCCCATGTCTTCGACCTTGGCGCCGCGGCAGCTCGACGCCTACCGGCGGACCATGCGGCGTCGCGCCGCCGAAGCCGACGGGCGCCGCGCAGAGCGTCGTGAAGCGGCTTGGGCGGCGGCCGGCGAAGACGCAGGCCTTCTGCGCTCGCGCCGCGGAGCCACGCGCGCGCGCGCCCTCGGTACGCTCGCTGAGGGCACGCACTTCAGCGCGCGCTCAGACATCGACCTCGCCGCCTGCCCTCCCGTCCTTCGCGCCACCATGCTGGCTGAAGGCGTCCCGCTGTGAGCAACGGCGACTACCGTGCCGTTACCGTGCGCATCCGGCAGGAGCACACGGCCTCGGAGGCGGTGGCCGCGCGTGTGGGCGGCGCGTGGGCCGAGGCCGCGCGTGTGGGCGGCGCGTGGGCCGAGGCCGCGCGCAGCCCGGGCGGCTACAACGCGGACGCGGCCTCTCCCCGGATCCCCACGTAGCTGGGCTACGAGGGAACCGTCTCGTGACCGCCCCGCTCGGTCCACGAACGCCCCGCACGCACATCCCTGTCGGGATAGGCCCTTACACGCCATTAGTACAGCCTCCTCCGGCCCGCTCCGCACGAGCACGATCGGCTCAGGCTTGCTCCAGGCTCTTCTCGTCGGCTCGTCCATGGGCTCGCGCCTCCTGCTTCTGGCGATGGCACTGCCGCCGCCCTGGGTCATCGCGTTCGCTGCCGACCGTACTCCATTATCGGGGGGGGGCAAGTGGCAGAGCCGCTACGTCGCGGCGCGCAGCGCCGAAGCAGAAGCGGCGCAGGCCTTGCCCCCGCCTCAGCCGGCGACCAGCATGCGGCGCTCCACGAGCTCGGCGACGAGGCCGAGCACGTCGCGCTCTTCAGCGCCGTCCTCGGCCTCCTCGAGCTCGGGGCTCAGGGCAGCGACTACGCCCGCGAGCCTGCGCTGCCCGTCGAGCTGGTCCCAGATCGCCTTGCCCGTGTCGTTCAGGGTGAACGGCTCGTCCTCCATGTCGCCGCTGCCGGCGACCGGGGGCACGATGATGATCTCGCCGCCGATCTCGCGGGCGACGACGTCGCCCGAGGGCTTGTAGACGTTCTCAAGCGCGGGTCTCCTCACCGAGCCCATTGGCCGGAACGTGATGTCCAAAGTCCGGCAGCACCGCCAAAGCACCTCGCCGCAGAAGCACCCCGCAGGGACGAGTCCGCGGCGGCCACGTCGCGGGCATCGCTGTGGTACGCCTCCAGGCTCGCGAGCGGGAGCGTGGCAAGGCCGCGCAGACATCTCATCGACCAGGCTCGACTTGCGCATGACGGTCGCCACCCGCACTTTCGACGGGCTCACAGGTCGCTCCCCGCCGCCCACCGTCTCGCGCCATTGCTCGCGAAGCAGCGGCGCGAGGTCCGCGGCGCGGCGCAGGTAGAAGAGTTGCACCTCGGCTTCGGCGTCGAGGTCGGTGGCCAGCAGGAGCTCGCCGCGCACCACGTCGGCGGCCAGGAACGCAGTGGCTGCCGGCAAGATGACGAGGTCGACGCGGCGGGCGGCCAGAAGCGTCTCGATCTGCTGCATCAGGCGGACCCGGTTTTGCGCGGAGAGAGTGCGGCCGCGCAGCGGTTCGACGCCGACATCGACGTCCGACGCAGGATGCGCCGCGGTCAGCGGGCGGCCGGCTGCTCGCGCCGCGATCTCATGCGCCCGACTGCCGAACACATAGATCGCGAGCAGCCCGTACTCGGCGGCGAGCGCTTCGAGCCCACGCTGAAGATCCTCGTCGATGTGGCCATTGTGACACGCGGGTCTCTCGATGTGTGGCCGCAGAAGGGTCGCAACAAGATGCTGACCGCTGCGGCTCGTGGCACCATGCGCATTCATCCATGCAGCCCTTGTGACAAGCCGGGCAGGCGCTGCGGGGCGCACTGGAACCCTGTGACCGCGGCCGTCAAGCACGACGCCGCCGGGTTCAGGACTGGCACGCGGCGCTGGGCACTGACGGTTCGCAGGAGGGGCTGGCCGTCACGGTTACCGGCAGCGCTGTCTACGTCGCCGGCAAGAGCGGCCACAGCGTCGCGCCGTGGGGTGTCAGGCGGTCGTGCCCGCACTCCTGTCTTGGCTGCCGGTAGTCCGTGGGGTCATGCACCGCGAGGTAGTCGGCTTCGCTGAGCCAGTGGCACCAGATGCGGGTACCGGGGATGCTGAGCCGCGAGCCATTGCGCCGGGTCTGCCAGGCCGCGACCTCACAGCGGGGGAAGGGATCGCCGTGCAGCTCCTGCACCGTCTCCAGGGCTGGCTCCAGGTCGGTGTCCGTCGAGAAGATGATGCCCACGTCGTAGTCGCCGCGGAGGCCCAGCCTGACGAAGTCGACGGCGAGGGCCACGTCAATGCCTTTCTCTCGAGCCGGGGTTCGAGGCCAATCGCGCGGGTACTTGAGCGGCCGGGTGACGACCCTGACGGCTCTCGCAGCGCGTTCCTGGTGTACCTGGTTCTGCAGATGGCTGGCAGAAAAGGCGCGGGGCTGACGCTGGGGATCCGGTATGCCTCGATACACGCGAACCTGGATGAGCTGACGCGGGTACGGGCTTCGAGCGATCAGCAGCCTGCAGAGCCGCAGCGGATCGAACTGACCCGCCGTGACCGAGCCCGACGGGGGTGAGAATCCGTCGCGTGCCAGAGCGTGTGCATTCTGGTAGTCGATGAACACTACGACACGAGCGGGATCCGCGGCGCCCGTTGGCACCGGGGTCTCAGCGTCGGGGGCGGGAGAAGCCAAAAGCCCGCCATTCCCGGCCGAAGCCGCGAAAGCGGGCAATATTGAGTTGAGTATAGCGTTGCGGGTCAGGCGTCTCAAGGGCTGCCATGGTAGCTCGGGCGCCGCGGCTGCGGCAGAGTGACAATGGCCTGATCGGGTAGACGTTCCGCAAACGTCACCCCATCCGACCGACCACAAAGGTAGAATCGACACGACCGTGTCGCGCGGCCAGTGGGGCTGCGTGCCGCAAAGGGGTCGCACAGGTGCGGACCGCGTGAGCCGCAACGAAGCCGACACCTGCCGCCTGTACGTCGAGCCGAAGCTCAAGGCGGCCGGGTGGGAAGACGAGCCGCACCGCGTCAATTCGCAGCGCACCTTCACCGACGGGCGCATCGTGGTGGCAGGGCAGAAGGCGCGCCGCCGCCCCGGCAAGCGCGCGGACTACATCCTTCGCTATACCCCCGACATCGCTGTCGCCGTGGTCGAGGCCAAGCCCGAGTACAAGACGCCGGGCGAGGGCCTGCAGCAGGCCAAGGACTACGCCGAGATTCTCGGCCTCAAGTTCGCCTACGCGACAAACGGCCACGGCATCGTGGAGTTCGACTACACGACCGGGCTTGAGACCGAACTGACGGTCTTTCCGACGCCGGTCGACCTGTGGCGGCGTCGCGCGGCCAGTGAGCAGCTTTCAGACGAGGCCGCCGACACGCTCGAGACCCCCGGCTACCGTGAGCCCGGCCGCGAGACGCGCTACTACCAGGAGACGGCGATCAACCGCAGCATCGAGGCCGTGCTCAAAGGTCGGAAGCGCATCCTGCTCACGATGGCCACCGGCGCCGGCAAGACATACGTCGCCTTCCAGATCTGTTGGCGGCTCTGGTCGGCGCGCTGGAACGCCCAGGGCAAGGAGGGGCGCAAGCCGCGCATGCTGTACCTCGCCGACCGTAACATCCTCATCGACGACCCCAAGGACAAGCAGTTCGCGCCGTTCGGCGATGCCCGCCACAAGATCGAGGGCGGCGTGGTCGTGAAGAGCCGCGAGATGTACTTCGCCATCTACCAGGCGATCGCCCGCGATGAGGCGCGGCCCGGGCTCTACCGCGAGTACGCGCCCGACTTCTTCGACCTCGTGATCGTCGACGAGTGCCATCGCGGCAGCGCCAAAGACGAGAGCAACTGGCGCGAGATCCTCGAGTACTTCGCGCCCGCCTTCCAGATCGGCATGACGGCGACGCCGAAGCGCAAGGACAACGTCGATACCTACGCCTACTTCGGCGCGTCCATCTACACCTACAGCCTGCGGCAAGGCATCGACGACGGCTTCCTTGCGCCGTACCGCGTGCACCGCGTGATCACCGAGTGGGACGCCGCCGGCTGGCGGCCGAGCAAGGGCGAGCTCGACCGCTACGGCAACGCGATCCCCGACGAGGAGTACACCACGGCCGATTTCGAGCGCGTGGTGGCCCTGCGCGCCCGCACGCAGGCGGTGGCGCGTCATCTCAGCGACTACCTGGCGAGCGCCGACCGCTACGGCAAGACCATCGTCTTCTGCGTCGATCAGGAACACGCCAGCGAGATGCGCACGGCGCTCGGCAACCTCAACGCCGACCTCGTCAGGAAGAACCCGGACTATGTGTGCCGCGTGACCTCCGACGAGGGCGACATCGGCCGCGGGCACCTGAGCCACTTCCAGGACGTGGAGCGGCACACGCCGGTGATCTTGACCAGCTCGCAGATGCTCACGACCGGCGTCGATGCGCCGACCGTGAAGAACGTGGTGCTGATGCGCGTGGTCAACGCGATGACCGAGTTCAAGCAGATGATCGGCCGCGGCACGCGCGCGCGCGACGACTACGACAAGCTCTTCTTCACGATCCTCGACTACACGGGCTCGGCGACGCGGCTGTTCGCCGATCCCGAGTTCGATGGCGACCCAGTCGTGGTGATCGAGGTGCCGGTGAACGAGGAGGGCGAGGAGATCGGCGAGGAGAAGGTCGTCGAAGAAGAGCCCCTGACGCCGGAGGATGAAGAGGCGTTCGAGACCGAAGTCACCGAACTTCCGCCAGACGACGATGACAATACGCCCCGCCGCAAGTACTACGTCGACGGCGGCCACGTCGCCATCGCCACGCATCTGGTGTACGAGCTCGACCCGGACGGCAAGCAGCTCCGCGTGGTGCGCTTCACCGACTACACCGCCGAGAAGGTGCGCACGCTCTTCGCCAACGCGCACGAGCTGCGCGAGGAGTGGGCCGACCCGCTGAAGCGGGCCGACGTGGTGGAAGCCTTGGAGGAGCGAGGTATCGACTACGCGCACCTCGCCGACGAGGCCGGCCAGCCAGACGCCGACCCGCTCGATTTGCTCTGCCATCTGGCCTTCAACGCGCCCTTGCGCACGCGGCGCGAACGCGCTCAGCGGCTGCGCAGTGAGCGCAAGGACTTCTTCGCGCAGTACGGCGCGGAGGCGCGCCAGATCCTCGAGGACTTGCTCGACAAGTACACCGAGCACGGCGCCACCCAGTTCGAGGTGCCCGACGTGCTTGAGGTGCCGCCGATCAACGCCTTCGGCAACGTCATCGAGATCGCCAAGCTGTTCGGCGGGGCGCAGAAGCTGCGCGCCGCCGTGAATCAGCTGCAGGCGTTGCTGTACGCCGCCTAACCGGGGAGCACCATGCCCAGATCCAAGAAGCCTGACGTCGCACCGCTGACCACCACCCAGCAGCTCGGCAGCCTCATCAAGTCCGCGCGCGACATCATGCGCAAAGACAAAGGCTTGAGCACCGACATCGACAGGCTGCCGATGCTCACCTGGGTGATGTTCCTCAAGTCCCTCGACGACATGGAGCGGCTCGAGGAGGAGCGCGCCGAGCTGACCGGGGATGAGTACAAGCCCGCCATCGAGCCGCCCTATCGCTGGCGTGACTGGGCGGCGCCCAGCGACGGCATCACCGGCGACGAGCTCACAGCATTCATCAGCTACGAGGACTGCCTGCTGCCCGACGGCACCCGCGGCCCCGGCTTACTGCCCTATCTGCGCGGCCTGCAGGGCGTCAACGGCGACGGCGCCAGGCGGCGCAACGTCATCGGCGCCGTCTTCAAGGACGTGCAGAACCGCATGATGAGCGGCTACCTGCTGCGCGACGTGGTCAACAAGGTGAACGGCATCCACTTCCT
>Ga0194057_10000413_pt1 | contig 21916 bp, 14 predicted proteins | sample SepL4415m_MetaG_FD_155474 | JGI IMG/M metagenome (GOLD analysis project Ga0194057, IMG submission 155474) | Anoxic zone freshwater microbial communities from boreal shield lake in IISD Experimental Lakes Area, Ontario, Canada - Sep2016-L442-15m | ecosystem: Environmental > Aquatic > Freshwater... | reverse complement strand
AAACTTTCAAATACTTTAGACAAAAGCATGGTATTGGCTCCTTGACCTAATCTCAAAGACAATACCATTTTACGCCTCGGGCAACCCGGGTGATTAAAATCTCTTTCGTCCGAGACTTGCGATGCTAGCTAATGCGACAGGGATAGCTTCACGCACCCTACAGTTTATGAATAATCCGGCCTAACGGTGCGGCTCACTCGGTAAGCCCGCAGACTTGGATCGAACTGAAGTTGCAGCCCGACACCCGCTCGTCGAGCTGTACGCGGACGCACGTCGCTCTGGGCGGCTCATAGGTCGGCCTCTCGCGGTCGCGCCTCGACTTCTGCTCTTGTGTGTCTAGCGATTGCATGGCATCTACCTCCAATGAACTGGAAATTTAGGTACTCTACACTCATGCTATTATTCTGCGAAATCTGAACGCCGTCAATAACCGAGCCGGGGGGTGGTGAAGAGACGGCTCAGGCCAGCCGAGACCCGTATGATTAGGACCGGCGCAGAAATAACTGTCGTGTTTTGCCCACTCGCCGGGCGGGGCAGACGGCACACGGAGTGTGCCTGCTACTTTTCTTGGGACAGTTATTTCTGTGCCGGTCCTTAGCCAAATTGCAGGTCCGCCAACGATCGGTAGAGGCCGCCCTTCCGTGCCATCAATTCATCGTGCGTACCGGACTCAACCATCTGGCCCCCCTTAATGACGTAGATGCAATCGGCACTCCGGACGGTTGCCAGACGGTGAGCAATGATGAGCGAGGTGCGTCCCTCCATGAGCGATTCCAAGGCTTGCATTACCAGGGTTTCACTTTCCGAATCGAGCGCGCTGGTTGCTTCGTCGAGGACGAGGATCACCGGGTCGCGGAGCACGGCGCGGGCAATGGCGATGCGTTGCCGTTGGCCGCCGGACAATTGTGTGCCGCGTTCTCCGACATGTGTCTGATAGCCGTCGGGAAAGCGGCAAATGAATTCGTGGGCGTTCGCTCGTTGGGCGGCGGCAATAATCTCGTCCTCTTCTATATCGCGCCGCCCGTACGCAATATTTTCGGCAATGGTGCCTCCAAACAACAGGACATCCTGCGGTACCACCGCAGTGTGTCGCCGCAAATCGTAAAGCGAGAGTTGCTGGGCGTCGCAGCCGTCCAAGAGCATCCGGCCCGTCTGGGGTCGGTAGAAACCCAGCAGGAGCGAGACCAAGGTTGACTTGCCCGAGCCGCTAGGCCCGACAAGTGCAATCCGCTGGCCTGGCTCGACTTGGAGATTGATGCCGCGCAGCACCTCCGCTTCCGGTCGCGAGGGATAGTGAAACCACACGTCTTCCAGTGCCAGTGCGCCGCGAAGCCGGCGAGGTGCACCAATCAGAGACACGCCGCCGGGCGGGGTGATGTCTTCCAACGGCTCACGAAGCAATTCACGGATCCGCTCCGTTGCCCCAAGGGTCCGCTGCAATTGTCCGAAAAGGTGTGCAAACGCGCCCATGGCCGAACCGACGTAAAGCGTATAGACGAGGAACGATGCCAGTTGGCCGGCCGTGAGTTGCCCCCCTTGCACCAAGCGGGCCCCGTACCAAAGCACCAGCACCATCGTTCCAAACATGGCGAAGCCTACGAACGACACGAACATCCCGCTCCACCGTGCTCCTCGGAGTGTTGCCGCCCGAAACGCTTGGAGACTGGAACTGTAGCGTTCTTCCTCGCGCCGCTCGCTGGTGAATGCCTTGACGGTGGCAATACCGTGCAGCGTCTCTTCAATGACGACGTTGCTGTCCGCAAGGCAATCCTGGGAAGTCCGCGCGGTCCGCCGCATGGTCCGTCCGCAGAGCACGCACACCGACACCATGAGCGGTAAACAGACCAGCATTGCCAGGGCAAGCCGAGCCGACGTCAGCGCGATAAGTGCTGCCCCCGCGATAAAGATGATGGCCTGGCGAAGAAGCTGGGGAATGGCGACCATCAAGGTGTCTTGGATTTGAGCCACGTCGGCCGCCATTCGGCTTGCCAACTCGCCGACGCGGGTGCCGGCATGAAAGGACATGGGCAAACGGATCACCCGACGGTAGAGATCCTGCCGAAGACCGGCCAAAGCACCTTCTGCGGCGGCGCGAAATCCATAAGTATGCAGGAACGAAAAGATGGCCTGAAGAACGAGGATCGCCGTCAGTAACAGTGCGATCCGGTCCGTGTTGGCGGGCTCGCCGCACCAGACGGTCGTATCGAGGAGTCGGCCACCGATGTATGGGAAGGCCAAGCCCAAGCCTTCCGACAGCAACATTGCGGCCAGCGCACCGGTCACGATGCTGCGATGCGGTCGAAGATAGCCCAATAGCTGCCGTGCCTCAGTCGAATAGGTCACCACAACTGCACGAGCTTTGCACAAGAATGAGCATCGAGTAGAAAAGCCATCTGGGTTCTCGAAGTTTTGTGTGGGCATCACCGTATTCCTCTTAACTGGCTTGTGGCACCATCAGCCCCTTCACGCTCCTGGTTCCATCGCCCGGTGTCACGGACTGGCCGCAACCTCGTGACGATAGCCACATGCGTGAAGAACGCAGCAGGAACGCACAAAGGGGTTTACGATACAATATAGCATGGATGAAGGAAAAGTCTCTGCCCTAAGGATCGGCGCATCAATAAGTGTCGCAAGAAAAGTAGCAGGCACACTCCGTGTGCCGTCCGCCCCCCGCTCGGCGAGTGGGCAAAACACGACAGTTATTTATGCGCCGATCCTAAACTGGGGTTATCGTCGGCATCCGTACTGGAAGGTAGTGCCATGTCTGCTGTCATTGACCGCGATCTGCTGCTTGGAATCCTGACCAATGAACTGGGAATCGTGGACCGCGACCATCTGGTGGCGGCCATGAACACTTGGAAAGACCGTCGCGAAAAGCCGCTGGCCGATGTACTGCTGGAAGCCGGTCGTTTGAATGCAGAACAGCGCGCGTGGTTGCTGCGCGCTGTGGATCGGCAATTACAACGGCACGGCGGCGCACAAGCCGGCCCCAGCTCGCTTTGGGTGCAGAACGCGGTTGACGAGTTGATAAAGGCCGGTGCCAGCCCGGACTTGGCAGCGGGCCTCACCACGCTCGTTCTGCCCTTGCCTAGCCTAAGTGCCGGTGAGAGAGTTGGATCGTCAACGGTCCGAACTGATCGCTACGAGATCCTCCGCCACCACGCCAGCGGTGGCTTGGGCGAAGTTTTCTTGGCCCGGGACAGCGAACTGCACCGTGACGTGGCACTGAAGGAGATTCGGCCGCAATACGCGGACGACGAAGAGCTCCGCGCGCGCTTTGTGCTGGAGGCCGAAATCACTGGCGGCCTGGAGCACCCCAACATCGTGCCGGTGCATGGTTTGGGTAAAGATCAGGACGATCGGCCTTTTTACATTATGCGGTTCATTCGTGGCGAGAGCTTCCAGGAGGCGATCACTCGTTTTCATAGCAAGGAAACCGCGGCCAAGCCGCCGGGCGAGCGAATCTTAATGCTTCGCAAGCTCTTGGGATGCTTCGTCGACGTCTGCAACGCCGCGGCCTACGCGCATAGTCGGGGTGTGATCCACCGCGACCTCAAGCCCGATAACGTGATGCTTGGTCCCTACGGCGAGACGCTGCTGCTGGACTGGGGACTGGCAAAACTCGTGCAGCGCGATCAGCAGGCGGTATCCGCGCAGCAGAAGGCAAGCGAGCTCGCGCCCCAACCGTCCACGCTGCACCCGGCGGCAGCCGGCAGCCCGACTCCCACGCGCGTCGGCTCGATCGTCGGCACGCTCGGCTACATGAGTCCGGAACAGGCCGCCGGCTTAGTCGATCAACTTGGACCAGCCAGCGACATCTACAGCCTGGGCGCGATCCTTTACGCCGTGCTTACCGGGTCCGCCCCGTTCGGAGGCTCAAGCAGCGATCAGGTGCGGCAGCAGATTATCGCGGGCCGTTACAGGTCGCCACGGCAAGTCAATGCGCAAGTTTCGCCCGCCCTGGAGGCCATCTGTCGCAATGCCATGTCGCAGGATCCCTGTCAGCGCTATGCTACCGTGCGGGAGTTGGCCGACGACGTGGAAGCCTGGTTGGCGGACGAACCAGTGCGCGCCTGGCGCGAACCATGGGCAGCACGTACCGGGCGGTGGATCCGCCGCCACCGCACGCTGGTGGGGTCCGGCATGGCCGCCGTGTTGGCAGCGACCGTCAGCCTGACCATCGGCGTGCTGCTCCTGACCGCCGCAAACGAGCGCGAGCACGCCGCCAAAATCCAGGCCGAAAAGCAGCGGCAACAAGCCCGTCAGAACTTCCAAATGGCCCGCGACGCGGTCGACAAGTACCTCACGCGCGTCAGCGACGACCCGCGACTGAAGGCGCACGACTTGGAACGCTTGCGCCGCGATCTGCTGGAAACGGCACGCGATTTCTACGAGCAATTCATTCGCCAGCAGTCCGACGACCCGGACTTGCGCGCGGCCTGGGCCTGGGCCCATTTCCGCTTGGCGTCGATCATGGCGGAGATTGGGTCGAAGCAGCGGGCGGCGGAATTGCTGCAACAGGCCCTGGGGACGTTTGCCGCGCTCGCCCGGGAACATTCGGAACGCGCCGATTACCGCTACGGCGAGCTTCAGACCCAATTGAATTTGGCCCGCGTGTTCTCCGAGATCACCCTTCCGCAGCAAGCCGCGGCGGCTTTGGCCTCGGCCCGCGAGCTGGCCGACGCGTTGCTAGCGCGCAACCCGCAAGATGCCGCCTACCGCGCGGCACTGGCGGCGGTATACAGCACCGCTGCGCGGCTGTGTATCGAGCGCAAGGACTACGGCCAGGCGGAAACCGAGTATCGCGCCGCGATCGACCTCCGCGTGAAGTTGCTCAAAGAGTCGCCCGCCGCGGCAGAGCAGCAAAGCCTCTTGGCCAGGGATGAAACGGGCCTGGCGATCCTTTACCGCCGGCAAAACCGCCGCGACGAGGCCACCAAGCTCCTGTTCTCCGCCGCCGACCGCCATTCGCGCCTGGTGGACGCGGATCGCGACGTGCCCGAGTATCTCATGGATCTAGCCAACGCCTGCGATAACCTGGCGACTTTTTATGGCGATGTGGCCGGGAATCCCCAACAGATCGAGGCCGCCTACCAACACGCCCTCGCCGTGCGCCGCCAGCTACTGCGAGCGCATCCAGAGGTGGCGCAATACCAGGCCGGCGTGGCGGGCAGTCATTTCAGCCTCGCGGCCTTGTACTGTCGCACCGGCCAGTTCAAGAAGGGGGAGCAGGCGTACTTGATCGCGCGGCAGATGTTTGAGCAGTTGGCGGACGAGCATCCCGACGTGCCCGATTATCGCGACACGTTGGGAGCAGTGATGAACAACCAGGCGCTCCTCTACCGCGCCCAGGACCGGCACGAGGAAGCGATTGCCGCGCTGAAGTCGGCCATCGATATCCGCCAGAAGTTGACCCGCGAGTCGCCCGACAGCCGGCACTACTTGCAGCGTCTGGGCTCCTCGTGCGTGAACCTAGGCGACACGCTCGGCGCAAAGAACCGAACCGAGGAAGCCGACGCCGCTTACCGGCAAGCGGCGGGCGTCTACGAAAAGCTGACAGCCAAGTTTAGTCGAGACATGGACGCGGTGCTCGAACTGGGCTCGCTCTACTGCAAAATGGGTCAAATCGCCCTAGAGCAAGGGAAGCCCCAGAACGCCCTGGTGCCGGTCGAGAAGGCCCAGAAGCTCATCCAGTCGCGATCCTCCACCGAACGGAAGCTGCCGGGTGCGAAGGCAGTCTTGCTCTCCGCACTCTGGTGCCAGGCCGGGGCGTGCGCCGCGAGCGGCGATTACGCGGGTGCTGCCGCCGCGGCCGGGGAACTGGCGCCGTCTTGTAAGAAACAAGGTGCGGCACTGTACCGTCTGGCTGCGGTTTGGGCCATGGCTTCGACCGCGGCAGGCAAGGATGCGAAGCTCAGTCCGACCACGGGATCGCGGCTGGCGGAACAATACGCGGCCGCCGCCGTCGCAGCACTCGCAGACTGCCGCGACACCAGCTTCTTTAAGGACGCAGGCCAGGCGAAACTCCTCCTTGAGGATTCCAAGTTGGAAGGGCTCCGAGGCCGGGAGGATTTCAAACGACTCTTGGCGCGGCCACCCGCGCCCTAGCCGACCTGAAAGCGATTGCGCCGTGGCACTTAGTACCGGCGCAGAAATAACTGTCGTGTTTTGCCCACTCGCCGAGCGAGGGCAGACGGCACACGGAGTGTGCCTGCTACTTTTCTTGCGACAGTTATTTCTGCGCCGGTCCTTAATCGGGCGGAACCCGGTCGCAACACCTCACTCTCGCTCCTTCCAATCCTCCGGTAAGAGGTCTCGCACCAGGTCGATCAACCCCAAGTCCGCCAATTCCTCTTCGATCTTCTCCGGCGAGGGTTCCTGCATCGTACCGGCCAGTTCGCTGATGAGCAGATCGACAAACTGCAAGCGGGCGCGGCGGAGTTTTTGTCTCAGGGCATCGGCGCGGAGCGGCTTGCCGGTTTTCTCTGCAAACTTCTGGGCAAGCTCTTCCGAAGTGTCGTCGGGAAACTCTGCTCGGAGCTTCAGCAGGGTGTAAGCCAACGTGTCGGGCTGGCGGCGCTGCTGCTGCTGCATGGCATTCCAGACAAGATCCAGCACGCTAGTTCGCCACTCGGTTGTCCAGGCGAGGTCTTCCGCCGGATCGTCGCCGCCCTCGAGTCCTCCGACGTCGAACTCGACACTCCGCCGCTGCTTTTGCCGCCGCCAGAAACTGCGGATGGTGTTGCGAATTGCGGTCTTGAGGAAATCCCGGAATCGGCCGCGCGCCGGATCCGCGCCCGCAAAACCGCCCGACAGGAGTCGCGTGAGGATGTCTTGGGTCAGGTCGTCCGCGTCGGAGTCCCTGCGAACAATCCCACCCACGTAGCGACGCAGGGCAGGACGGTAGCGAAGTACCAAGGCGTTCCGCGCCTCGACGGAACTGGCCAACGAACCCTCGTGTGCCCGGCGCAACATGGTCCAGCGCGTTGAAATCGCTTCCAGCCGTTCAGGATCATGGGCCGACATGGCGTTGCCTCTTCGGATGTCCAACCCAACAATGCATCGGCTGATCTTCCCAACCAAGTCCGGTCATTTTACGCATGCTAAGGCTTTCGAGACGGGGTGGAATGCTCGTTCCGGCGGTAAATGTCACAAATCGTTACGCCATTTGTACAGGAAGAGGAACGCCACCGCAAGCCACCATGGAGAGTCAATTGGCACCAAGTATCTTGGCGGAGAGCCGGAATTTGGGATCTCGGTATCCCAACGGGATTCTGTCCGCTAGAGGACATAACGCCTTTGGCGTAAGGGAGGTGGGGACAGGTTTCCCAGGGTAAAAACGACAACTACGATCAAGGCCCGGGTTGGTTTGTGCTGCCCCTGACGATTTTGTGGCGTTCCCGCTTCAACTTGTCGCTTGAAATCTCGTTAAAGTCTTGTTTTTTGTTCGCGTAATTGGTATGGACCGGTTATCATGGAACAAGGTAAGTAGTCGTCCAAAAACAACTTGTGGTGCGGGTGTCTCGCCTGCACGTGCAGCCGGGACGGCCGCACCACAAAGTGCTGGACAGGTGCTAAGAGGCGCAAATTCCGGAGTAAAAAACGTGGCGTTTTGGATTTTCATCGTCGTGGTTGCACTTTACGCGGCAGCGACCGGGTATACGGATCTGCGGATGCGGCGTATTCCCAACTATCTGACCGTCCCCATGGCAATTACCGGTTTGGTCTGTTCATTGCTTCCCTTGCCGGGGTATCCTACGACGCTCCTAGACTGCCTGCTCGGCTTCGCCCTCGGTTTTACGATTTTCTTTATCCCATTTTTGCTGGGAGGCGGTGGGTCGGGAGACCTCAAGCTGGTTGCGGCACTTGGTGCATGGCTAGGGTGGATTCATTTGTTAATCGGTTTGGCATTTGCCTTGATTTTCGCCCTGGTGGTAGCCTTCGTGGTCTGGACAACCAGTTTCTCGGCCGGCAGCGGCAAAGCCAAAGCCAAAAAGATTCAAAAACCGGTCGATCGTGACAAGAATATAAAAACCAAGTTTCGCCGCAAAAGGGCCGTGCGGTTTGCAATTCCCATGGCCCTAGGCACCTGGTGCGTTCTGGGATTGATGATCTTGAAACATTTTACGCCGGAATGAATTCCGTCCACCCGAAAAACGGAGCCAACGGAATGAATTCCGTTTTACGGAGCCAATGGAATGAATTCTGTTTTACTGACTGCGGTATTTGTAGCGACACCCGGGTGCCTTTTGCATGGAATCGTTTAGGAAGGCCGAATTAAGATAGGGAATCCTCTTATTAATTGCTTGCTAAAATGGGATAGGTGCGTAATAATGAATAGAAAGAGGAGGGGGGTTCTAACCATGGAATTGATGTTAGTCCTTCCGATTCTTTTGATTGTCCTGCTGGTTCTCGTGGAGATTGGAACCTACCTGCTTGCCGCTCAGGCAATCCAAGGAGCGGCCATGGCGGGTGCTCGGGAGGCGACGTTGCCCGGTGCGACCGACGATCGTGTGAGGTCGGCGGTCGTGGGGGCGTTGGCCGGCTGGTCCTATGCAAAAAAACTGGGGCCCGATGATATTCAGATGGTTGATTCGCCCCTTGAGGGTAGTGTAAGTGTTGCGGTATCGGTGGATGCGGCCCAAGCGGCTGTGAATCCACTGGCCATGGTGCCCGGGCTTGATCTGAGAGGAAAGAAGATTACCGCCATGTTCGTGATGCGTAAAGAGTGATGGGCTATCCGGAAAACCTACCTCTAGTTTCTCGACTTTCTTGGACAGCCTCCAAAAAAATCCGTTAAAGTGGGTCGCCAATGAGGTCCATTAGACCGCAAACCGTCACGCTCGCCGTCTTGGCCATCTTGTTTGGCCTAGGTGCCGCCTGGGCGGCAAAGCAAATCCTGCTTGCCAAGCAGCCGCCGCCTGAGCCGGTCGCTGAGGCACCGCCGCCTCCGATGGCTACCCTGTTGGTTGTGCAAAGCAATTTGGTTGCCGATGCGCGAATCCGCGAACAAGACGTGGGGCAGGTAGCAGATTCGTTGGAGAAGCTGAATAAGAAGAATGTTCCGCTGGATAAGGTATTCAAATCCAAGCAGCAGGCCGTTGGCCGGATTCTCAAAAAATCGAAGCCTGCCGGTTCGTGGTTGACCGAAGAGGATTTTTACGAATTGGGCAAAGGACCGCAACTCAAGCTCAAAGAGGGGCATCGCGCGATCACGCTGCGGGTCGACGATCCGGCCATTTCCAGCAGCATCATCCGTACAGGCTGCCTGGTTGACGTGATCCTGACGACCGAAAATCCCGATGACTCCACCAAGCTGACGCGACGGCTGGTGTCCGGAGTTGAAGTACTCAGCCCGCCGGTTAGCGATGGCGGAGTGCCAAACTCGGTGACCTCGGTTTCGGGGAAGAGCTACCTCGTACTGTCGGCAACGCCGGAGCAGGCAAATCGCTTGGCCCTGGCCCAGCAGATGGCTGGAACGATCAGCGTGACGCTTTGCGCGGTGCCCGACAGCAGTGACGGAAGCCGCATGGATTCCAAAACGGTGGATGCCCTGCTCAGTCACGGCGATTACCAACTTGGCGAGCGCGATTTGCTCAACTTGCCGCCGCATCCCGCACCGCCGCCACCGCCGGAGCGCACCATCGTCGAGCAGATCCGCGGGAACAAGATCGATTATGTGATTTTCACGGAAGATAATGTGCGGCTTTCCCAGGAGGAAGCGCGGCAAAACTCCTTGCCGACCGGTACCGCCAGTGCGGCAGCTCCGGCCTCGGGCAAAAAGTGCAAAACGTGCGGCAAGGGGAATGGGAAGGGAAAGGGTGGTGAATCGACCCCCAGTCCGACCCCCGCACCCCGCGGTTTCCGCGATACGCCGCCCCCCGAACCGCCGAGAGCGATTTAGTTTCCGTTGCAAGGAGATAGGTATTGTGCCGCGTTGCCGCCGTCGATTTTATGTTCGCCGCGCCTCCGTGACGGTTCTGGCCACGCTTTTGATCGTCGTTGGGGTGCTGCTGACGATTTTGGTGGTCGACGCCTCGTATCTCGTTGCCGTGAATCGCGGCATGCAGGACGTTTCCAGCATCATGGCCCTGGCCGGTGCCCCCGAGTTGCTCGATCCGAACCTTTTGCGGGATGCGGCGGGTCTGTCGGTGCCCAACCAAGCGGCAGCTCGAACCGCAGCCACCACCGTGGCCGACACCTATCGCCAGTACAATAACCGTGTCCTTCCCTCCTTGCAACGTGTCGACGCCGGCGACGTCGTCGTGCAAACGGGTTTTGTCGACGATGTGACGGTGCCCAAGTTGGAGCTCTCGTCGACCGAGCCGGACAACACCGTGTTCGTTTATGCGGCCCGCACCACCGGCGGCACCCATCCGGTGACCTATCCGGTCGATTTGGCGGGTACGAAGCGCATGATCGAGATTCGCGGCGGGGCCTATGCGACGCTCGACAACCTTGTCGTCGGCTTCCGGCCCGAGACCGCAATGGCCGCCCCGCTCATGCCTATGGGGATTCTCAGCATGGCGTGGACAGGCGAGCGGACGGCCGACAGCAACGGCAATGGCATCAACGAAATGGTCATTCGCTTGCAATCGGCTCATCCTCCGAGTGCTTCCTCCTATCCACCGCAACCCAATGGGGCACTGTTGTTTTACGGCGGCAGCATCACTCCAGAGGTGTTATCGCAGACGTTGCCGCGGCAGGTTGCCCAGGGACTTTTCCCCGCGGACCTGTCTTCCAGCGGATCGTTTGGGCCGGCAACTTCGGGTCTGCTCGCGCCGGTATTGGGCACATCCCTGGGCGATGGCGGCGATCCGGGTACGACGGCCATCGTGGCTGCATTTGCCGGCACGATCGGGCAGAAGCGGGTCTTTCCACTCGTGCAAGGGATGACCGGCGTGGGGACCGACGGCACAGGCATCGCCCAGGTTGAAGGCTTTGTTGCCTGCACGGTCCTGGGAGCCGAGGTGGTCGATAACCGCCTCACGGTCCGCGTCGAGCCATGCTACCTGATCCATCACACGGCCTGGACCGTGCCATCGGCGGCTGTCGATACCCCGGTTGGTTTACAGCGGAACTTATATATTTATAAACTGCGATTGTCGCGATAGAAAATTTCGTATTTGAACTGGAGGATGTTTGCATGAGGGCAGTCGTGGCGGGTGGAGAAATTCAACGGATCAACGAAGCGCGTCGGATCTTGCTCAGCGAAGGCTTGACTTGCGAGGCGGAGGACGTCGTCGGCTACGACTGGCTTCAGGATAGTCTGGCGGCGGTAAGTCCGGACGTCGTGCTGGTCTATTGCCACGGTGAGGGGCGCGAGGGCTTGGTGGCGATTCGTACGGCCCACCAACTCGTGGCTGGCTCGGTGCTGGCGGTCGGTGAGCCCGACGTCGCTCTGACGCGAGAAGCCCTACGTGCCGGGGCGAGGGAATATCTTGATATCAACAACCTTCGCCATGACTTGGCCGCAGCCCTGGCGACGATCGAAACGGCTCGTCCAGGCACCAGTAAACGGGGCCAGATCGTCACCGTCTTCTCTCCGGTTGCCGGGATCGGGGTGAGTACGATTGCCCTGAATCTTGCCGTGTCGCTGGCCAAGCTCCCTCCGCAGGCGAACGCAGGCAGGATGCCTACGCCACAGGACGCAGGCAAACAGGATGCAGACAAGATGCCTACGTTACGGGACGCGGGCGGGATGCCGTTGCAGGAGGAAGGCGTCGTGGCCTTGGTCGACATTACGCCGCCGCCGAGCGATCTCTCCTTGCTCCTGGACATGGATCCCAAGCATACGCTGGCCGATGTTCTTCGCCATCACGATCGGCTGGACCGCCGCCTCCTGGCCGGTGCCATGACGGCGCACCCGTCGGGCCTGCATGTGCTGCCGCAGGCCGGTTTCACGGACGATCTCCGCGTGCCGGAATTCAACCTGAGCCACGCCGTCATCCGGCAGATGTTTGTCCTGTTGCGCACCAGCTACGCGTTTATTGTGGTTGATCTGGGCCACGCCTTTTCCGAGGCCCAGATTGAGGCATTCCGGCTCTCCAACGTCGTGTTGCTGCCGGTCGTGGCCGACGTGCCGGGGCTGCGGCGCGTTCGCTGGATCCTCGATACGGCCGAATCGCGCGGCATCCGCCGCGACCGCTTCCAAATCGTGCTGAACCGTTACGGCGGCAAAAACCAGGTGGCAAAAACCAAGGTCGAAGATGCCTTGCACACCTCAATCCTGACGACGATCGCCGACCATGGACCCCTGCTGACCGCCGCGCGCAACGAAGGCGTGCCCGCGGTCGAGTTATCCGGCAAGGTTGCCGCGGTATTCAATTCGTTGGCGAAAACCATCCAGCGCAACTTGGCGGGAGTATCCGCATGAACCTGCCCTACCCCCAAGAGCACAGCGACTTGCCCGCCGGCAGTCAGGCATTGTCTTCCGGCGCGGAAGGTTTCGAGGGCCGGTTCCAGAAGCTGAAGACGCAGATTCACCGCGAGTTGCTCGATTCGATCGATTTGTCGCGGATCGGCACGATGGGCGATCTCCAGTTGCGGCGGCATGTGACCAGCCTTTCACAGCATATTTTTCGTAACCGTCCGCAACTCCTCTCAAAGATCGACGAAGAGCGGTTGATCGATGAGTTGATTGCTGAATCGTTCGGCCTCGGCCCGCTGGAACCTTATATGCAGGATCCGGAAGTGGCCGATATTCTCGTCAATGGGCCGCACGAGGTTTATGTCGAGCGGAATGGGCGATTGTACGAGACCAACACCGTTTTTGCCGACGACGAGCACCTGATGCAGATCATCCAGCGCGTGGTCAGCCGCGTTGGTCGGCGGATCGACAGTCAGTCGCCGATGGTCGATGCCCGCTTGGCAGACGGTTCTCGCATTAACGCCGTGATTCCGCCGCTTGCGCTCAACGGTCCCACGCTCTCCATTCGGCGATTTGGCCGCAACCCGCTGCAAATCGAGCAGTTGCAGGCCTACGGTTCGATCTGTCCGGAGATGGTGGCTGTACTCCGGGCGGTCATTGAGGGGCGGATCAACCTCATGATCAGCGGCGGCACCGGCTCCGGCAAGACGACGATGCTCAATGCCCTCTCGCCGTTCATTCCGGCCGACGAGCGATTGGTGACGATCGAGGACTCGGCCGAATTGCAGCTTCGCCGCAAGCATGTGGTGCGGATGGAAGCACGCATCCCCACCTCGGAAGGCATGGGCGCGGTGACGGCCCGCGATCTTGTGCGCAACGCCTTGCGCATGCGGCCTGATCGTATTATCCTTGGCGAAGTCCGCAGCGGCGAGGCCCTCGACATGCTCCAGGCGATGAACACCGGCCATGAAGGATCGCTGACGACGATCCACGCCAACGACGCCCGCGATGCCCTGTCGCGCTTGGAAGTCATGGTGGCCATGGCCGGGTTCGATCTGCCGATCAGCGTGGTGCGTCGCTACATTGCCTCGGCAATCAACGTCATCGTTCACCTCTCCCGCCTCAAGGGCGGCGTGCGGCGAGTGATGCGGATCGTGGAAATTGTCGATCTGGAAAACAACGAATATCAGCTTCGCGAGTTGTTCCGCTTTCAGCAAGCCGGATTGGACGCCCAGGGGCGAGCGACGGGGTGTTTCCATGTGTCGGGGAATGCGCCGGCCTTTTCGGATCGGCTGCGCGAACGTGGCATTGCCTTGGATGATGAGCTGTTTCGCGCTCGGGTGTTGGAGTGGAGCGGGGAGCGTGGAGCGGGGGGCGTGGAGCGGGGGGCGATGCCTACGCGACAGGAGGATTGCTTGTGAATCCGTACCTTCCGATTCTGCTCATCGTAGCCGCGTTTTCGGCGGGCATCCTCGCGGTTCTGGCCGTGGGCATGATCGTGCTTGGCCGCCGCTCGACGGCGGAGAAAATTGAGCGGCGGATCGGTTTGGAAGATGCCACGGCTGGCGAGGCTCCGGCGGAGATTCTTGCTCGAGACGCCGACGGATGGTTCGATCGCTACTTTTATCAGCTCCTCGCCGAATCGGGCCTTTCCATTTCGCCGTTGGCCGTCTTGATGCTCATGGTCGGCGTGGCTGCGGTAGTCGGTGGGATTGCCTTGGTGTGGACCGAGAGCATGGGGGGAGTCGTCGCCGCGGCCCTGGTCGGATTTTGGCCGCCGCTCCTCTGGATCCGTTGGGTCCGTGGCCGCCGCATCCGTGCCATGGAAAATCTCATGCCCGGAGTGCTCGATCAACTGGCCGACTGCCTGCATAGCGGCCAAACCTTGGAGCAGGCGGCCGAATCGGTCTCGCTTCAAGCGGCTTCACCTTTGAAAGAGGAATTCGGTCACTGCCTACAGTTATTGAAGATGGGGCAGTCGCCCGTTGCCGTGATGGACCGCCTGTCGCGGCGTATTCCGCTGCCGGAGTTTCGCCTCTTTGCCACGGCCGTCTTGGTGCATCGACAAACCGGCGGCAACCTCTCGCAACTGACCTCGCGGTTGGCTGTTTCCGCTCGCGATCGTCAGGAATGGCGGCGGCATTTGGGGGCACAAACCGTTGCGGGCCGCTATTCGGCCCTCGGGCTCGTTGCTTGCGGTATCATCGGGTTGGGGGTACTCAGCGCAAGCCACCCGGAGTATACCGGGTTCTTTTTGACGCATCCCCGGGGACCAACTTTCCTGGCGGTTGCGGTCGTGCTGGTGATCATCGGCACGATCTGGATATCTCGAGTGATTCGGATTGATTATTGACATGAAACGCCACCGTTTGAGTTATTGAGGAGGGCATCATGCCTACTGCTATCCCACAAGTTCAGAACGTGCTTGGCCTGTATGACTCGCTGGTGCTGGCGTTGATCTTCGCCTTCGTGGCCCTGGCGTTCTATCTGCTGGGTCGCTACCTCACGGGTCGGCCGCTACGGGAAGATGCCCGACTGAAGCAGATCTCGCACGATTCCCCCTATAACGGCGAGCCGGAAGCGGGAGTCTTCGGCAGTTGGGCACCGGCCTTGGCGGCGCAGCTCCCGGAATCCCAGGCCGAACAAAAGGAATTCCGCCAGATGCTCCGGCAAGCGGGTATCTACCATCCGCGTGCCTCGGAAACGATTTATGCCCTCCGCTTTGTCTTGTTGGTGGCGCCGTTGATCGTTGCCGGTATTCTGGCGGTGCTTGTGGACGGCAAGTACACGACACCGATCTTGGTGACGGGCGTGATCGTTGCGGCAATCCTGATGGTCATGCCGCGATTGTATGTCTACTTTCGCCGCCGCCGGCAGATGCAGAAGATTCGCGATGGATTGGCCGACGTGATCGATATGCTGGGGATGTGCGTCAGCGGTGGCCTGCCCCTGAGCGACGGCCTGGAGCAGGTGGCACGGCGAATGACGGCCTATCCCGAATGTGCGAATGAGCTTCTGCTGCTGAAGCGGCAGGCTGAATTGGGCGGCATCAAGCATGCCCTGGAGGATTTCACTCAGCGTGTGGACCTGCCTGAAGCATCGCAGTTGGCCAGTCTATTGCTGCGCAATACCAGTTTAGGCACGGAGCTGGTCGGCTCGCTCACGCTTCAGGCCGATCACCTACGATTGGCCCGGCGGCAAGCGGCCTTGACCGAGGCAAACAAGACGCCGGTCAAGCTGATCTTCCCCATCATGTTCTGTTTTGCTCCCGCAGTACTCCTTTTGTTGACCGCACCGGCCATCATGCAGTTGCAGGACTATCTTCGAGGCAGCACGAGTTCCGATACGATTAAGAATGTTATTTCTAATCAGCAACTCATGCCTAAGAAGTTCGTTTCGCCCGTGGGTGGATCGAAATAAAGGTTTGACTCGTCACGTACGATACGGCTTCTTGGCTTCATACAATTTGATGCGGGCGCGGATCTCCGCAGCGGCCTTATCTTTACCTCGGGTGACCGCTATATTTAGGGCACGGTCGGCGACAGCGAGGGCATCGGTAAAGCGACCATCCGCGGCGTATGCCGCAGCCAAGACATCCCAGTCGCTGTCGTCGGGGGAGGGAATCACCCGGCAAATATGTTCGGCCAGGGCCACGGCCCGAACGGGGTCGCCACCTCCGTTCGGAGCGGTCGTGGCCAGCACCCACGCGAGGTTCTCTTGCACCACGACGGCGTTGGGATTTAACTCCAAGGCGATTTCAAGATGCCCAATCGCTTCGCGCCAACGGCATTGGCCGGCAAGTAGCTTGGCAAGCTCGTTGTGAGACAGGGGGAAATCCGGCTCAAGATCCACTGCCCTTTGGGTGTAGGTGATGGCTTCTTTCACCTTTCCTTCCCTTGCTAACTCCATGCCGCGGTTGTAGTACGCCGTCGCGAAATCCGGCTGAATCTCGATGGCTCGGTCGAACATTGCACGGGCCTCTTCGCATTGGCCGTCTTCGGCCAGTGCTACGGCCAGATTGTTCAGTGCGAGGGCGTTCGCCGGCGTGCATGAAAGGGACCGGATCCAAAGTGTACGGGTATCGCGCCAGAAAGTGGTCTGCTGCCATGCCGCTACCAGCGACAGGCTCAAAATCAACGTCGCCACCGTGGCGACGGCCATTCGTATCGGCGGCCAGCGCAGCACCGCGCTCCGTACCGTCCAGGCTAGGGCGATGTAAATGCCGATCAGGGGGAGGTAGGTATAACGATCCGCCATGGCCTGGCGGCCGACCTGTAGGATGCCGATGACCGGAACGAGCATGCCGACATACCAGAGCCAGCCGACCAGCAGATAAGGGTATCTTCGTCTCAGGTATACGACGGCAAACGAGATTCCTGCCAACAGAACTACCGCGCCGATTAAGGCAGGCAACGAGGCCAATTTCCCGAAGTTCGGGTAAAAAACCGCCAGGTTTTGGGGCCAGACGGCCAGCTTCAGATAGGCTGCGTAAGAGACGACGGCGTTGGGCAGGCGGAATGCGAGCGGCAACCGGTCAAACGACATGATCGCTTTCTTCTGGGCCAGGATCGTTATCGCGCATGAAGCGGCCGAGAGGACCAGCCAGGGCATTTTCTCCATCAAGAGGGGAACGATTGGCGGCAGACGGTTCTGAGATTCGTCCTCGCCCGGCTCGTCGTCAGCCTGGCTCTGGGTTTTGCGGAATCGACCGAGTGGCCAGTAGTCCAAGAGCAATGCCACGAACGGAAGCGTCACCAGCATCGGCTTGGCCATCAGCCCGAGGATAAACAAGAACGTCGCAAGAACATAGCGGCCCAAGGGCTGACCGCGACGGACATAGCTTTCGTACGCCAGGAGCGTGAGAAAGAAGAATAGCCCGCCGAGAATATCTTTCCGCTCCGCCACCCAGGCTACCGATTCCACGCGCAGCGGATGGATGGCGAACATCGCTGCGACAAAGGCACTGGCCCAGAATGTGTTGCTCAGTCGCCGCAACAATACCAAGAGCAGACAGGCCGAGATACCGTGCAGCACGAAATTCGTCGCGTGGTGCCATCCTGCGTCAAGGCCGAAGCACTGACAGTCCAGTATATGGGAGATCCACGTTAGCGGATGCCAATTCGACGCATGCGTGTGCGCGAATGCCCACCACACGCCGCGGAAAGTCAGGCCGCGGGCAACAAACGGATTCTCGTAAACGTAGTCGTTGTCGTCGAACCCGACGAACTTGAAGTGGGTTGTCTGCCCGAAAACGGCATAAACGCCGAGCAGGATCATGCCGCCGACGAGAAGATTCTTGCCGAGGCTGGAGGATGACGAGGTTGGCATGGACTGTTTCAAGATCGAGAAATATTATCGTTCGGCCCGGTGGAACAACTGCCGTCGAACCTCGGCGAGCCACGCCGCGGAAGGAAGCCCATAGGGGCGGAACTTCTCCATCTGGCCGTGACCGCCATCGTAGAAGATGGCCCGATGCACGCCCAGCCGTGCCGCGTCGGGTGAGTCCATCAGGCTGCTGCTGTCGGTTGCGTTCATCTGGAACAAGACCCGCAGGTCGAAGTCGCGGAGGCTCTGCCGATCCAGCAATCGGTTGACCGTGGCGTAGGAATCGCACCAGGCGATGGTGTGAATCCCGCAGGCGGGGCCGTCGCGGAGGATCGTGCAGAACATCTTTCCGGGCGTGGCCGGTTTGTCATCCTCGCGACCGAAGGAAAAATCATCCTCTTTGCGAAAATCCCGAAACCGCCCCAGATTGTAAATCAGAAAGTAGATGGATGGCAAGCCGTCTTGGCCTTCCTGCTGACGGTGGACCAGTTCCACGAAAAGCTCGCGGAGAACCTCCGGGGCCTCGCGCAGGCCGCCGACCGTGGCGTCGTGGGGCAACACATCCACCACCCGTTGCCAGTAGCCGGCCTCCGGGGCCTCGGGCCGCGTGCCGTCAAGAATGCGAAACCGCACGCGTAGGTCGGGCTTTCCAGCCTGACCTGTATCTCCGATGTCAGGCTGGAAAGCCTGACGTACGTAGGCATGTTGCGCGGCTAGACCGATCAATCCTGTGGCCATCACGCCGAGGCTGGCTTCCTCGCGATGTCCGGCCAAGAGCAGGTTGCTGCCTGCCTGCCGGGCGAAGACCGCAGCCGTCGGCCCCTTGATGGCCACGGCGGAGCCGAGCCAGAAATGCGGTTCCGTACACGATTCAGGCCAGACGGCGGCAGCCAAGCTGGCTTGCAACTCGGAGTTTTCGCCCTGATCGGCGGGAACATTGCCCTCAAAGACAATCGGCGGCGGCCGGCGAAGATTCCGGCGGCCGCTGAACTCGGTCAGGCGACGGAGGTATTCATCGCGTTCGTCGTCCGAGAGCCAGACGATCTGGAAAGGATGATTTCCTTCAAAAAGGCCGTTGGCGTCGTTGTAGATCGCTTCGCCCGGCCGAGTGAGCAGGCGGGCGGCCGTGTTGTCTTCACTGAGGATCAGGTGGGCGTCGGCCTCGCTGCACTGCAAGGCAATTCGCACCGCCATCTGGCCGATGGTACTGCGGGCCAGCGAATAGGCCCCGCCCAGCGTTTGCGAACCCAGCAGCACGTGGATGCCAAAAGCACGGCCTTGCCGCACGAGGCGATCCAAAAGCAATGCAGATTCTTGCGCGATGCGATCATCCTCGACGAACAGTTCCTGAAACTCGTCGATCATCAGCAGGACGCGGGCCAGCTTCTCATCGGGCTGGGTATTGCGGAACCCCTTGAGGTCCTGCACGCCCAGCCGCCGAAACTGATCGCCGCGAGATCGCAGCTCGGCGTCGAGCCGTTGCAATACGCTCAAGCCGAACTCCCGTTCGCTCTCGATGGCGATCACTCGGGCGTGCGGCAACAGATACCGCGCATAGGCCTTGAATTCCACGCCCTTCTTGAAGTCGACGAGGTAGAGCTCGATCTCGTCGGGACTATAGCGGAGGGCCACGTTGGTGATCAGCACATGCAACAGCGTTGACTTGCCGGAGCCTGTCTTGCCGGAAATGAGTACATGCTGTGATGTGCCGCGGCCTAGGTCGAGGTTCTGGAGTTTCATTGCGCCGGCACGACCGAGGGGGACGTCGATGCCGCTGCGGCTGTCGTAGGTCCACCAGGCATCTTCGGTGGGAATGACGCAGTGGAAAGGCACCTCGACGCGGCCGGCGTCGCGGACCGCGTGGCCCACGGCTCGCACGATCTCGGTGAACCGCTCGGGCGGCGGTGGGGCGTCGAGCGTCACGGGGGTGGTGCCATATTCAGGATGCTTCCAGACAAACTGCCCCTTCTCCGAACGCAGAAGCAAAGCCCCCGAGTCGAGATCGGACACGCGCACATTATGCGGCGTTGCGAGCGTGGAATCGACGCCCAGCAAGACGAACACGCCGCAACGGGCCCCGCTGGCCACGATGCTTTTCAGTCGCTGCACGGCCGTCTCGGTGAAGTTTGCCGGAAAGTTAGCAATCACCAGGACACGGTAAGGCTCGGCCATCTCGCCGGCGAAGGCGTTGTATTCCAAGATCGAATCGAACTCATTGCGAAGATAGACCTGGATCACGTTCTCCATGTGCTGCGTCAGGTCGGCGAGTCGTTGTTCGATGTGATCGGAGTCGGTCCAGATACGGCTAGAAACGAGTTGTTCGTCGAAGTCGGCCAGATGCATGAAGGCGGAAAAATTCTCGCCCAAGCCAACGGGGTCGAAGATTGTAAAGCGGATCTTGCCGGGTGGGATCGAGGTCAGTAGCCGCAGCATCGAAGCCTGGATCGACTCAATCGCCTTGGGCCGCCCGGCCTCACCTGCCTTCAGCAAGAGAAGCGAGTGATCGGGCAGGGGCAAAAGCAGAGGCAGGATAAACTCCGTGGCCGGCAGCTTCAGGCGCGGGTCTTCGGGAATGCCGCCATGGATCTTGGATAATTGTACGTTGATTTGCCCGAAGCGGATGGCTGCCGGCATTTCGGAGGGGGGCGTCCACGACGGCGCATCGGCCGCATGCCAGTCAGGAAACAACCGCTCGCAGTTCTTGCGGATGGATTCCACTGCTTCGACAAAGCGAGCGACGCCGGCGTTCCATCGCTGGGCCATCTCGTTCCACTGGTACTCATGCTGGGCCTTGCTGGCGGCGAGGGCCCGCTGGCAGGTCTCGCGCAAAGCGGCCGACTGGGCCAGGTGGCGGCTTTCCACTTCGCTCAGCAGCGGAGGATATTTTGCATCGGCTTGCTGCAATGCCTGATCGCGGGCGGACTGAATCGCGGCCAGCCGTGGCGGGTAGTTGGCCTCGATCTCCGCAGTCTGACGCTCCCGCTGTGAAAGGCTCGCTCCCATCGCGGTGAAGAGCTTTTCGTTGGCTCGGCCGATTTCGGCCACTTGGCGGGAATCGATGGCGGCTAACAATCGCTGGCAGTCGCCTTTGGCCATCTCCAACGTGGAACTACGATCCAGGCCCGCCTCGAGCATCGTCCGCCGCAGGGCCAGGTAATAATCGGCACACCGCCGCCGTGCCAAAAGATAGACCGGCACACCGACGGAAACGAAGAGGAAGAAACTTGTCGCGGCACTGGTCATGACCCAGCGGTCGTAGTTACCCCATCCCAATAAGGCACCGGCCGGCACGGTCATGACGCCCCAAAGCAACAGAGCAATACCCATCGGCCGCAAACCTTGAACGAGTCGCGGCATGAACTGGCTGGCCAGGGCATGATATTGGGTCCGGGCCATATCCAAGGCATGGCAGAAACGGCGCACGGGGTGCCGCTCCAGCAACATGCTGACCGGCTGCGGATCGACGAAGTCGCGCCACTGTCCCCAGCGGTTCAGAAGCGAGACGGCCTGGTGATGGATTGTTTGCAGCTCCTGCCAGCGCGATTCCAACTGGGCCTGGATCTCTTTCAACTGCACCCCCGAACCGCCTTTGGCCGCTTCGGCAATGGTGCTTGCATCCCATTGGGCGTTCTGCATTTCTTGTTCGGCCGCGACCTTCTCGTCCTCGAATCGCTCGGCGATGTCCTGCCGTGCCTCTTCATATTGCCGCAGCACCGTGGCGTGTTCGGTCTCGAATCGCTCGATGGCCGTGTTACGCAACGCGGCATCCTCCGCCTCGGCAGCCGCTTTCTCCTCTCGATAGCGGGTGGTCAGTGCTTCCTGGGCCTCCTGATAAGCCTTTTCGGCCGATTCCGTGCGTTCTTGAAAGTCGGCCGCGATGGCCTCCTCTGCCGGCACTCGCTCGGCCGCGAGGCGACACAAGTCGGCAAGAATCTGCTGCGGTCCGTCTGGTGAGAAAGGCTCGGTCATCATGCGGTCTCAGGAATTTTCATCGTGACACTGTCTTTCGGCTGTATTCAGCACCTCGGACAGTCGGTGGATGGCGTCAACCATCGCCTTCAATCGCGGCTCAATCGGATCCAGGTAGGTTTCCACGAATCGGGTGTAGGCTTCGTCGGACCAGGCATCGCCGATCTCGGCCGCCTTGGTTTGCAGCACCTTCAAAGTTAATTCTAGCTTGGCCGCTCCCCCCGTCAGATCCCAAAGTCTCATGGAGTACCC
>Ga0194057_10000408_pt1 | contig 22031 bp, 28 predicted proteins | sample SepL4415m_MetaG_FD_155474 | JGI IMG/M metagenome (GOLD analysis project Ga0194057, IMG submission 155474) | Anoxic zone freshwater microbial communities from boreal shield lake in IISD Experimental Lakes Area, Ontario, Canada - Sep2016-L442-15m | ecosystem: Environmental > Aquatic > Freshwater... | reverse complement strand
CTGATGGTCACCCTCGCCGTGGGAGTGCTGTTCTACGTCCGTAAGCGCAAGTGGCTGTAGATCCCGGGGCAGGGCGTCAGATCATGTGGGCGCCGTGGAGGATGGCCTACGTGTCGGCTGAGAATGGTGACGAGCATGAGGGTCCGGGTTGCATCTTCTGCGACCTCCCGGCCCAGGACGATGACGTGCGCACGCACATTCTCGCCAGGGGTGAGCACTGCTTCGTCATCCTCAATGCCTACCCATATGCGAGCGGACACCTGATGGTCGTGCCCTACGCGCACCTCGATCGGCTGACCGACCTCCCAACGCACGCCCTGATTGAGATGATGGAGTTCGCCCGCACCGCCCAGACCGCACTCGACGGGGCCATGCACCCGCATGGCTTCAACATCGGGATGAACCAGGGAGCGGCGGCGGGAGCTGGCATCGCCGACCACCTGCACCTGCATGTGGTGCCCAGATGGTCCGGGGACACCAATTTCATGACCACAATCGGAGATCTTCGCGTCATGCCGCAGCACCTCGATGAGACATATGCCGTCCTGCGACCGGGGTTTTCGGCGTGACGCTCATCCCGGAGGTGTTCAAGGCGTACGACATCCGCGGCCTGTACGGCACGGAGATCGACGAGGATGGCGCAGAGCGCATCGGCCGGGCATTCATCGCCGTCACCGGCGCGGTGCGCGTGGCCGTGGGACACGACGTGCGTCTGTCATCGCCTTCAATGACCGCGGCATTCATCCGTGGTGCGCTGTCAGCAGGCGCAGATGTCACCTCGCTGGGGCTCGCCGCAACCGAGATGGTCTACTTCGCGGTTGACGAGGGTGGCTACGACGCCGGCGCCATGATCACGGCAAGCCATAACCCGCCCGAGTACACCGGGGTGAAGATGGTGTCGGCGGGAGCCCTCCCGCTCTCCGGCGACACGGGCATTTCCGAGGTGGGCCGCCTGGCCCGGGCAGGGGAACCCGCCCCCGCCGCCGCACCCGGCACCGAGACCACCGATCCCGGCCTGCTGCACCGCTTCGTTGACCGGTGCCTCACCTTCGTGGATCCATCGGCCATCACCGGCCTGCGTGTGGTGCTCGACGCAGCCAACGGCATGGCCGGGCTCTACCTCCCGCCCGTGCTCAATCGCATCGACATCGATGCGGTGCCGTTCTTCCTCGACCCGGATGGGCGCTTCCCTCACCACCTGCCCAACCCTTTGCTTGAGGAGAACCGGGCGTTCATCGAGAAGGCCGTTGTGGACAACGGCGCCGATGTGGGAATCGCCTGGGATGGCGACGCCGACCGCTGCTTCTTCATTGACGAAAATGGCGGGTTCGTCGCAGGCGACTTCCTCACCGCACTGCTTGCGCGCCACATCCTCGAACGCAATGGCGGCGGCACCGTGGTGTACGACCTGCGTGCATCGTGGGCGGTTCGCGACGCCATTCTCGCCGCCGGGGGTCAGGCCGACGAGTTCCGGGTGGGGCATGCCTTCATCAAGCGCCGCATGCGCGAGATCGATGCCGTATTCGCCGGGGAGGTCAGCGGCCACTACTACTTCCGCGACTTCTCATTTGCCGACACGGGGCTCATCCCGGCGCTGATGGTGCTGCAGATCCTCGCCCAGTCCGACGAGCCGCTGTCGCAGATGGTGGCGGCCCTTCGCGACAAGTACCACATCTCCGGCGAGATCAACTCGACCGTTGCGGATGCCGGAGCGGCGATCGACCGCCTTCGGGCACACTATGCGGACGGCCATCAGGCCGAGGTCGACGGGTTGTCCGTCGGGTACGACGACTGGCACTTCAACGTGCGCTCGTCCAACACCGAACCCCTCCTGCGGCTCAACCTTGAGTCACTGGTGTCGGAAGCGGATATGGAGCGAAAGCGCGATGAGGTACTTGCGATAATCAGGGAGGGTTGAACATGGCCGAGATCGAGATCAACGGTGAGATGCACCGGCTGCTGGTTGACCATGACCTGTGCATGGGCACCCGTGTGTGCATCGCACGCCTGCCGGGCGTGTTCTCAGTGGATGACGACTCCAACCTGTCGTCCGCCAGCGATGACGTACTTGACCCGGCGATCATTGCCGCGGTCCGTGAGGCAATTGACGACTGCCCCCAGGGGGCCATCCGCCTGGAGAAGCTGGGCTGACCCCCGCACCCGCTGATGCGCGCGCCGCGGTCATTCGCGGCCGCGCAATTGTCGTGCGCTACCAGCGCGGTGGCGCAGCGGCGGTTGACGGCGTGGACATCGACCTGGCCCCCGGCAAGGGCCTGGTGGTGACGGGCGGTCGCGGGTCGGGCAAGTCGTCGCTGCTGCGTGCGGTGATGGGTCTTGCAGGCCCCGGCGGGGATACGACCGTGTTCGGTGCCCGCCCCGGCAATCCGGACGCGCTGCGGCGCATCGGCTGGGCACCGCAGGCATGGCCGTTCACCTATGGAGTGCGCACCGGGGAGGCAATCGGCATGGTGGCGGCACTCAAGGGCTACGGCCCCGAGGAGGCCGCACGGGCAATGGATGAGGCCGGATTCACGGCCCCCGCAAAGTTCGCTCCCCTGCTGGAGATCGAAGAGGCGCGCCAGGCATCGCTGGCCTGCGCGCTCATCGGTACTCCTGATCTTCTGGTGCTCGACGACCCCTGGGAGTTCACCCAGACCGACACGGCGATCCGCCGGGCCCTCGATCGTGGGGCTGCCGTGTTGGTGGCATCGTCCGACCCGGGCGGACTTCCCGGCATTCTCGGCGTGTCCATCACGCTCAAGGATGGGCGGCGCGTATGAGCCCCACCAGCGCCCTGTCCATTATCAGCAGCGTCGAATTTCGCGCCATCATCCGACGCCGCTGGTTCCTCGTCACCATCGCCGTCGGTGCGGCCCTCATCGTGACGGGCACGATTTTCGCCGGTGGCCGGGACGGCGTCCCGCGATTTGATGCCCTGCGCGCGTGGACCCTTGCCGTCGAGGTGATCGGCGGTCTCGTTGTGAGCGCGTGCCTCGGGGCCAGCGTGGCCAATCGCGATGCCGATGGCGGCTGGTTCGGACTGCAGGTGGCCACGGGCACCACCCGGGCCGTGGTAACACTTGGGCGTGTGCTCGGTCGCGTACTGGTACTGGTGGCGACATTCGCGGTGTGGATGGCGCTGGCATGGCTCTGCGGCCTGCTCATCGGCAACGGCTCCGACTGGCCACTGGTGGTCACGGGGTTCGCCGGCATGGGCAACATGCTCGTGGTGCTCACCGTGGCTGCCCTGTGCAGCGTCGCGCTGGGTCCCGTGTCATCGGGGGTGATGGGCGTGCTCGCATACATCTTCTCCCAGGCGCTCGTGAACATGTCGTCGGCAGCCGAGGCCGGCGTAATCGGCACATCGTGGTCGGGTCTCATCAGGTCGCTCTATCTCATCTTCCCGCGCGGCATTGTGTCGCCACTCGTCGCCGACCTGCAGGCCCGCGATGTGGCGGGCCTCGCCGCCCCGCGCGTTGAGGTGAACGGCAACATCGTGTTTATCCAGCCCGCGTCGTGGGCCACGGTCATCTGGACGCTCGGCTGGTGCGTGGTGCTGGCGCTGGCAGCGGCGGGCGCCATGCGCCGCCGTGCACTCTCCTAGCGACCCGTGCTTACATAGACGTACGGCCTCGGCGGAGCCACCGCTGGCCCCCAGAGGGAGTCCTCTTTTGCCTCGCCATCCCCTGAGCCGACGCGCGGTGCCCCTCGCACTCGCATCCACGGCTGCCATTCTCGTTTCTGCGGGGACCGGCCTTGCCGGGATGCCCGCCGCATCATCCACCGTCAGCGGTCCACAGCAGAGCGTGTTCGTGGAGCCCGACGACGGGGGCGTGACGATCATCAACGCCATCAACTCCGCGCGCACGAGTGTGGATGTCGTGAGCTACGACTTTGGTGGGCCGAACGTGGTGGGCCAGCCGGGTGCGGAGGGCGCCCTCATGCGGGCCGTGGAGCGCGGTGTGAACGTGCGGGTCATCTTCAACTCGGGAATGGTTGACCAGAACTGCTTCGGCCTCGCCGCCGACAGCCAGGCCATCTGCGCATGGAACCCAAAGGCCGACACGGCCTACGCCACGCAGGCGTCACTCGAGGCTGCTGCGGCCATGCCGGGAGCCGGGAAGGTGCGGGTGCAGTTCTCATCGCAGAACTTCCAGATCACGCACCAGAAGACGATCATCATCGATGGCGCCGATAAGAACGGCAAGGCACTTCCCACTGGCAAGCTCCCGCGCGCCGCCAAGGCCCTGGTGATGACCCTCAACCTTCAGGCCTTCCCCTCGCTGTGGGGACAGCGCAGCGTGAGTGAGTACAACGCCACCACAAAGCGCAAGGCGCTGACGGTCGTCAACCCGGACTACCTGACCAACCCCGCAGGCGCCTGTGCACTGGCCGAGGCGTCGGCCGGCGGCCACCAGCCGTGTGGCGTGGAGTGGGCGGCCCGTGACTTCGGAATGGTGGTCACCATGCCGGCGCTCATCAACCGCATCGAGTCGGTATTTACGAGCGACCAGCGCTGTGACGGCGCATCAGTCACGAACAATCTCCTGAAGACAACGATGCCCGACACGTGGTCGAACGGAACACTGCAGGCCAACCACCTGTATCCCAACGCCGCCACCGGGGGGTACCAGACCTCAAGCACGCTCCAGAAGAGCCCGCAGGGCAACGACCGCTCGCGACAGCTGGGGCTGATCAACCACGCCACCAAGCAGCTTCTCGTCTACAACGAGGAGATGCAGGACCAGCAGGTGATCAACGCGCTGGTTGCCGCCGCAAAGCGCAAGGTGGATGTGCGGGTCGTGATGGCCGGACAGGTGAATGGTTACAACAGCTGGGCAGTGGGCTTCAATCAGCTCACGGCGGGTGGCGTCAAGGTGTATCTGATCGACGACACCACGCCTGGAAGCCTCTACGTGCACGCGAAGGCCATCATCAGCGACGGCCGCGACGGGTTCCTCGGGTCTGAGAACTTCGGGACGGCATCGATGAACTGGAACCGTGAGCTCGGGGTGATGTTCACCGCACGCTCCCACCCGGATGAGGCCACGTACCCGAGCCTGCCGAGCAAGCAGGGAGTGACGTCGATCACCAACGCCTTCTGGAGCGACATGGCCAAGGCGATGGCACAGGACGGTTCGTGGCCCGTGGCCAGCATCGTCCCCGTCCCCGAGGCCAGCTATCCCAAGAGCCCGGTCCTCAATGACTTCCCGATGGCATGCCTGAGGCCGGTGGGCGGCAACCTGTTCACGCCGGCCCTGCCGCAGCGCACGCTGCCGCCGCCCGCTGAGGAGCAGCCGGCCAGTTGATTGCACGACCCAGCACGCCCCGTCCGGGGGCCGGGCAACGCGGCTACGCGGAGACCGGCTCCCGGACCATGCGCTCGTAGAGCGTGTCCCGCTCCAATGGCTGCTTGCCCCCGGCACGCACCAGATCGCAGATGCGGTCCTGGGTGAGCCCGAGCGGGGTCTGCACGGTGGTGGCGTGCGCGATGCGCTCCTCAGTGAGGGTGCCCGAGAGGTCGTCGAGTCCGTAGGTGAGGGCCTCTGACGTGATCTCCTCGCCCAGCATGACCCAGTGCCCCTTGATGTGCGGGAAGTTGTCGAGCACCAGGCGCGACACGGCGATCGTGCGCAACTTCTCCTCGCGCGAGGGACCAGGCAGATAGGCGAACTCGGTATTGCCGGGCAGGAACGGCAGTGGGATAAATGCCTGAAAGGCGGCCGGCTGGTGCTCGCTGAGCGCCTCATCCTGCACCTCGCGAAGCTGCACCATGTGGTCCACCTTCTCGGCCGGCGTCTCAAAGTGGCCGAAGAGCAGGGTGGCGTTGGTGCGCATGCCCATGCGGTGGGCGTCGCGGTGAACCTCGAGCCATGTGTCTGACCCGACCTTGCGATCGGCAATGATCTTGCGCACCCGGGGGCTGAACACCTCTGCCCCGCCACCGGGCATGGTGTCGTGCCCAGCGGCCATGGTGCGCTCGAGCGCCTCGCGGTGATCCACCTTGGCCAACTTGGCGCAGAAGTCGATCTCCACGGCGGTGAGCGCGGTCAGTGCCACGTGCGGCAGGCTGGCCTTGAGCTCACGGAAGAGTTCCTCGTAGTACTCGAGGGTGAACTCCTTGGTCATGCCACCCACGATGTGCAGCTCGGTGATTCCGAGATCCGAAAGCTCTTGCGCGCGGTCCACCAGTTGGTCGACCGAATACGCGTAGGCCCGGGGGTCGTGATCGGTCCACACCGCGAATGCGCACAGTCCGCAGCCCACCACGCAGATGTTGGTGGGGTTGAGATGCGCGTTGACGTTGTAGGTCACCGCGTCGCCGTGCAGGCGTCGTGCCACCTGATCGGCGGCGGCCCCGAGGTCCTCGAGGGGGGCCTGCTCGTAGAGCGCGACGGCCTCGTCGGCGGTGATGCGCTCGCCCTCGGCGGCGCGGGTCAGGATTGCATCAATCATGCGTCTGACGCTAACACGGCCGCCCGGTGCCCCCGAGGGTCATCCGCCCCCTGCACACCGGGCATTCGACGCCCTCCGACGACCTACGATGCAGCCATGGCGCAGCATGCACTCAAGGAATGGGCATCGGTCATCGCCGCGATGCTCGCCGGCGAGCAAGTGGTGATGCTGCGGAAGGGCGGCATCGGCGAGAAGCGCTTTGACGTGCCCCATCAGCACTTCTTCCTGCTTCCCACCCACCTGCACCAGCGCCCCGAGCTGCTGACCCCCGATGCACGCGAGACCTACGCGGCCGATCTGGCCGTGCGCGACGAGCCCGGCCGCAATCTCATCACCGCCTGGTGCGAGGTGCACGAGGTGTACCCGATCAGCGAGCAGGCCGAATTGGATGCCCTCGACGGCTTCCATGTGCTGGGAGCCGACTACGCGCAGTCGCGGCTCAAGTGGCGGCCCCGGCAGCCGCTGATGGCCGTGGTGGTGCGCGTGCACCGGGTGGCGCCACCGATTGACCTGGAGATGACCGAGAAGATGGGTGGGTGTGTGTCGTGGGTCACGCTGCCCCACAGCGTGCTGACGCCCCTGGCGGCACCGGTGCTGGATGACGCGCAATTCGACGCACAAGCTGCCGCCATCGCGGATGCGCTTGCATCGGCGGCGCCGCACGGCACGTCGGCCGCCGCGCCGCTCGGATAGCCTGCCGTCATGGCATACACGCATGAATTCGACGCGGTTGTGGCCGAACTGCCCAGCGATTGGGCCTTCTTCGAGTGCTACATCACGGTGGATGACCCCCTGCGACTGTCAGACGCGCGTGTGGCGCTCGCACGGGCGAACGGGCGACCCATCCGCACCTCGGGCGATCACGACTTCGAGGTGACCGTGGCGCATGATCATGGCCGTGGTGCACGTGCCGGCGTCGTGCGATCGGCCCTTCGCACCCTCGACGACCTTGGAATCGCCGGTCGAATCTGGCTCGGCGCGGCATACGACGACCTTCGCCCCGCCCCTGCCCACCGCTACGGGCCGTAGGCACTGATGTACCGCGACGAGGATGACCTGCAACTGCTCACCGAGCTGGCGGGCGTGCTGGACCAGGTGGTGATCGACGCCGGACTGTCGTCTGGCAGCTACCTGCTGCTGCGTGAGCTTGCGGCCGATCCCAATGGGCGGAGCCTCCCCCAGCTGGCCGAGTTCTTCGGGACCGACACCGACGAGATCGCCAGCGCAGCGGGATCCCTCACCACCGCGGGTATCACCGCGGTTGAGGGCAGCAACGTGGTGGCCACGGGCGTGGGCCGCCAGGTGGCCGAACAGATCGAAAAGGACGGCAACGTGGCCATGCGCGACTACGTGCTGGAGCGCCCGCACACGGCAACCGTCTACGGCCTGGTGGCATCAATGCAGGCGGGGCGGTTTACGGTGACCGACCTTCTCGAGTTCCTGATGGAACCTGACGAGGACGACGCCGAGGACTAGGCCGGGGCGTCCGTCCGCGCCGGTGACCCCGGGGCGTATGGGCCAGCGTCGTCGATGGGCACGATGCGACGCCCCAGGGGTGCGAGTGCCACCTTCGTGAGACCGAATGACACGATCCCGAATGGGATACCGATGATCGTGATGCACAGCACGACCCCCGCGATGAGATGGCCGAGCGCAAGCCACCACCCGGCGAGGATGAACCACAGGATGTTGCCGATCATGCTCACCCCGGGCACACGACCCGGATCCCGCACGGCGGTGCGCCCGAATGGCCACAGCGCGTAGTTGGCCATGCGGAACGACGCGATGCCGAACGGGATGCCGATGATGGTGATGCACAGCAGGACCCCCGCCACGAGATAGGCGATTGCCATGCCGAGGCCGGCGATGATGACCCACAGGAGGTTGCCGATGAGGCGCAGCACGGGCGAGACCCTAGCGATCGCACCTGAGCGCGTCAGGGGTCATGGGTAGCCTCGCTGCATGCGCGCACGTGAAATCCCGGGCACCGGCATCACCGTGTCCGAAATCGGCTTCGGTGCCGATGCCCTGGCCTCGGGGTGGTGGGGTGACCACGGCGATGATGAGGCCATCCGCCTTCTGCACGCGGCGCTTGACCGGGGCGTGACGCTGTTCGACACCGCCGACCGCGATGGGGACGGCCGTGTCGAATCGATTCTGGGCCGCGCGTTCGCCGACCGGCGCGCCCGCGTGGTGCTTTCCACCAAGGTGGGGTACGACTGGCGAAACGCCGAGCCCACGGGCCGTGCCAAGCGGGCCATGCCCCAGGACTTCCGGCCAGAGCGCATCCGCGACGCGGTTGAAGACAGCCTGCGCCGGATGGATGCCGACTACCTGGACATCTGCGAGTTGCACCATGCCCCGCGCCGCGTGCTCGCCGACGAAGCGGTGCTCGACACGCTTGACGCCCTCGTGAATGAAGGGAAGGTGCGGGCCTTCGGTGCAGCGATCCCCGCCGGATCCCGGCCCGGCGATGGGCGTCGGCTCATCCGCGCCAAGCGGGTGCCGGTGCTCGACGTGGAGATCAACATTCTCGATCACGACCCCGGTGCTGAACTGGCAGGGCTCGCCCAGGCGTCCGGTGCATGCGTCATCGCGCGCAGGCCACATGCGTGGGGCCTCCTTGAGGGCAAGTACACCACCGAGACCACGTTCCCACCCACCGACCCGCGAGCGCACCTCAGCCGCGAGTGGCTCCAGAGCGGCCTCGAACAGGTGGCCACGCTCGGGTTTCTGGCCGAGGGCCGCCCGTGGACGCTGGCCCAGGCGTCACTGCGATGGGTCCTCGACCGCCCCGGTGTGGCGTCAGTCGTGGCGGTCATCCACTCGGAGGAACAGTTGGACGAGTTCACGCACACGCCGGATCTGCCGCCGCTCGACGCGGCGGACCTCGCTCGCATCGAAGATCTCATCGGGAGCGGGTTCGTGCAGGTGCCCGAGGCGGCGGATGAGGCCCAGAGCGGCGGCGGCACCCCCGATGCCGCGCAGCCGACCGACGGCACGCCCCGGGACGCCGTGGTTACCGCAGCGGTGTGATGTGGGCGGCGGTCATCTCGTCCGCCCCCTCCCCGATCGCATCCATTCCCGCCGCGATGACGCCGCCCAGGGCGTCAGCCAGCCCAGCCGCGGCCGCAGCCGACTCGACGGCGCCCAGTGCGCGCACGAAGTCGGGCGCGAGTTCATCCTGCCGTGCCACAAGTGGCTCGGTGGCGCCCACGAACGACGCATAGGCGGCCCGCGCCCGGTCCTGACGCGCGATGGCATCGTCGAGGGCAACCAGCGATGCGATCACCCGAAGCGGGTCCTCGCGCCAGTCGGCCAACTCCCCCGCACACACGCCGGCGCGCCGCAGGGCATCCATTGCCACGGCGATGTCGGCCTGCCACGGCACAAGCCCCTCAACCGCCGGCGCGAGAGCCCGGAGCGCATCCGGGTCGATCAGGTGCTCGGCGCTCTCCACCACCAGGGCGACGCGGGCGATCTCATCAACCCGGGCGCGCATGGTCTCGGGCTCCATGTCGTCACGCAGGCACAGGAAGGCCGGACCCTCAAAGGCCACCAGATACGACCGCCCGCCCGTGCCGGGCTCAACCGGACGCAGGCCGATAGGCGCGTCATCGTGAACATCCATCGCCGTCGCGATGGCCGACTCGAGATCGGACGAAAGCCGGTGCAGGGGATCACTGCTCATGCCATCCCCCCGGCGCCCCCGGCGTACACTCGCGACCCGTGAATGCCCCCAGCCCACCCCGTGCCGCCCACCTCGCGGTCGTCCTCCCCGATGTGCTGGTGGCCCGCGGGTACACCGACAAGGCCGGAGATGGCACACGTGCTGGCGTCATGCTGGTGCTGTTTGACCACGACGGCGCACCGCACCTGCTCCTGACCAAGCGCACCGACCACCTCGTGCACCATGCCGGGGAGGTGGCCCTCCCGGGAGGCCGCTTTGAGGATGGTGACGCCGACCTTCTGGGCACGGCGCTCCGGGAGACCGAGGAAGAGATCGGTGTGTCCGCGCAGTCGCTCACGGTGCTCGGACGTCTCGATGATGTCGGCACGATGGTGTCGGGCTTCACGGTGCGCCCCTGGATCGCGTATCACGCGGACGGTCGCCCGGAGATCGTTGTGCAGGAGGACGAAATCGCGCGCGTGATGGAGGTGCCGCTCGCTGACGTGCTGGCGGCGCATCGGCGAATCCCCGCCATTCCCGATGCATCCACGTTGCGGTACCCGCTCATGGGCGAGGACGTCTGGGGGCTCACAGCGCGAATCCTCCACACGTTCTCTGAGGTGGTGCAGGGCGCCGACCGCTAGTCGGTGACGCGCTCGACCTCGAGCGAGGGCCGGGCCGGAAGGTCCGCCTCGCCCGCCGGGCCGCCCTGACCATCAATGGCCAGCGCCTCGAGACGTACGATCTGGGCGACGATCTCGGGAATGCGTGGGTGCCCGTCCGGAAGGGTCTCCCCGTAGGCGCGGACCCGGTCACGTATCTGCAGCGCGAAGTGCGGCGTGGCCGCCCCCACAAGCCGTGCGAGCTCATCCTCAGAAGGAATGCCGTAATCAAGTTCAAGAATCGTCATCGGGCCAGATCGTAGACCGGGCCCCGGCGCACCGGCCCGGGCTGCGGGGCAGGGCGTAACCGCGTATCAGGGCACCCCGTACGGGGGTCCACCCTCCAGAGGGCCCCACTGGCCGCGCCCGGCAGCGCGGGCATCCGCTTCAAGCTGGTCAAACAGATCCTTATGTGTGGTGTTGGGCGCGAACGCGAACGACTCGGCCATGCCCGCGCGAACCAACTCGGCGTTCACCATGACCCGGCCTACATACACGTAGGCCAGCGTGCGGCCGTACGCATCGTGCAGCTCGCGGTCGGTCTCCAGCCGCACATCCAGGTCAGCCACCAGACGCCGGTTGAAAGCCGCCGCCCGGGCGGCGAACCGCTCAACGGGCTTACGCGGATGATGCAGTTCGGGTGTGTCCACGCCCAGGTAGCGCACGGTGCCCACGCCGGCCACCACAATGGTGTCGCCATCGAGCACGCGCACCACCCGGCCAGACCGCACCCCCACCTCACCCCCGGTACTGCACCCAGATGCCACAAGTGTCAGAATCATGGCTCCACATGCGGCAATCCGGACACTGTGGACCCCCCGCCGGGCCCACCGCTCGGCTAACATCCTGCGAGCGCCGCGATGGAAGGAACGGGCGATTGGCCCAGAGGGATGACGACAAACTTGTGCGGCAGCTTTCGCTGGTCGCGTTCCTGATGGCGCAAGCGCGCCCTGTTACCGCCGAGGAGATCCACGAGGCGGTTGAGGGCTACGGCGGCATGAGCGAGCAGGCATTTCTGCGCCGCTTTTACTCCGACCGCTCCGAGCTTGAGGGCGTGGGCCTGCGCCTTGCCGTTGAGCGCCCCAGTGACGATCCGTTTCAGGGCGACCTCTATGCGATGCCGCCCGAGAACTACTACCTGCCGCCCATCGAGTTCGACGAGGGCGAGCTCAGCGCACTGCACACCAGCCTGTATCTGCTGGAGGGGCAGTTTGCGTATGCCGAGCCCCTGCGTCTCGCGCTGCAGCACCTCACCCTCGGCCGCCCGAGCCCGCTCGACGACCACGCCGCGCGCACCGTGGCCGTCAACCTGCTTGGCAGCCGCCACACCGCTGAGGTGTCGAGCCACCTCATCAAGATCGAGTCGGCCATCAGCCGCCGCAAGACCATCCGCTTTCGCTACTACTCGATTGGCCGCGACGACCGATCCGATCGCGAAGTCGATCCGTATTCGCTGCTGTACATGGCCGGCAACTGGTACCTGGTGGGATTCGCGCACGACCGCGAGGAACTGCGCTGCTTCCGCCTGTCGCGCATCGAGGGCCGCATCACCTTCAAGACCCGCGCCGAGCACGACTTCCCGCCCCCCAGCGAAGTCGACCTCTCCCGGTACCGCGACCGCGCGCCATGGCAGCTGGCCGACACCTCGCACACCGCCGTCATCGAGATCTCGTCCACCATCTCGTGGTGGGTCGACCAGATGTTCGGGGCCTACGGCGAATACGAGGAGCGACCGGACGGCACCGCTGTGTTCCGTACCGGGTACGGCAGTGAGCGCGAGATCATCTCGTGGGTGCTCGGCCTCGGGGCCGAGGCCGCGGTCGTTGAGCCCGCGTCGCTTCGGGCCGCCGCCACCGAAGCCCTCGAGACGGTGCGCACGCGCCACTCCGGCAAGCCCGGGCGCAAGAGGAAGCCCCTCCCCCGCACCGCCGACGAGGCGTCGCCATCCGATTCGCTGCCGGATGATCCGTCGGAGCGTGTGGTTCCCGTTGAGCGCATCTCGCGCCTGCTCGCCCTCATGACCCGCCTGCTCGCGGCGTGTGGCCGCTCGTATGAGGCCGACGTGGCCTGCAGCGAACTGCGAAGTGAGCTCAACCTCACCCAGGATGCCCTCGAAGAGGATCTCATCCTGCTCAACCTCATCAACTTCGGTGGCGGCTGCTACGCCCTGTTCGCTCAGGTGGAGGGCGATGTTGTGGTCGTGCAGAAGGAGGTCTACGGCGACCAGTTCGCGCGCCCCGCACGCCTCTCCCCACTCGAGGCCAAGGCGCTGCTGTGGGCGCTCGACTTCGTGGGTGGGCGCCTGCCGCTGGTGGCTGCGAAAGAACTCGCCTCCGCGCGCCGCAAGATCGAGTCGGCCGTGGGTCAGGAGTCCACCACGGGCGTGGAACTGGGGCACGTGCAGACGGCCAGCGAGTCCGTTGGGTCCGCCATCACGCAGGCAGTGCGCGAGGAGCGCCTGCTCGAGATCGAGTACTGGACCGAGTCGCGCGGGAAGATCACCGAGCGCACCATCGAGCCCCACATGCTCATGAACTCGCGTGATGCCTGGTATCTGGTTGCCCACTGCCGCCGTGCCGGCGAGCAGCGCACATTCCGACTCGACCGCATCCGTGCGGCAAGCGTCCTCGATGAGCATTTTGTGCGGCGCGCCGAGGTCGAAGCCGTGCCGTATCAGCCGTGGGGATCGCCCTCGAGTGGAGAGACCACTGCACAGAGCGCATCGGTCTGGTTTGGCTCCAGCATTGCGCGCTGGCTCGCCGAGGAGCATCCGTCGGCAGACCGTTTCGCCGACGGTTCCATTCTCGTGCAGATCCCGTACGCCAGCGAGGAGTGGCTGGTAAAGGAGATCATCAAGCACGGTGGTGAGGCCGTGCTGTTTGAGCCCGTTGCCCTTCGTGCCACGGTGGTTGAGCACGCGGATCGCGTTATCGCGCGCTACGCAGCAGCACCCGCACGCCGCTAGCCGCACGTCACCCTCCCTGGCGGCGAACCACCGCCCTGAACACCCCGCCGGGCTCGCGCACAACGCGTCCGGCGATCTCCAGCGCTGCCAGCGCAGCCGCAACCGCCTCGGGCGGCATGTCTGTGAGCGTGGCGATACGGTCCACCCCGCATGGCTCGCGCGCAATCAGTGCGAGCACCGCCCCGTCCGCCCCATCGCTGCCGAGTGGCGACTGCACGTCGCGCCAGCCCACGTGTGCAACCTCATTCACCACGTCATCGACCCCCTCGCACAGCGCCGCGCCCGCCCGGATGAGCGAATTGCACCCGGCCGACATCTCGGCGCCCGGCCAGCCCGGCACCGCAAGCACGGTGGTTCCGTGCTCCATGGCGAAATCGGCCGTAATCAGCGCCCCCGACCGCCCCGCCGCCTCAACCACCACAACAGCGTCGGCCAGGCCGGCCACGATCCGGTTGCGGGCGGGAAACCTCCAGGCTGCCGGAGACGTTCCCGGCCAGTACTCGCTGAGCACCGCCCCGGTCTCACAGATGCGCTGGGCCAGCGTCAGGTGGCGCCGGGGGTGGATGTGATCCACCGACGATCCCAGCACCGCCACCGTGACGCCCCCTGCGTCGAGCGCGCCCTCGTGCGCAGCCCCATCAATCCCCCGCGCGAGGCCGCTCACAATCACGGCTCCGCGCTCGGCCAGTCCCGCAGCCAGGTCGTGTGCAAACCGCCTGCCCGCTGCGCTCGGACGGCGGCTCCCCACAATGGCCACCGTCGGCCCCTCCTCCATCCGGGCAAGGGTGGGAACCACACAGCCGATGCCAAACAGCCCGAATGGAGGGTCAAAGATGCTCGCGAGACGGCTCGGATACACCTGCGAGGGCATTCCCACATGGGTCACACCAGCTGCGACAAGCGCCTCGCGCGCTGACCCGGCATGAAATGCCGCACGGCTCGCCGTCACGCGCGCCACCGCATCGCCATCTACCCGCAGCCAGTGCGCGAGTTGCGCCGGCGTACCGCCCCACAGCGCCGCGGGTCCGCCGGCCGCACGGGCAGCGCGCTGCAGGTCGCGCGACAGAGCATGCGCCATGCATGCCAGGCCCAGGGGCCAGTCCGCACCCGGCGTCATTCGAACCCCCCGGCACTGCGGTAGCGAATCGCCTCCGCCAGGTGGGGAGGCGACACGCCCTCGCTCGCCGCCAGATCGGCAATGGTGCGGGCCACCCTGATAACGCGGTCACACCCGCGTGCGGTGAGGCCCAGTCGATCGATCGCCGCCCCCAGCAGCAGGCGTCCCTCCCGGTCCAGATTGGTCGCCGCTCTGGCGGCGGCAGCCCCGAGCCGTGCGTTGGGCACCGACTGGCCACGGGCCCGCTGCCACGCGCGGGCGGCCGCAACCCGCGCGCGCACCGCGCTGCTCGGCTCCCCCATCCCGCGTTCGGCCAGCATCTCGTCGCGGCTCCCCCATCCCGCGTTCGGCCAGCATCTCGTCGCGGTCGAGCCGTGGCATATCCACGCGCAGGTCAATGCGGTCGGCGATAGGGCCCGACACCCGTGCGCGATATGCCTCCGCCCGCCCGGGAGCACAGGTGCACCGCCGCACAGAATCGCCCGCATGGCCGCATGGGCACGGGTTTCCGGCGCACACCAGTAGCGGCTCGGCCGGAAAGCGTGCCGTGCCGAGGCTGCGCGAGATGTCAATGCAGCCCTCCTCCATGGGCTGGCGCAGCGCATCAAGCGCCGCAGCTGGAAACGCGCATACCTCGTCGAGAAACAGCACGCCAAGGTGGGCGAGGCTCACTTCCCCGGGCCGGGGCACGCGGCCACCTCCCACCAACCCGGGTGCCGAGATTGTGTGATGCGGTGCGCGGAATGGACGCGTGGTCACCAGCGCACGCCCGGCGGGCAGTAGGCCCGCAACTGAGTGAATACGAGTGATGGCGATGGCCTCGGCCACATCCAGCGGCGGCATGATGCCCGGCAGCCGGCGCGCGAGCATGGTCTTGCCACCGCCTGGTGGGCCGATCATAAGAATGGAGTGCGCCCCGGCGGCCGCGATCTCAAGCGCCCGGCGGGCGTCGGCCTGACCATGCACGTCACGCAGGTCCCCGAGGCCCGCCGGTTCGGACCGGGCGATGAGCACGTCGGCGCCTCCCTGTACCCGCACAGGTTCATCCCGGTCCTCCAGCACGTCCACCGCGTGGCGCAGGGTGCGCACCCCCAGGATCTCGATGCCCGGCACCAGCGACGCCTCGGCCGCGTTGGCCTCGGGGACCACCAGGCGCCGCCATCCCCGGCGGGCCGCATGCTCAGCCATCACCAGTGCCCCGGGCACCGGTCGCAGGGCGCCATCGAGGGCAAGTTCGCCCACGGCGCCCGTCGACGCCAGCGCGCCGGGGCGCATCTGCCCCGATCCGCTCAGCAGGGCGAGTGCAATGGGCAGGTCGTACTGCGGCCCCGCCTTTCTCAGGTCGGCCGGCGCGAGGTTGGCCACGATGCGAACGGGTGGCAGGTCGAAGGCCTGATTCACGACCCCCGACCGCACCCGCTCCCTGGCCTCCTGCACCGCGGTGTCCGGCAGCCCCACCACGCTGAATCCGGGGAGCCCAGGGCGAAGGTCAACCTCCACCTCGACAGTGGCGGTCTCGAGGCCGATGACGGCCGGGCTGACGATTCGGGCAACGATGCAAAGAGCATCGCGGCGAAACACTCAGGGGTGGCGCGCCATTCGTGCCGGTTGGCGCGCCGGCTCGTAACGATGGGCCCCGGGACCATGCCCCGGGGCCCGCATACTCACGTTGCTAGGACGCAGCCTCGTACTTGGCGGCAACGGCGTCCCAGTTCACCACGTTCCACCAGGCGTCGAGGTACACCGGACGCTTGTTCTGGTAGTTGAGGTAGTAGGCGTGCTCCCAGACGTCGATGCCGAGGATGGGAGTCTTGCCCTCCGACAGCGGCGTGTCCTGATTCGGGGTGCTCATCACCTCGAGCGCGCCGTTGTTCACCACAAGCCACGACCAGCCGGAGCCGAACCGCTTGATGCCGCCCTCGTTGACCTTGGCCTTCAGGTCGTCGAGCGAGCCAAACGTGCTGTCGATGGCCGCGCCCAGTGCACCACCGGGTGAACCGCCGCCATCCGGGCCCATGATCTCCCAGAAGAGCGTGTGGTTGTAGTGGCCACCGGCGTTGTTGCGCACGGCGCCGCGGATGTCCGCGGGAATCTGGTCGAGGCTGGTGACGACCTCCTCCACGGAGGCGTTCTCCCACGAGGTACCGGCAAGCGCCGCGTTGGCGTTGTCCACGTATGCCTTGTGGTGGCGGTCGTGGTGGATCTCCATCGTGGTTGCATCAATGTGCGGCTCAAGGGCGTTGAACGCGTATGTGAGCGGCGGGAGCTCGAAGGGCATGCGGCCTCCTCGGGAGAGTTCGTGCTGATCCGGACCGGTGCAGTCTGTACGACGGGCGCCCATGTTGCACGGGCATCGGTACGAAGTGGGAGCGGTTTCGCCACATTGCCCGCGCCCCGCGTGCGTGACGACGGCGCACGATGTGGCAATGGACGACTACCGCGATCACGTGCTGGGACGCGCCGGCGAGCGCGCGGCGGAACGGTGGCTGATCAGACGCGGGTGGCGGATTCTCGCCACCCGGTGGCGCGGGGGCGGGGGCGAGATTGACATCGTTGCCGAGCGCCGCGGAATTCTGGCCACCTGCGAGGTAAAGACCCGCACCCGGTACGACCCCCACTTCCCGCCCATCAGCACCGGGCAACGTGATCGCCTGGCCCGTGCCGCGCTGGCGTATGTGGCACGACACCCTGAGTTCGCCGGCCATGCCATACGCCCCGACCTGATCGTGGTGGTGCCCCGCGGCGCGGGGTGGGATATCACGCGCACCCAGGACATCACCCCCGAGCGCTACTCGAGCAGCGAGGGCTCGTTGACATAGGCATCCGTACGGAATGACATCCGGTGCAGCGGGCTCGGACCGTGGGCGCGCACGGCGTCCTTGTGCGCGATCGTGATGTACCCCACGTGCCCGTCGAAGCCGTATTGGGGGTACCGGGAGGCGGCCGGACCGCGCATCAGGCGGTCGCGCGTCTCCTTTGCGATTACCGAGGCGGCCGCGATGGCCGCGCTGGTGGCATCGCCCTTGATGAGCCGTCGATGCGGCGGGGCGTCAGGCCCCAGGTCGAACCCATCCACCAGAGCCAGGTCCGGTGCGGGGGCGATACCCCGCACCGCGCGTGCCATGGCGCTGATGTTGGTTCGATGCAGGCCATTGGCGTCGATGGTGCGCGAGGTGGCCGAGATGATGACCACCTGCTCGGCATACATCATCACCGCCCCCACCAGCGCCGCACGCCGGCGCGGGCTGAGCCGCTTTGAGTCATTCAGCCCTGACAGGGCCTCAAGGGCCGCCCTCGACATCGACCCGAGGTTGAGGCACACCGCCGCGGCCACAAGGGGCCCTGCCAGACACCCGCGCCCGGCCTCGTCGGCACCGGCCACACGGTCAACGCCCAGTTGCAGGTCGTGGTCCAGCAGGGGGGACAGTCCCGTGGCGAGGAAACGCATGCCGTCACGCTACCGCCGGCACGGGAGATGAGTGGCCCCCGAAACGTCGAGGGCCCGCACAACGGCGGGCCCTCGGAAAAGCAAATGCGGCATACGCCGCGGGCGGATCACTCGTCGCCGGTGGTCTCCTCGACCTCGGCGATGACCTCAACGACCTCGACCGCCTCGGGATCCACCGGAGTGGATGCCGTCTGGGTGGTCTGCCAGTTCTGCAGCTCACGCACGCGGGCCTTCTTGCCCACCCGGTCGCGCAGGTAGTACAGCTTGGCGCGACGCACGTCACCCTGCATGGTGCGCTCGATCTTCTCGATCTTGGGGGAGTGCACGGGAAACGTGCGCTCCACGCCGACGCCGAAGCTCTGCTTGCGCACGGTGAAGGTCTCGCGGGAGGATGCACCCTGACGCTTGATGACCGTGCCCTCGAAGACCTGCACGCGACGGCGCTGGCCCTCAATGACCTGGAAGTGCACACGCACGGTGTCCCCCGGGCGGAACTCGGGGACGTCGTCGCGGATTTGCATCCGCTCCAGGCTCTCGATGACGGTCATTGCTGTGAATCCTCCTGAGGTGAAAGCGACGGCGAGGATAGCAGTACGTCGGGCTGGGGAGCGGGACGTACCTCGGATTGCCGCCATTGCTCGATTGCGGCGTGATCTCCCGACAGCAGAATGGGCGGAACTCCCCATCCACGGAACTCGGCGGGGCGGGTGAAATGGGGGTGCTCCACACGGCCCTCAAGGCCGGGGGAGAATGATTCGCGGTCGAGGCTCTCGGCGTTGCCCAGCGCACCCGGCACCCGGCGCGCAAGGGCATCGATGATGGTCATTGCGGCCACTTCCCCACCTGCAAGCACGAATGGGCCGAGGCTGATGCAGTCGCCAGCCAGGTGGGTGTGCACCCGCTCGTCAAATCCCTCGTAGCGGCCTGCGAGAAAGGTGATGTCGGGCAGAACCGCGAGCTCGCGTGCCACCGCATCCGTAAATGGGCGCCCACGGGGGCTCAGCACCACCACGCGGCGCATGTCGCGCACAGTCTCGGCCGGCACCCCGTAGATGGCCTCCAATGCGGCGGCCATCACGTCAACTCGCAGCACCATGCCGGGCCCGCCGCCATATGGTGAGTCGTCCACCTGTCCCTGCCCCAGCGGCGTGTGATCACGCGGGTTGAAGCAGCGGATCTCCAACCCACCGGTCTCGGCGGCGTTGGCGAGGTGCCGCGGGCGGCGCATCCAGTCGAACCACTCGGGAAACAGCGTGAGCACGTCAATGCTCACTGGTCATCGCCCCATGCCCAGCTGCCCAGCAGATCGGCGCGCAGCAGAATGCGACGGCCATCGTGGTCGATATCAACCACTGCGTCGTGCGTGAACGGCACCAGTACGTCGCCCGCCGGACCAGTGATGACCATGGCGTCATTCGCGGGCCCCGGCACCACGTCGGCCACGGGGCCGAGCAGGCGATCGCCCTCGAATACCTCAAACCCCAGAAGGTCGCGCACGTAGAAGGTGTCGTCATCCACGATGCCCGGCAGCAGCTCTGCATCAACGAGGAGCGCGTTGCCGGTGAGCACCGAAGCCTCCTCGCGGCACGTAACCCCCTCAAAGCCCAGAATGGCCTTCAGAGGGTCGCCGCGGCGCGATTCGAGCACAAGGGTCCGATCCACCCCCTCGATGCGCACAAACACCGTGTCACCGGGTTCCAGCGTTCCAAGGGTGGGGCCGTCGGCGTGTGCGGTGATATCGCCACGCACACCGTGCGGACGACCGAGGCGCGCTATCGCAACCCGATCGCCGTCGCCGGTCATCGTGCTAATCGACGATGTGAAGGCCCAGACCGCCCTCGCTCCGGGGCCCAGTGGCCGCCCGGAGCAGGGTGCGGAGGGCGTGCGCGCCACGGCCGCCACGACCGATCACCTGACCGCGGTCGGGCTCAGCCACGACCAGATCGATCACGGGCTCGCCGCGTTCCTCGCCCACCGAGGCAGATACCTCGTCTGGGTTCTCGACCATCGCCCGAGCAATCCGGGCGACCATCTCTGCGGCGCGGTCCTCGTTCACGATGCCGGTATCAGCCGCGTGCGCGGACGATGGAGATGAGCTTCTTCACCGGCGCGGTCGGCTGTGCGCCGTGCCCCAGCCAGTGATCGGCCCGTGCGAGGTCAACCTCGACGATCGATGGATCGGGCTGCGGGTTGTACCGGCCGATCGTCTCGATGTTGCGACCGTCACGCGGCGAGCGCGAGTCGGACACCACGATGCGGTAAATAGGATTCTTCTTGCTGCCCACGCGGGCGAGGCGGATCTTGACCACTGTGCTCCCTAGGGGATTAGATCTGTCAGGCGCCGAGCATGGACGGCATTCCTCCGCCACCCTTACCCATGCGCTTCATGAGCTTCTGCATCTGCTTGAACTGCGCCAGAAGTTGATTGACCTCCTGGACCGTCGTGCCGCTGCCCTCGGCGATACGGCGACGACGACTGCCGTTGATGATGTCCGGACGCGAGCGCTCGGGCATCGTCATGCTGCTGATAATGGCCTCCACGCGGTCAATTCGCCGCTCGTCGACCTGAACGTCCTTCATCTTCGCAGCCTGGCTGAATCCGGGAATCATGCCCATGACCTGGCCGAGCGGGCCCATTTTGCGGACCTGTTGCAGCTGCTCGAGGAAGTCGTCAAGCGTGAGGTTACCTCCCCGGAGCCGATCCTCCATACGCTTAGCGTCATCAACGCTCACCGTCTGCTGCGCCTTCTCGATAAGACTGAGCACATCGCCCATCCCAAGAATGCGCGATGCCATGCGATCCGGGTGGAATGGTTCGAGGGCATCAACCTTCTCGCCGGTGCCCACAAAGAGGATCGGCTTGCCCGTGACCGAGCGCACCGACAGGGCCGCGCCACCGCGCGCATCACCGTCGAGCTTGCTCAGCACCACGCCGTCAAACTGCACCGCGTCCTGGAATGCCGTGGCTACCTCGACGGCCGTCTGACCGGTCATGGCGTCCACCACCAGCACCACGCTGGTGGGTTTGACGGCGTCCCGGATGGCCACCAGCTCGGCCATCATGTCGGCGTCGATGGTGAGGCGTCCTGCCGTATCGACAATGACCACATCGCGGCCCGAGCGTTTGGCCTGCGCGATTCCGGCGGTGGCGATCTTCACCGGGTCCGTGGCGCCCTTCTCCATGTGCACCGGCACGCCGATCTGCTCACCCAGCACCGCCAGTTGCTCCATGGCGGCCGGACGGTGCACGTCGCACGCAATCATCATCGGCGCGCGGCCCTCATTCAGCAGGTGCCGGGCCAGCTTCGCGGTGCAGGTGGTCTTCCCCGATCCCTGGAGCCCCGCCATAAGGATGACCGTGGGGGGGTTGGGCGACATCGCGAGGCTCACATTGGCGCCACCCATCAGGCGCGTGAGCTCTTCGCTCACGATCTTCACGACCTGCTGGTCGGGCGTGATTGACGACATCACCTCGTCGCCGGTCGCCCGCTCCTTGATGGCAGTGGTCAGCTGCTTGACCACCGGCAGGCTGACGTCGGCCTCGAGCAGCGACAGGCGAATGGCGCGCATGGCCTTGTCGATGTCGGCCTCGGTGAGTTTGCCCCGGCCCTTGAGGCCGGAGAAAACGCCCTGCAGCTTGTCGGTGAGTGCGTCGAACATGGTTCAGGCCGGGCCACGAGGCCCGAATGCCGGAGGATACCGCGCTACTGGCC
>Ga0194057_10000403_pt1 | contig 22204 bp, 24 predicted proteins | sample SepL4415m_MetaG_FD_155474 | JGI IMG/M metagenome (GOLD analysis project Ga0194057, IMG submission 155474) | Anoxic zone freshwater microbial communities from boreal shield lake in IISD Experimental Lakes Area, Ontario, Canada - Sep2016-L442-15m | ecosystem: Environmental > Aquatic > Freshwater... | reverse complement strand
AAGCGGGGATTGATGCGAAGCGTGCGAAGCTCTTCACAAAGGCGGCCAAGCTGATCACGATCGCAGCCAGAGATGGTAAAAGCGGCGACGTCATGATGAATCCAGGACTTCGTCTTGCAGTTGATAACGCAAAAGCTGCAAGCATGCCAAAGGAAAATATTGATCGTGCGATCAAAAAAGGTCTTGGCGGCGCAGAAGGTGGCGCGATGCTGGAAGAAATTATTTATGAGGCATATGCTCCAGGTGGTACAGCAGTACTTATCGAGTGTCTGACGGATAATAAGAACCGTGCGATCGGCGAAATACGCGCAATCTTGAACAAAAAAGGCGGAACGCTTGCCTCTAGTAACAGCGTGAACTATTTGTTCAAGAAAGTTGGTCAGCTACTCATCGAACAAGCCAAAAATTCGCTAAAGGGCGAAGAGATGGAAATGGCAATTATCGAGTCTGGTGCTGATGATTTCGCTATTGAAGATGGGCTGATCATCGTCACTTGTGGCTTCACAGAACTCAATAAAGTAAAGACAAGTCTCGAGGCCGCTGGCATTAAGATCGACAGTGCTGAAATCGTTCACCAAGCTATGGTCTACAACGATGTGCCAGCTGACAAAGTTGCCCAGATCGAGACAATTATCGATTTGATCGACGATCTCGATGATGTGAATAATGTGTATTCAAACGCAAATTTGTAAGACAACAATGGATAGAAAATTTATAGCGAATATGGTCAATTCTGTCATCCCAGTGAAGGCTGGGATCCAGGCAAAATATATAGATTCCCGCCTTCGCGGGAATGACAAATATTGTCTTGGAACTAAAAAATCCGATGATTTCATCGGATTTTTTATTGTGAAAAGGTAATTTATTTATTCGGCCAGATCTTAGTCCAGCGGCCTGCGCCTGCCTCAATGGTGCATTTTATCGTAATGCCGATTAGAATCAAAAGCCAGATTGTGGCAAGCGCGATACCCGCATAAAATAAAGTATTATTCAGACTTGGGATTAGCATCATAATGCCGACAGGTACTAGGATGAGGACAAGTATAGGCCATGTCCAAATTAGCAACTTTTTTGTTTGGTTAAGGTGAAACTCAACAAACTTTGGCAATACTTTGCTTCCTTGCATATATCCGAGGGCACCATACACGAGAATTGCGAGGTCGCCGGGCAGTATCGTCCACCAATAAACAATTTTTGCAAAATTACGCTCTTTTTGATCTGGAACATACTGATCTTTTGTTATCTCACCCATGACTCTCCTAAATTTAATAATCTGGATATATTATACATGTTAATTCGGAAAAAACTATTTAACAATCGGGTTTTGCCATAAGGAGATGGAATTGATAAGCTATAACTAATGAAATATGAATCTAGAAAAATTTTAGGTATTGATCCGGGCACTGGCATACTTGGCTGGGGTCTAATTGAGGTAAGTGGACAGAAAGTGACGCCACTGAAATATGGCTGCGTCAGAACACCTACAAACCACCCGAAGATGGATCGGCTTATTCACATTTTTCGTTCTCTTTCTGATATAATAGAAAAGAATAAACCAGATGAGGTAGCTATTGAAGAGCTATTCTTTTTCAAGAATCAAACCACGGTGATTTCTGTCGCTGAGGCTCGGGGTGTGGCGATTGTGGCTGCACTTCAGTATAGCATTCCAGTTTTTGAATATACGCCACTTCAGATCAAGCAGGCGCTGACTGGCTATGGCCGCGCTGAGAAGAAACAAATGCAAGAAATGGTGCGCGTGATCTGCGGACTGAAGGAATGCCCAAAGCCAGATGACGCCGCAGATGCGATCGCAATTGCAATCTGCCATGGACAAACAAATCAGCGATTAAGTCGCTGATAAATCCCAAGATACAAGATACAAATTCCAATCAATAGACAAATCACAATAATCAATTGTCAAAATATTTGAAATTTGAATATTGAAATTTGTTTGGTGATTGTATCTTGATGATTGATTATTTTAACGGAGGTGGCTATGCCTGAACTAAGACAAAATATTATTACTGGTGACTGGGTCGTCGTAGCCCCTGAAAGAGCAAAGCGTCCTCGAGACTTTGTGATTCCGAAGAGCGTGAAGATTGCGGATAAGACAAAGTGTCCTTTTTGTGTTGGTACAGATGGGTATAAGGCAAATGAGAAAATTCGCATGCACGCAGCACCTCATGTTTACGTGATCGAAAACAGATACCCAGCGTTTGTCATGGACGATACCGAGAGAAGCGTTCGCAGCTTCTACCCTGAGGATGGTTTCTACAGAGCTCGCGCCTCTGTTGGTGATCACGAGGTTGTAGTCATCGAGGACCACGACACGCCTCTGTTTAAAATCCCGAAGCTTATTCTGAACGAAATGATGGAAGTGATCCGGAGTCGCTATGTTTGGATGAAAGAGCACGAAAAAGTCGTCTCTATCATGCCGATTTATAACCACGGCGCTGAGGCAGGCGCTTCGATCGACCATCCGCATGCTCAGATTTTTGCTTCTGGTATAGTTTCCAATACTGTTGGCAAGGAGATTGATGGGGCTGATAAATATTATGGTATTGCAGGTAACTGCGTCTATTGCGACATGATTGCTCACGAACAAATGGAAAAGGTCCGCATAGTATTTGAAAATGATAAGTTTATTGCGATAAATTTCTACGCCTCGAGATTTCCTTTTGAAACCTGGATTTTGCCAAAAAAACACGAGAGCCAGTTTGAGCTGACGACGAAAGAAAGCATGACACAGTTTTCGGATGCACTTTGGGAAGTGCTAAAAATGATAGATAAGACGTTGGAAAATCCACCGCTTAATTTCTTCGTTCACACGTTGCCGACTATTATTGAAGATTCTGCTTCATTTCATTGGCACCTTGAAATCGTTCCGCGAGTTTCTCGCTACGGTGGATTTGAGCTTGGTAGCGAAGTAATTATTAATACTATGCCGCCAGAAGAGGCAACTCATTACTTGAAAGGTTAAATATGAAGTTTTTGATTATTACGATGGGCCCAGGCGAAACGTCACAGGGTGCAGCGATTGGAAAACATTTATTAGAGCAAAAAGAGGATGTCTCCTTTATTCTTTTACTTGAGGAAAATCGTCACTTTATCGCCAATCTCAAGTGCTCTCTCTGGGTTACTAATGATGGCGAAGAAGTAAAGTCGATTATCTCGTCTGGAAATTTTGATGTCGTGATTCTGTGTAATTCCAAGGCAATGCACAAGGACGAAAAGTTTCGAAATGAGGCTCCGGAAAATAAACCTTATACAGTCTCGCTTGATTCTAATTGGCTGTTCGATCAGCCTGGTAAATTTCCGTATATCCAGTGGATCGACAAAATATATTTGAATTTTCCAGTAGATGTCTATGAAAACGGATTGGCAAAAAATGGCGGTAATTATACGATACCGAGTGAGGTTGCAAAAAAAATTATGCCAATTGGTCTAGTCCCTTCATATAAGAAGCCGGAGGAGTCGGCTCTTCTTAATCTCCGCAAAGATATTGGGCTACGCGAAGATCAAAAGCTTATTTTTTCATACATCGGTAGTGGTGTCACGCTCCGCAAAGATTTTCGTGATCAGTATATCGCTGTCATGGATGAGGTCTACAAAAATCATGGCGACAAAGTGAAAGTCTTGTTCTTGAGTGGTGAGGAGCCAGACAAGCCTTGGGTTCTCCCTCTGAAAATTGAAACAAATAGTGAGGTATTCTATCAATTGCTAGCTGCTTCTGATATGGTTTTTCAGCATCAAGGATTGGGGACTCTCGAGCAATGTATTTCCGCTGCAATTCCTGTGATCGCAAACGTAGCCACTCCTGATCCAGAAGAAAAAATCCACGCACACTCTTGGGAGGTTTTGCCTTTTGTCGACGCAGGTCTTTGCAAGATGCATTTCTACGAAGATGATGCAGCTACAGTGGCTAGAACCATCGAATCCTTGCTCTACGACGACGCGAAGAGAGCAGAAATGATCAAAAGTCAGAAAGCCCATTATACTTGTGGCGAAGAAGCTATATATCAAGACTTAAAAAAATTATCTTAGAGTAGCAAAAGATACCTAACGGGAGAATAAATAATGAAAATAGCTATAGTTGCTCCAATCGCGATAAAGATTCCACCTGATAAATACGGCGGAAGTGAATTCGTCGTTTATTATCTCACAGAAGAATTGGTTCGTCGTGGTCACGAAGTTGATCTTTATGCTACTGGCGATTCTGAGACATCAGCAAACCTGATCAGTGTTACCCCTCACGGCGTATGGAACATACCAGGCTTCAAGGACAGCTCTTCGTGTTGTTTGTCTGAAGTTTACCAGCTGATCGACAGTGGAAAAAAATATGATGTAATCCACGAGCATTTAGGGCCTTACGGCACGGTTCTCGCGAGATTGACTACCACTCCAGTTCTAACCACTATCCATACGCTAGTTACGGAATTCCGTGCAAAGCTCTACGAGCAGGTAAAAGACAATTTTTATCTTGCTTCTATCTCAGATAATCAACGTAAAAATTTTCCGGACCTAAACTATATCGATACCGTTTATAACGGTGTTCCTGTAAGCGACTATGAATTTTCAAAAGACGCTGGTCAGTATCTTTGCTTCTTGGGTCGTTTCGATAATATCAAGGGTGCTAGAGAAGCAATTGACTTGGCTCTTGCTACAGGTGAGAAGCTTGTTATGGCTGCGAAAATTGAGGACGAAGAATATTTCAAGAAATATATTGAGCCGAAGATCGACAATGAAAAAATCGTTTATATCGGCGAAGTTGATTTCAAGCAAAAGATTGAGTTGCTCAAGAATGCAAAAGCCCTAGTTTCATTGATTAATTGGGATGAGCCGTTCGGCTTGGTGGTTCCTGAGGCAAATGCATGTGGCACCCCTGTGATTGTGAATCCTCGCGGAGCGTTTCCTGAGCTTGTAAGAGATGGCCTAAACGGTTTCATTACAGATGGCACGCCAGAGAGTGCAATCGAGGCAGTCAGAAAGCTTGACCAAATCGATCGTAGTGCATGTCGCAAATTTGTAGAAGAGAATTTTTCGGTTGAAAAGATGGTGGATAAATACGAGTCAGTTTACAAAGAATTAGTGGATACTAAGAAAGAAAAAGTTTAGAATAGTTCAGTACACATCGTTCGTTTAGTCATATTGGCCGAAAATATAAGGACGAATAAAAGCCTTATCCTAAAGTTACTTTTTTTGTCTTTTTCTGCTATTCAATTTGTTACAATTATTCAATGTGTGACTTGACATTTCAGCTTCAATCTTGTATATTTAACCCCTACTAATATATGTTGGTCGTTGAAGCTCAGAGATTATCGAGCGGGTAAGAATTCTGTCCCGTATCCTGTAATAAATGTGCGCCTATAAATTCGGAGAAGCTATGAAGCAAAAAAATAAATTTCGTATCGCCATGATTAGTGAGCATGGCGATCCACTCGCTCCTCTTGGTGGACAACAGTCCGGCGGACAAAACGTTTATGTTCACGAGCTTGCACGTGCACTTTCTAAGCTTGGCGTCAGCGTGGATGTTTATACTCGTTGGGATAATAGAAAGTCTGACCCCGTTGTTCGTTTTGCAGAACGCGCAAAGGTAATCCGCTTGAAGGCGGGTCCTCGTCAGTTTGTCTCAAAGGATAAATTTGGCCCTCTGATGCCAGAATTTGTTGAGAAATTTCTTGAATATACTAGAACATCGAAGACAAAGTATGATTTGATTCATAGTCATTACTACTTTTCGGGATGGGCTGGACTTCAGCTAAAAAATATTCTGAAAATTCCACTTGTAGGGACATATCATTCGCTCGGTTTATTGAAGAAAAAAGCGATGGGGGAGAGAGACACAAGTCCAACTGAAAGAACTGCTATTGAGAGACTCGTTATGGAAAAAGCAAATAAGATTATTGCAACATCTCCTTCAGAAAAACTTAGTATGATCTCAGAATATAAACCAAAGAATGCTAATATCTCGGTTGTTCCTTGTGGCGTAAACTTACTTCGTTTCAAGCCAATTGATAAAAACAAGTCCAGAAAAAAACTTGGCATCGCGCTTAATAAAAAGGTAATCGTCTTCGCAAGTAAGATGGAACGTCGTAAGGGCGGCCTTACTGTTGTTGCTGTGGCAAGAGAGATTAAGAAACGCTGGCCAGACCTTTATGAGAATCTTCAGATCTTTATGTTCTCTGGTGACCCGAGAAAAGAAAGAGTCGGCGAGAAGCAAGAAGAAAATTTTCGACATGTACTTATAGATGAAATAAAGAAGTCTGGCGTCAAAGACAAAATTATTTTGGGTCATGGTATTGATCAAGAGAAGCTACATGACTACTATTGTGCCGCAAATGTTGTTCTTATGCCTTCATATTATGAACCTTTTGGCATGGTTGCAATCGAAGCGATGGCATCAGGGACGCCTGTTGTTGCCTCAAATGTTGGGGGTCTCAAATGGGTGGTAGAGGATGGAATTACTGGATTCCGCGCTGAGCCAAAGGCGGCGGATAAATTTGCTAAGCAAGTTGCTAAAATTCTCCTTGATCCTGCACTCGAGAAACGCTTGGGCGAAAATGGAATTGTAAAAATGAGACAAAATTTCAGCTGGAACACCGTCGCTGAGAAAGCGCTTGAGATTTACAAAGAGTTGATTGTGCAAAATCAAACTACGAACAAAAAATAGGTTGTTTCAAATACTAAGATAGTGATAAGATAAGCGAAGATACGTATGTGTCTTCGCTTATTTTTGAAAATATGATAATGAAAGAGGAGTTTATATGAAAATTGCATTACTCGCACCTATTGAAGAACCTGTCCCACCAGCTAAATACGGAGGAACAGAGCTAGTTGTGTATAATCTATGTGAGCAGCTCGTGAAGATGGGTCACGATGTGACTCTTCTTGCTTCTGGCGACTCGAAAACGAGCGCGAAGCTTGTACCAATATTTGATCGTGCTTTGCGCACAGATCCTGAAACTAATTCAACCGATGTTCGAGATGTTTATAAATATATTGGTACAGCCAAGGTAATAGATTATTTGCAGAAAAATAAGTTCGATATCATACATAATCACATCGGCTGGAGAATTTTGGCGATGAGCTCTCTTTTGAACTCACCGACTGTGACAACGCTTCATGGTTCTCTTCAGGTTGCTATCTTGCAAAAAGCTTACAGTCTTTTTAGAGACGCAAACTACATTAGTATCAGTGATAACCAAAGAAAGCCAATGCCAGAGCTAAATTATTTAGCGACTGTATATAATGGTCTGGATATTTCTAAATTCAAATTTTTTCCAGAGGCAAAAGACTATTTTGCATTTCTTGGACGAATGTCTCCAGAAAAAGGCCCAGTTCAAGCGATCCAAATTGCAAAAGCTGCAGGCGTGAAGCTACTGATGGCAGCAAAAGTTGACAAAGCCGATGAGAAATATTTCAAGGAACAAGTCGAACCGTTGATTGACGGCGAACAAATAAAGTTTATCGGTGAGGTTGATCATGATGGCAAGCTTGAACTCCTTGGAAACGCAAGAGCACTTCTAGCGCCTATTCAGTGGGAAGAGCCCTTTGGATTATTTTTCGTGGAGGCAATGGCCTGTGGTACTCCGGTGATTACAATGAACAGAGGCTCGGTGTCCGAACTCGTCATCAACGAAAAAACCGGCTTCATCTGCGAAAATGAAGCGGAGGCAGCAGGGAAAATTAAAATTATTGACACTATCAATCGCAAGGATTGTTTTGACCACGTAAATACGAATTTTTCTTCAGAAAAAATGGCTGAAGGATATCTAGCGGCTTACGAAAAAGCGCTGCAAAAAGCATAGCATAGAGCTAGCCGCAAATATTTATTGGCGACGCTTGCGGAGGTAGTCTGTAGAATTGGTAAATTATTATTTAATATAATTTTGAGGTTACAATGGAAGAGTTATCTGAAAAAATTGCAGAAATAGAGAATTTCTTAAAGTCCCGAGCAGACTTGAACGGATACGACCTTCTTGATGTACGAAAACAAGCCGAACTAAAATATCACCGCGCAGTTATTCGTTGCAAGCAAGGTGATCAAGATGTTACGGTTCGCTATGTGATCAGAGCCACAGAAGGTGACCACGCTAGCTTCGCAAATGAGGTTTCGATACTGAAGGCTCTTGAATTTGCGGGATCCTCGCATCAACCAAAAATTTTGGATTCAAATTCTGAAAAATTATGGGTAATCCAGACACTGGTCCCTGGAGATAAAGCGGGGACATCTTTTACATTCAGTCAAGATTTTATTGATAAAGTCGATCCTGCCGATCTGATACCCATTTTTAATGGCTTTTTTGGCGCAAAGCCAAATCTTGCTGATCGTACCTTTGAGGCTTATGATTTTTATAACAAACGATATAGGCATTTGTTTAAGCCAGAGTGGCCGAATGAGGATTTTGCTCTGCTCGATAGGTGGAAAGATTTCGTCGATAATTCTCTAAAAGATTACTTGAAAAGTAACATTGGTTTGTCTCAAGCCGACATGAATCCTGGGAATATCATATATCAGGAAAATACAGTCACGGGAATTATTGATTGGGAGCTCGCTTGCTACGATAGCCGGTGGCGTGATTTTGCAAATGTTTACGTCGCCAGCACTCTTTATCCTGATTGGCAAAAAAGATTTGTTGAAAAGCTAAACATATCAGCAGCCGAATTACCATATTTCCATTTCTATGTTTTTTACTATTTAGCAGATGCGATAATTAATCTCAATATTATGATTCGGGATGACAAATCAGAGGTCTTTCGTAGCGGTCATATGACAAAAGATGAAATCTCGCACCTTCTAGAGGCATGTATCCTTGATTTGAAAAATATTAAGCTCTAATAATCTATGATTTCATATCTAAAAGGAAAAGTTGTTTTAGCCCGTTGGGGCGTTCTGATCGTTGAGACTAGTGGGGTTGGTCATAAAGTGATCGTCAGTCCACAGATCGAGATCAAGCCAAATATTGTCGACCTACAGGAGCCGATCGAGCTTTTCATCCATGAACATATTCGCGAAGATGCCGACGACCTGTACGGCTTCATTTCCTATGAGGAGCTTGAGCTTTTCGAAAGATTGATCTCGGTAAATGGGGTAGGGCCAAAAGCAGGCATGGCGATAATGAGCTCTGGCAAGGCAGATGAGATCGTCCGCGCAATAATCTCCGACAATCTTGGCTTTTTTACTGCTATCTCTGGCATCGGCAAGAAAGCGGCAGCTAAAATAATTCTTGATCTGAAATCCAAGCTTTCGGGCGATAGAAGCGTCAATATTCTTTCTGGCGACTCTGCAAGCGAAGATCTGACTGAAGCCTTGCAATCGCTTGGCTATAAACAAGCAGAAATCATGTCAGTAATCGGCAAAATACCGTCCACTGCCGAAACACTTGAGGATAAGATGAAGTGGTGTTTGAAAAACTTGGCAAAATAAAATAGCCAAAAGCCAAAAGCCAAAAGCCAATAGCCAAAAGCTTAATAATTCTTAATATGCTAGGTTCAACGTGCTCGCGTGAATTATATTCAATTTTACATATGTATAATGTAACTTTTGCTCTAATTGTGAACGGCCGTCCATAGTTAGAGCAAGATAATGTCTGAATTATTATGAAAAATAATGTCATAAAAACATTAAAAAATTTTACGATTGATGTTTTGGATCTATTTTTAGGTATTCCAGAATCAGTAATCTTGTCTTTTGATCGAAAAGAATTTTATCGTATTATGAATGGAATACCGACAGAAAGAGTTATAACTGCAAGCAGGATAGCAAAATTTATTTCAAACTCGAAAAGGTCGGGCTATGTCACAGTGCAAAAAGTTGGAGGCCAAGAGTCTATTGTTTTTACGAACAAGGCACGCTTAGCTGTTATAGATCGTATTGCCGAGAGGACTGTTACTGATCAGAAATACAGATTTGTCTCATTTGACATTCCTGAGCGGTTACGGAAAAACCGCAATCAATTTCGTCGGGTAATAAAACGTTTAGGATTTAGACAAATACAGCAGAGCCTTTGGGTGTCGGATAGAAGTATCGGAGATTTAGTGGAAATGGCGGCAAATGAATTCAAAATAGAACAATACGTCGTTTATCTTGTTTGTGAACACACCAATATTAATAAAACACTGCTGGACAAATTAACAATTACAAAATAGATCTTGCTCTTATTATGAACGGCCATCTATATATAGAGTAATAATTATTGAAATAGTAATTGTGAAATCTGAGTAGATTTTTTGGTGAATTTGTATAGAAAATTTACAACAGGAATTTATGTGGCTATAATATACACAAGATGACTTTGAAATTTTAAATTTGGGGAGCAAAATGAGATCTACCATTATTATCCTGATCACTATTGCGATTACTGCTGCTGTTTTTGGCTTTGGGACTCAATATTTGATGAGCCAGTACACTGGTAAAATGACAAAAGATCTAGAGACGCAGGTAAACAGTCTGGGCAAACAGGTGAACGAGCTGAATCAAGTTACTACGGGAAGTGCTGTAAAATAAGTTTAATAAAAATAAATAAAAACGAGGGAAAATGAAACCAATTTGGACAATTTTGATCACAGTGGTGTTGACGGCGGCTATTGTCGGTGGGGGAATGTACTATGTGATGAATAAAAATTCGGATGGAGATGAGAGTGCTCTTCAGGCACAGATTGATGATCTTAGTGCTAAAGTATCTACTACTTCTACAACTTCAGGTGCGGCAGTGACGAGTGGGGCGGCCATAACTCCTAGCACAGTTGTTTCGACTGGTACAGCTGCTACCTCTGGTGCAGCAACGACTCCTGCTGTAGTGAGCGCAACTGCAGGCTGGAAGACGCTTACCGATAGCCATTTTGGAATATCCTTTAAATACCCAGCTACTTGGCCAACAAGCAAGAGCGCGTATATGACAGCAGAGGAGAACGATCTTATAGGTGTTGCTGAATCATGGGCGTCTTTGACCACAGACACGCTAGCGGATAAGGGCAAGACTCGTTATGTTAGAATTGCGAAACTAAGCGACTTTGTGAACGACCCATCAAAGAATCAGGCAACGCAGCTGAAGGCAGTCTATGCTAACAAGAGCGCTGCAGCTGCAGTCAAAGGCACAATGCTTCCTCCTGTAAATGCTGCAACTTCTGGTGCTACAACCCCTGTCTATATCCAGACCGCTGACGGGGTATTTCGTGGTATTTCCTACTTTGCCTCAATCGGTCAGGATTACAGCACGACTATTGATTGCGTTATCGTTATGACTGATAACACAAATGTCATAACATTTCATTTTGCTATGCCAAGCGATAAGGCAAGCCAGTACACTATGGCAGACGGCACAGTCAGCTCTACCTTTATCACATATGTTCAGTCTCTGACATCTTCAAGTACTGAGTCACTTGTCAGTGAATACAATTCTGTATACAAGAATATTGCCTTATCTGTCACAAAATAAAAATCTAAAATAAATAAAAATAACGAGGGAAAATGAAACCAATTTGGACAATTATAATTACGGTTGTGGCTACGGCGGCAATCGTCGGTGGGGGAACTTGGTATTTGATTGATAGTAATGCGAAGAAGGACAAGCAAACATTACAAACAGAGCTCGATACTCTAAATCAAAAAATTGCAGAAGAGTCAGCGACTTCTGGGACAGTTGTGACTAGTGGGGCAACTGCTACAACTGGTGCGACTGTGACCGATGAAACGGCTAGCTGGAAGACATTTTCTAGTGCAAAGTATGGATTTTCTGCAAAATATCCAGAGAATTGGCTGATCAACGACTATGTATCAGAATCAAAAAGATTATATATTCTATCCCCAGATCGCAAAGCGAAACTGGACGCAGGAAGAATTGTAAGGCTTTACGACGTCTCGGTGAATATATATACCACTGCGTCTGAGCTACCGAACAACCAGACCAAGAAACTGAGCTTTGAAAACTGGATAAAAGAAGAAGCGGATAACTATGGCTTTACAAGTAGAAAGGCGACAACTTTTGATGGAGGGATCGGATATGTTGGGAAAGGTACTGGCGAAATTACTACATATTTGATGTTTGTAGTTAAAAATGGAATCATCTATCAAATTGAGACCGGAGAATCAGAGACCCCTTCGTCTACCGAACAATCAATAATCGATAGTATCAAGCTAATCACTCCCGACGTGACTGCTGATTGGAAGACGTATACAAATAAAGATCTTGGCATTAGTTTCAAATATCCAAATACTTGGAAAGATATTAAGTTCTCAAAGATCGATCAGACAAATGATGCAAACAAAGCAAATACTGGTATCAACTATAATGTAGGCTGGGGCGGAGGTGAAAAAAATTACGTTGATCCTGAGAACGCCTTCAATTTTAACTTATATTCTAAAGATTTTGTTTCTGTTCCTGTCTTTGCAGCTTACTCGAAGTCCATAGACCCTACATGGACCATGGCACAATATAACGAAAATCACGTTATTAGCGCGAATACTGCGCTAGCATATAAAAGTATAAATGGAAAAGCGGTACTCGCTGTTAACTATTTTAATATGGAGTGCTCACCAGGACTTGGCATGACCTTGATTGTTCCAACCAAGAATCTGAACCATCCTAATCTATTTGTACATATCACATTTGATCTGACGAAGGACGCTTCTGTTAAAGCATTCGAGGCTAAACAGGTCGCGAGTCAGGGCGATGCTTGTGACATGAAAGACGGCTATCAACCGATTGCCGATAAAATAATGGCAGGCACTTACTCTGCTGCGATTGACGCTCAAAAGAAAATACTTGAGGGCATCGCAAATTCATACAACAACATTTAATTGAAAATTTTTACCAATCAATCCTCGCAAGGGGATTTTTTGGTATATGAAAAATGGTTGTCATTCCTGGCAGTAGCTTGAGACCAGGAATCTTATATGTATAAGCTCAAGATCCCGTATCTCAAGCCGCAGTACGGGATGACAAGTAATTGATTCGCCTGGATTCCGGATCAAGTCAGGAATGACAAATGGGAAAGAGCAGGGAGATCCTTCGCGTTGCTCAGGATGACAGAAGAAACGCTGGGATGACAGAGGGAATACAGAGACGGCAAATAGACGAAGGCTAGTATTGTGAACTCTTTTTGATATAATTGCCCTATGGCGAACAGCAACTACAAGAAAAAAGCTCCAAAGAGAAACAAAGATGAGAATTTTGAAGTTGATTTGTCGACCGAAAATATTGAGAGCTTGAGCACTGTGAACGAGATTGAGGAAGATGACAATCTCGATAATTCTTTGCGACCGAAGAAACTGACGGACTATGTCGGGCAAATTGAAATTCGTGAAAATCTCGAGATTTTTCTTGGCGCCGCAAAGAAACGTGGCGAGCCAGTCGAGCACATTTTGCTCTATGGTCCTCCAGGCCTTGGCAAAACGACACTTGCTCATATTATTGCGAACGAGCTTGGCACCAATCTGCGTATCACCTCGGGACCAGCAATTCAAAGAGCAGGGGACCTAGTTTCGCTTCTCACTAATCTGAGCGAGGGCGATGTCTTATTTATCGATGAAATTCACAGGCTAAATCGTAATCTTGAAGAAGTTCTGTACTCTGCGATGGAGGATTATGCTGTCGATATTATTCTTGGTAAGGGGCCATCAGCTAAGAGCATGCGGATAAATTTGCCTCATTTTACCTTTGTGGGAGCGACGACCAAATTCGGCGCACTCTCTTCACCGCTTCGTGACCGTTTTGCTGTAGTCCATCGCTTAGAATTTTATAGTGAAGGAGAGCTCTCTCAAATCATTGACCGCTCCGCTAGAATATTAAACATCGAAATCGATGACGGCGGCATGACCGAAATCGCGACTAGATCTCGCAAAACGCCTCGAATTGCTAATAGAATTTTGAAGCGTGTTCGAGATTTTGCTGAGTTTAAACACTCGGGCAAAGTTGATAAAAAAATTGCTGAAGATGCTATCTCTAAACTAAACATTGATACGATCGGTTTGGACCGTACAGATAGAGACTATTTGCTCATGATTATTGAGAAATTTGGCGGCGGTCCGGTCGGCCTTGAAACAATCTCGGCTGCTCTTTCTGAAGATCGCGACACGATCGAAGATGTGATCGAGCCATATCTTTTGCAGCTTGGCTTTATCAATCGAACAAATCGTGGTAGAATAATTACAAGCTTGGCATATAAACATTTGGTGATTAAAGACTCGAGAAATCAAACGACTCTTTTTTAATAACTATATGGTGTCTGAAAACAAAAAAATTTTAGTCCATACTTGTTGCACGGCTTGCGCTAGCCACGTTTTTTCTGAGCTCACAAAGGCCGGATTCACGCCGATCGCTTGGTTTTATAATCCTCAGATTGATAGTCTCGAAGAGTACGCGAAGAGACTAGGCGACCTGGAGAAGTATTGTGATGAAAATGAAATCAAGCTCATAATTCCTGAGTATGAAACAACAGAATTCACCAGCCTCATTGCTCCCTACAAGGACAAGGAGTCTTTGAAATATATTTCCGATCACGATCGTTATCAGCGAAGACGTTGCCAGCTATGCAATTCTTTGTTGGTACAGAGGATGATCGAGCAAGCAAAGAAGATGAAAGCCGGCTTTTTTACGACCACGATGCTCTGTTCGCCATACAAAAATCATGATGAGATCCTCGAAGTGGCAAATGAAAAGGCGCTAGATTATAACCTAAATTTTTATTATCAAGATTTTCGCAAAGGATTCTGGATGGGCCGGAATTATGCAAGAAATCACGCAGTCTATGTTTCATCCATTTGTGGCTGCGCTGAGTCAAAAAAAGAAAGAAGACTAGAATAATGAATAGCGTTCTTGTTGGTATATATATCGCAATCACATTAGTTTTTATTGCATTTAGTGCTGCTGGCATCTACCATCTGTGGCGTTTTGGCTACTCTGGCGACCTCTCGAAGATTATCATCGTGATTTATTCGGTGATTTCTATCGCTGTCGTAGTTGTCTCAGCCTCAATAATCAGCTTTCGAGCTTTTGGAGGATAAATGAAAACTTCAGACAAATATTTTCCAAGCCAAGAGCAGGGTGAAAAAGTATTTTTGCTGGTACGCAAACACTGGTGGAATTACGTTCCCTTTGCGATCACTGGAATACTGATGATCTTGCCAATAATCGCTGTTCTTATGTATTGGTCGGCTAATTCTGCCAGCATTCCATATGAAACGGGCACAATGATAATCGGCGGCTTGGCAATCTACTGTATGTTTACCTTGGGCGTTCAGCTTATCGGCTTCATCAGCTACTATTTAGACGTTTATATCGTGACCGACCACAGGATTGTCGACATTGATCAAGCTGGCTTGTTTAATCGTAAAATTTCCGAGCTTCACCTTCATCAGGTACAAGATGTAAATGCGCAGGTAAAGGGAATATTTGCCACTCTGCTACACTTCGGCGACGTAAATATTCAGACAGCTGGTGAACGTGAAAATTTCACTTTTTCAGCTATTCCAAATCCATATACGGTTGCAAAGCAGATCATAAATCTGCACGAGGCACACATCGAGCCGCTCACAGAAGATGGGACACCGACAGCTGTTGCAGCTGATATTAGCAAACAAGCAGAGCCAGACCGAGGGATGGACATAGAAGATATCGAGGCTCAGGCAAAAGAGCTGATGAGCCAGACAACTATGGCTGACAGATTGAAGAGTGGTGGACTTGTCCAGGCGAAGCTAGTGATGCCAACTCCTGGCTCGCTCGCTGTGGACCAGAGTATCGCCGCTACCAAAAAGCCAGTATCTGTACAAAAGAACGAAATGCCGGCCCCAAAACCTGCTTCTGTTGTAAATACAAACGAAATCGAAGAGGGTGAGCTTACTGAGGGGAAAGAGGTTGACTTAAAGTAAGGAAACGAATGAATCTTTCTGATTTTGATTATGAATTGCCGGAAAAACTGATCGCCGACTACCCAGCCGAGCCAAGAGACGAATCCAGGCTGCTGATCCTCGACAAATCGAATAACGAGATCATACACGATAAATTTTTTAATCTTAGCAAATATCTCCAAGCTGGGGATATTTTGGTCTTGAATAATTCTAAAGTGTATCCGGCAAGACTAGTGGGCATGAAGAAGGAAACAGGCGGCAAAGTCGAAATTCTTCTAAATCATGAAAAGCTTCTCGGCGAGTGGGAGGTTCTTGGAAAAGGTTTGAAAATCGGTGCAACCATCATATTTAATAATTCTTCTCTTAAATGTAAGGTACTTGAGCAAATTGAAAATTGCTACATTGTAAAATTCAATCTTGATGGTGAGCCATTTTTCGATGAAGTCGAGAAGATCGGTAATGTACCCATCCCGCCATATATTGAGAGCAAGAGAACTGACGGCGATAGCCGGAGAAAGAGCGATAAGGAAAACTACCAAACAGTCTATGCAAAGGAGCGTGGCAGTGTGGCGGCGCCTACGGCTGGGCTTCATTTTACCGAAAAAGTTTTTGCCGATCTTGCAGCACGAGGTGTTGTAGTCGAGGAGCTGACACTTCATGTGGGCCTTGGAACCTTTGCACCAGTGAAGGTGGACGACATCACCAAGCACCAAATTCATCGAGAATTTTTCTCTATCAAGAAAGAAGTGGTGAATAAGCTAGTTACCGCCAAAGCAGCAGGACGAAGGATCGTCACCGTTGGCACCACCTCGACACGAGTGCTCGAATATATCTTCTCGGATGAAAAAATTCTTGAATCCATCAGCGATAAATCTTTTGATACTCTTTCTGGCTGGACTGATATTTATATTTACCCTGGTTATAAGTTCAAGATCGTCGGTGGCATTGTCACAAATTTTCACCTACCGAAATCCACTCTGATAATGCTTGTTTCGGCCTTTGCGGGTACTGATAGGATCAGAGCAGCTTACGAAGACGCAATAAAAAACGAATATCGTTTCTACTCATATGGCGATGCAATGCTTATAATCTGATATATAAATCGGAGGGTGCATGAAGAAGATCTACGTCTTAGTACTAGTGATTACGCTTGTCTCTATTTTTCATATTAACATTGAAGTTCTTGCTGCCTCACCTCATCTTCAGATCAACGAAGTTTACTATGACACTATTGGCACTGACAGCAAAGAAGAGTGGATTGAGCTGTATAATCCAACCGATCTTACGATTGATCTCGAAAATTATACTATTTTGTCTGATTCTGATACGTCGTTTACAATTCCTGCTGTCAAGGTATCTCCAAAATCATTCTTTGTAATTGCAAAAGATCAGACAGGTTTTCATACTATGTATGACGCTGATCCTGATCTGGCTGGAATGTCGATTACTTTAGCAAACGTAAGTGATTACGTGGCTATAGTCGACGTGGCTGGCAATGAAATCGATTCGGTCTCGTGGGGGAGCTCAACTTATCCGGGAATTATCCCAAACAAAGGGGCAGAACATGCTCACTCGCTCGAGAGAAAAGAGCTTGGCGGCGATACAGATGATTGTTCGCTAGATTTTGTTGAAATAAGTACGCCAACACCATTTGCAAAGTATGAAAAACCTCTCTACTCAGACTCGCTTGAACTCTCAGAGCTCATGCCATATCCTGCCGACGCATCACATGAAGAATTTATCGAAATCCATAATAAGACTGACAAAGCTTTTGATCTAAGTGGCTGGATCTTGGACGATGCGGAAGGTGGAAGCAGCAGCTATATGATACCTGCGGGTGTCGAGATCGCCGCAAGCGGTTATCTTTCTTTTTACCACAGTCTAACTGGAATATTTCTAAATAACGATACTGACAGCGCTAGACTTTTTGATCCAAATGGCGATCTCAAGTCGGGTACTACTTATGCTAAGGGTCAGAAAGATGACAGCTACGCGCTGATCAGCGGCGTTTGGCTCTGGACAGATCAGTCGACTCCAGGCAAGGAAAACCAATTTGTTGATACAGCAATAATCAAAGCAGCTGTAGCCACAAGTACTGCATCGGCTGAGAAAACAGTGGTCTCTGGGCGAGTGACTGCTTGGCCTGGAATTTTGTCAGACCAGATCTTCTGTCTCCAAGCAGATTCTAAGGGATATGAGATATATAATTACCATGGTGAATATCCAGCCATCAAGGAAGGTGATTTGGTTGAAGTTTCGGGAATTCCCTCAACGTCAGGGAGGATCAAGACTGAAGCTGTTGGCGACGTGGTTCTCAAGTCTTCAGATCAGATAGTTTCACCAAAAAATGTTCCTATCAGCGAGGTAAGTGAGGCATATCTTGATCAGTATGTAAAAGTCAAAGGCAGAATTTCCAAAACTTCAGGGGACACTTTTTATCTCGAAGATCCAGTAAGCGCTACAACGGTAAAAATTATTATTCGTGAAGCGACCGGAATAGACAAACCATCTATGGGTGTTGGTGACTTTTTTGCTATTGCTGGAATCGTCTCTGTATACAAAAATGAGTACAGAATATTGCCATTTAAGCTCGAAGATGTTACAATCTCATCTCCTGATTATCTTACCTCTAGCTACTTGCCAGTTGCTGGTGGAAGTGAAAAAATAGTATTAGTATTATCAATTTCAATTTTCATATTATGGAATTTATTTCTCACAACGAAGAAGACACGAAAGAGTTTGCCAAAACCATCGCCAAGATGGTGAAACCAGGTCAGCTTTTGGCATTGAAAGGGGATTTGGGCAGTGGTAAGACGACTTTTACCAAATATCTGGCCGAGGCTCTCGGAGTTGAGAAAATCGTCACCAGCCCGACATTTGTGATTCTGAAGCGTTATCCAATACTCAAATCTGATAAGTTTGATCAGCTAGTTCATATCGATTGTTATCGACTTTCTACTGTCGAAGACCTAGAGTCAATCGGTTTTTTCGAATTTCTCGAAGATAAAAAAAATCTGATCGTTGTCGAGTGGCCAGAGACTATTATCTCGATCCTGAAAGACAGGGTTCTTCTCTTGGAGTTCGAGTATCTTTCGGAAACAGAACGTAAAATCACGGAAGCCTTATAGGTATGTATCTAAAAATAAATACAATTAGCAGCGAAAACGTCATCGAAATTCTCGATGGAAATTTTATTGTATCTAGCAAATATGAAAAAACAATGGCGCGAAACGAATCAGAAATTATGCTCTCCTGGATTGATGAAATTGTAGGGAAAAAGCTTTCTGATTTGCAGGGAATTATCGTTTGTGTCGGTCCTGGCTCGTATACTGGTGTTCGCGTAGGTGTGACTATCGCAAACTCGATGGCACTTGCTTTGAATATTCCAATCATTGGGTATAAGATTGAAGATGTTCCTGATTATTCTCTTTTATTACCAAGAACTTTTGTATCGCCAGTTTTGCCTTATTATGACAGAGAACCACTGATCACCAAGCCAAAAGCTAGACTGTAACTAACTAATTTGCTAAACTAATCTCAGAATGAATATAAACAATAAAATGGAAAATATTGATATGTCTTTAACAACAAAGAAACCTCGTTTTTATAAGACAAAAGCGGGCAAAATTACATTTATTTCGCTTGGTGTACTTGTTCTCGCGATCGCGTATTTTTTAGTTAGCGCGATGTTTTCTGGATCAAAAATATTTCAAAACGGTATTACCGGCTCAAACCTGCTAAAGACTCTCTACGGAACTCAAACCTTGAAGGAGGTCGATGGCCGCACCAATATTTTATTTCTTGGCATGGGCGGTACAAGCCATCCTGGTGGAACTCTCTCTGACTCTATAATTTTACTGAGCATAAAGGATTCTGACAAGAAAGCTGCCATGATTTCCATTCCACGCGACCTTCAAGTCACCGTCGCTGGCCATGGTACGGAAAAGGTAAATTCTGCTTTTGCAGATGGCTATAACGACTATATGTCGAAGAATTGCACGAAGAAAAATCTAGACAGCTGTAAGAATGATGCTCTTCAGGCAGGTGCAAAGCTGTCGTCAGAGACCATCTCGAAAATCCTAGATCAGCCAATTCAGTATACTGTCTCAGTCGAATTCACAGGCTTCGAAAAAATTATTGATCAGCTCGGTGGGATCGATGTTTATGTCGACAAAGCAATCGTGGACAGAAGCTATCCAGCTGATAACATGAAAGACTACGTAACTTTCAAGGTGGCCGCGGGCAATCAACACTTTGATGGCGCGACTGCACTAAAATATGCAAGATCCAGAGAATCGACTTCCGATTTCGATCGAGCAGCTCGTCAGCAAAAGATTATTACTGCGGTAAAGGACAAGGCACTGAAGTCTGGCCTTCTCACAAATCCGAAAAAACTTCTTGATGTGATCAATGCTTTGAGTGACAGTGTGAGAACCGACTTATCTCCAGCTGAGCTAAAAGAGGCAATTACTCTGATGGGTGAGATCCCGAGTGACAGCACTATATCTAAGGTCTTGTCGAATGGTGTCGACGGTGATCTTGTAGACTTCAACGATCCTATAGACAAGCTCTATTATCTAAAACCAAAAGACGGCAACTTCCTCCATATTCAGCAAGAAGTAAAAAATATATTCTCCACTGGTACAGCCTCTGGCTTGACAGTGGCTAAGGTAGAAGCTCCGGCCAAAATCGAAATACTAAACAGCACAAAGACTGTTGGTCTTGCCGGCACCGTATCAACTGAACTAAAAAAAGAAGCTTTATTGCAAGTCACCTTGGTCGCAAACAGCAAAGAAGTGGTGGAGAAAACTGTGATTTATGACTATTCTAGTAATGCTAAAAAAGATGCAATCGCAATGCTTAAGGTCAAGTACAACTGTAGTGTTGTTCAAAAAACTAAGATATCAGCCGATGGTCCAGACCTCCAGCTGATCATCGGAAGTGACTACAAGTCGCTTTCTAAAAAGTAAATAAAATGTCTTTTTTTCACAATCAAACTGTACGTAAAATACTTCTGACCTTGATCCTTGCTTGGGGTTACCTCACTTTCTATTTGCAAAATAGCGGTGTGACCACCCTGATTGTTCTGATCTCGATAATTTCCCTAGTTGGCCTTGTCTCAATTTGGCGTGAGAGCTCCGCGATCTTTATCCTCATCCTCATGTCCTTCATCGTCTCATACTCCTTCTACATATTCCTGTTTCAGCTTGCTCTGCCTGTCTGGATAGTCATGCTGGCGATCTTGCTAGTCTTTGGCTATCTTTTTTCATACACGGAGCACCGAATCGGAATTTTGGGCAAGAAAAGAACTATTTATTTAGTCCTGTTCTCGCTAATTATTCTTGAGGTATTTCTTGTCTTGAGCTATTTCTTGATTAATCCAATCAGCCAGAGCTTAATCATCTCTGCAATCTGCTATCTATTTGTAGGATTCTGCTATACCGTGCTTGCGAAGCATACGGATAATAAATTTATCACCTATGTTATTTTTACTTTTATATCCATCATCCTTGTATATCTAACATCTAGCTGGGGCGGTCTTGTTTAGAATAAGCGAATGATCTATAATCTATTTAATTAAGATCGGAGTACAAATGGATAAAAAGAAAATCAAGTTTGAGATCAAGAAGATAGATCTTTCGAAAGTTCATGCGACAGTGAAACACGCTGCCAAGCATATCGCTACGAAAACAAAGAGTTTTCACAAAAATTCTAGTGAATACTGCGCGAATCTAACTGACTCTGTCGGATATAGAAATTTCACAAAAGCTCTAAGTGTCGTTGCGATTGTCATAATGCTTGCGGTCACATATTACGGCGTAATGATTTACGGCTATGGTTCTAAAGACGCTAGGGTTCGTGCGGTGGCAAAAATCGTGCCTTATCCAATCGCAATCGTAAACTATGACGTAGTCACATATGGCGAGTACCTTCACGAGACAGATTATGTTCATCATTATTACGAATACGCTCAGGCTGACATCACTGACTATAACCCAATCTATCAACAAATTTTTGACGACCTTATCTCAAACAAAGTTGTCGATTATGAAGCAATCGTTCATAAAGTCAAGATTACTAAGGACGACGAAGATGCTGCGATCAGTGCCATCATCGAGGGGGCAGGCGGCCAGGACAAGTTTGAAAAAGCTCTTACCGATATGTACGGTCTTACACCAGATCAGTTCAGAAAGCTAGTTCACGTTCGCTTGCTCCGTGAAGGTCTAGATAAAGCTGTCATCACTCGCGTTACTGCAAGTCACATTCTCATCTTAGTCGATAGCGCTGCGACTCCAGAAGTTGTTGCTGCTGCAAAGACAAAGATTGATGGCATCGTAACTGAAATAAACGCAGGTC
>Ga0194057_10000402_pt1 | contig 22207 bp, 21 predicted proteins | sample SepL4415m_MetaG_FD_155474 | JGI IMG/M metagenome (GOLD analysis project Ga0194057, IMG submission 155474) | Anoxic zone freshwater microbial communities from boreal shield lake in IISD Experimental Lakes Area, Ontario, Canada - Sep2016-L442-15m | ecosystem: Environmental > Aquatic > Freshwater... | reverse complement strand
GATGTATCCATGGCGCGGCGTTTCGGAGGGACGGGCCTCGGACTTTCCATCTGCAAGAGCCTCGTGGAGATGATGGGCGGACGGATCTGGGTTGAAAGCGAACCGGGCAAGGGGAGTACCTTCTACTTCACCGTCCGCCTACCTTTGGCGAAGGAACTACCTGCCACCAGCAAGGACCTGGCTGTCCTATCCACGGTAGCCCAAGCCCAGTTGCACATCCTGCTGGTGGAAGACAACCCCGCCAACCAGAAAGTGGCCCTCTTCATCTTGCAGAATCGAGGCCACGTCGTGGAAATCGCGGGGGATGGCCGAGAAGCCGTCTACTTGACCGAGCATAACCGCTACGACGTAGTTTTAATGGACGTTCAGATGCCGGAAATGGACGGCATTGAAGCCACCGCGGCGATCCGAAAGCACGAAGCGGAATTGGGATTGGGAATTGGGGACTGCGGATTCCAAGAAAACCAACAGCAACCAACCGTTGGTTCCGCGCATCGAATCCCTCCAATCCCTTTGCGAAGGCTGCCGATCATTGCCATGACGGCCCATGCATCCAAGACCGACCGCGCGCGGTGCCTAGCGGCGGGGATGGACGGCTACCTTTCCAAGCCGGTCCAACGCGAAAAACTCATCGAGACGGTCGAGCGAATGGCTGGAGAGGCAAATTGCAAATTACAAATTGAAAGTTGTGAATTGCAAATTGAAACCCTAATCCCCAATCCCCAATCCCCAATCCCTGCCTTCAGCCTCGACGAGGCACTGGCGCAGCTCGGCGGTGAGTTGGGGCTATTTCGGGAGATGGTAGGGTTCTTCTTCGGCGACGGATTAAGGCTCCTGGCGGAGATCCTGGCCGTTGCCGCCTCGGGCGATACGACGGCCATCGAGAAAAATGCCCACCGGCTCAAGGGAACCGTACTCTACCTGGGTGCCGAGGCCGCCAGCGAGGCCATCACGCGCGTCGAGGATCTTGCGAACTCGGGTGACCTGGCGGGCACGGCCCGAGCGATTCGCGTCATGGAGACAGAAATGGAACGTCTCACCGCGGCCTTGCATCCCTATCGTCCCGTTTAGGATCGGCGCATAAATAACTGTCGTGTTTTGCCCACTCGCCGAGCGGGGACGGACGGCACACGGAGTGTGCCTGCTACTTTTCTTGCGACACTTATTGATGCCGATCCTTAGCAAGGCTCGCTGACTTCCCCCCCTTCGATCAGCACTCGCAGTCTTTTGATCGCACGCGACGCGATCTGCCGGACTCGCTCCCTGGACACGCCTATTTTCGTACCGATTTCATGCAGCTTGAGCGGTTCGCTACCGAGTCGCAGGCCAAACCGCCAAATGAGGATTTGCCGGTCTCGCGCATCGAGCCGGTTCAGGATTCGCGCTACCGTGTCTTGCTTCTGCACGTAGACCGTTTCCTGCACGGAAGGATCGAGACTTTCGTCCGCAACGAACAGGAGCGCCTTGTCGCACGTGGTCCGGAGACGACCTTGGCGGCGGTGTTCGGCGGGAAGGCGATAGACGAATGTTTTTTTCAACGCCTCCATCACGTAACTGCTGAACCGATTTCCCCTGGAAAAATCAAAATTCTCAACCGCCTGCATCAGCGTCAAGTTTCCATCGCTGATCAACTCGAACAAGCTGTTCATGGGGCCAACGTGCCGCTTGGCCACCGAGACTACCAGTCGCAAGTTCACCCGAATGAGCTGGTTCCGCACGACGAGCGCCTCCTTCCGACATTCTTCGATCTCGTCCATCCGTGCGGAAGAGGGCCGCAGAAGGTTCAGTTTCTCCCTGAGCGTCATGGCCTTGTACTTCAGGTAGTTCATTTTCCGGAACAAATGGCCCTCTTGCAACCGCGTCAAGATCGGAATTTCGTACAAACTTGCCAGATACGCAACCACACCGCAAGGCGCGCGAACCGGCCGCCACAAATTGTTTGTGTCCGTTGACATGGGGCCTAACACGCTTTTTTCCAATGCAGGGTCTGCAAGGATCCGCGAGAAATCCTCGAGCGGAACGTAGCGCAACGGCATTTCCAGGATCTGCTGAGTACGCATCCGCCCGACCAGCCGAGCGATGTTGGCCTGTGCCTGGCGGAACCGCCGAGCGAGAACTTTGATGGTTGCCCCCGATTGATACTCTCGGTAGATCGCCTGCTCGGCTACCACCCCGATCTCGGAAAAATGGGACGCACGCACCGTGGGATCCGAAGTCAAACAACTCATGGCTACATTCTCCTCCTTGAAGACCGGCCGTATTACAATTAGGGCTGACAGCCCGGCTCTTTAACCCACCAGCCCAATCATTAGGCACCAATTTTAGCTGAACTGCGAAGGTGCCAAATCCCCGTAGACCGGAGAGTACCCCTGGGAATAGTAGCAGCCGCGGCCCAGGATTTTCCGTACTCCAAATAGGTGGGGCTCACTGACGATTCGGTCCCCCGGCCTGATATCTCGGGGACGTAACACCGTTGGCGTAATGATTCAGGAGTTCTCTTGAGCCCACTGAAATGCGCGACGGCTCAATTGGGCGGCGGTCTGCAGATGCAATTTGGCCTTGATGACTTTGCGGTGTGATTCAACGGTTTTGGGGCTCAACTCAAGCTTCCGGGCGATCTCGATCGTGTTCACCCCCTGACCGATCATCTCGAAGACCTGCAACTCACGATTCGAGAGCGTTTCCGTGGGATTGTAGTCCAGCGGTTTTCCGACGGCCGCGCGTTGCAGGAGTTTGGTGGTCATATGGGGACTGAGGTAGATCTCGCCGGCGAGAATTTGGCGTACCGCCACGACGACATTGAGCATGGGTTCGCGTTTGGAGACATAGCCCATGGCCCCGGCCCGCAGGACGCGCCCGGCGTACGTTTCTTCATCGTGCGACGAGTAGACGAGAATCTTAACGGACGACCAGCGCGACTTGACGTAGTCGATCAACTCGATGCCGTCCTCGCCATCCAACGAAAGGTCGATGATGGCGACATCGGGATACCCCTCCTCGGCCAGGCGCAACGCTTCCTCGATATCCGCCGCTTCACCACAAACTTCCAAGTCCGGCTCCCGGCCGATTGCCAGGACAAGCCCCTGCCGCACGACCGGATGGTCGTCCACGATCAGGACTCGGCGGCGGGTTAAGAAGTTGATCGAGTTGCTCATGATTCAACGGCCATTACCACATGCGACGGTTTTCCTGCCGCCTCATAATAGCAAGAACCTGTTCTTCGTGGAAGTACCCCCCGCTCACAACAGCCCCCCCCCATGGGCTAATGCAAATCATTAGGCAATGCCTCCGTCTTTCCTCACCGGGATGCCCGGTTCTCGGGGATTTTGTTTTTTTCCATACGCCCTAGACTTATGTACGTGTGGAGAGAATTCAAAAAAACCGTTCGTGGATCCGTTGAGGGGGCATCCCAATGAACCAGTATCGATATTTGGAGTTGCTTAGTGGCGGACCGGTATCAAGGGTGCGACTCTTGAATCACAGACCATTTTGTGCTGAAGAGGTCGAAGCGTTGGCGCGGGAGTGGAACTCCGTGGCCGACGGTTCGGCTTGCCTCACGCTCGTCATGGATTGTTCCAACTTCCAACTCCTAAGCAGTGAAATGCTGGGCAAGCTGATCTTGCTCCAGCGTCGACTTAAACAAAAAACCGGCAAGCTGGTACTGTCCGGCCTGTGTTTTGAAATCCGCGAAGTCCTGAATTGGACGAAACTCAACCGATTCTTTGAGATCGAGGAGGACGCTGATCGAGAATTCGTCGCAGTTGCGTGAACGTCCGCGACGCGGGAACTTGGGGGGGTTGTCAGGATCCTAAGATCGCGGTTGGTGTCTTTTCTATCCATGGAGGGTTATTGCTGTGTTGGAATATCAAACAGGAAGCCAAATGCCCCCGCTACGGGAGCATGAGGCTGGACGGTCGAAGGAGAATCTGTTGGTTCAAACCGAGGCGCAATTGCGACTTCGAACGTCGGGCTACCGTCAGTTGCAGCTCGTTTCATGCGAGTTTCACGAAGGCGTTCTCACGCTACGTGGGGGTGTTTCGAGCTTCTATTTGAAACAACTCGCTCAGACGTTCATTCGTGGACTGGACGGCGTTGAGGAGATCAGCAACCGACTGGTGGTAGCGGAATCGCCTTCGGATGACGCAGGAGTGGGGGGATAGAACCGATGACTGCGACCCACCAGAGGGAGTGGTGCGACGTCTCGGAGCAGAAGCGGGCGGAGGCGCTATTGTGCGCCTCCACCAAACAGTGGGAAACCACATTCGACGCCATCCGAGATGGCATCTGCGTGTTGGATATGTCCGATCGCATCGTGCGCTGCAACCAGGCAATGGCGGATATCCTAGAAGTCCCGCGGGAATCGCTCGCCGGCCGGGGCTGCTGCCAGGTATTCTGTTGTGGGGAGAATCACGGCTCCAGATGTTTGATCTCGCAAATTCGCGAAAGCTGGCAAAGGGTAACCGGCATGGTCCGCCTGCGAGAGCGGTGGTTTGCCGTGGCGGCCGACCCCGTTCGCGACGAGAAGAACGCACTCGCCGGGGCGATCTATATCGTGTCCGACGTGACGGAAATTTTAGAGTCCCGGCAGGCACGGGAGGTGGCCGAACATGAATTGGGGGCACGGCGCGTACTCAACGCTGCCGCGGACCGTCTGCGAACGCTGGGCGAAATGGTGACCATGATCGCCCACGAACTCAACCAGCCCTTGGTCGGGGTCCGCGGCTTAGCCGAACACCTTCTCATCGGTATGGAGCGCGGATGGGACATCCCTCCAGAGAAGCAACGGGAGCGGCTGACCTTGATCATGGAACAAGCCGATCGCATGGCCAAGATCATCGAACGCGTCCGCATGTTCGCCCGCGAGGCCGGCAAACCGGAAGTCCACTCCGTGCAACTTAATCAGGTAGTCCAATCGGCCGTGGAGATGGTGGGCGAACATCTTCGCGTACAGGGCATCGCCTTGGAGTGCGAGCTGACGGAGGCCCTCCCGCCGGTCTCCGCGAATCCTTTTTCCCTGGAAGAGGTTGTGCTGAATCTCATTACCAACGCCCGCGATGCTGTCTTGGAAAAGATCGGGGCTACCCCTGCGCCGTTCGCTCGCATCCTGGTCCGCACCTTTCCCTGCTCCCGTGGCGAAACGCGCTGGGGAGTGGTCCAGGTGATCGACGAGGGATCGGGCATTCCACGGGAAATTCTGCCCAAGGTTTTCGAGCCATTTTTCACCACCAAACCCCCGAACCAGGGGACTGGAATCGGGCTTATGGTCTGCAAGCATATCGTCGAACAATTCGGCGGCACCATCGAAATCGAGTCCGAGCCGGGACTCGGCACCACGGTCACCTTTGCTTTTCCGGTCGGGACACACGACGAAAGGAAGCCATGATGGGTGCGCGACAGCCTTTGGAAATTTTGTTGGTCGATGATGAGGAAATCGTCCACGAGACCCTCGGCGGCTATCTTCGCAACGCGGGAGAGCAAGTGGACGACGCCCGCAACGGAGAGTCCGCGCTGCAGTCCATTAAAACCCGCGAGTACGACCTAGCCTTGATCGACTTGCTGATGCCGGGAATGGAGGGGATGGCCGTCCTCCGGAAAGCGGTGGAAATTCGCCCCGAGATGCCGACGGTCATCATTACAGGAAACCCCGGCATGGAAACGGCGGTCGCCGCTTTGCGGCTGGGCGCGGCGGACTATCTCTGTAAGCCGATCAAGCTGACGGAGCTGGATGCCGTGCTGGAAAAGTCCCGCCAACTGCGGTCGCTTCGCAACGACAAACGATACCTACCGAAAGCGGCCAGAAAGATCCCGCCTCCGGCGCACCCACCAGCCCAACGGGGAGAACTGGTGGGAATCAGCCCAGCCACGAATCAGGTCCGCCGGCAGATCCACGAGGTAGTGGAGGCGGGATGCGAGATGGTGCTGATTACGGGCGAGACAGGGACGGGCAAGGACGTCACCGCGCGCGCGATCCATTTTCAGGCCGCTGCGGCGGACGATTCATTCATCGCCGTCAGTTGCCCGGCCTTTGCCGATTCCTTACTGGAAAGCGAGTTGTTCGGTCACGTCAAGGGTGCGTTCACTGGGGCCACCGAGGACCGGGCCGGATGTTTTGAACTGGCCAATGGCGGCACCATTTTTCTGGACGAGGCGGGCGACCTGTCGTTGCCCGCTCAGGCCAAGATCCTCCGCGTGCTGGAGACACGATCCCTGCGGCGCGTGGGAGGTTCCCAAGAGATTACCGTTCAGGTTCGCGTGATCGCTGCCACAAACGTCCCCTTGGAGGAACTCGTGCAGTCGGGCCGTTTCCGCCGCGATCTGTTCTATCGGTTGAACGCCTACTCGATCCACCTCTTGCCACTTCGAGAGCACCGCGAGGATATCCTTCCGCTGGCTGAACATTTTCTCAGAAATTACGCCTCCACGAAGGGACGTTGCCTGGAAGGCTTTGACGCGAATGCCGCCAGCAAGCTTCGGGAGTATGATTTTCCCGGCAACGCCCGCGAACTCCGCTATCTTGTCGAGCGGGCAGCCATGCTCTGCCGGTCGGGTCGGATTCGCGCCGAGCAGATCGCCCTGCCGGTCAAGAGCGCGCCCCCGCGTTCGGCTGCACCGAACGAGGAGCAGGAGCGGACACTCCTCCTGAACTCCCTGGAGGAAACCCGCTGGAACTGCCGACACGCCGCAGAGCGGTTGGGCATTCCCTACTCAACATTCCGCTACAAAATGTGCCGGTTCGGCATCAAGAAGTAGCCAGCTCAAGAGTTTTTCCGGCTCTCTGCCGGGTTTGCGGATAATTGTGGTGCGGGCGTCCCGCCTGCCCAAGATGTTGTGGTTGAACCAGGCAGGCGAGACGCCCGCACCACCAACTTGGCGGAGAGCCGTTTTTCTTCTGTCGGTTACGCTCTCCTTGGCGTTCCTCTCATCGCAGGAGTTTGGCCATTCGGCCAACTTATCCCCGGGCCCTTGGCAACTGTTGCCAACAAGTCTTCTTAGCACCTGAGCGGTGCCGTGTGGAAGCCGCTCTGGAGCCGCCGACGCTTAAGTGCCGTTCGTGCAAGCCGTTGTGGCATATCCCGTTCCAATCGCGCCTACCGGCACGCACTTTGCTTCCTAGCGAGACGTTAAAAGCCCGTGTGGCCCGGCTATTTCGGTCGGGCGCAAATGGCTTTTTCAGCGGCAAAAGGAGGAAATCATGTTGGTACGTTATTGGCGAACACAGTTAGCACGTCTTTGGTACGAAGACGAAGGTGTTTTGACGTTCGAGTGGATTACCTTGTACACCTTGCTGGTCATCGGAACGATCGGTGGCGTAGCGGGAGTTCGTGATGCACTCAATCAGGAATGCCTGGGCGTGATTGGTGCCATGACTTCATTGGACCAATCCTACTATGTTGCTCCACCGTTGGGCATCGACGTTCAGTCGGCCACCATGGGTAAAGTTAATTCACACCGGATCTCATCGGCTTCCGGCAGCCAGTTCAACAGTCGGGCAGCTTGGGCCAATGGCCGCACGAGTTCGGATCTTAGCGGTGGAATTCAAATACCGTTGACTCTGCAACCATGATTCTGATACGGAGCAGTTGAGGCTCAAAGGGCTTAACCGCAAGACATCCCTGCCGTCGGTCCCTTTGAGCCAAACGGGTCTGTACTCAGCAGCCAACCACTGGCGAAGGGAACCAGGAGTTCCCTTGAGGTAGAGGGGTTCAATCCGTGGTCGCATTCAGACTCCCGAAGATTTACGTGCTTGGCGACGATCCAGTGTTTACTCAGACACTCGCCGAGTTTCTGCGGGATCTGGGGTACGAAGCGATGCCGCTTTACACCGTTGAGGACCTAGAGGCTGACGCTCCGCAAACGGCCACGGTGGTGGTTACCCTGCCGGAAACGCTGGGAACGGATCCCTTCGGGCGGCTGCGGAGAATCCATTCACGGCTACCTGAAGTGACGTTCCTCCTCATCGTGGATAGCGATTTTCCCACCCGCGAGGCGGTCGCATACGGAATCCGCAATTTCCTCCGCCAGCCTCTGCAACTTACGGAGTTGGAACGCGCGATGGCCGGCTAATCGCTGGCATCTTCGGGATTCATCCTTGTTCGGCGCGGGTCTCCTGACCCCGCCGAAACGTCGAGGGGTGGCTTGGTCAGGAGACCGGCCAACAACGACGAACTACGTAGGGTGCGTGGAGCACGGAGCCCCAAAAAAATGGTGCGTTACGCGAACCAGTCTATTCCGAGGTAGACGTTCTCAAAGTATTGAGTCCGTGCGCAACGCACCATTTCCCGTGCGTTGGTTCGCTTCACGCACCCTACGATTGCGGCTTTCACCGCATGTGCGCCTGCATGTAGTCGACAAAGTTGTCGTCAAGCTTATCCAATGGGCCGAACTGCTTCTCAAACTCGGCCAGCCGCGTCGCTTTCTCGTCATAGACCAATGGCTGTTTGCGGGAAAGAACCTTCAAGTAGGCGACATACTGCTTGGGTTGCTTATGGATGAGATAATAGGTCAGTGCCCAGGACTCGGCATAGGCATCGACGGCCTGCTTCACGTCCAGCAAACGGTCATCGCTGCCAATCAGCGTTTTGAGCGAGCGGGCCGGCCGCTGTTGCATGTATTGTTGAAACTGAGCGAGCCGCGTGCGATTGACGACTCCTATACCCGCCCAACCTTTCCCTCGCCCCAGGTCGGGTGTCTCGCAATACATGGCGATGCCTTCGCTGAACCACTTGGGACAGTCGCTCAATCGCTGATGCAGACCACTATTGAAAGCGATCTGGTGCGTGGCCTCGTGGACGATCGTGGAGACCGCGCCGGGTGCGTTGGGGCTGGCGAGAAACTGGTTGATATGCGAGAGACCGACGGATCGTCCCGGGCGGTTTACCGCCACGCCCACCAGGTCGTACATAATCATCCGATTGCTCTCCATATTGTAGTAGCCGATGATCGATTCCGCAGCGTCGCCGAGATCCTTTTGCGAGTACTTGATGTAGGACGCCTTGTCGGAAAAAACAATCGCCACGAAGCGGAATTCGGGATCGGCCATCTCAAAGCCTTGGCGGCTCCAGGCATTGCGGAATGCGGAGTAGAGCCGTTCAAACAACGCCCCACACCACTGGGCGTAAGCCCGCGAGGTATCGTAAAAGATCATGTAATGCGCCGTCTGGTAGACGTCAAACCCTTTGGGCAGATCCGCCAGAACGCTCTTGGTCATTGGTTCGGCGGGGTAAGCGCGGAATGACGCGTCGTCGGTCGTCTGCTTGACCAGTTCCCCTGGCAGTATACGCCAGAGCAAGCCGTCGCGGGCCAAGAACAGCAACCCACCGTCCTGGGCAGTCAACACGATCCGGCCATCGAGGTGCAGCGTTTGCTGTTCGCGACGCAATGTCACATGGTCCATCGCCTCGACCGACGAACAGGCCACGACGACGATGAATAGGGTCAACCGGAACCAGCATGAATTGTGTGCGGTGGGGAGCATGAGTCTTTTGGGGGAGGGAATTGGGGAGCGAGCAATCTCGGCCACGAGTGTATTATAGCGGACAGCCGGCCAACTCCGTAGAACGGAATTTATTCCGCTGCCCCACACTGCCGACCTTATTGTGGCCGGTCTCTGACCGAGCCACACCGCCGACCGAAGGTCTCTCATTCACCGGGAGACCTTCGGTCGGACGTTTCTGCGGGGTCAGGAGACCCGCGCCGAACGCGGGGACGTTGCCCTCGTTGTTACACACATCTTTTGGACCCCATCCGGCTTGCCGGATGGTGAACAAGGTTAAATAGCTAAAATGGAGAACAAAGACCAACACGACCCCATCCACCTTGGTGGATGGTGAAGAAGGTTGATTGGCTACATCGCGGACATGGGCTAGCTAGTCAACCTGATTCACCATCCAGCAAGCTGGATGGGGTCTAGGCTAGATTGCTTTCGTTGCTAGCTGACCAACCTTCTTCACCATCCAGCAAGCTGGATGGGGTCGCTCAAGGACTTGTGGGTAACGACCCGCGCCGAACACGGGGAGACCTGCGACAAACACGCTGGTGGGGCTCGTTTCACTCGTCCCGCCCTACAATTTTTCGTATTCCCCACCCAGAACCGGAAGAACCAATTTATTCCGTTTTACGGAGGCGAGCCAGGTCACTGCGGCAGCCAAAACACCCAATGTGACGGTCAGAGCGAGGCAGATGCCTGCGACTTGGTCTTCGACGCCGGAATGTACCCAGTTGAAAATATGAATGGAAAGCGTCTGCACCCCTGGGGGCACCACGAGAATACTAGCGGTCAGGTCGCCGAGTGCCAGCGCGAAACCGATCAGCCAGGCAACCCCCAGGGCGGGCAGTCGTTGCGGCAGCACGATCCATACCAGTTGGCCCAGGGAACCGCACCCTTCGGTCGCGGCACAATCGAGCATGGGTTGTGGAATCGTCCGAACGCCATGCCAAAGGACCAGGACCGCCGGCCCTGTTGCCCGGAACGTCAGTGCCATCCAAGGGGCAAGGAGCGAGTGGTCGTACAGCCAAACCAGCCACGGCAAGCTGGGCTGGTTGAGCAGACCGATGATCGCCAGAGCCAAGAGTGGGCCTGGAAGGACGAGGCAAACCAGTGCAATCGCGATGGCCAACAGATCCAACCAGCGCGACTTTCGGGTTAGCCAGGCCAGCGGGATGGCTGCCAGGACCGCCGCAGTGGCTGCCAGACTGCCGATCACCAGCGACCCCAGGCACTCCTGACGGCATTGCCATGGTGCCCGGAGGATGGTTTCGAGGCACTTGCCTGCGGACCAAATCCGCACGCGGCCCTCATCCGTTTGGGAAACCAATACCCCAGCCTTGTAGAGGAGGTTTCCCAGCGGCACCCCAGCCAGAAGCATCAGCATGGCCAGCATCCCAAGCGCCAGTGGCCAACGCCATCTCCCGAGGGCGAAAACTCGGCTCGGCCTCAGATTCAACGGCCGTTGGGTGCGGGCCAGTTGGGTACAGAAGAACATGCCAAGCCCCAAGAGTACTAGGGTACCAAGGATGCCTGGCAGCAACGCGATCAAGGCTCCACTCGACTCTTCGTGCGTGGCGATTTGGTTGAAGACCTCCTCGGCGTAGGTCCGTACCAAGAAAATCTCGGTAACCGTCTTTTCGCCGGCCGTGAGCATGGCTACCCAGACTGCGGCCAGGCCGAAAGCCGGCCAACATGCCGGCAACGTGACTCGGCGGAACACCTGCCATGGGGTTCCATCAAGCAGAGCCTGCTCTTCCAGTGCGGGTTCGACGTTCCGCAGCCCTAGACTAGCAAATAGCACAACCCAGGGAATAGCGGCCAAGGAGTGAACCCAAACGGCCGCGTTCCATCCGCTAAGCCATGGTTTACCACCATTGTGGTGTGAGTACCACCCCTCCTGCCCGAAGCCGGCCTGCCAGGCACTTGCCTGCAAGTAAATCGGCAGAAAGAGCAGCACCACGATGATGCTTACTCCCACCCTCCGTCCAGGCAGATCGCTCCGTACCAGCATCCAAGCCACAGCGGTTCCCAGAGGCAAGCTGAAAGCCAGGGTCTCCAAAGTAAGTGCGATCGAATGGATTACCAGCGGAAGGGTGTTAGGCATCAATAATTTGAAATCGATCCAGAATTCGTCTTGGCGGTATCGGCAGGCGATGCTATAGTCTCGCCATTATATCCTCCGTTTGATAGGGAAATGAACAGGATGATCGCAAACCGAAGAGGCGTAATCTGCTTGCTGATCTTCGGCCTGCTGACGGCTGGCTTGTGTGGTTGCGAACAGAAATTGCCCAGTTGGTATCCGTTTTCTACTCCAGTAGCCCAAGATCACGGCATCACCACTCCTGCGCAACGCATCAAGAATTTTCAGGAACTGGCGAAGAAGGCCCCGGAGACGACCGACCCCGGCCAGCGGGATTCGATCTGCCAGGATCTGGCTCAGCAGATCCGGAAGGAGCCTGACTCGAATCTCCGTGGCCATATTCTTACCACCTTGGCCGCCTACGGCGGTCCCACGGCCGACGCCGTGTTGCGAGCGGCCGTGAAGGATACCGATACCGACGTGCGGGTTATCGTTTGCAATCTCTGGGGTAAGCGTGGCAACGCCGAGTCGGCACAGGTACTCGAAGGTGTACTCAGCAGCGATAGCGATCGCGACGTCCGCATGGCAGCCGCCCGTGCCTTGGGCAATTCGCACGATCCAGCCGTGAAACGGGTACTGGGCACCGCCTTGAACGACACCGACCCCGCCATACGGAATCGCGCGATGATTGGCCTGCGCGAGTCGACCGGCAAAGACCTTGGCACCGACCCCGAAGACGTCGATCGTTGGCGGCAGTACGTGAAGAACGGGGAGGTGCGTCCGGCCCAATCACCATCCTGGGCGCAGCGACTATTCCCGTGGTATCATTAGATCGGGTTCACCACTCCCCGAGGCTCCCTGGAAGCCCTGGAAATCGCCCTTTTTGAATCACTTCTCTCCGCCTGTGGCCGATGCATGTTAGTAGGGATTCTTGCAGGCGAGGATGCCGCGAAAAACTGATCTTGCATGGATGCAAGAAAATCCGCAGGTCGCGGAGCGGCGAGGGCGTTGCCTCGGACAGCAAGAAGCCGTACCATGAAGTGGACATTCAGGACATGGGACGCTTAGCGAACACGGGGGCTTGGTTTGTCGAACGAACCCCGAGCGTACCGCAACCACAAAACAAGGAGCGCGTCGAGGATCGTGACAAGGCCATTCGCGGTGAGCGATGGCACGTCCTGCACGACGGCCAGACAACCGATCTGCGGCACTTTCACGTCCCAATCGAATACCGCGAGCAGACCGGGGCCCAAGACATGCAACCTCTGCGACTGACCGAGCAGTTCAAAACTCTCTTTTCGCTCGCCGTCCAATTGACCGAGACGTCGGGGATCGATGCGATCTTGCTCCTCCTCGAGGGAACGGCCGACTGGCCGCGACTGCGCAATATGGCCCAGAACTCCAAAATCCTGGTCGCCGCCGACACTTCCGAGCAACTCACCGGGGCCAAAGAGGCCGGCCTGGAGCCGATTTGCCTCGAAATGCCGGATAATCCGGTCTATGAAAAACTGACCCAGGCAGTCCTGGAGGCCGTGGCCGACGATATCCTTGCCCCGGGATCCGCCGTGGTGGCCCTCTACCGCAGCTTCGACGCCGATTCGATCGACAGTCTGAGCGTGATCAACCTTGACGAACACCTCAACCGCCTCACCGGTCGCGACCTCCGCCAACTGGAAACCCGCGTGCCGCTGGACACGCTGAAAATCGTGGTCGATCTTGCCGTGGAAATCGGTCGCGAGGGCAGGGAAGGCAAGCCCGTGGGAACGCTCTTCGTCGTCGGCGATTCGCGGAAAGTCCTCGCCTGTAGCCGCTCGGTTGGGTTCGACCCGGTCAAGGGCTACAGTCGCAAGGAACGAAACCTCAACGATCCCCGTGTTCGCGAAGGGATCAAAGAGATCGCCCAGATGGACGGCGCGATCATCGTCTCACCCGACGGCACGGTAGAGGCTACCTGCCGTTACTTGGATTGTTCGGCAGCCGACGTCACCCTTTCCAAAGGGCTGGGTGCCCGACACTGGGCGGCCGCCGCGATCAGTCGTGCCACCAATGCCGTGGCCATCACGGTCAGCCAGAGCAACGGCACCGTCCGTATATTCCAAAATGGCGAAACCGTGCTGCGGATCGAACCCTATTCGCGGCGCCCCATGGTCTGGCGCGACCTCGACGACGGCCCGCTGCCTGCCGGTTCGTAAAACGGAATACGACTATTCGATCGGCCGCGTCAGGGAAGCTCGATATCGTAACGCCGGTAAAGGTCGTTGGGCTGGGCCAGCGGTGCTAAGCGAATCCGCAGGCTACTGGCTGGTTGGTTGTTCTGGTGTACCGCCTCGTAAACGACCAAGCCCGGGTCGTTCACCAGTCGCCGAGCCAAATGAAAGCGAGTGGTCAGCAGCCCGATCAACGGCCTCGGATCCCCCGTCGTGCCGATGAGGGTGATCTGCTGTAGCTTCTGCTCGGCATTGAAGTAGTAGGTCAAAGACCCGGCCAGATCGTGCTGGGCCGTGCCCGTGACCAGCGGAACGCGGTAACCTTCCAATTGAAGTTGGGCCAGCCCCGTCGATACGGCCGGCCAGTGGGCCACGATCCATTCGGGCGTGATTTGGAAATCAAAAACGCTGTTGGCATCTTGCACCCGCACACTCGACCGCCGTTCGGCCGCGGTGCCCGGTATTCCAGGAACGGCTAGGTTCGCCGTGATTTCACTCCCCGCAGCCGCTTCGTGGCTCGCGATCCGCGTCACGCCTGCTTGCGGCTCGGCGGCCGTCGCCTGAGACGTCGTCTTGCCACCGTCGAAGAACTGGAAGTAGGCCATCGGCCCGGCAACCGCTCCAGTCACCGCAAGTCCCAGCAACAGAATTGCATATTTCTTCACCATCAGGATGAGCATCGGCACAACAAGAGCGAAAGCTTGCTACACGATGGGTCCGGATGGAACAGACTACCGGATGCGAATGTTGGGATCGCTCGTCATGTCCGATACAGACCTCACTGGAAGACCTTCGGCGGGGTCAGGGTCTGCTTCTAGGTCTTTTCGACCGGTTTGGTATCGGCGGCCGTCTTGGTCTTCTCGGTCGCTTCCGTGGTATTCGGCGAGTCATCGTCGGCAGCGATTCCCTGGTTGATGAACTGCTCGACCGCCTCGACGCTTTGACCACCCACCAGCACGCGACGGACCCAACCGCGCGGGGTCTTTCGAAACATGACCAATTCGGGAATCGGCCCGTTGCCGATCAACTGACGAGACAATTCGCCTTCTTGGTCTGGGTTGACGGTGGCGAAGGCAACTCGGGAAAGCATGCCTCGCTCGCGAATCTGCGGCATGACTTTTCTTTTCATGACTTGGCACGCTGGACACCACTCCGTGCTGACCATCACCAGCATTGGCTTGCCGGTCTTCGCGGTCACCTGATGGGCTTCCGTGTAGTCTTCGCCATCCGGTGCGCCAACAGCGAAACTGCATAGTGCTATCATTACAAGGCTGTTCACAAGTCGTCTCCTTTTTAATGGGTTGAGAACCTAGCCGGAAACGAAATCTGAATCAACTCCCCTCCGGGAGAGGGATGTTTCTGATAGGTTCTAAGTAGAAATCGTATCTTCCCAACGATTCTTTACGGTAGGATAATTAGCCTGTAGTCTAACCGACCTACCTGGGAGTTCAAGGGGGTTGCGGGGATTTTGGGGTGAAAATAATTTAGGCAATTTCATTACCCCTCTGCCATACGGCATCTCGGCGGGTGGCTGAAAAACTTCCGTGCTACGGTGGTTGAGTTTTCCTGCACTGCGCCGGTATAATCACGATCGGTTGCATTGCCGTCAAGAAAATTGCAAATTCCGGTTGAGGCAGCCCTACGTAAAACGGATTTTATTCCGTTTACCCGAAGAAAACGGAATAACGGAATAAATTCCGTGCTACTAAAAAAACGAAATAACGGAATAAATTCCGTGTTACTAAGAAAACGAAATAACGGAATAAATTCCGTGCTACCAAGTGAACTTGGCAGTTCTCCTAACATTGCCGTGGAGAATCTATGAAACTTCGCGTAGGTATAATTGGGCTGGGTGATTCCTGGCATCATCGCCATGCTCCGGCCTTGCGGATGCTCTCTGACCGGTTTGAACTGCGAGCCGTCTGCGACCAGGTGGCGCATCGAGCGCATCAGGTAGCGGTCGAGTTTGGTGCCACCGCAGTCGACGGCTTCCGCGTACTCACCCAGCGTGAGGATGTGGACGTGGTTCTAATTTTAGCCCCGCAATGGTACGGTGCCTTGCCGGTCCTGGCTGCTTGTGAGGCGGGTAAGGCCGTCTATTGCGCGAGCGGCATGGATCTCAGCGTGGATGACGCAGCCCAGATCAAAGTCCGGGTCGAAGAGGCGGGAATTGCTTTCATGGCCGAGTTCCCGCGGCGTTATGCCCCGGCCACTTTGCGGCTGAAGGAACTGATTGCCACACAGTTAGGCAATCCGCGACTGCTCTTTTGCCACCAGCGGTCGGTTGCCGACACGCCCGGCAACCAGCCAACGCATCGCTGGCCACGCCCCCCGGGCAGCCGTTCCCTTGTCGAACTGGTCGACTGGTGCCGGTACGTTGTGGATTGCGAGGCCTCCGGGGTCTCGGGCATCATGCATCCCAGTACTTGCAAACAAGGAGAAGAAGATTATCAGATGATGAGTCTCGACTTCTCGGATTCCAAATGTCCTGGAAGTGGGGCGGTCGCCCAGATTAGCTGCGGTCGCTATGTTCCGTCGCATTGGCAGGAAGCGATCACCTATCGCCCCCTGCCGGCCCTACAGGTATCCTGCGAACGGGGAATTGCTTTTGTCGATCTTCCTGCCACATTGGTCTGGTTCGACGAGGCCGGCCGCCACCAAGAGTCGCTGGAAAGTGAGCGGCCTGTGGGTGAGCTGCTTCTCACGCAGTTTCATCGCTCGGTGACCAGTCTGGTCCGAAAAACCAACGATCTGGAAGATTCTTACAAGGCCCTGATGATTGTGGAGCAGGCTCGGCGGTCCCAACAAGAAGGGCGGAGGATCGTGCTGGAAGCGTCCTGCTAGTCACGGGGAGGGCGATGTGGTAGAATGGCAGTTTGTGTGAGACTGGATCGGTTCCAGACTCACCGTAAACGAGAAAATACCGGCTGGAAAAGCAAAGAAGCCCAACACCCCTGTTATTATGGTCTTGCGTGCCCTGACGCCCAACAGGATGTATCGCGGGAATCGCCGGACGAGTGCGACGCACTCGGGCGGCCCTCAGAAAGCCACTTGAATGCGAAATACGTCCATTCCGCGGTCGCCTCATGCGCCTCTTCGCTGTCTCCTAATCTCCCCCGAGTTCCCCAAAAACTCGTTCTGGAATTGGACCAGCGTATGCGAGTGCCGCGGTGAGAAAACCATGGGGTTACCCCTGGGCCTTCTCACGTTGGCCGCCATCTTGCCGCAGGAATGGCATTTTCAACTTGCGGATCTTAACACGAAAAAACTAAGGGACCGCGACATCCAGCGTGCCGACGTCATCTGCGTGGGTGGAATGACCGCGCAACAGGACGGCATCCTGGATATTATTCGCAAGGCACGGAAGTACGGCAAGTTCGTGGTCGTCGGTGGAACGGACCCAACGAGCCAGCCGACGATCTACCAAGACGCCAATGCCCTCGTGCTCGGTGAAGCCGAGACAAACGTCCCCCTCTGGCTGAAGGCATGGGAACAAGGCAGTCCGGAAGGAGTCTTTCAAGGCGGTGGCGCGCCGGATCTCACCGGATCGCCCATTCCGCGGTACGACCTAGCCCGGCTGAAAGATTACCTTTACGTAAGCACTCAGTCTTCTCGCGGTTGTCCCTACCACTGCGAGTTTTGCACGGTCACCGAGCTTTTCGGACGCATGCCGCGCACGAAAACACCTGAACAGGTCTGCCGAGAACTCGACGCCCTTTTTGATCTCGGTTACCGGGGGTGGGTAGACTTCGTGGACGACAATTTCATCGGCAACAAGACGAGCGTAAAGCGGTTGTTGCCGGTGCTGGTCGATTGGTGCAAGCGGCGCAACTATCCCTTTTTCTTCTCCACGGAGGTATCGCTCAATCTGGCCGAAGAGCCCGAGTTGATGGATCAGATGGCAGCCGTCGATTTCCGCTATGTGTTCACGGGAGTCGAGTCTTCGGACGAGAAGGTACTGCTTGCAACGCAGAAGCCGATCAACACCCACCGTCCCATCCAGCAACGAATCCAGCGCATCCAGGAACACGGATTGCTCGTCACCGCCGGATTTGTCCTGGGATTCGACAACGAGGCGGAGAACGCGGCCGATTCCATTCTTGCCTGCGCGAAAGAGAATGCGCTGCCGGTGGCCATGGTATCGTTGCTCACGGCCGCGCCCCTGGCACAATTGACGCGCCGATTGGCCGCGGAAGGCCGACTGATGGATCTTGCGGGCAACCTGATCGGGCTCGACCAAACCTTTGAAATGCGCACCGCTCAGTGTGCCGATTCAATCATGGACCAGACGGCAAGCGGACTGAATTTTACGACCACGCGAGACCGCAAGACGATCTTGAAGGATCAGATTCGCATTATTGACACGCTTTACGATCCGGAAAACTTCATGGCGCGAGCGGCCGAGGCGGTAGCAAGGATCCCTCACGTTCCGAAGCACAAGCCTGGTTGGGTCGAGAGTTGGGCCGATCTTAAAGGGTTCGTCCGCCTAGCCGTCACCATGAGCCTTCAGCCCGATGTGCGCAGGCATTTCTGGCGATTTCTCGGCCAGAGTTGGAAACTTGGGCCAAACAGCTTCGCGTTGGCTGCGGCGATAGCCACCATCTACCTGCATTTCATGGAAATGCGTACTCGGTTGGTCGAAAGCCTCCAACGGCGATATGACGGTGAGCCCGTGAGTCAACTGCTTGCAGTAAACGACGCGCAGAAGAACGAGGATTTGACCCTCGAGATCGGAACACGCTGTTAATCAATTTGAATGTTCACCCTTGAAAAGATCCCTTTCGAGAAGGCCGTTATTCTACCTCTTTGTCCTCCCATTACCATTGAGAATTCAGTTATGAAAACAGGAATTATTACCGAAGAAACAACAACCCGGCGCGCATTTCTCGGCGGCGCGGCAGCCCTTGCAGCCTGGGCCATCGTGCCGGGGCGCGTGCTGGGAGGGGATACGCCACGAGGGGCCGCTCCTGCGTCAGGCAAGCCCAACTCCGTCTTCAACGGAGTGCGCATCGGGTGCATTACCTACAGCTACCGCGGTGGCGTCAACTCGGCGGAAGATACTCTCAAGGCCCTTATTCAGGATGGGCTCAGCGAAGTGGAGCTGATGGGGGGGCCAATACAGGCGTATGCCGGCTCGGGCGGTGGGGGTGCTCGCGGTCGCAAAAGTGGTTCCGCTGAGCAGCCGGCAAAGCCGACCGACCCCCGCCAGGCGCAACTTGCCAAGTGCATGGAGCTACGCAAGATGTACAACGACGCGGGCGTTAACATCCACATCCAGAAGATCGGCTTTGGCAAGTCGGATGAGGAGATTGACTTCAATTTCCAGGTGGCCAAGGCTCTGGGCTGCGTAGGCATCACCACCGAGCGTTCGGAGGCACTTGCCAAAAAACTTGCCCCTTTCGCCGACAAGCATAAGATCTGGGTTGCCTTCCACAACCACACGAACAACTATCCCGTGATGGATAAGACCGACCCCATCCTCTCTTATGGCGAGTACATCGGCTTCAACTTCGATGTCGGCCATTATTTTGCCGGCACCAAGGGACGATCTCCCCTTCCCGTGATTGAGAAGTACCACGACCGCATCGTCAGCCTTCATCTGAAGGATCGGACCGCGGAGGGCGGGAACCTGCCCTGGGGCCAGGGGAAGACGCCGATCAAGGAAATTCTCCAGTTGATGCGGAAGGAAAAGTGGACGTTCCCGGCAGACATCGAGCTTGAGTATAACATTCCAAAAGGCTCGGACTCCGTGGCGGAAGTGGCCAAGTGCGTTCGGTACTGCAAGGATGCGCTCGCCTGAGTGGCCAAATGAATAAGACAGACAATTAAAGAAACGCCAATCCTTACTCGGGTGGCAATTCCGCCAACTCGGCCAGCCAGGTGCGGATCTCGTTGTCGTACTCGGAGGCCAAGTCGCTTTTGACCAATTGCCGGTGGAACGCAGCCGCGCCATCCTTGACCAGATCGGCCGCCTCGGCACTGGGGAAACGCCGGGCCGGATCGGGCGCGATCAGCCCACGGCAGAAGGTCATCAGCAACTCGTTACAAACAACTTCTTCCGGCAGGATATGCGGTAACTGCTGGGCCAGGAACCGTTTCGCCTCGAGCAATTCGCGAAAGCCCGTCAGACCGGCGAAAGGCGACTGGCCGGCCAGCATTTCGATCAGTACGTAACCGAGACTTGCCAAGTCGCTCCGCGGCGTACACTCACTTCCTTCAAACACCTCGGGAGCGGCGTAGGTCGGAGTGCAAGTCCGTCGAGCCGGCGGATTGCCCACCTCAAAGGCGGAGCCGATATCGACGATCTTGGCGTTGCCGGTCCGCTTGAGCATGATGTTCGCCGGCTTAATGTCGCCATGCACGATGCCTTCGCGGTGCAACGCGGCCAGCGCGGCCAGACAGTCGCGAACGACGGCCATGGCGATGCCCGGCTTAAGCCGCGGCTGGACGGGCCCCGCGGTGACGATCACCTCATTGAGATATTTCCAACGATCCTTCTTCACGCGGCCCCGCATGTGATCGAACATCGTGCGGGTCAGCAGCAGACTGAGATCGTAGCCGTTGACCCATTCCATTTCCATTACGCGGATGCGATTGCGATCAACCCAGTTATGCACGTCCAGCAGGTTGTCTTGCTGGATCTGGGCGACGCGTGCGGCCACGACCGCCATCCGGCCCATGGCCTCGTCGTAAGCACGGTCATCTTCGTAGTGCTCGGGCGAAAATATTTTCAGGGCCACGGGAAGGGTGAAATTGTCCGTACCACGCCTCAAACTGAGGTACACGACCCCCTGCCCTCCCGATCCAAGCATCCGCACCAGCCGATGGTGTTCGGTCCAGCTCAACCGCTGCTGGTCAAGCATGGTGCCGTAGCGGCCGAGAAGTTCCGTGGAGCAACGGGTAGTCTGATGACCACCCCGGATCCTGGTGCCGTTGCCCTCATAAAATATCGTAGTGGACATCCAAAACTCCAGGCCGATTGATTCTCCCCAGTTCGAGGATTCTCTGAATATGTTAACCTTAAACGGGTAACGCCGTAAAGGCCACCTGGAATTTTCCTATTATTCGTCTCCCCAAAGCGGGTACCCACTACCCCGAATGGGGAAACCAAGACGCTTGTCCGACAAGAAGTTGATCAGCGGCTGCCCTTGTTTCCAGCGGACGAGATTTCGGCGGAACAGATCGGTGATCTTGTCATTTCGCCACCGCGCCTGACCGCCAACGTGCGGCGTGATGATAACTTGGGGAAGATCCCATAGTTTGCTCGAAACCGGCAGCGGCTCCTGTTCGGTAACGTCCATCACGGCACCGGCCAAATGCCCGCCTTCCAACGCCGCAACCAAATCGCTCTCGACCACCAATGGTCCCCGGGCAACATTGACCAGCACGGCCCCCGGTTTCATCTTCTTCATCGCCTCGGCGTCGATCATGCCTCGCGTCGTTGAGTTCAGCGGCACGCTGAGGATCAAAAAATCGACCAGCGGCAGCAACTCGTCGAGCCGCTGGGCCGGCCAGAGCGATTCGACCCCGTCAGGTTTATCGACGGGGAACATGTCCACTGCCAGAATCCGTGTATCCAACGCGCTGAGGACCCGCGATAGCCGGCGGCCGACACCCCCCAGGCCGACGATGCCGACCGTGCTTCGGGTCAGATCCCGAGTCGGCCGGCGGATGAATTCTTTCTGCTGCTGCGCGCGAAAGAACGTCGGCAGACTACGCGTCCATGCGGTCATCAGTGCGATCGTGTGCTCGGCAACTTGGTCCGCCAACGCCCCCGAGGCGCTGGTCACAAGGATCTCGGACTCGATCACCGACGGAACCAAGCAGTGATCCATTCCTGCGGCCGAGGATTGGATCCACTGTAGCCGTCCCTGGCGGACAACGCCGTCCCAATCGATCGGCACTTTGGCATGACCACAAAAGATGTCGGCGGAGAATATCTCCGTGGCAATCTGCTCTTGAGAAGCATCGATGATTTCGGCCTCTGGCACGACGGCGGCAATTTGCTCCAGATGACAGGGCTTGGTAACGTAACAGAGAACAATGCGCATGGTAGGCGTAAGCGTTGGGGATAAGCTGATTCAGGAATTCTGTTGTGGCCGGTCTCTGACCGAGCCACAGGAATTCACCGCGAAAGACCGCAAAGTGCGCAATAGAAGGAATAATTCTATGTGTTCTCTGCGCTCTTTCGCGGACAATCCATTCCTCTCAATATGCCAAACAATTTTCAATTTTCAATTCTCAATTTTCAATTCTCAATTCTCAATTCTCAATTTTCAATTTTCAATTCTCAATTTTCAATTCTCAATTTTCAATTCTCAATTTTCAATTTTCAATTCTCAATTTTCAATTCTCAATTCTCAATTTTCAATTCTCAATTCTCAATTCTCAATTTTCAATTTTCAATTCTCAATTTTCAATTCTCAATTTCTG
>Ga0194057_10000399_pt1 | contig 22351 bp, 17 predicted proteins | sample SepL4415m_MetaG_FD_155474 | JGI IMG/M metagenome (GOLD analysis project Ga0194057, IMG submission 155474) | Anoxic zone freshwater microbial communities from boreal shield lake in IISD Experimental Lakes Area, Ontario, Canada - Sep2016-L442-15m | ecosystem: Environmental > Aquatic > Freshwater... | reverse complement strand
TTGGCCGCTTCCGCACAGCATTGCCAGCTACCAGCACGCAGGCTGTCAAGTACGGCTTCTTCTCCTGTCAGGACTACACCTTCGGTTACTTCAACGCCCACAAGGCAATGGCAACTGAGGACTTTGACTTCGTCATCAATCTCGGTGACTACATCTACGCCGAGAGCTATCACGGGGCCTCAGGCGCATCGCCAACCGGGGTTCGCGATGACGGCATCGGTGAGGATGTTGTCTACGGCTCGAGCACTTACAAGGTCGCAAAGACTCTTGATGATTACCGTGCCAAGTACGACCTCTACCGCTCAGACCCAAACCTTCAGGAGATGCACGCGAACTTCGCGATGTACTCAACGTGGGACGACCACGAGGTAATGGACAACTACGCAGGTGGTGCCGGCGCTAATGGTGGGCTACCAGCCGAACGCGACTATGCAACCCGCAAGGTCAATGGTTACAAGGCCTTCTTCGAGAAGATGCCGACCGCCAAGATCACAACACCGCTTTCAGGCCAGGCAGCAATTGCCAGCGGTGAGAGCCGGATCTACCGCAACGTTCGTTACGGCAAGCACCTTGAGATCTTCCTGCTCGACCAGCGCCAGTACCGCCAGGATCAGCCGTGCAATGACCCAGCATTGCTTGATCCAGCCAAGTGCACGGACCTCGACGCTTCACGTAAGTTCCTTGGTACGGCGCAGCTTGCTTGGTTCAAGAGCAAGCTGAAGGCCTCAACTGCAACTTGGAAGGTCATTGCCAACGAGGTAATGATCATGAACACCAAGTTCACGAGCACCCAGTACTACAACTTTGACTCGTGGCAGGGCTACCAGAAGGAACGGGTTGAGGTTGTCAAGTACATCCGCGACAACGCGATCAAGAATGTCGTCTTCTGCACCGGTGATGTCCACCTGTTCGCAGCTGGTGATGTTGTCGTTGATCCAAAGCAGGTCAAGAGCAAGGTGCTGACTGGCGGAGCAACCACATACAACACCAGCGACGGCAAGCCGGTCGCAACTGAGTTTGTAGCTGGCTCGATCACCTCGCAGGGGCTTGGCGACGGTGGTCTTACTCACAGCGTGGCGGAGTCAACTGCTCTCTATCCGAAGACATCGACCGGAACCTACGGAATTCTCTTCTCGGCGAATCCATGGCTCGCCAATGGCGATACCGATCACCACGGGTATGCGCGGGCAACCGCAAGTTCAACCGGGTTTACGTGTGATCTGCGTCGGATCAAGACGATTAAGGCCGATGGCGGGACTAATGCCGCCTTGCTCAGCCAGAACGATGTGACCAAGAAGACGAACGGCTTCCGGCCGAAGTTCTCTTGGACTGTCGCACCGGGCAAGCCCGGCCTCACCTAGAGGTTCTGAACGGACTGTAGGTACCCAATGCGCCCGGCCGACGGCCGGAGCGCTAGGGTCGCTGCCGTGGACTCAGCACACGAAATCAGATCGGTTACCCCCGCAGCCTCCGATGAGGAGGCGGCGGCAATCGTCGCGGCGATCGAGCAGTTCATGCGCCAGACTGCACCAGCGGCTGTCAAGGCTGGGCCGAAGCTGCCGGCATGGCAGCGTGCCGCCCTGCATGAGGGCGTTAACCGCGAAGCTGACTCACCATCCGAGTGGGGCGACCCTCATCCGTGGACCGCTTAGTTTGCAGCTTGCCGCGAGCATTTCAGCCCACTAACCAAACTGCGTCGCGGGCACGGATAACAACCGAAGGAACGCGCCAGCCGAGTGGCGGCTAGGATTCAACGCCGAATGTTCGAAAAGATCCTGATCGCAAACCGTGGCGAGATCGCCGTCCGAGTTGAACGCGCCTGCGAAGAGCTTGGAATCAAGACTGTTGCCGTCTACTCAGAGGCCGATCGCGATGCACTGCACGTCAAGCGTGCAGACGAGGCCTACCTGCTCGGCCCAGCACCTGCGGCGGAGAGCTACCTCGTAATCGAGAAGATCCTTGATGCAGTTGAGCGCTCCGGAGCGCAGGCTGTCCACCCCGGCTACGGCTTCCTTGCTGAGAACGCCGCATTCGCCAAGGCGCTTGAGGACCGAGGCATTGTCTTCATCGGGCCACCCGCGTCGGCGATTGATGCAATGGGTTCGAAGACAAAGGCGCGCGAACTGATGGCAGCGGCCGGCGTACCAATCGTGCCCGGAACAACTGAGGCCGTTGAGACGGTTGAGGATGCCCGCAAGATTGCCAAGGATGAGATCGGGTATCCGGTCGCCGTTAAGGCAGCTGGTGGTGGTGGCGGCAAGGGCTTCCGCGTAGCGCTGACCGAGGATGAACTGCAGGACGCCTTTGAGGGAGCCGCCCGCGAAGGCGAAAAGTTCTTTGGTGACGCGACCGTCTACCTCGAGCGTTACCTGCCAGATCCTCGGCACATCGAAGTTCAGATTCTCGCCGACAGCCAGGGCAATGTCATTCACCTTGGCGAGCGCGACTGCTCAATCCAGCGCCGCCATCAGAAACTGCTTGAAGAGGCACCGGCACCAATGGTCGACGCCGAGATGCGCGAGCGGATTGGCAAAATCGCCACAGACGCCGCTCGGGCCGTTGATTACCAGTCCGCTGGAACGATCGAAGGACTGATGCAGGACGGCGAATACTTCTTCCTTGAGATGAACACTCGCGTTCAGGTCGAGCACTGCGTGACAGAGATGGTCACCGGGATTGACATTGTCAAGGAGCAGATTCGCATTGCCGCTGGCGAGCCATTGCGCATCAGCCAAGAGGATGTTGTGCTTAGCGGTCATGCAATTGAGTGCAGAATCAATGCTGAGAACGCGGCGAAGAACTTCACTCCGGCACCGGGGATGATCACCAATTACCGCGAGCCTTCCGGTCCAGGCGTGCGGGTTGACTCGGGCATTGGTCCGAACTCAGAGATCTCGCCGACCTACGACCCAATGGTTGCCAAGCTAATCGTTTGGGACGAAGATCGCGAAGCTGCCACTAGGCGCATGATTAGGGCGCTCGGCGAGTACGAGATCGGCGAACTGACGACGCTCCTGCCGTTCCACAGCGCAATCCTCAAGACTGAGCAGTGGGCAAATGCGGAGACCTGCCGTGACCTAGTTGAGGACAAAGAATGGCTGAAATCAACTGCGCCGGAACCAGCCGAAGCGCCTGCTGGCGACGGTGACGAGGAGGGCGCTCCGAAGGTTGCTCATGACTACCTCGTTGAGGTTTCAGGCCGGCGATTCGACGTCAAGGTTGTAGGACCGGCCTTCGGTGGTGGCGGTGCTGCTGCGCCAGCCGCGGCAAAGAAGCCAAGCCGCAGCGCACGAGCAGGCGGCGGTTCTGGTGGCGGCGGCGACAGCCTTGCCTCACCAATCCAAGGCACGATCTTCAAGCTACTCGTTGAGGTTGGCCAGAAGGTCGCTGAGGGTGACCTGATCTGCATCGTTGAAGCAATGAAGATGGAGAACGAGATCACCGCTCACAAGGCTGGCACGATCAAAGAGCTGAAGATTGAGGTTGGCGGACCTATCGGCTCCGGCGACACCATCGCCGTCATCGTTGACGAGTGACCGCTCGCGTCTGGGTCGCTGACCGACTCGAAGCTGAGACCGTTTCACGCCTGCTCGTCAGCTTTCGCAATTACATGGGTCGTGACTGGCCGTCCGACAACGCTTTCCTCGCTGGCGTTGAACGGCTTATCGAAACACCTGACTGCGAGTTCCTGCTCGGATCAGCTGACGCCGATTCACCGCCAGCTGCCGTTTGCCAGATCAGGTTTCGACATGGACTCTGGCTGGCTGCCCCCGACTGCTGGCTTGAAGACCTGTTCGTGGAGGATTCAGCGCGACGCAGTGGCCTTGGCCGCAGCCTTGTTGGGTTCGCAATTGAACGGGCCGAGGAGCGAGGCTGCCGGCGAATCGAGCTTGATGTCAGCGATGCGAATGAGGCAGGCATCAGCCTCTACCAATCGCTTGGCTTCGTCGCCAAGAGTGCACCTTCGAGTGATCTGTTGCTCGGCCGGCGAATCGGCAGCGACTAGCCGCGCTCGCCAACAGCAGCCGCATTGTCAGCGTGAACCTGCAGCTGCTGAGCTGAACGACGCGCTAATGGCAGTGGAGCATTGACTCCCTCAGCCTCGAGTGCATCGAGATAGGCGATGTCCTCATCAATAATTGAGATCGCACGGGTCACATCAAGCACCGCGCCGTGCCCCGGCACAATGAACTCGGCTCGCTCGACCAGTTCAACGAGCCGACTAAGCGTCGATCGATACCCGGACAGTGAACCACCGGGAGAGAGCGAGGGAATCTCGGCCGGTGACACATAATCGCCGAGTACCAGAACGCCGCACCACGGCGCAAATACGGCCATTCCGTCTGCCGTATGGCCGCCGGTCATGTGCAGCTCAAGTGTTTGGTCGCCGATCTCAAGCATGCCCGGCACCGGAAGTGGCTCTACGGTCGCTAATGAGAGCGGTGCTGGACGTTCGACGTACCACTCAGCATCAAACTCACGGAGCTTGCGAGCGGCATCACCGGGCTCGGCGACGAGCCTTGCCGCCGATTCCTCAGGCACAGCGAGCGGCATGCCAGGCCATGCGAGCCTTCCCAGCAGGTGGTCCCAGTCAGCGTGGGTTGCGATCAGGCCACAGATCGGGAAACCGGCTTCTGGCAGCAACTCCGGCAGCGGACTAAGTTCATCCGGCAGGATCGGACTGTCAATCAGGAATGCTTCCTCACCGGCCCGCAAAGCAACGGCATTTGTCTGCCAAACAGCACTCTGAAACAGCAGCGCATCCTCGTGAAGCGCAGTAGCCCGCACCGGTCAGTCGTGCGTCAGTCGATGCCAAGCAGCGCTAGCGCTGCCTTAAGGTTGGGTACTTCCGCATCGGGTTTGCGCTGACCCTTCTCGAGGGTCTCCTTGTTGCGATTGACCCAGATGACTGGAACCTTCATCTTCAGGCATGGCTCGACATCGGTCAGGTAGCCGGAGCCGATGTGAACCCAGCCCTTCTTGCCACCGATTCGGCGCGCAAACTCTTTGAAGTGAGCCGGATCAGGCTTGTAAGCACGAACCTGTTGCGCAGTCACAACCAGATCAACCTCAAGAGGAATGTGGCGGCGCGTAAAGCCGAGCAGTTTGTCGTCAATGTTTGAGACGAGGCCGGTCTTGTACTTCTTGCCGATCTTGTTTAGCGCAGGGTTTGCTTCACGGAATGGCTTCCACGATGGGATCGAAGCTGGCAGGAAGCCTGCCCTTGAGGACTCAAGCTGCCAGCCTCCGTCATTGGCAATCTGCACTGCGGTGCGGCGAAGCACCTCGGCGTAAAGCTCGTATGAGCCTGACTCAATCTTGTGCTGGATCGCCTTGAACGGTTCAAGGATTCCATTCTTGTCAATCGTCTGATCATCCTCCTGAGCGGCGGTCTTGAATGCATCAAGTACGCCCGACTCCCAGTCGATCAGTGTTCCGTAGACATCTGTGGTTACCCACGTGATTCGTTTTGGTATCGGCATCGCGGTCGCCAGTATGCCGCAGATTGACTCCGAACCACGATCCAACTGTCATCGGAGGCCCTCAGTAAGCCGCCAAGAGCGCCCGTTCGGTAGTGTGCCGCCGGGCTCATGGACCTTCTCGAATACCAAGGAAAAGAACTGCTCGCGCGTCAAGGCGTGCCGGTTCCCAACGGTCATGCGGCGAAGACTGTCGACGAAGCCGTCGCAGCTGCAGAGCAGATCGGATACCCATGTGTCGTCAAGGCACAGGTCCAAATCGGCGGTCGCGGCAAGGCTGGCGGAATCAAGCTTGCCAACAATGTCGAAGAGGCTCGTGAACATTCCGAAGCGATTCTTGGCATGGACATTCGCGGACTTACCGTCCACGAGGTCTGGGTTGAAGAAGCATCAGACATCGCCTCCGAGTACTACGCCTCAATCGTCTTTGACCGGTCAGCGAAAGCGCCGCTCGTACTGCTCTCAACAAAGGGTGGCATGGACATCGAGGCCGTCGCAGATGAGGACCCGGACGCAATCGCGCGCCTGCACGTTGACCCGCTGCTTGGCTTCCAAGACTTCCATGGCCGCCGCCTGGCATTTGATGCCGGTGTTGATGAGGATGTCGTCAGGCCAATTGGCCAGATGCTCGCCAAGCTCTACGGCGCCTTCTGTGACGAGGAAGCAATGCTGATTGAGGTCAACCCGCTGATCATCACCACTGACCGTCAGGTCAAAGCGCTTGACGCGAAGGTCACGCTCGACAACAACGCACTCTTCCGTCACCCAGAGAACGCAGCACTTAGCGATCCCTCAAATGAGGACCCGCAGGAGCTGATGGCCAAGGAACGCGACCTCACCTACGTGAAGCTCGACGGTGACATTGGCATTCTCGGTAACGGCGCAGGCCTTGTAATGAGCACGCTCGATGTTGTAGCCCAGGCTGGCGGCTCACCGGCCAACTTCCTTGACGCTGGTGGAGGAAGCAAGGCCGAGGCGATTACTGCCGCCGTTGAAGTGATCCTTTCCGACCCAAAGGTCAAGGCAGTTCTCTTCAACATCTTCGGTGGAATCACCCGCTGTGACGAGGTTGCCAAGGGCCTGATCGAGGCGTTCGCCCAGATCAAGCCAACGGTACCTTTCGTAGTCCGGCTTGACGGTACAAACGATGAGGCAGGTCGAAAGCTGCTTGCTGATGCCAACCTTCCAAATGTCCACGCTGAGGCGACAATGCTCGCCGCAGCCGAACGGGTTGTGGAGCTGGCCAAATGAGCGTTCTCGTCGGTGCTGACACACGGCTGGTTGTTTCGGGGATCACCGGCCGTGAGGGCACCTTCCACACGCTCAACAATCGTGACTATGGAACGAATGTTGTCGCTGGCGTAACTCCCGGCAAGGGCGGCCAGGATGTTGAGGGGATTCCAGTCTTCAACACTCTGCATGAATCGGTTGATAAGGCCGGCGCAAATACGGCAATGATCTTTGTGCCACCACGCTTCGCCGCCGATTCGATTCTCGAAGCAGAGGACGCTGGTATTGAGCTGATCATCGCGATCACCGAGGGCATCCCTGCCCACGAAGAGCTGCGCCTTTACAACCACATCAAGTCGCGCGGTACCAGCCGCCTGATTGGTCCTAACTGCCCAGGAATCCTCTCCCCGGGCAAGGCAAATGTCGGCATCATTCCCGCCTCATTCTTCAGCGAGGGGCAGGTTGGAGTTGTGTCGCGATCCGGAACCCTGACCTACCAGATCGGTAATGAACTGGCCCAGAAGGGATTCGGCAACAGTTCGATCGTTGGAATTGGTGGCGACCCTGTTCCAGGCTCAGGCTTCATTGACATCATCGAGCTGTTTGAGGCCGATCCTCAGACTGAACTGATCGTGATGAGTGGCGAGATTGGCGGCGACTCTGAGGAGCAGGCCGCTGAGTACATCCGTGATCATGTTACGAAGCCTGTCGTCGGTTACATCGCTGGATTCACGGCACCTCCCGGCAAGCAGATGGGCCATGCGGGCGCAATTGTCTCCGGTTCGCAAGGCACCGCGGTCGCTAAGGCCGAGGCGATGGAAGCCTGTGGAATCCGCGTTGGTCGGACGCCTACCGCTGTCGCCGAGATCGTCGCCGAGCAGCTCGGCGCGTAGCCAACCGCCGCCCTCCACTACGCTGCGACTATGGCGGCTGACTCAATTTCATTTGCGCGCGGCGCACCTTCGCTCGACATTGTCGACATTGAAGGCCTGAAGGCGGCTGCAATCGCTGCCTTTGACAGTGACCCGGCTGGCATTACGGCCTACGGAACATCGGTTGGCTATCCACCGCTTCGCCAATGGCTTGCCGATCGCCACGGCGTATCAACTGAGAATGTCCTTGTCACTAACGGATCAATGCAGGCCGGCGCTTTCCTGTTCGACTGGGTCGTTACTCCGGGCACACCAGTCGTCGTTGAACGGCCAACCTACGATCGGACTCTTGACGGGCTGCGGCGTCGAGCCGCTGAGATTACGACGATTGACCTTGATGCCGATGGCATCGTCGTCGATGCGCTTGAGGAGAAGCTCAAAGCTGGACTCAGGCCGAAGCTGATCCATGTAATCCCTAACTTCCATAACCCGGCCGGCTGCACGCTGCCGCTAGACCGCCGCGAAAAGCTTGTAGCTCTAGCGCGTGAATACGGCTTCTGGCTGTTCGAAGACGACCCTTACCGTGATGTTCGCTTTGAGGGTGAGCCACTGCCAACGATGCTTGAGATCGACCTCGCGCAAGGTGGAGGCTCAGTTATCCATGCTGGCTCATTCACGAAGACCGTCTGCCCTGGTGTCAGGGTCGGCTGGCTTGTAGGGCCGACCGAGGTTATCTCCGGTGTCGCAGGGCTTGCAACAGGGACTTACATCGCCCCGAGCATGGTCAGCGAAGGGATCGTTGATCAATTCATCAAGTCGGGAGCATTCGAGCGCTCCGTAGCCACGGTCAGCGCGGCACTTGGCGAGCGAGCGGCGCTGCTTGGTGAGCTGCTGAGGAGCGAACTGCCCGGCTGCGAGTTTTCTTCGCCCAAGGGTGGCTACTTCCTCTGGCTGAGACTGCCCGGCGCGGATGGGGCAGCACTGGCAGCAGCAGCAGCCGAACGCGGCGTTCAGATAGTTGCTGGGACTGACTTCATGGATGGTGGAGAAGAGTGGATCCGCCTTGCCTATTCGGCAGCAGGGCTTGAGGAAATCCGCGAGGGCGTCTCGCGACTCGCTGATGCAGCTCGATCGCTCGGCTTCATCGAGGGCTAACGACTTGAAGGTTGGCCAAGGAACACGCGTTCTGGTCACCGGTGCTTCGCGAGGGATTGGGCTCGCGCTGGCTGAACTGTTGGCCGATCGGGGGGCGACTGTCGGTCTGCTGGCCCGCAATGCCGCCGACCTGGACGCGCTCGCGGAGCGCTTGCCGGGCGAACATGTTGCCCTGCCATGCGATGTAGGAGATAGGGCAGCCGTAGAACAGGCCGTCGCAAGCTTCATAGATCAGGCTGGTGGACTTGATCTGTTGATCGCAAATGCAGGGATCGCGCATTACGGTCCGTTTTCACAGCTGCCGATCGAGCGCGCCGAGGAAATGACTCGTGTCAACTGGCTTGGCACGCTCTACACCGTCCACGCAGGCCTTCCCTGGCTGCTGGACAGAGCCGAAGGCCACGTGGTTGTTGTCTCGTCTGGTGCGGGGCTGCGCTCATTCCCTTGGGCGGCCGTCTACGGGGCAACCAAGGCAGCCCAGAGGATGTTCGCGGAGGCCCTGCGGCACGAACTTTCGGGGACAGGAGTTGGTCTAACGACGGTCTACCCGGGTGAAATCACAACAAGCCTCCACGACCACGAACGCGAGTCGCTACCCGACTGGTACCGGCCGGGCGAATCGGTTGAACCAGACGGTCTTGCCGTCAAGATCATCGACGCGGTCGAGCGTGATGCGCGTGACCTCTACTACCCGGCGATCGTCAGGCTTCTGAGAATCATGCACGGAATCTCGCCACGGCTAGGTGATCGCTTGCTGCGCGTGCTTCGTGGTGGAACCTCCGCACCGCGGATTGACTGACCCAGTGGCCGTCGGCCCACCGGTTCTGGTTGCCAGCGACTCCTTCAAGGGGACATTCTCAGCGCTTGAGACGAGCTCGGCAATAGCGAAGGGCCTGATTGCCGGTGGACGCCAGGCCGAACTATGCCCGCTCGCAGACGGCGGCGAGGGAACACTCGACGCGCTACTTGCCACGGAGCGCGGTAGCGAAGTTATGGAAATAACCGTTAGCGGTCCACTCGGTAAGCCAACGAAGGCGAGGATCGGGCTGTTTGACGCTGGTGCGACTGCGGTGGTCGAAACGGCCGATGCGATTGGCCTTACGCTGATTCCTAGCGCCGAGCGCGATCCGGAGCTAGCCTCCTCACGGGGAGCTGGTGAGCTGATCGCCGCAGCGATTCAAACCAAGGCCGAACGGGTACTGATCGGAGTCGGTGGCAGCGCAACCGTTGATGGTGGTCGCGCAGCGATTGAGGTCCTTGAGGCAAACAATCTGACCGTCAACCGTCTTGGGAAGCGTTCCGGGCCACAGCTGACTGTGCTGTGTGATGTCAGAGCACCGTGGGAGGACGCAGTGAGGCTTTTCGCGCCGCAGAAGGGTGCTGGTGTCGATTCACTCGAACTACTTGTCAGGCGGCTTGAAGTGATCGCAGAAGGTCTACGCCGTGATCCGCGTGGCGTAGCGATGACAGGCGCCGCAGGCGGCCTTGCGGGTGCGCTCTGGTCAGAGTGCGGTGCCGAGTTGAAATTGGGTGCGAACGAAGTCCTTTCAACAGTTGACTTTGACCGACGGATGCGTGCCAGTCGGGCAGTGATCGTCGGCGAGGGTCAGCTTGACTCAACAACCCTGCTTGGCAAGGCCGCAGGCGAAGCGGCGACTCGCGCAAGGCAGGCCGGTGTTCCATGTGCTGCGGTCTGCGGCAGCAACAGGCTCGATCCAATCGAGGCAAGGATCCTTGACCTACAAGTTGTGATCGAAGCCAGCGATATCGCTTCGCTTGAAGCTGCTGGCAGGAAGCTCGCGGCGCTGATCTAGCCGGGCAGTCGCTCTGCAAGCGTCGTTACGACAGCTTCGTAGACACCCGCACCATGTGACTCCGCTGCAATCCGCACATTCGAGTATCCGCCAGCAACAGCCGCCAACCCAGCGTCAGCCTCAAGCGCATTGGCCACCAGCCACATCGCGCCAACTTCTGGTGCGATCGCCAAATCTTCACGCCCATCACCAACAGCAATGCAGTTGCTCGCTTCAAGGCCGGCGATCTGCCTGTGCCTTGCGACGGCACCGCGTTTCGTCGCCCCTGCCGGCACTAGGTGGTAAGCCCGTAAGGGTCCGAGACCTGACAGTGCGTCGGTCGCGTGGTGGACGCTTCCGTTGTCACAGAGTCGCAATGTTGGGTGACCATTCTCCGCAAGCAGCTCCGTTGCCTCTTCGGCGTCAATCACTCCCCGATAAAGGTGTGAGACCTCACGCCCCGTGTGCCACGGTTCGTGGTGCTCGATGCGCCCCGCATAGTGCTCAAGCAGCAGCTGGCCGGCTCCAGACTGCTCAATCTGTTCGTGAATCGTCAGCTCACCGGGCTGCCAGTCGCCGGTCAGCCATTCGCGCTCACCCCGAACAACCAGACAGGCCCCTGATTCAAAGGCATAGCCAACCGCTCCCAGCAGGCGGGCATCCTCACGAACCTGTGCCTCACGGCGACCCGAGACGAGCACGATCTGAACTTCCGCGCGATGGCAGGCTTCGATTGCGCGAATAGCGGCGATCGAAACCGCTCCATCGCCGTCGTGGACGATCGAAGCGCCTGCGCCAAGCAGGGTGCCGTCGAGATCAAGGTAAACACAGTGCATTACGCAGAGAGTCTGACGCACGGAGCGGGCTAAGAGCGGCAGGCGGCAATCGCAAACGCCTACGATCGCCGTGTGAGCGATGTAGACCACGAGCTTTGGCAGGACTCGCTGCGCGCAGCTGAGCAGGACGAGCGGATCGTCAGCCGCAGCGAGGAACCGCCGCGGCGGGGGCGCAGCGAACCGTTGCCTAGTGACCTGCACCCAAAACTTGCTGAGGCGCTTGCAGCGCAGGGCATCGACGAGCTCTACAGCCATCAGGGCGAAGCATGGGATGCGATCGCCGAGGGGCCGGTGATCCTCTCGACGGGGACGGCCTCGGGCAAGTCAATGGCCTTTAACCTGCCGGTGCTTGACACGCTGCTGCGGGATCCACGCGCGCGAGCCCTTTACATCTATCCAAGCAAGGCCCTCGCCCAGGATCAGGCGCGGGCACTGCAGGAGCTTGGCCTTGGCAAGGCCCTGAGACCCGCGATTTATGACGGCGACACGCCGCGAGCTGAGCGCGGTGCGATCCGGCGCAAGTCAAACCTCGTACTCACCAATCCCGACATGCTTCATGTCGGAATTCTGCCCCGACATGAGCAGTGGGCCGACTTCTTGGGCAACCTTGCCGCAATCGTTGTTGATGAAGCGCATGTCTACCGCGGCGTGTTTGGTTCCCATGTTGGCAATGTTCTGCGCAGGCTTCGCAGACTTGCCGGAGCTCGAGGTACGGCTCCACGAATGATCCTTGCTTCAGCAACAATCGCCAACCCAGTCGAGCTTGCCGAGACTCTGACGGGCGTCCCTAACTTCACCGTCGTAAAGACCGATGGCGCGCCTTCAGAAGGCCGCGAAGTTGTGCTTTGGAATCCGCCACTGCTCGACGAGGAGCTTGGTTCGCGAGCAAGTTCGCTCGGCGAAGCTGCTGACCTGCTCTGTGAGCTGGTCCGTTCCGGAACGAGAACGATCTGCTTTATCAAGTCACGCAAGGCCGTCGAATTAATCCACCGGATGGCAACCGACAGGCTGCGAGCCGCCGGCCAGAAGGAGCTTGCAGCTCGGATCGCCCCCTACCGCGCTGGCTATACGCCGCAGCAGCGCCGCGACCTTGAACGGCGGCTCCAAGAGGGCGAGTTACTCGCAGTCGTTGCCACGAATGCGCTCGAACTTGGAATTGACATTGGCTACCTCGATGCAGCGATTGTCGTTGGGTTCCCCGGCACGGTTGCTTCGCTGAAGCAGATGTGGGGGCGCGCCGGACGGCGAGGGCGCGGCTTGGCCGTGTACATCGCTGGCGACGATGCGCTCGACCAGTTCTTCTGCCGGCATCCGGAGGCACTGCTTGAACGGCCGGTTGAGTCAGCGGTGCTTGACCCATCAAGCCTTGAAATCCGTGGTGCTCATCTACTTTGTGCAGCATTTGAGAGCCCAATTAGCGCCAACGATGAGGAGCTGCTCGGTCCCGACCTTCGCAATCGCTGTGAGGCGCTTGTAAGCGCTGGACTTCTCCGCCAGCGAGGCAGCCAGTACCAGCCGGCGAAGGCAGCTGGTTACCCAGCGGGGGATGTCTCACTGCGTTCATCTTCGCCATCAACGGTCGTGCTCGCTGACTCCGCCAGTGGCGAACTACTCGGAACGATTGAGCTGGCGCGCGCCGCCTCAACCGTCCACCCTGGCGCGATCTACCTGCACATGGGCAGCGCCTACGAGGTGGAAACGCTTGACCTTGAATCCGGCACCGCTTCGATGTCTCGCTTCGAAGGCAACTGGTACACGCAGGCAAAACGGGAGACCGATACCTGGATCGAACGGACGATTGAAACCCGGGAGAGCGAGGGTGTAGTTCTCAACTACGGCGAGGTTGTCGTCACCGAGACAGTCACCGGCTACCAGCGCAAGAGCCTCAAGGATCACGCGACTATTGACTGGACGCCGCTCGCGTTGCCGCCAAGCGAATTTGCAACAAGGGCGATCTGGTTCGGCATTGACGCGACGTTGCTTGACGGTCTCGATGGCGAGCTGCTGCTCGGCGCTTTGCATGCAGCCGAACACGCGCAGATAGCCGTCCTGCCCCTACTGGCAATGTGTGACCGTTGGGATCTTGGCGGACTCTCCACAAACATCCACCAGCAGACTGGCGGTCCGACGATCTTCATCCATGAGGGCCACCCGGGTGGCGTCGGTCTGACGCGACAGGCTTTCACAGTCTTTACAGACCTCGTGCGCGATGCGCATGACCTGATCGCCGAGTGCCCATGTCGGGCAGGCTGCCCATCGTGCGTTCAGTCCCCGAAGTGCGGAAACCTCAACGAACCGCTCGCAAAGGACGCTGCAAGACTGCTCCTCAAGCGAATGCTTGAGGCAGGAGTAGGCCCAGCAAAGCGGAACTGAAGTGCGATGGAGTCGGACGGATACAGGCAACGGCGCAAGAAGTCGTGCAAAAACGGGTTTTCCTTGCGTAACCGGAGGCAAGCCGTAACCCTGATCGGAATGCCCTCTGCCCGATATCGTCGGCTTCCCGTAGCCGCATTAGCGTCGCTGCTGATCTTTGCGGTTAGCGCCCCAGCAGCACTGGCGGCCGATGGCGGCGCAAGCCCGGGCACAACCGCACCAAAGCCGGTCAAGAAGCCAAAGCCCAAGTACAAGGTTGATCCAGCTGCTGGCGGCGGATCAACTCCCGGCCAGAAGACCCCTGCCAAGCCGAAGAAGAAACCGAAGGCTAAGCCTAAGCCAGTCAAGAAGCCAAAGGCCAAGCCGAAGAAGAAGCCGGTCTCGAAGCCGAAGGTCAAGCCAAAGCCGAAGCCAAAGCCGAAGCCAAAGCCCGTCAGCAAGCCGAAGCCGGTTGCCAAACCGACTGGAATCTTCCCAGTGCGCGGCGATCACGACTTCGGTGGTTCCGGAAGCCGCTTCGGCGCCGGTCGCAGCGGGCACACTCACCAAGGTCAGGATCTTTCGGCCGCCGAGGGCACACCACTAGTTGCCCCGCTTGCTGGCACGATTCTCTACCGGGGATTCCAAGAAGATGGCGCCGGCTACTACCTGGTCCTGCATGCGAACGACAACCGTGACTATGTATTTATGCACCTTCGCAAGGGCTCGCTGAAGGTAACCACCGATGACAGAGTTGCGCGCGGCGAGCGTATTGCCGAGGTTGGCAATACAGGCCACTCAACCGGTCCCCACCTGCACTTTGAGATCTGGGTTGGCGGCTGGCAATCAGGTGGACACCCGATTGATCCGCTGTCGCAGCTGAAGGCATGGGACCGCGTCTCCTGACGCGGTAGCCGCGTCCTCTAGGCTCGCCTCAATGAGTAGCACCGCAGACAGCCCTGATTCGACTTCGCGCAGGCTCAGGCACAGCCGTGGTCTTGGCATCGCTGCGATCCTCGTCGTCGGTATTGGCTATTCGCTTGTCATGCAAACGCCCGGCTGGGCGCAGACCTCTTATTACGCGATGGTTCGAGCGCTTGGCAACGGCACCGCGCAGATTGATGCCTACCACTGGGAGACGAAGGACAAGTCGTGGATCAATGGGCACTTCTATTCAGTTAAGGCTCCCGGCCTGCCGTTGTTTGTGCTGCCTGCCTATGAAGGACTTAAGGCGGTTGGCTTTGAGACATTCTCCGCCGATGTAGGCCAGCGCGTTCGCGAACAGAATGTCTATCAGTGGTATCCGAAGGAGGCCACAACCCAGAACTACGGATACAGCAAGACTCGCGCACGGGCGATGCAGCGCCAGATCAGCAACGAGGCGACGATGATCTGGGCGCTCGGGCTACTCGGCACGGTCCTGCCAGCGATCCTGCTGATGCTGATCGTCAGACGGCTGGCAGAAGGCTACGAGCCAGGCACCGGCGCTGCCAGTGCGCTCGCGCTTGGCCTTGGGACGATGGTGCTGCCGTTTGCCACACAGTTCCTTGGTCACATGCTGGCCGCGCTCGCGCTTTTCGGAGCCTTTGCGCTTATGCATCGCGAGCGGCGCGGTTCACCGCGGATCGCCTTAGTAGCTGTCGCTGGCCTCTGTGCTGGGCTAGCAGTGCTTGTTGAGTACCCGCTTGCGTTCGGTGGCGCGATCGTTGGCCTTTACGCCGTCCTGCGCAGCGACACAATCGCGAGCGGCTTCGGCGCAATCGCCAAGCGCGCGGCAGCATTCGCAGGTGGCGTAATCGTTGGAGTTATCCCAGTGGCGATTTACAACCAATGGGCATTCGGGTCGCCGGGCAAGATGTCGTACACAGGCGCCGTCGCAATTCAAGGCTTTAGCGGCCATGATCAGATTGGGCTCAATGATTCCGGTTTCTTTGGCATTGGTATTCCGAAGCCGTCGAACTTCGTTGAGCTGCTGTTCGCCCCTCGCGGGCTGATTGCTGCCACGCCGATTGTTGTTGCGGGACTCGTCGGAACGCTGTTGATGTACCGACGCGGTCACAAGGCTGAGGCGCGGACGATTCTTGGCGTCGCTGCGATCTACCTGATTTACGCCGCCGGCTACTGGCTGCCGTTCGGTGGGGGAACACCAGGGCCACGGTTCCTGATTCCGATGCTGCCATTCCTCGCTCTTGGACTGCCATTCGCTTGGAAGCGAATCCCGTCAACAACTCTTGCGCTCGCTCTCGTTGGCACGACTGTTATGACGATCGCGACGATCACATTCCCACTGGTTGGCCAGACGGGCCTGCACCGCTGGTGGAATCGTCTTTACCACGGTGAGTTCCTGCAGACTGTCCTGACAGCCGCCGGAGCAGGCAATGGCTGGCTCTCAACCGGTCCGGTTGTCGCCTGCTTCCTGCTCGGCATCCTGCTTGCTGCACTCGCGACGAGTGCTGTGCGATTCCGCAGTGACATTGCTATTGCTGCCGTCTCGCTTGCTGCGTGGTTGGTGCTGGCTCTAAAGCTCGCTCCGCTCTTGCATGAGCACAAGGGCGATGAACTTATGCCCGTTGAGGGCATTCCGTGGCGAATCGTCGTGATGGCGGCGATGGTCGCTGTTGGCGGTACGGCGCTGGCTGTAATTCTTACTTGGCGCGAGAAGTCATCGGGCGGGGGCGATTCCGTAGATCAGGAGCGGACCGCGCTGCTGACGGGTAACTCCTGACCACTGCTTCTTGAAGTCGCGTTGGGCCTTTGCTCGCGTCAGGTCGGGTAGGAACTCAGTGTGTATGACAACGGTCTTAAGGCCAATGCTTCGCAGGTAGCTGATGCTTGCTTGATCGGGGAAGCCGGTCGCGCGCTTGACGATCTCTGCTGCCCGAGTCGGCTCAAAGCTTGTGCGGCCATTGACCATCTTCGGGAAGCCGTCGGTTGACCAAACGAGGTAGCGGCGGTTCGCTGTCGCGTTAAACGGCAGCTGCAAGAGCGGTGCCTGGAGTCCAGCCAATCCGCTCGGTGCTACCGGGACGACCGGGTGCGGGTAGATGAAGCCCGAGCCCTCGATCAGCACTAGCCCAGCGATCAGCAGCCCGACGACTGATGCGGGGATCCGACCTAGCCGCTTCGCCAGCGCCGTCGCGAGGCTGGCAGCGCCAGCGCCCGCCAGCAAGGCGAGCGCAAGTGTGGTCAGCGTCTGCAATCGGCCCGGTGTGCGGATCCCTTGCCAGCCCGGCAGCAGCTCATATACAAAGCGATATGGCAGGTAACGCCCGAGGCCGTGCGAGTGAACGCCAAGCGAGAGCAGCATCAGGGTCGGGATCGAGATCGCGAGGCCGATCCGCAGCGCGCGCGGCCAACGACCCCAGATCAGGCCGACGAGCGCTAGCAGGCTGATGATTAGACCGGGGAAAAGCGTCTTCTCAGCATTGGCATGCCAGCGCAGGCGGAATGTGTGGGAGAGGTCCCCCCAGATCAGGTTTGACTTGGGAGCATTCAGGAATGCAAGCGGTGAGGGTGAGAAGCGGTAGAGAACATCAATACTGCGGGCTGCCTCGGGGTGGGCATCAAGAACCCGCAGGTATGGCAGTGCTAGCACCGCTGAAGAGATGGCAAGGAACAGCGCGCCACCAACCGTTGTCCAGATAACCCGTGTTGGCGGCTTCGGGCGCCCTGAACGCCACCACGCGACAAAGCCAATCAACCCAAGCAGGATCAGCAGGTAGTCAAGTTGCAACCCGAGTGCAAAGCCAAGTGAACACTGCCAGGCGGCAACAAGCCAGCCGCCGACTATTAGTCGCGTTGAGCCTCTGCGATAGCCCCGCAGTAGTAGGAAGATCGCCAGAGGTATGCCGCCACTGGAGATGACATGCATGTGGCCACCCTGCTCAAGCCGCCATGGCGAGTATGCGAATGCGGCACCGGCAACAAGCGCTGCCCAAGGCGGAACACCGATCTCGCGAGCAAGCAGGTAGGCGCCAAATAGCGCGAGTGCAAAGGCAAAGAGAAACAGCAGGTCGTACCGGACGACCGCATCAAAGGGGCCGGAGCCGATCATCCCGGTTGGCGCGTAACCAACCAGCGCGTCGGAGAAGGCGAGCGAATCCTGCAATGGCCAGAACTGGTTGCTCTGCCAGAACTGAAGCGGTTGGGTCAGCAGGGCGTGACCACCCCACGCAACCTGCCAAGACTGCGAAAGCGGATCACCAAGGTCAAGAGGGATGACTACGCCAAGGTGAAGAATCAGCGGCAGGAACTGCCCGATAGCAATCAGCGCAGCGCCAATCGCAACGGCGAAGACTTCGCGCCGGCTGATTAACGGGGAGTTGTCCCACCACTCACGCATAGAGGCGCAGCCTAGAGGGGCTGCCAGAGGGCAGAATGCTCGCCTTCGAGCAGGCCCAATCTGCTTTGCAATCGCTAGCATCCGATCGGTAGCACGGCGAGATAGCTCAGCTGGTAGAGCACGCGGCTGAAAACTGCGGTGTCCCGAGTTCGAGTCTCGGTCTCGCCATCAAACTGAAGCCCCGCGCATGCGGGGCTTCTCTTTGTGGCGTTCGGCGCGGCCACAAACGCTGCAAATCCGCCTAGCGATGGGGATTAATGGCTAAGTGAGATGCGAGGATTCTTGCTGAACCGGTTACCGGTTGCATCCGATTTGGAAGCCTGCTAGCGTGCCCGCTTTCATCGCATTAGGTAGTAACCACTATGTTCGTTGTGGTGTAAGTGAAGTAGGCGTTAAGCAGCTCCTACTGTTGTTCCCGTGAATTAATGCAAACGTCAATAGATCAAGGAACGAATCAGACAAATGCAAGTAGCTCAGAGCACAACCCCCTCACCCGCTATCGCCACCAAGCGCTTCAGCAAGCTGATTGCTTCCTGCGCAGCTGTGTGTGCGCTCGGACTGCTGGCATTCGCCGGTTCAGCGCAGGCCCAGTCAGGCGCCTACACGAACGGCTCAGTCAAGGCAATTGCCTATGACGGCAGCGGCGGCTTCTACATCGGGGGATCGTTCACAACGGTTCGTGGTAGTTCGCGGAGCTACCTTGCACACCTCAACTCCAATGCAACCTTGGACACGAACTTCACTCCGACGTTGGACGGACCGGTTACGGCTCTTGCCTACTCAAGCGGAAAGCTCTATGTGGGTGGAGCATTCACAACCGCAAACTCAACGACGCGCAACAACGCGGCGGCGTTCGACACGAGCGGGACGCTTGATACGACCTGGAACCCGAACACGAACAATACTGTTGCTGACATCGCAATTGACGGCACGAACGTCTACTTGGCGGGTAGCTTCACGACAGTTCGGGGCGACGCAGGTTCTGCACAGTCGCGCTCCCGCGTTGCAGTAGTCTCGACCAGCAATGCGCTCGGCAGTTGGGCTCCAAGCGTCAACGGTCCTGTCGACGAAATCCTCGTCCTCGGATCGAACGTTTTCTTTTCCGGGAACTTTTCAACTGTTTCATTCCTGGGTGCAACCGCAATTTCACGAAACAACATCGCTTCTGCCAATACGAGCGGTGTCAGCAGGACGTTCAACCCGAATACAAATGGCCCCGTCAATGCCTTGGCAACCGACGGAACGAACATCTATTTCGGCGGAGCGTTCACGACAGTTGGAGGCAGCACCAGCCGAAACAACGCTGCAAGCTATACCACCGCTAACGGCCTGAGAAGTTGGGACCCCAACATCACTTCAACGGGAACCGTCCAGGTTAACTCAATGTCGATCCTCGGAGACATCACAAATGGCGGTAACGTATTCATCGGCGGAGCATTCACCCAGATCCAAGGCAGCGCGGGTTCGGCAAAGAATCGAAATAACCTCGCTGCTATGTCTTTGACCACTTCCAACACAAGCAATGGAGCAGTGGTTGACCTCAACAGTGGCGCGGCAGGCTCGGCAGTTAACCCCGATCCAGGAGGAAGTGGCTGCTCAAACTCCTGCGCAGTCAACGCACTGTTTGCTGTTTCTGGCATTGGCCTCGCATCCGGTGGTGACTTCCTCACGTCAGCGTCGGTTGAGCAGACCTACTACGCAGGACCGCAGCAATCACTCGGAACGCTTCAAGTTGGTGGAACCGACGTCGATCCAGCCACCCCGATCTCAAAGGGCGACCAAATCAAGTCGGTTGGCTACGGCTTCTACGACGCCGCCGGCAACCAGACCAGCCTCTACCAGTGGCAGTACTGCTCATCTAACCTCGGATCTAGCTGCCAGAACCGTGTTGGTAAGGCAGTAACTGGTGCTTGGTACGGCTCGACGAACAACGATGTTGGCTACCGGAACCGCGCCAGGGTCTACTGGAACGCAATTACCGGCGTGATCGAGAAGTTCTCTGGCCTCACAGGCATCAACGATATTGTTCTCGGGCAGGATCCAGTGATTGCTAGCGTATACAACGGATTCGGCCAAGATGGCAGCGGCAACAGTTACGCCGCCCCCGTCAAGGGCGTTTCGGTCAAGCCGCAGATCGGCACGGCTGCAACCCTCGCGAAGTGGCAGGGCTACATTGCTGGTGAATCGTCAATTACCAGCCAGTGGCAGCGCTGCAGCAACCCACTGAACACCGCCACCTGCGTTGACATTGCAGGTGCTGGTGGAACGCGGTATTGGTACAAGCCAGTCACAGCTGATGTGGGCTCTGGCCTCAGGGTCAAGATGACAATGACTACCCGTTCACAGTCAAAGACGGCTACATCCGCTGTCACCCCTGCAACGGTTGCTGTAGCAACAGTTCCCGGTCAGCCGACCGGCGTTGACGGGTTCGCTGGTGACGGCACCGTTGATGTCTATTGGACGGCGCCGGCTAGCAACGGTGGCTTCGCAATCACCACATACACGGTTACGGCCTACGATTCTGGCAGCGCGCCAGCTGGGTCATGCACCGCATACGCCGTCACCGACTGCACAGTAGAAGGCTTGACCAACGGTGAGGAGTACACATTCAAGGTCGTAGCCAATAACCGTCTCGGTGGTGGTACCGCGTCTGCTGCTTCGCCGGGCATCGTCCCAGAAGGGGCATAAGCCCGAAGCAAGATTCAAACAAGGGCGGGCCAATTGGCCCGCCCTTTGTGTTTCTAGGGCCCGTGCAGCTCGCTGCTTTAGCTCTCATCCCAGGATGAGGCTGAGCCACCCTTAGCCCACTGCTGCTGAATCTCCTCGAGTGAGCGCCCCTTCGTCTCTGGCACGTACCGCCAGACGAAGATGAAGCCAAAGACACACATCAATGCCAGCAGCAGGAAGGTTGGCCCCTCGCCGATCGCCTTGACGATCGTCAGGAAGAACTCGGTGATCAGGAAGGCAGCGCCCCAGTTCGCAGCTGTAGCAACAGATACTGCACGGCCACGAACCCTGCTCGGGAAGATCTCAGAGATCAAGATCCAGACAACCGGGCCGAGCGAAAACGCGAACGAGGCGATAAAGACAACCAGCGAGACCATCGTGATGATCCCGACGATTGAAGCTCCCGCGCCAACATCATGGGTTGACTCAAGGATGAACCCACCGCCAACAGCGCAGAGCGAAACAAACATTCCGACTAGCCCCAGCTGCAGGAGTGGCTTGCGGCCGAAACGATCGACATAAGCGACAGCGACGAAGGTGGAGAGCACGTTGACGAGGCCGATGCAATAGAGAGTCGCCGTGTTCTGCGCTTCGGTGCTGACGAGGCCCGCCTGCGCAAAGATCTCATTTGCGTAATAGATGATCGCGTTAATTCCTGTGATCTGCTGGAAAACCGCGAGACCAAGGCCGACAATCAACGCACGCCGCATGCCACTGCCAAAGACCTCCGACCAGCCTGCCTCACCCTCGGCCTGCTCGCGCTCCACCTCAGCCTCAACAGCAGCTACCTGTTCACTCAGATGGTCGGCTGATGTTGTCTTGTCGAGCGAGGCGATCGCATCCTTGCGCCGGCCAACCTTGGCAAGCCAGCGCGCCGATTCTGGGACGATCATCACGCCGATAATCAACAGGACGCCGGGTACCGCTGCCAGCAGGAACATCTCGCGCCAATGCGAGGCCTGCAACACGTCAGCAATTAGGTAGGCGCAGAAGATTCCAACCGTAATAGCCAGTTGGTAGGTGGAAACCATCCGGCCTCGCGACTTCTTAGGGGACATCTCTGCGGCATACAGCGGGGCGATCGTTGAGGCAAACCCGATCCCGAAGCCAGTTATTACACGGCCAGCGACAAGCATCGGCACGCCAACCGCCACTCCCTGGATTATCGCTCCGAGAATAAACAGCGCACCAGCCCCAAAAAGCACTGGACGGCGGCCAACACGATCGGCAAGCGAACCGGCAACTAGCGCCGCGAACAGCGCGCCGAGCGTGACCCATGATGTGATGATCTGCTTGGCGGTATTACCAACATCGAACTCATTGCCGATCCCCTTGAGAGCGCCAGCAATAACCCCCTGGTCGTAGCCAAACAGCAGTCCAGCGCAGAATGTCAGCGCCGCAATCATCAGGACCCAGCGGGCTGCTGATCGCTTGCTCCTGCCCTTGACCGGTTCGACGGAAACTTCTGCGCTCATTCGACTCTCCCCAAAGGTTGCTTGATTGGGCGAGTATCACCGCGAGCGCGGTCGTTGGACGATCGCTCCCTCAGCGAATATCGCGACGA
>Ga0194057_10000395_pt1 | contig 22523 bp, 24 predicted proteins | sample SepL4415m_MetaG_FD_155474 | JGI IMG/M metagenome (GOLD analysis project Ga0194057, IMG submission 155474) | Anoxic zone freshwater microbial communities from boreal shield lake in IISD Experimental Lakes Area, Ontario, Canada - Sep2016-L442-15m | ecosystem: Environmental > Aquatic > Freshwater... | reverse complement strand
CTTCCGCCCCGGCCCCGACGGGCTGGGGGCCGCGACGCGCGACGCCCGCCACGGCGTTTGACATCCGTCGGGCCGTCTCATAAAGTTCCTGAACCCTAGTGAGAAGTAGGAATTAGGAATCAGGAAGTGATCCACCTCTCCACGAAGAGCGAGTACGCAATCAAGGCGCTGGTGCGGCTGGCGCTCGCCGACGGCGACGCGCCGGTGCAGGCGCGCGCCATCAGCGAGTACACGGCCATCCCCGGCAAGTTCCTCGAGCAGGTGATGCACGACCTGCGTCAGGGCGGGCTGGTGCACAGCCGGCGCGGCAAGGGCGGCGGGTACGTGCTCGCCGTGGACCCCGCCGCGCTCAGCTTCGCCGACGTGATCGACCTCATCGACGGCGCGCACGGCGGCAAGGGGCGAATGCCGTGCGGCGACCAGGCCGAGCCCCTGGTCGCGCCCGTCTGGCGCGAGGTGCGCGAGTGCACGCGCGCCGTGCTCGGCTCCGCCACCATCGCCGCCGCGGCGGCCCGGGCCGGCCAGGACCCCATGTACTACATCTGACAGGAGACGAGACGACATGAGCGACACCGAGACGACGCCGATCCCCCAGGGCTTCGAGACCCTCGCCCTGCACGCCGGCCAGGAGCCCGACCCGGCGACCAAGGCGCGCGCCGTGCCCATCTACCAGACCACGGCGTACACCTTCGACAGCGCCGACCACGCCGCCGACCTCTTTGGGCTGCGGGAGTTCGGCAACATCTACACGCGCATGATGAATCCGACCAGCGACGTCTTCGAGAAGCGCATCGCGGCGCTCGAGGGCGGTGTCGGCGCGCTGGCCTTCAGCTCGGGCTCGTCGGCGGTCACCTTCAGCATCCTCAACCTCGCCGGCGCGGGCGACCACGTCGTGAGCGCCAACAGTCTGTACGGCGGCACGTACAACCTGTTCGTGCACACGCTGCCGCGGTTCGGCGTCGAGATCGACCTCGTCGATCCGCTCGACCCCGAGAGCTTTCGCCGCGCGATCAAGCCGAACACCAAGCTGCTCTACGCCGAGACCGTCGGCAACCCCAAGCTCGACACGCTGGACATCGACGCCGTGGCCGCCATCGCCCACGAGGCGGGCATCCCCTTGATCGTCGACAATACGATGGCGACCCCGTATCTCATCAAGCCCATCGACCACGGCGCCGACATCGTGGTGCACTCCGCGACCAAGTTCATCGGCGGGCACGGCACGTCCATCGGCGGCGTGGTCGTCGATGCGGGGAACTTCGATTGGTCGCAGAACGACAGGTTCCCCGGCCTCGTGGAGCCCGACGCCAGCTATCACGGGCTCAAGTTCTACGAGGCGCTCGGGCCGCTCACCTACATCGTGAAGCTCCGCGTCAGCCTCCTGCGCGACATCGGTGCGGCTCTGTCGCCGTTCAACGCCTTTCTCTTCCTGCAGGGGCTCGAGACGCTGCCGCTGCGCATGGAGCGCCATAGCACGAACGCCTTCACGGTCGCCCGATACCTGGAGGAACACCGGAGGGTGAGCTGGGTGAGCTACCCCGGGCTCGAGTGTCATCCCAATCACGAGCTCGCGAAGAAGTATCACTATCGCGGGCTGTACGGCGCGATGATCGGCTTCGGCATCGAGGGCGGCCGCGAGGCCGGTCGCCGCTTCGTGGAGAGCACGCGGCTGCTCTCGCACGTGGCCAACATCGGCGACGCCAAGTCGCTGGTCATCCATCCCGCCACGACGACGCACTCGCAGCTCACCGCGGAGGAGCAGATCGAGACCGGGGTGAGCGACGACTTCGTGCGCCTGAGCATCGGCATCGAGTCGGTCGAAGACATCGTCGCCGACATCGAACAGGCGCTGGCCAGGGCCTGAGCAGCGGCGGGGGCGGCCGTCGGCAGCGGCGCCGCATGCTCGACCAGCGCGGGTGAACGCGTAGAATGGGCGGCGGGCGGCCGGAAGAGCCGCCCGCCGCCCACGCACCCGGGTCGTGATGACAGCAGCCAGGCACACAGACCGCAAGGAGATCGGCGACGTCGCCATGGGCCTCGGCGCCGACGCCGGCTCGGCCGGCATCGTGCGCACGAAGCACGTGACCTTCGATGAGCCCGGCCAGGAGCTCGCCCTCGAGGGCGGCGGCACGCTGGCGCCGTTCACGGTCGCCTACGAGACCTACGGCAAGCTCAGCGAGCGCAAGGACAACGCCATCGTCGTCACGCACGCGCTCTCCGGCGACGCGCACGTCGCGGGCCTGCACAGCGCCAACGACCAGCGCCCCGGCTGGTGGGACATGATGATCGGGCCCGGCAAGGGGCTCGACACCGACAGGTACTTCGTCATCAGCTCCAACGTGATCGGCGGCTGCAGCGGGTCGACCGGGCCGGCCTCGATGGACCCCGCCACCGGCCGGCCCTACGGCACCGACTTCCCCATCATCACGATCGCCGACATGGTCAATGCCCAGGCGATGCTCCTCGACCACCTCGGCGTCCAGAAGCTGCTCGCCGCCGTCGGGGGTTCGATGGGCGGCATGCAGGTGCTCGAGTGGGCCGTGTCGCACCCCGAGCGCGTCCACCTCTGCGTGCCGCTCGCCACCGCGGCGCGCCAGCCCACGCAGGCGATCGCCTTCAACGAGGTCGGCCGCCAGGCGATCATGGCCGACCCCGACTGGCGCGGCGGCCACTACTACGGCGGCAAGCCGCCGGCCAAGGGCCTCAGCGTGGCGCGCATGGTCGGCCACATCACCTATCTCAGCGACGAGGCCATGCAGGAGAAGTTCGGGCGCCGCCTGCGCGACATCCACGACTACTCGTTCACGTTCTCGGCGGATTTCGAGGTGGAGAGCTACCTGCGGCACCAGGGACTCTCGTTCACCAACCGCTTCGACGCCAACACCTATCTCTATATCACGCGCGCCCTCGACTATTTTGACCTCACGCGGCGGCACGGGAGCCTCGTGCAGGCCTTCCGCGACGTGACCTCGCGCTTCCTTGTGCTCGGGTTCAGCAGCGACTGGCTGCACCCGCCGTATCAGCTCAAGGAGATCGTCAGCGCCCTGCGCGCCACCCACAAGCACGTGAGCTACTACGAGGTCGAGAGCCACTACGGCCACGACGCGTTCCTTCTGGAGCGCGAGAAGATGGAGGGCATCATCGGCGCCTTCCTGGCCAGCGGCGCACGCACGTTCGCAGTGCCCGGCTGACACGGACGAGGGAGGAGCCACCATGAAGACCAGGATCCGGCGCAGCGGCGTAGTTCGCGCCGCGCTCGTCGTGGCGTGCGCCTGCCTGGCCGCCGGGCTCGCGTGGGGCTTGCCGGCGGCCGCGGCCGCCTCCCCGAGCCCCACGTCCGCCGGCGGCCTCGACAAGGTGATCCTCCGCCTCGGCTGGACGCGCGAGCCCGACAACCTCAACCCCTTCGTGGGCGTCTCCGCCTCGTGCTACGAGATCTGGCATCTGCAATACGACCTGCTGAACGGCTACGACGCCGCGACGCTGCTGCCCAAGCCGGAGTTCGCCGAGAGCTGGTCGCACTCGGCCGACGGTCTCACGTGGACCTTCAAGATCCGCCCCGGGATGACCTGGCAGGACGGCACGCCGGCCACGGCGCGCGACGTGGCCTTCACCTTCAACTACGTGATCGCCAACCAGATGGCCTCGTTCACGGGCTACACCGAGGGCATCGAGAAGGTCGAGGCTCCAGACGACGCGACCGCCGTGTTCACCTGCTCGCGGCCCAAGGCCAACATGCTGGGCATGTGGGTGCCGATCCTGCCCGAGCATATCTGGAGCAGGATCGATCCGAAGGACGCCGGCACGGGCTATGCCAATGCGCCGCCGATCGTCGGCAGCGGCCCGTTCCAGGTGGTCGAGTGGAAGAAGGGCTCGTACCTGCGCCTGGCCGCCAACCCGGGCTACTGGGCGGGCAAGCCCAAGGTCGACGAGGTCATCTTCGAGACCTACCAGAACGCCGACACCATGGCTCAGGACATGAAACGAGGCACGCTGGCCGGCGCCTGGGGTATTCCGCCGGCCCAGGTACAGAGCCTCAACGGCGACGGCGTGGAGTCGATCTCGTACATCACCATCGGCTTCGACCAGCTCACCTTCAACTGCGCCCCCGCGCCGGCGACCGGCGATCCGGCGCTGCGCGATCCGGCCTTCCGCCAGGCGCTGAACTATGCTATCGACAAGCAGAAGATCGCCGCCGTAGCGTACAGCGACCAGGTGAGCCCGGCGACCGGCTTCATCCCCGCCGGGCTGTACGACCCCGAGCTCGACTACCACTGGGATCCCGGCGCCGCGGCCTACCCGTTCGACCTCGAGAAGGCCAAGGCCGCTCTCGCCGCCGCCGGCTACAAAGACATCAACGGCGACGGCATCCGCGAGGGCAGGGACGGCAAGCCGCTCAAGCTCGAGCTGCTGGCGCGCAATGAGTCGATCATGAGCCAGCAGAGCGGCAAGTTCATCGCCGGCTGGTTCAAGGAGATCGGCCTCGATATCGAGTTCCAGGTGGTCAGCGAGGCGGCGCTCAGCGACAAGGTGTGGAACACCGTGGACGGCATGGTGCAGCCCGACTACGACATGTTCCTCTGGGGCTGGGTGGGCGACGCCGACCCCAACTTCCTCGCCTCGATCTCGACCAGCGACCAGGCCGGCATGTGGAACCAGTCGGTGTGGAGCGACCCCGAGTACGACGCGCTCTTTGCGGAGCAGGGCCGGGAGCTGGACCCCCAGCAGCGCAAGCAGACGATCTGGAAGATGCAGCAGATCGTCTACGAGCAGGCGCCCTTCATCCCGCTCATCTACAGCCGCAGCCAGGAGGCCTACAACACGACCGCGTGGACCGGCTGGGTCAAGTCGCCGGCCAGGGACGGCGGCCCGTTCTACACGTTCCAGACCGACTCGTACCGGCTGGTGCACCCCGTCGCCGCCACGACCGCGGCCGGCGAGCCGGGTTCGTCGATGCCGGCGACCGTCCTGTGGATCCTGGTCGCGGCGGTCGGCGCCGCGATCGTGGTGCTGCTCATCAAGCGCTCGCGCGGGCGCCGCGCCGAGGAGCGCTGAGGCCCGGCCGTGCGGCGCCTCGACTACAAGCTCATCGAGGACCTCGTGCCTCACGGCTCCACAGTCCTCGACCTCGCCTGCGGCGACGGGGAGCTGCTCAACCAGCTCATCCGCGACAAGGGCGTGCGCGGCAGCGGCGTCGACGTCTCGCAGGAGGCCGTCGAGGCTTGCGTGACCAAAGGGCTCTCGGTGTTTCACGGCGACCTCGACGCGGGCCTCGCCGATTTCGCCGACGGCTCGCACGACGTCGTCATTCTCGGCATGAGCCTGCAGCAGCTGCGGCGCCCGCGGATGATCGTCCGCGAGATGGTGCGCGTCGGCCGGCAGGCGATCGTCAGCTTTCCCAACTTCGCGCACTGGACGCCGCGTCTGCAGCTCTTTCTCGGCGGCCGCATGCCGCTGTCGCGCGACCTGCCGTACCAGTGGTGGGACACGCCCAACATCCACCTCTGCACCATCAAGGACTTTCGCGCCCTCTGCCTCGAGGAAGGCCTGTGCATCGAGCACGAGCTCTACCTCAGCGGGGTGGACAAGCCGCCGCCGCGGCGCGCCGTGCTCCCCAACCTGATGGCGCGCCTCGCGATCTTCGCGGTGACGCGCTGTTAGGCGCGGCGTGAGCAGCGCGTCGGCGTCCGCGGAGGGCGGCGTGCCCGCCGCGGACCCCGCCGCCCGCGAGGCCTTCCCTCGTGAAGCGGGCCTGCTCGAGGGCGTGCCCGCCGCCGCGCGCTATCTCAGCGTGGACGAGCTGGAGGCGTCCACCGACCGCCGGCTCCGGGAGCTCCCCGGCTTGCGCGCCTGGGTCTGCGGGCACGACGCCAAGGGTCGCGAGATGCGTTGCCTCGAGGCCGGCGATGGTGAGCGACGCGTGCTTCTGCTCGGCCACGTCCACGGTGAGGAACCGGCCGGGACGCTGCTGATCGAGTACCTTCTGCCCCTGTTCGCCGCCACCGACATCTCGCGGCGCCTCGGTTTTCGCCTGGCCGCCATCAAGGTCTGCGACCCGCGGGCGGCCCGTCTCAACGAGGGCTGGATCGATCGGCCCTACGATGTTCTCGCCCACGTGCTCCGCTCGTATCGGTCCGCCTACGCGGAGCAGCCGGTGTGGAGCTTCCCCGTGGAGCACAAGGGCTACCGCTTCGACGCGCCGCCGCCCGAGACGAAGGCCATGATGGCGGCCATCGACGCGGCGCCGCTCGACGTCGTCATGGGCTTGCACGACTGCTCCTTCTACGGCGGCTACTTCTACGTCTCCGACGCCGACGACGCGCTGCTGAACGAGCTGGTCGCGGGGCGCGCGGCCGCCGGCGTCCCGGCGCATCGCGGAGAGCCCGAAGTGCCGTATATGGAGCAGCTCGGCGACGGCGTCTTCGGGGCGCTCACGGTGGCCGCGGAGTACGACTACTACGAGCGGTACGGCGGCGACGCGGGCGTCGCGATCTCCGCCGGCTGCGACAGCGACGAGTACGCCATGCGGCGCTGGGGCAGCCACGCCGTGGTCGCTGAGGCGCCCTGCTTCACCAGCGACCAGGTCGCCGACACCTCGCCTGCCGGTCTCTCGCGGGCCGCGGCCAAGCTCGCCGGCATCGCTCTCGAGGAGGCGCACGTGGAGTGGCTGCGGGCGCGCTTCGACGAGGCGGCGGGCCTGCTTGGCCCCGCCGCCGCCTCGCCCTGGCGGCGCACCGTCGAGGGCTACCTGCGCGACGCGGCGCGCGATCTGCCCGCCGAGAAGGCGCAGGCGCGCAGCGCCCCCGGCTTCTCGGCCGAGGCCACGGTGGCGCAGCGCTTCGACTCGCTGTACAACCGCGAGCTGCTCGCCTTGTGCCGCATCGGCCAGTTCGCGCGCCTGCTCGACGCCGGCGCCGCCGGCGAGCCGCGTCTCGCGGCGCTGCGCGGCGCGGCCGAGGCGCGCGTCGGCGAGCGTCTCGCGGACGTGAGCGCCGCGGCCGGCATCCGGCCGGTGCCCATCCGCGCCCGCGTGCAGATGCAGCTCGCTGCGCTGCTCGCCGCGCTGGCCTACGCGCGCGAGCGCCGCCCGCCGCGGCAAGGTTAGACGGCGCCTCGCTTTCCGCTCCCGCGCGAAGCGGGTACACTAGCGGTACGCTCTGCGCCCCAGAGACCGGCGTGAGCGGCACAAGGAGCGCGCCCCGTCACCACCGAGCGCCGGCGGGGCGCACTTCAAGACATAAAGGAGAAACAAGTGCCTCAGGGTAAAGTGAAGTGGTTCTCATCGGAGAAGGCTTTCGGCTTCATCGAGCAGGACAACGACAACGACATCTTCGTGCACGTCACCGGCCTCGCCGACGGCGTCACCGCGATCGACAAGGACATGCTCGTCGAGTATGAGGTCGAGCAGGGCCGCAAGGGCCCGCAGGCAGTCAACGTGAAGCCCGCTTCCGCCGCCGCCCCGGTCGTTGTGGTCGAGGAAGAGGTCATCGTCGACGACGAGGGCGACGTCGAAGTCATCGAGTTCGCCGCCGACGAAGAGGGCAACGCCGTGATGGTCGACGCCATCGCCGACGCCGAGGGCAACGTCGATGTGGTCGAGATCGTGCAAGACGCCGAGGGCAACGTCACGATCACCGAGATCATCGAGGACGCCGAGGGCAACGTCGAGATCACCGAGATCGACGAAGCGGCCGAACCCGGCTGACCTATGCGCTTCCGACAGGGCCGGTCATCGGGGCATTGCTCGGAGCCCGATGGCCGGCCCTTCGTTTGCCCGGCATCGGGTACCATCATGGTGGCACACTCCGCGGGAGGCGACCATGTTCGAGAACATCCACTGGCTGGGCCACGACTCTTTTCGCCTCGATGGCTCCAGCACGGTCTACATCGACCCCTGGAAGCTCGGCGCCGGCGCTGAGCCGGCCGACCTGATCCTCGTCACGCACGACCACTTCGACCACTTCAGCGCCGACGACATCGCCCGCCTGGTCACGCCGCGGACGACGCTCATCGGGCCGGCGTCGGTGACCGCCCAGGTCGAGGGCGTCGCGGTGGTCACTCTCAGCGCCGGCGAGACGGCGACCGTGGGCGGCGTCACCGTGAGCGCCGTCCCCGCCTACAACATCGACAAGTTCCGTCGGCCCGGCGTAGTGTTCCACCCGCGGGCCGCCGGCGGCCTGGGCTACATCGTGGAGCTCGACGGCCGTCGCATCTACCACGCCGGCGACAGCGACGCGATCCCCGAGATGCGCGACGTGCGCTGCGACGTGGCGTTGCTGCCGGTGAGCGGCACGTTCGTCATGACGGCGGAGGAGGCGGCAGAGGCCTGCCGGATGATCTCCGCGGCCGCCGCGGCGCCCATGCACTTCGGCGACATCGTCGGCACGGCCGCCGACGCGGCCCGCTTCGAGAGTCTCTGCGGGATCCCCGTCACCGCGCTGCCGCGCGAGCAGGGCTGAATGCGCTCCGCGGCCGCGGAGCGCGCCCCGCGAACCGTCGACCGGCGTCGTCCTTCGAGGAGGGCTCGATGTCGAAGCACCTGCATCGGGAACAGGAAGAGGTCTACCTCGTGCTGGACGGCACGGCCATGATCGACGTCGATCAGGGGCAGTTCAGGGCCTATCCCGGTAGGGATGTGTCCACGGGCGCATCCGTGCGTGCAGACCGGGCGGGATAGGCCCTTATGTGGGGGAGCGAGAGGCCCTGGCGGCGCCGGCGCGCGCCTGGCGCCGGGTGGCCAACGTGGGCTCCGGGCCGCTCACCTTCTTCGTGGTGGCCGCGCCGGCGGTGGACGACGACGCCGGGATCGCCGTTCAGCCGGCGCGCTACCCGCCCACCCACTCGAGGATCACGGCGGCGTCCGGGCAGGCGTCCTCGGCGCGCGCCACGGCTGCCCACAGCGTCTCGTGCGGCTCGGGCTCGAGGACTTCGGGCAGCCCGTCGTCGCGCATGAAGAAGACCTCCGGGCACACCTGTTCGCAGGCGCCAACGCCGCTGCAGCGCTGGTAGTCGATGCTCACTTTCAGCCGGCGTGTCATGAGCGCAGTCTACACCGGCCGCCGTTTCGTCCGCCGCCATTGCGGCAATGAGCCGGAAGAAGAAGGCACGGCGGCGGCGCTTCGCCGGCCGCCCCACGAGAGGAGGGCTCGTGCTCAAGGTAGGCGACAAGTCACCGCCGGTCGGCGGCACGTCGTTCGACGGCGTCACCATCGACCTGGGGGCGCCCGGCAGGCGCACCGTATTGTGGTTCTATCCGAAAGCCAACACCGGGGGCTGAACGACCGAAGCCGTTGAGTTCAACGGCCTGCTGGGCGAGTTCGGCGCGCTGGACGTGCAGGTCGTCGGCGCGAGCATAGACTCGGCCCAGGCCAACCGGAAGTGGGCCGAGAAGTACGACCTGAAGATGCCGCTCATCGGCGACGTCGGCGAGCACGAGGTGGCCAATGCCTTCGGCGTGGCGCGGCCCATGGTCGGCGTGGCCAAACGCACCACGTGGCTCATCGACCCGGACGGCGTGATCCGCAAGATCTATCCCAGGGTGACGCCCAAGGGCCACGCCGCCGAGGTGCTGGCCGCGGCGAAGGAGCTCTGGGGCTGAGACGAACAAGAGGGGCGGGAGGCGCGAAAGGCCGCCCGCCCCCTTTGCCGCCCTACGCTTCGGCGTCGCCGGCCCCGCGGGGGCCGAAGTACGCCGGCGCGTCGATCATGAAGATGCGGCTCGACCAGCTCTCGCCGGCGGCCGTGGCCTTCTCGGCGTCGTCGACGGCGCCGATGCGCGCCGTCATGTCGTCGCAGTAGTGCACGATGATGGCCTCGCGCGTCTGCGGCACTACGGGGCTGCCCTTCTCGCGCATGCCGTGGTGGGAGACGATGATGTGCAGCAGGCGCTTGGCGAGCTCGGCGGGGAAGCCGGGGACCTCGGCGACGAGCTCGCGGACCATGTCGTGGCCGATGACGATCTCGCCGTGCAGCCTGCCGACGTCGGTCATGAGCGGCGCCATGCCGTCGCTGGTGTAGGCCTGCGTCTTGCCGATGTCGTGGAGCAGCGCTCCGGCGGCGACGAGGTCGCGGTCGACGGAGCCGAAGCGCGACGCCACCCCGGCGGCCGCCTCGGTGACGATGAGCGAGTGCTCGAGCAACCCGCGCCGGTAGGCGTGGTGGTTGCGCACCGCCGCCGGCGCGATGGCGAAGGTGGCGCCGGGCTCCCGCGAGCCGTCGAAGGCGCGCTCCAGGAGCGCGCGCAGGTGCGGCTCGTCCACCGAGTCGATGAGCGTGTGCAGGCGTTCGCCGAGCTCGGCGGCGCCGACCGGCGACACCGGCACGAGCTCGGCGGCGTCGTACTCGTCGGGCTCGGCGAGCCGCAGGCGGCGCACCTGGATCTGGGGTCCGTACTGCGGGTGGACGCTGTACGTGCCTCCGGCGACGACCACGTCTCCGGCCGATACGCCCAAAGCTTCTTCGGACGGGTCGAAGTGGATGCACGAGACCTCCGCGCTCGCGTCGCGCAGCTTGAGGCGCAGGTAGGTCTTGCCGTTGCGGTCGGTGGCCGTGGTCTTCTCGGTGCAGGTGAAGTAGGTGTCGACCGCCTGGCCGCTCTCCAGCTCGGCGATCGGTGTGCGGGGCATTGCAGCCGCGAGGCCGCTGAGCTCGTTGATCATGTGCTCTCCTTGGTCCCGCCTAGGCTACCAGACGGCCCGGACGGGCGACGAGGAGCGGCGCGTTGACGTTAGAACCTATCCCGCCAGGCCTGCACGCACGGATGCGCCCGTGGACACATCGCGGCTGCGGCCCCTCCCCGGATCCCCACGTAGCTGGGCTACGAGGGAACCGTCTCGTGACCGCCCCGCTCGGTCCACGAACGCCCCGCACGCACATCCCTACCGGGATAGGCCCTTAGGGCCTATCCCGCCAGGTCTGCACGCACGGATGCGCCCGTGGACACATCGCGGCTGCGGCCCCTCCCCGGATCACCACGTAGCTGGGCTACGAGGGAACCGTCTCGTGACCGCCCCGCTCGGTCCACGAACGCCCCGCACGCACATCCCTACCGGGATAGGCCCTTAGCGGCGCCGGTCGGCGGATGGCCGGGGGGAGGTGGCTCTCTCAGGCGCCGGCGGCCGGAGGCTCCTCGGGCGGCTGAGCCGCGGCCGTCGGCGCCTCGGCCTCAGGTTCGCTGAGCGGCGCATCCGCGCCGCCGGCGTCCGCACCGCGGCGCAACTGGGCGATCTCCGCTTCCTTGTCGCTCAGAGCCTGCCGGGCGTCGCGCAGACGCGCGGCTGCCGCCTCGAGGTCGGGGTGGGCGATCGCGCCGCTCTCCAGCAGCGAGAAGGCGCTGTGGCCGAGCTCGCGCTCGGCCTTGCGGATGTCGTTCTGCAGCACCACGGTGCGTGCCTGCGCGGCGGTGACTCTGCCGGCTCGCTCGGCGTCGGCGGCCAGTTCGTTGGCCTTCAGCTTGACCGTGTCGAACAGTCCCATCTCGGCCTCCTTGTGACGCGTCCGGCCAGGCCCGGGCGCTGTGCTCTCAGTCTGTCTGCCGGACGACGCGGCGTCCAGTGTCGGGACCCTTCAGGACCGTCAGTATCAACAGGCCGCCGGCGATGACGATGGCGACCTGGAAGGGCAGGGCGTACGACGTTCGGTAGAACAGGCCGCCGAGCGTCGCGCCACACACCATGGGCACGCCGGTCAGCGTGTCGAAGATCGCGTAGCCCCACGGCAGCGGCATGTGCCCGAACGAGTCGGGGATGATCATGGTCGGTACGTAACGGAGTGTGTCGAACGCTCCGCAGCACACCATCGCCAGCGCCCACATTCCGGGGCTCGCGCCCACGAGCAGCACGAGAGAGCCTGTCGCCATCAGGCTCAGCACACTGGCGACTCCGGCCCTCGGACCCCAGCGATCGGTCAGGCGGCCCATCACCTGGACGATGACGACCATGCCCAGGGCAAAGAGCGACGAGTACACGCCGAGGGCTGCGTATCCCTGCCCGTGCACCTGGGCGAGATACGGGTTGATGAAGGGCTGGGCGATGTACACCGCGCCGAACCCGACGAAGAAGAACGCCACGTGGCCCCGGAAGGCGCGGTTCGAGCGGAGGTCGGCGAGGCGCCAGGCTCCTGTCGGCGGGTGGTGTGGCGTGTCGTGCAGGAAGCACACCGTCGTGGCCGACGCCACGAAGACGAGCGTGCTGATGAGGAAGACCGTGCGCATGCCGGCGCGGTCGGCGATCCAGCCCCCCAGCAGCGGCGCCGCGACCAGCCCGAGAGCGTATGAGCCGAAGACGAACGCCATGCTGGCGCCGACGCGCGAGGCCTCGGACTTGAGGTAGATGTAGGCCTTGAACGCGGGGTTGTTGGCGAACGTGAGCCCGAAGAGGATGAGTCCGGGGATGAGCCACTGCCAGCTCGGCGCCAGGTAGAAGGTCAGCGCCATGGGTACCAGGAGCCACCACACGCCGACCAGCACGGGCTTCAGACGAAAGCGGGTGGCGGCCCAGGCGCCGGGAATGTTGACGACCATGATCGTCGCCACCAGGAGGGCATTGAGCGCCCCGATCGCGAACCGCGAGGCGCCGAGCTGCAGTGCGTAGACGAACAGGAGCTGCATGTACAGGCCGATCCCGGTCGCGTACAGGACGTTGGCCAGAGAGAGCAGCTTGAGGTCGCGGTCGATGGTGCGCACGGCGGCTCCGGATCGGGGGAGGGCCGGGCGATTCTAGCGGGCGCCCGGGCGCCGCCCTACCCGGGCTGCCGCGCCGGGATGTGCGATGCGCGGGCGGGCACGCAGGGCCTCGCCGCCCGCGCGCCGCCCGCGCGCCGGTTGAGAACGAAGCCCGCATCCGTCAGGCTGTGAGAGGTATCCGCAAAGTGATGGAGGCGGCGTTCGTCTCCGCTGACGCGAAGGGGCAGGTACGGTGCAACTCGGCGGCATGGCTCTCCGTAACGGCGTCCTTCTGCAGAGCGAGCGGTTCTGGGCGGCCGCCGTGCGCAGCCCCGGCGGCGACGTCAAGGTGACGTCCGGCGAAAAACCGCGCCTCCCGGGGCGCGACAGCCTGCAGCGCGTCCCGCTGCTGCGCGGTCTGCTGCGGCTCGGCGAGTCCCTCGCCGTGCTGCCCGCGGTGCGCCGCTCCACGGGCGGCCCCGTGCTGCCGCAGGAGGACCCGCGGCTGCTCGCGGCCACGGCGGCGAGCGCCGTCGCGACGCTCGCCCTGCGCAGCTCGCGGCGCGGCTCGCCGCTCCTCAAGGAGCTGGCCGCGGCCGGCGTCTCGCTGGCCCCCATCCTGCTGCTGTTGCGCGATTCGCGCCTGGCGCGCTACCACGGCGCCGAGCACAAGAGCGTGGCCGCCTACGAGAGCGGCCTCGACCCGGCGGCGGCCGACAAGGAGCACGCGCGCTGCGGCTCCAATCTCATCGCGCCGCTGGTGGTCACCACGATCGCCGGCAATCTCGTGCTGCGGGCCGCAGGCAGGGAGCGCCAGCCGCTGGCCACCTTCGTCACCGGACTGGTGAGCATCGGCGCGGCCATGGAGCTGTTCTCGTGGATGGCGCGCCACCAGGATCACCCGCTGTCGCGGGCGCTCAGGCGCCCCGGCATCGAGATGCAGCGGCTGTTCACGACCAGCGAGCCCACGGCCGCGCAGATGGACGTGGCGGATCTCGCGCTTCAAGAGCTGCTGAGGCGCGAAGAAGCGGCGCCGGAGCCTGGCGGCGCCTGACGTCCCGGCGCCGGCTAGCCGTCGGCCGGCCGGCGTTCGGCGAGCCGCTTGCGGCGGCGCTCCTCCGCCTCGGCGTACCAGTGCTTCTGGTCCGGCGTCTCGGGGATCAACGTCGGCACCGGGATGGGCTTGCCGCTGTCGCTGAGGGCGACGAAGACCAGATAGGCTGAGTTGGTGTGCGCGACCATCCCGGTCGTGAGGTCCTCGGCCTCCACGCGAATGCCCACCTCCACCGACGTCTTGCCGGCGAAGTTGACGTTGGCGAGCAGCCGCACCAGGTTGCCCACCTGCACGGAGTGATGGAAATCGATGCGGTCGATGGCGGCCGTGACCACCTTGGTGCGGCAGAAGCGGTAGGCGCAGGCGCCGGCGGCTTCGTCGATGAGCTTCATCATGATGCCGCCGTGGATGTTGCCCATGAAGTTGGCGTCGGCGGGCTGCATGAGATGGGTGAGCACGAGGCGGGTCTCGCTGCCGCGGGGCAGGGGTTCGCTCATGGCGTCCTTCGCGTCGGCCGGGCTGGTCAGATGTCGAAGGCGCCGGGGGCGCGGCGACGCCGGCGGTCCCGCGTGCCGCGGGCGCCGCCGCCCGAACGGTCGCCGCGGCGCTCGCCGTGACGGCGGTCCATGATGACCTTGACGTTCGGGTTGTCTTCGTAGTGCTCGACGAGGCGGAGGTAGGCCTCTTCGCCGAGCTCGAGCGGCACGACGCAGTAGATCAAGAGAGTCTCCCGGTAGCTCAGCCGAACGGTAACACATGCCCGGATGGGTCGCCAGAGGAAAGGGGGAGGGCCGGGACCGGCTGCTCCTGCCGGTCCCGGCCCTCTGAAGGGGGTACCGTTGAGAAGTATCGGCAGGGGTCGCTGAAGCTTTAGGGCCTATCCCGCCAGGTCTGCACATACGGATGCGCCCGTGGACACATCGCGGCTGCGGACGCCCATCTGGTAAGCTGGCGGCAAGGCAACGAGAAGGGTGGTGCGCGGTGTTCCCGAGTCACGACGCGGTCGTCACGGCCGGACCCGAGCACGACCGCTATCCTCTTCTGGACGAGCTCGAGGCCTCGACGGACGTGTTCGCCGCGGCTCGCCGGGCGTCGCGGTCTGGCCGGCCGGCGCCTCCCGCGCCGGCCTCCCGACCCGCCGCCTCGAGATCCGCGCCGGCCCGCCGCAGGCGCGGCTCGTCGGCGCGCCTCATCCCGAGGAGCCGGTCGGCGCGCCCCCCAGCTTGCCTCGGTCGGTGGCCTGGAACCTGTGCCGATCAGGACGCTGGCCCAGGTCCGGCTCGCCGCCGTGCCGTGCACGCTCGTCGCGGTGGGCAAGCGCCACCGGCCCGCGCCCCCGAGACCGGCGGCGGCCCGGGTCGCTCTCTGAAGGAGCTCCCAGGCGGAGACGTAGCGGCGGGGGTGAGCTGACGCAGTGAGCGGACGTCACCGCGAGCCTGACGTCCTGGACGTAGCGTCCGGCGTCAGCTTCGCCATCTCCGACAGCCCCGACCTTGACGAGATGCTGTCGGTGGTCGCACAGCGCGTCGCCGAGGCGCTCGGCGTGTGGGAGTGCGACATCTACGAGTACCGGCCCGAAAGCGAGGCCCTGGTCGCCACGGCCTTGTGGTCGCCGGAGATCACAGCTCGCGATCGCGAGTGGCTGGGTGGGGTGTACCCGGTCGCGGAGCGGCCCAGCTACGGGCTCCTCCTGCGGGAACGCGCTGTGCGCGAGTACCAGGCGGACGATCCTTCGCTGGGCGCCGAGGACGTGGAGATCATGCGCCGCTGGGGCGAGCTCAGCGTGCTCTCCGTGCCGCTCGTCTTCCAGGACGACGTGATCGGCGCGCTCACCCTGATCGAGACGCGTGCGCCGCGCCGCTTCAGCCGCGACGACCTGCGCCTGCTCGAGGTTCTCGCGGTCACCGCGGCCGTGGCGGTGTACAACGCGCGCATGTTCCGCCGCGAGGCGGAGCAGAACCGGCGCCTGCAGGCGCTGCTCATGGCCAGCCGGGCGGTGAGTTCCACCATCCGCCTCGACGAGCTCCTGGCCACCATCGCCCGCGCCGCGCGCCAGGCGCTCGACACCGCCGAAGCGGCCATCGACACCTACGACCAGGCGAACGACTCCATCACCATCATCGCCTACGACCCGCGGGACCGCGAGCCGGGCTGGGAGCAGCACGTCGGCCGTACGTACCGCCTGGTCGACTTCCCCGCCGACCGGGAGATGCTCCTGAGCGGCGAGATCGTCGAAGAGCTCGTGTCCGACCCCGCCCTGGACGAGCGCAACCGGCAGTGGATGATCGACAACGGCGAGAAGACGTTCCTCAACGTGCCGCTCGTCTACGAGGGTGAATCGATGGGGCTGCTGGTGTTCATCGAGACCGAGATGGAACGCCGCTTCACTCGGGAGGAGCGCGAACTGGCCGCCGTCCTGGGGGAGCAGGCGGCGGCGGCCATCCATCACGCGCAGCTGCTCGATCAGACCGAGCGTCAGAACCGTCAGCTCGGCCTGCTCCTCGAATCCACACGCGCGATCAGCAGCAGCGTCGAGCTCGACGAGGTGCTCGCCATCGTGGCGCGAACGACCGCCCAGGCACTGGGCGCCGAGCAGTGCCAGATCCAGGAGTACGACGCCGCCGCGAACACGGTGACGCCGGTCGCCTTCTGGCAACGGCACACGGAGCGCCCGGAGCCCGACAGCATGCACAGGACGTTCTCGCTGGACGACGAGCCCGAGGAGCGCGCCTTCCTCGAGGCGAAGCAGGTCGCCCGGCAGATGTACTCCGACCCTGGGCTGGCCGGCGCGACGCGAGCGATCATGGACAAGTACGGCGATCTCTCCTATCTCAACGTGCCGCTCGTCTACCGCGACCAACCCTTCGGCGTCATGGTGCTCGTCGAGACGGCGGTGGAGCGTCACTGGAATGACGAGGAGGTCGCCCTGGGGCGAGCCCTCGGCGAGCAGGCGGCAGTGGCCATCGAGCACGCGCGCCTCTACCGGCGCGAGCAGGGCCGGGCGATCACCGACGGCCTCACGGGCCTGTTCAACCACCGCTACTTCTACGAGCGCCTCGAGCAGGAGATCGCGCGGGCGCGGCGGTACGGCACGCCGGTGTCGCTGCTGATGATCGACCTCGACGACTTCAAGGCCTTCAACGACCGTCACGGGCACCTGGCCGGCGACGCCGTGTTGCGCGAGGTGGCCGATGTGCTCCGGTCGGAGCTGCGCGCCAAGCTCGATATCGCGGCTCGCTACGGCGGCGAGGAGTTCGCCGTCATCCTTCCCAACACGCCGATGGTGGCTGTCCCCGAGACGCAGAGGGCGATGGGCCGGGCCGGCGCGCCGGCGCAGGCGGGCGACGCCGACGCCGACGCGCCGCCCGCCCCCGGATACAACCACGGCGCCGAGGAGGTGGCGGAGCGCATCCGCCGCAGGGTCGGCGCGACGCACTTCACCGACAGCGATGGCGAGAGTCTGGCACGGCTCACGGTGAGCATCGGCGTGGCCCTCTTCCCGCACAGGACGAACTCGGCGGAGGATCTCGTGGGGACCGCCGACGCGGCGCTCTACAAGGCCAAGCGCGCCGGCAAGAACAGGGTGGAGAGCTACGCCTGAGGGCCGGCCGGGCGTCTTTTGCCCGGCCGGCCCTCAGGGCCGCTCCGCACGCCGCCGGCGCCGTTCGTGCGGCTCCGCGGCCGCTCGGCGCGCGCCCCCGACTACTGGACGGCGATGGTCAGCGTCTTGCTGTGGCCCACGACCCCGCCGGCCTCCCAGAACGCCCGATACTTGATCAGGCTCATGGTCGGGTTTGTCGCCTTGAGCGTGGCCGAGAAGAGCCCCTTGTCGCCGTTCAGCCAGTTGGCCTTGACCTGCGCGACCTTTTTCCAGGAGTTGTTGGACCTTTTCTTGATGATCACGTACTTGGCGCCCTCGCCGCCGTTGGTGTTCTTCACGACGCCGGCCACCGCGAAGGTGGCGTTCAGGTCCACACTCGACGGTCCCTTGAGCGTCACGACCGGCGCCATCGCGCCGGCGAAGACCGCCGGGGCGAGAATGATGACGGCGAACGCCACCACCAGCACCAACACCATCCACACCCTTGCCTGCCTCATCTTCTCTCCTCCCTCCGCGGAACGAAGCACCCGGCGCCCGGTGCGCCGGCTTCGAGGTCCGCGGCGATCTCCCGCCCGACGCTTGCAGCAAGGAGTATCGGCAGGGCCGCCCGGCGGCTTGAATCGTGGGCGCGGGAGCGGTGGCGCGACGATGCGCCGGTCCGGCCCGCGACGGAGCTCTTCGAGCTCGCGGGCCGCTTGCCGGCGCCTCGCCGATCAGTCGATCTCGACCATGAGGACGTTGCTGCGGGTGGTCCCGCCCGGATTCCTCCAGGCGGCCCTGTACCTGGCGATGCCCATCGCCGAGGCCGTCGCCCTGACCCAGAAGGTCACGGTTCCCCTGGAGCCGCCCAGGGACCACGTGACGGCCTTGGACCCGATGCGCTTCAAACCGCCGTCCTGGTTCTGCATGATGGTGGCGACGCGGTTGCCTCCGCCGTACTTCAGACTGTTGCGGATTGTCGCGGTGAGCTTGATCATCGCGCCGTTGTCGGCGGCGCTGGGGCCCCTGAGCTTGATCTTCACACCGGTGGATCCCGCGACCGCCGCCGGGACGAAGACGGCCACAAGGAGGGCGGCCGCCACGACGAGGAGCGCCAACGACCTGAACTGCTTCATCATCCCACCTCCACATAAGGGATTGCGCCGCGCTCGCCTGCCGGATCGCTCCGCTGCGACGCGGCATCCAAAGAGCCGACGTCAACATCATTCCCATCGCGATTGGAAGCTGCACTCGGCGTCGCGCGCCGCGGCGAATGCCGCGCGGGTGCGCCTTCCCTACGCTGACTCAGGGCCTATCAGATGCGAGGGTTCGCGTCGGCTGGTCGCGACCGAGCGTGGAGAGCGCGTCGAGCATCGCGGGGTCGCCGGCGAGCACCTGCATCGCGGCGCCCTCGACGCGCGCTGTCATGGCGTCCACGAAGTAGCGCGCCGCCAGCAGCTTGCGCGCGTCGTCCTGCGCGGCGCGGAGCATCAGGTAGCCGCAGCTCACGTCGGTGGCCATCTCCACCAGCCGGCGGGCGTGGAAGTCGCGGAAGCGCGCGTCGCCCTGCTCGCGCACGCGGGCGACCGCCTCCGCCATACGCGCGCGGGCGTGCCGCAGGCGCGCCAGCAGCTCCGGCGTCGCGCCGAAGTCCTCGGCGTCGTACTCGTCGAGCCGGGCAACGAGAGTGCCTCCGAGCACGCCGCCGATGGCGGCCACGACCTGCAGCTGCGTCGTGCCCTCGTAGATGTTGGTGATGCGCGCGTCGCGGCTGTGACGTTCTACCGCGAAGTCGCGCATGTAGCCGGAGCCGCCGTGGATCTGCAGCGACTCGTAGGCCACGGTGTTGGCCATCTCAGTGCAGCACGCCTTGGCCAGCGGCGTGAAGAGCGCCGCCAGGCGCGTGTACCTCTTGAGCTCCGCGCGCAGCGCCTTGAGCTCGTCGGCGGAGCCTTGGGGGCCGGCGGCCGCAGGCCCTCCGGCGGCGCCCGCCGCCGCTGTGATCTGCGCGATGCGGTGCTCCAGCACTTCCTTCAGGTCGACGATGAGCGCCGTCTCGTAGAGGAGGGCGCGCCCCGCCTCGAGGCTCACCTTCATGTCGGCGAGCATCGCCCTGACGGCCGTGAGATCGCCGATCGGCGCGCCGAACTGCACGCGCTCCCGCGCGTACTTGGCGGCGGCGCGCCAGGCGGCCTCGGCGATGCCCTGCGCCTGCGCCGCGATCGCCAGGCGGGCGCCGTTCATGAGGCTCATGACGTAGGTCGTGAGACCGCGCCGGCGCTCGCCGATGAGCAACGCCGGCGCGTCGTCGAACTGCAGCTCGCAGGTCGGCGAGCCGTGGATGCCGAGCTTGTCCTCGAGGCGGCGGATGCGCATGTGCTCGTCGCGCTCGTAGAGGAACATGCTGAGGCCGCGAGCGTCGGTCGTGCCCTCTTCGGAGCGCGCCAGCACGAGGCTGAGCTGGCCGCAGCCGTTGGTGATGAAGCGTTTGACGCCGCTCAGGCGCCAGGTACCGTCGCCGGCCTGGGTGGCTTTGAGCTGCACGTTCTGCAGGTCGCTGCCGGCCTCGGGCTCGGTGAGCGCCATGCTGGCGGTGACCGCGCCGCCGGCGAAGCGCGGCAGATAGGCCGCCTTCATGGCCTCGTCGGCGAACTTGTTGACCGTCTCGCCGATGTCCTGCAGCCCGAAGATGTTCATGAGCGCCGGGTCGGCGCGGCTCACCATCTCGACGATCATCACGCTGATGGAGATGGGGAAGTTGAGGCCGCCGTACTTGCGCGGCAATGTGATGCCCATGAGGTCGGCCTGCCTGAGGCGCTCGAGGCCCTGGGCGATGCCGGGCGCGTAGCAGACCTCGCCGTCTACGAGCTCGCTGCCGGCGCGGTCCACATCCTCCGCGCGTGGTGCGACGAACTCGCCGGCGATGTCGCCGACGATCGCGAGCGTGCGCTCGTACGAGTCGAGAGCGTCCTCGAAGTCGCGGGGGGCGTAGGCGAACTCGCCGGCCTGCCGGTAGTCGTCCTCACGCAGGCGCACGACGCGCGCCAGGTCGAGGCGGCGCAGCGTCGCCTGCAGGTCCGGGTTATCGTCGTAGAAGTTGCTCATGCCTTCGTCCTGTAGGCCTGGATCAGCAGGGGGATCACCTTGTGCAGATCGCCGGCGATGCCGTAGTGGGCGACCGAGAAGATGGGCGCGTCGGGGTCGCTGTTGATGGCCAGGATGCGGGCGCTCTGGTCCATGCCGGCGCGGTGCTGCACGGAGCCGCTGAGGCCGCAGGCGATGTAGAGCTTCGGACGCACCGTCGTGCCCGTCTGGCCGACCTGGTGCTCGTGGCCGACCCAGCCCGCATCCACGGCGGCGCGGCTGGCGCCGACCACGCCGCCGAGCGTGCGGGCGAGCTCCTCGACCAGGGCGAAGCCCTGCCGCGAGCCGACGCCCACGCCGCCCGAGACGACCACCCGGGCGCCCTTGAGGTCGACCCTCTTCTCCTCCTGCACGCGCTTGACGAGGCGCACGGCGAAGTCCGCGTCGGTGAGCACGATGCGGTCTGCCGCGGCCACCGCCGCCGAGCTGCGGTCAACGGGCACGTTGACGATCTCACCGCTGCGCGACGGGTCGGCCTCCGGCATCACCATGACGCCCTCGCGCACGGTGGCCATCTGCGGCCTGTGCTCGGGGCTCACGATGGTGGCGATGATGTTGCCGCCGAACGCCGGGCGGATCTGGAACAGAAGATCGGCGTAGGTCTCGCCCTTGGCGGAGAAGTCGCCGATGCGCAGGTCGGTGCAGTCGGCGGTGAGGCCGGTGCGCAGGGCGCTGGCCACGCGCGGCGCCAGGTCGCGGCCGGTGGTCGTGGCGCCGTAGAGGACGATCTGCGGCTGGTGCGCGCGGATGAGGCCGGCGACGACGCGTGTGTACGGCAGCGCCAGGTAGGCGCCGAGGTCGTCGTGGTCGGCGAGGTACACGGTGTCGGCGCCGCGGGCGATGAGGGCGGGCGCCAGAGCCCTGACGGCCTCGCCCGCCCCGGCCAGCACGGCGCCCGTGCCGACGCCGAGCCTGTCGGCGAGCTCGCGGGCGCGGCCGAGCAGCTCGAGGCTGACCTCGGCGGCCACGCCGTCGTGCTGCTCGACGACCACCCAGACGTCGTTGCCGACGGCGCTGTTCGCCGCGCTCGCGCCGCCGCCGCTAGCCAAGGATGTGCTCCTCGATGAGCTCGTGGACGAGCGCCGCCACGCCGGCTTCATCAGGCTCCACCATGCGCGCCTCGCTCTGCGCGAGCACCACGCTCTCTATCTCCTTCACGCGCGTCGGCGAGCCGCGCAGGCCAAGCGCCTCGCGGTTGGCGGCGAGGGCAAGGTGGTCCCACTGCGCGACCTTGGCGCGGCACACGGGCTTGCCGTCGCGGCCGAGCATGCACACCTCGGCGGCGTCGCTCTCGGGGTCGAGGTAGGTGTCGTCGTACGCGGGCATGGCCTCCGCGGCGATGCCCTTGTAGGTCATCACCAGCTTGACGCTCGGCGGCCGCGGCTCGTTGGCTTCGCCGGTCACGGTGAGCAGACAGGGGAGCGAAGAGGAGAGCGTCTCGAAGCCGCCCTCGATGGAGCGCGTGGCGGTGATGGCGCCGGGCGCGCCGTCCGCCGGCGCCACGAGCTCGTCGATACGGCTCACGCAGGTGATCTGCGGATAGCCCAGCTTCTCGGCGGTCTGCGGGCCCACCTGCGCGGTGTCGCCGTCGATCGCCTGGCGGCCGCAGAGCACGAGGTCGCAGCCGCCCAGCTTGCGTACCGCCAGCGAGAGCGCGTAGCTCGTGGCCAGGGTGTCGGCGCCGGCGAACGCCTTGTCGGTGAGCAGGATGACCTCCTCGGCGCCGCGGTACAGCGACTCGCGCAGTACCTGCACGGCAGCCGGCGGCCCCATGGTGACCACTGTCACGCGGGCGCCATGGCGGTCCTTGAGGCGCAGCGCTTCTTCCAGCGCGTTGAGGTCTTCGGGGTTGAACACGGCCGGCAGCGCCGCGCGGTTGACGGTCCCGTCCTCCTTCATGGCGTCGCCGCTCACGTTGGCGGTGTCCGGGACCTGCTTGACGAGGACGACGATGCGCAGCTGCGGCATGTCAGGCGTCCGGGGTCGGGATGGCGTGAGTGTAGGAATGCTCGTACACGGAGCGGAGAGAGTACCAGACGGCGCCGGGTGCGGCAAAAGGCCGCCCGCCCGGCGCCGTCTGGTAC